>Ga0210085_1001140_pt1 | contig 10673 bp, 5 predicted proteins | sample China_Galinas_PW_5_FD_184866 | JGI IMG/M metagenome (GOLD analysis project Ga0210085, IMG submission 184866) | Wetland microbial communities from San Francisco Bay, California, USA, that impact long-term carbon sequestration - China_Galinas_PWC_D1... | ecosystem: Environmental > Aquatic > Marine... | reverse complement strand
AGCCCTCGAGGCTCGCGGCGAGCGCGTAGTTGCCCGGGTCCAGGTTGAGGAACCGGAACTGACCCTGCGGACCCGTGAACTGGGTCCGAGGCGCGCCGATGCCGGTCAGCTCGACGCGAACGCCCGGCAGGGCAGAGCCCTGGTTGTCCGAGACGGTCCCGTACAGGCTCCCGGTCTGGTCCTGGGCGAGGGCCGCTCCGGCACTCGCCAGCAGAAGAACAGTTGCGACGGCGAAGACTCGCCGCCAAGTGGTAAATCGACTCATGTCTCCTAATCCTCCTAGCAGGGTTCTGCAGAGTTCCGGTCGCTCCGCATTGGGCGACCGACGAGTCGTTTCGAATCGCGCTCTCCTGCCCGCGCCGAACGGTCGGCGTCGAGGCACGGAGACGCTGCTTCTCCGCGAGTCGGTGTGATGCTGCGTTGCCAAAGTGTATTCAGCACCTTGGGATCAGGTCAAGCAAGCCACCTGCCACCCGGGGTGAATCCTCGGGGCGACTCGCCAAGTGGCTGCGTTGCCTGGGTTTAAGTCAGTTCGTCGACCCTCCGGAGGTCATGGTCTCGGGAGCGAATTCAAATCGTTGAGTCGACCGGATCCAATATCTTGGAGAGGTGGCTCCATGGCTCTCTCCGCTTCCGTCGACCGAGTTGCCGAACCGGCCGCCGTGCTGGTCCTCCGCGCGCGATCTCACCCTCGGGCTCCCGGCCGCTCGCGGCCTGGAATAGCCCTTGCTGAGGGCTGTGTTGCGCCTCTTGCCGAAGAACCGACCCGAGCCCCGGAACGGCCAGAGCCGGCACCGGGGTCCGGTGCACCGTGTGCGAGCGCCGGTGGCTCTTCCGTGACCGACTCAGTGGGACGAACGACATGATACCCTATTTGATTCAGCGGATGGATACGAGCTCCAACGGGTGGCGAGTTTGGCTCGGAGGCCGGGTTCTCTGGCCTTTGCTGGCCCTCCTCGTGATCGGAAGCTGCGCGCCCCTCGAGACTCCCCGGACCTTCGACTCGGTCGAATATCTTCGAGCTCGGTACGCCAAGGCGGTCGGTCCCGAGCAGGCGGCGTCGCTGACCGTGCCGTTCGAGCTCGACGACGAAGTCCGTCAACTGGTCGCCGAGCGTCTCAACCCGGCGCTGAGCGAGCGGCGGCGAACCGACCAGATCCTCGACTTCATCTTCGGCTGGCTCGATCTCCAGTACTCCCTGACGCCGACCCGCGACGCGGTCGGGACCTTCCACGCCCACGAAGGCAACTGCCTGTCCTTCGTCAACCTGTTCGTCGGCGTCGCGCGCCAGCTCCGCCTCAACCCCTTCTATGTCGAGGTCAAGGACTACCAGCGCTGGGACTTCAGCCAGGGCTCGGTGGTCAGCCACGGACACATCGTCGCCGGGCTGCGGATCGACGGCGAGCTCTCGACCTTCGACTTCCTGCCCTACAAGCCCAAGTCGTACCGCGACTTCGAGCCGATCTCCGACGTCAAGGCGACCGCCCACTACTACAACAATCTGGGGGCCGAGGCGCTCCTGGCGGGCGACCTGGCGAGCGCCAGGTCGCGAATCGAGGCGGCGGTGGCGCTGGCGCCGGATTTCGAGAAGGCGCTCAACAACCTGGGCGTCGTCCTGCTTCGCCAGGGCGAACGGGACCGCGCCCTGGAGGTCTTCGAGCGCGGTCTCTCCCACGATCCGCAGAACGTCGCCCTGCTGACCAACGCCGCGCGCGCCTACCAGGAGATCGGTCAGACCGACAAGGCGAACGCGCTGCTGGCCCAGCTCGAAGGCATCAACCTTTCGAACCCGTTCTTCTACATCTACCGGGGAGAGGTGGCGCTCTCCCAGGGAGATCTCGAGACCGCCCTCGACTACATGAAGAAGGCCTACCGCCGGGACAGCGAGAACCCGGAGGTGCACGTCGGCCTGGTCAAGGTCTACCTGGCGATGGGGGACACCGAGCGTGCACTGCACCACGTCGAACGCGCCTTGCAGCTCGACGCGACCCATCTCGAAGCCCGCCGGTACGCGGCGATGCTCAGCGGCAAGACCACCCCGGACACGACCACCTCGGACGTCCAGGGCTCTCCGGATGGACGGTGATGCCATGGCGGTCGGCCGGTCCGTGCTCCCTTCGATGCGCTCACGCTCGGCAACCCTGGTTTTCTAGGAGGCCCCCGATGTCGATCCCCGCTCCTCCCTTCGCCGGCCGCGACCGGATCGTTCCGTTCGTCCTTTCCGCGCTGCTCCTCTTGACCCTGGTCTCGTCCCTCGACCGTCCGGCCCGGGCCCAACAGAGCACCTTCGAAGGCCGGTCCGACGTCACCGAGGTCCAGGTTCCGGTCAACGTCGTCGGCCGCGACGGCGAGCCCGTGCGCGGCCTGACGGCCGACGACTTCGAGATCTACGACCGCGGCGACCGCCAGGCCGTGCGCGATCTCCAGGTGGTCGATCTGGACGTACTCCAGCCCGGCCCGTCCGAGACCGAAGAGGAGCTGGCGGAGGAGATCCCGGCCGCCGCGCGGCGCCATTTCCTGCTGCTCTTCGACCTGAGCTTCTCGAGCCCGGCCGCGATCATCAAGGCGCGCCGGGCGGCTCAGCGGTTCGTCCTCGAAGAGCTCCATCCCACCGATCTGGCCGCGGTGGCGGTCTACAGCGCGGATTTCGGGCCGCGCCTGGTGGTGACCTTCACGCCTGACCGTGCCCAGCTCGCTCGCGCGGTCGACACTCTCGGCGCCCCCCACCTGGTCAGGGGGCAAGCGGCGCTCGATCCGCTCCGCTTCATGATCGAGAGCCCGGAGCACGCGGGCGCCGCCGGGTTCGGCCAGGTGCTCGACAACACCAACGACGACCGCTCCAGCCTGGCGCGCGGCACCGACGAGTCGGTCCAGGCCTACCTCCAGGTGATCGCCAACGAGATGGACAAGCAGGAGAAGCATTACGAGCGGGGTCGCGTGTCCGCCTGGATCAGCTCGCTTGGGGACATGGCGAAGATGCTCTCGAGCGTCGGCGGGCGCAAGCACGTGGTGCTCTTCTCCGAGGGCTTCGACGGCCGCCTGATGCTCGGCCGCGGCCCGGATGCGTTCGATCCCAAGGCGCAGCTCGACCGGCTGGCGATCTCGAGCGGCGCCCACTGGTTCGTCGACACGGACGACATCTACGGCAACACGGCGCTCCAGAACTACGTCGCCCGGATGATGGCCGAGTTCCGGCGGGCCGACTGCATCATCCAGGCGGTCGACATCTCCGGGCTCGGCAGCGAGTCCGCGGAAGATCGCCGGGCGAAGACCACCGGACAGGACGCGCTCTTCTACATGGCCAACGAGACCGGCGGGACCTTGTTCGAGGACGCCAACAACTTCGACGACCAGCTCGCCCAGGTGCTCAAGCGCTCCGACGTGACCTACGTGCTGACCTTCGCGCCCGAGCACCTCGAGCCGGACGGGAGCTATCACCGTCTCCAGGTCAAGCTGCGCCAGGGTGCGGTCCAGCGCGGGGTCGACATCTCGCACCGTGACGGCTACTACGCACCGCGGCCGTTCGAGGACCTCCACCCGATGGAGAAGGCGCTGATCGCGGCCGACTCGATCGCCGCCGGTGCCGAGAAGAAGGACATCGAGCTCAACGTGCTCGCTGCGCCCTTCCGGGCGACCGAGCAGGAGGCCTACGTGCCGGTGATCGTGGAGATCGGCGGCAAGGGCCTGCTGACGGGCCAGGGCGAAGACACGGACAAGCTCTCGGCGGAGATCTACGCCTACGTCAGCAACGAGAGCGGCGAGATGGAGGACTTCTTCACCCGCGTGATCAACCTCGAGCTTTCGCCCGAGGGGCGGGAGGCGGTCCGCAACACCGGCGTCAAGTACTACGGCCACATGAACCTCGCTCCCGGAAACCACCTCGTGCGGGTGCTGGTCCGCAACACCAGGACCGGCCGCACCGGGGTCGAGAGCGTCCCCGTCCGGGTTCCCGAGTACGAGGAGGCGACACCGCAGCTCCTGCCGCCCTTCTTTCTCGAGCCGAAGGGGCGGTGGGTGTTGGTCCGCGAGGCCAACACCTCGAGCAGCGGGACCGTCGTCTACCCGTTCACGGTCAACGGCTCGCCCTACATCCCGGCGGCCAAGCCGGTGGTCTCCGCCGGCGACGAGCGGGAGCTGTGCCTGGTGGCTTACAACCTGGGGAAGGGGCAGGTGGAGCTCGAGAGCACCATCCTCGGTGACGACGGCGAGGAGGTCGGTGGCGCCGACCTGTCGCTGGTCGAGCGTACGGTTACCGGCATCGGGGGCCTCGACAAGCTGCTCGCCCGCTTCCACGTCAACGATCTGAAGAGCGGAAACTATACGCTCCGGGTCGCGCTCCGACAGCCCGCGAACGGAATCGCGCAAGTCAACTCGATCCCGTTCAGTGTCCCCAATTGATCCGAACCCTTGATCCGAACACCGGAGATGCAGTCATGAAACGACTTCTGATCCTGCTGATCGCCTTGGGTGCTTCGGCCGTCCTTGTGGCGCCGACCACCCTGAGCGCGGCCAAGCAGAAGAGCTTCGACGAATCGATCGACGTCCTGACGATCGAGGTCCCCGTGCAGGTCATCGCCGACGGCGAACCGGTGCGCGGTCTCACCAAGGACGACTTCGAGGTCTACGATGGCCGCAAGCGGGAGCCGATTTCCGGCTTCGAAGAGATCGACTTGACCGACTACGGCGACGGCGGCCAGCCGGTCAGCCAGGTGCCGATCGCCGGGCGCCGCCACTTCCTCATCCTCTTCGACATGGCGTTTTCCGACCCGGCGAACATCTCCCGTGCGCGCGAGACGGCGAACGACCTGATCCGCAACGAGCTCAATCCCTCCGACCTGGTGGCGGTCGCGACCTACACCCACCAGCACGGTCCCCAGCTCGTCCTCGGGTTCACCTCGGACCGCCAGCAGATCCGCCTGGCCATCCAGACCCTCGGCCTGCCTCAACTGGTCCAGAAGAGCGCCGATCCGCTGTCCTTCATCATTTCGGACAGCGCGGACTCCGGTCTCACCAAGAGCACGCAGGATTTCGGGACCCAGCGGGGCGGTGTCAACGGTGATGCTCTGTTCCAGGAGCAGATCAGCCAGCTCGATATCGGGTTCAAGCGCTCGGAGCGGGGCGAGGCCCAGGGCCGTGTGATGGCGATGACGACCGCGTTCGAGGACCTGGCCAAGGTGCTCAACGACGTCCAGGGACGCAAGTACGTGGTGCTCCTCTCCGAGGGCTTCGACTCCGAGCTGGTCACGGGAACCGACAGCCTCGAGCGTAGCCGGGAGCTGGCGGAGGCGTCGAGCACCGGCCAGTACTGGGAGATCGACTCCGAGGAGCGCTACGGCTCCACCGGGGCCATGACCGCCGTCGAACAGATGCTCGAGGAGTTTCGCCGGGCCGACGCGACGATCCAGGCGGTCGACATCGGCGGCCTTCGGGCGGGTACAGACGCCAAGGCGCGCTCCGGCGGCCAGGACAGCCTCTTCATGCTGGCCGACGGGACCGGCGGCGAGATGTTCCGCAACTACAACGAGCTCTCCGGCGCCATGGGGAAGATGCTCGAGCGCACCAGCGTCACCTACCTGCTGGCCTTCCAGGCCGAGGACGTCAAGCTCGACGGCGAATACCACAAGCTGCGGGTCAAGCTCAACGGCGGGCCGCGTGGCGCCCGGTTGATCCACCGTCCGGGCTTCTACGCGCCCCGACCGTTCAGCGAGATGTCCCCGATGGAGCGCCGCCTCGATGCCGCGGACAAGATCATCTCCGGCAAGGACATGGGGATCCTGTCGAGCTCCGTGCTCGCGGCGCCGTTCCCGGGCAAGGACGGCAAGGCCTACGTCCCTGTGCTGATCGAGATCGACGGCCAGGGCATCCTGGCAGGCAACCAGGAGGGCATCGCCCAACTCGAGATCTACGCGTACGCAATCGCCGAAGACGGCACCGTCGGCGGCTACTTGACCCAGACCATGGGACTGGACATCGGCAAGGTGGAGCCGGTGCTGCGCAAGACCGGGATCAAGTTCTTCGGCGACCTGGAGCTGGCGCCTGGCGACTACCTGTTGCGGGTGCTGGTCCGTGACGCCAAGACGGGCCGCTCGAGCGTGCGCAACGTGCCGCTGTCCGTTCCCCAGCTCGGCAGTGGATCGCCCTCGCTCGCCATGCCGCTTTTCCCCGAGGAGGGGGGCAAGTGGCTGATGGTCCAGGAGGCGACGGCCGGGCAGGACCGCCAGGACCAGCCGTACCCCTTCATGCTCAAGGACCAGGCCTACATGCCGGCGGCCAAACCGGTGCTGACGCAGACCGGCTCGTCCCAGTTCATCCTGATGGCCTTCAACCTGGGGGACGGCGGCGTGCCGCTCAAGACCGAGTTCAAGACCCCGGACGGGCAGGTCATCACCGGCCCGAAGGTCTCCTTCGTCCAGCAGCTCTCGAGGACCTCCGACGAGGCCCAGCTCATGCTGAGCCTGGACGCGGCGGGCGTTCCCCCGGGCGAGTATCGGCTCATCGCGACGCTCGAGGGCGCCGACGGCAAGGACGACGCCGAGACGTCGATTCCGTTCGTCGTCGCCGGCGGTTGATCTTCGCTGTCAGCGGTGCGGGCGCCACGGCGCCCGCACCGCCTCGCCCTTCCGGTAGCCGTCCAGCCGCCGGCGCGCCGTGCCGAGCGGACTGAGCCGGTCCGCCTCTCCGTCGCCGGCACCTTTCTCCATCTGCTCGATCGCCCGCTCCTGCCACCGGGCCGCGTCGTCGAAGCGGCCGAGCTCAGCCTGCGCCATGGCGACGGTCTCGGCGTGCTCGGCGCTCTGCTCCGCGTCGAACGCCGCCTGGGCGAGCTCCAGCGCGCGCTCTGCGTCCCGGACTGCGGCGTCGGGACAGGTGGCCAGGAGCCGGGCGAGCAGGTTCTTGGGGGCGGTGGCGGTGGGCAGCTCCGCGAGGCTCTTCTCCAGCGCCTCGCGCGCCTCGATGAAGCGCCCGGCCCGGATCAGGGCCGTCGCCAGGCCGACCTGGGCCTCGACCCGGTCCGGAGCCAGCCCCAGGGCGATTCGGTAGGTTTCGATCGCCGCGTCCAGGTCGCCGGCGCTGGTGAGCGCGCCGCCGAGGGCGAGCTGGACGTCCTCGAGATCGGGTGCCAGGGCGGCGGCGGCACGCAGATGCTCGAGCACCTCGTCGGTCCGGTCACCTCGCGCGGCGAGCGTCTGGGCGATGAGGACGTGGGCCCGGGCCGCGAGCGCGGCGCCGGTCCGGTCGTCCCCGGCCCGCCCGACGACCGCCCGGTAGCGTTCCAGGGCCTCGTCCGTCTGTCCGTGGGACCGCTCGATCGCGCCCAGGGTCAGCAGAGCCATGCCGTCGGCCGGATCCTGGTCCAGGATCCGCCGGAGCTCCTGTTCCGGGTCCTTCCACGGATCGACCCGGCCGAGCAGGACGAGCCGCTCGCGCAGGAGCCTGGCGGCGCTGTCGTCGGGGCGCAGCTCGATCAGCCCGGCGGCGGCGTCGGCGGCCTCGTCGAGATGGCCGCTCCGTTCCAGCGCCACCGCCAGGTCCTTGAACGCCGCGGCGAAGTCCGGGGCGAGCTCGATCGCCCGGCGCAGGTGCTCGACCGCCTCGGCCACCCGGCCGGCGTCGAGCAGGAGCTGAGCCATGCCGTGGTGCGCCCGCGGATCGTCCGGCTCCAGGCGTAGCGCCTGCCGGTACTGGCCGATGGCTTCGGAGACCGCGCCGCGGCGCGCCAGCACCGCGGCCAGCGCCTCGTGGGCGCTGGCGTTGTCGGGATCGGCCTCGATCGCCTCGCGGTAGGCCGCCTCCGCCCCTTCCAGGTCGCCCCGGGCGAAGGCCCGGCCGCCCTCGCGGCTGTGCTGCCGAGCGCCCGCGGCGAGCTCGCTCAGCCCGTCGATCAGGGGGTCCGGGAAGGACGGCCTGGCCGAGCCCCGCTGCGTGAGGTGCTCACGCGCCCGATCGAGGTCGCCGAGCTGCCGATAGGCCAGGCCGAGCTCGTAGTGGATCGCCGAGGCGCCCGGCTGGAGCTCGAGCGCGGCCGTGAACCGATCGACCGCCTCCTGCCAGCTCTGCCGCAGCACCGCCACCTGCCCGAGGCCGTGGAGGGCCGCGGCCGACCGCGCATCGTGGTCGAGCGCCTGGCGGAACCGGCGTTCGGCGCGGTCGGTCTCGCCGGCACCGAGCTCGATCCGCCCGAGCCGGATGAGCGTCGCCTCGTCCTCCGGGCGCAGCTCGAGCACCCGCTCGTAGGACGCGGCGGCGGCCTCCTGGTCGCCGAGCCGCTCCAGGGTGACGCCCAGGTAGTAGGACCAACGGCCGTCGTCCGGGGCGAGGGCGCGGGCGTTCCAGAAGCAGTCCCGGGCCGCCTGGTCGAGATCGAACAGCAGGAAGAGCTGGCCCAGCCGCGCGAACCCGGCGGTCAGTCGCGCGACATCCGTGCTCGGGTCGGCGAGATCGGCGGCGAGCGACGTCTCGTAGCCTTCGAGCTGCTCGCGGACCAACCGGTCCGTGTCGTCGAGCGGCGGCTCGGGGATCGGGCGCAGGTCGGGGCGCGCCGGCGCGGTCGCGGCGGCCGGTCCCTGCGCGGCCGGGGCGCAGACCGGGGCGAGCGCGACGGCGGCGGCCAGGGCCAGGAGCATGGCGCCGCCGACCCGGCGGGCGCGGCTGTTGGGATTCGGTGCGGCTCGCCGGCTCATGGTGCCGCTCCCGGAGTGTCGTCGACGTAGACGGTCAGCAGCCGGTCGGCCGGGAGGCCGCGCCAGGTCCGCACCGTGCCGCGCCAGTGCACGCGGGCCGTGTCGACCTTCGTGGCGGTGCCGAGGCCGGCGAGGATGCGGGGGTCGTTGACCGAGGCGTAGCTACCGTCGGTGCGGACCCGGCGCCACAGGGTGCCGACGCCCTCGGCCCGGATCTCGGCCCGCGCGCCCAGGGCGTCGTCGTCGCCGTGGAGGACGCGCAGCCCGAGCCAGTGACGGTCCTGGCCGACCCGGTCGACCAGTAAGCGGGCCGGACCGGAGTTGTTCATCAGCAGGGCGTCGGTGTCACCGTCGTCGTCGACGTCGCCGAAGGCGATCCCCCGCGTCACCTCCGAGAGCGCGAACGCCGGGCCCGCCCGGTCCGAGATGTCCTCGAAGCGCAGGCCGCCAAGATTGCGGAAGAGCTGGTTCGGCTGGTGCACGGGGTACGGGTCCCCCTTCTGCCGGAGCTCGTCGATCAGCGTCACCGCGCCGCTTCCGACCAGCAGGTCGAGGTCGCCGTCATTGTCGTAGTCGAGAAAGCCGGCGCCGAAGGTGGTGTAGGAGAAGCTCGCCGGACCGAGGCCGGACTGGACGGTGAGGTCCTGGAACAGGCCCGTCCCGTCGTTGAGGAAGAGGGTGTTGGTCTCCTCCCGCAGGTGAGCCATGAACAGGTCCTCGTCGCCATCGCCGTCCACGTCCTCGGCGACCACGCCCATGCTGGCTTCGGCGTTGCCCTCCCGGTTGACCGCGCAGCCGGCGAGCAGGCCGTCCTCGCGGAAGGTGCCGTCGTGCAGGTTGGTCCAGAGGAAGTTGGGCACCTGGTCGTTGGCGACGTAGAGGTCGGGCCAGCCGTCGCCGTCGAAGTCGGCGGCGACCGCGCCCAGGCCGTTGCCGCGGGCCTCGAGGATGCCGGCGGCCGCCGAGACGTCGGTGAACCGCACCGTGCCGTCGGCCGCGGGGCCGTCGTTTCTCAGCAGCCGGTCGGGCTGGGGGGCGTCGTAGTTGAGCGGTCCGCAGTAGTCGATCGCGCCGCTCGCAGTGAAGCAGTCGTGGTGGTTGGCGAAGGTGAAGTCGACGTAGTTGGCGACGTAGAGGTCGAGGTCGCCGTCCAGGTCGTAGTCGACGAACGTGGCCGCGGCGCTCCATCGCCGGTCGTCGGTACCGGTGGCGCTGGTGACGTCGGCGAAGGTGCCGTCCCCCTGGTTGCGGAGCAACTGGTTGGCGCCGTAGTTGGCCAGGTAGAGGTCGACCCAGCCGTCGCCGTCGTAGTCGCCCGCGGCCACGCCCATGCCGTAGCCGGTGGCGATGGCGGCGAGGCCGGACGCCTCGGTGACGTCGACGAAGCGCGCCTCGCGCGTGCCGTCCGGCAGCACCGTCAGGTCGTTCCTGTAGAGCCGGTCCGAGAGCGGCAGCGGGTGCTGCGGGGGGACGGGGGAGTCGGCGACCGTCTTGCCCGGGCCGAGCATGTGCCCCTGGAGAAAGTAGGCGTCCAGGTCGCCGTCGCCGTCGTAGTCGAACAGCGCCACGCCGGAGCCCATGGTCTCTAGGAAGTAGAGCTCGCCCGACATGCCGTTGAAGTGGACGAAGTCGAGGCCCCGGGCGGCCGCCTCTTCGGTGAAGATCGGCGCGGTGCCGGGGGCGGCGCCGGCGGCAGCGGGGCCGGTCGGGCTCGCGGAGGCGGCCGCCGGAGCCGGGGCCAGCGCCAGGCCTGCGGCGAGCGTTCCGAACAACCACGCAGCGCCGCGCGGGGTCACGGCAGGGCCTCCGCTGCGCTCGCCGTGCCGCCGCTCCTGAGACCCGTGGTGAAGTCGGCGTCCCGCTCCAGGGTCAGGTAGCGCTCGCCGGGAAGGCCGTCCAGGTGCAGCACCGTGCCGTCGGGCCAGAAGACGTCGACCCTCCCGGGCGCGCTCTCCGCGTCCAGCCCGGCGAGAATGCGCGGGTCGCTGGCGG
>Ga0210085_1001139_pt1 | contig 10676 bp, 6 predicted proteins | sample China_Galinas_PW_5_FD_184866 | JGI IMG/M metagenome (GOLD analysis project Ga0210085, IMG submission 184866) | Wetland microbial communities from San Francisco Bay, California, USA, that impact long-term carbon sequestration - China_Galinas_PWC_D1... | ecosystem: Environmental > Aquatic > Marine... | reverse complement strand
CAGCACCGCGCACGACGCCGTCACGGTCACCAGCCAGCGGACGCGCTCCGCGGCGACGAACCGGCTCGGCCAGCCCGCCGGTGCCTGGGTCAGGACTACGGCCTCGAAGCGCCCGGGGGCGAGCACCAACACCGCACCGATGGCCAGGAGAGCGACGGCGAGAAGACCGAGCAGCGCGATCGGCAGGCGAAGGCGGGGGGGCTCCTCTCCCACGCCTCCGATCGCCCGGCCGACGGTCCGCTCGAACCCGAGCCCGCAGAGCAGGGACGCGCCGACCGCCACCAGCGGCCAGACCTTCACGGGGTAGCGGAACGCACCGCCGCCGGGGAGCTCGAGCAGCCAGGCCGCTGCCGGGTTGTGCGCCCCGAGGGCGAAGAAGACGCCGACGCCGACCATCGCCCAGGCCCACCACGCGGCGCGACCGCGCGGCCGCCCCGCCGAGGCGGCCAGGACCAGCGCCAGCAAACCCGGGTAGAGCGACAGGAAGATCGGCAGCTTGCCGTTGAACAGGCGAGCCCCCCACATTCCCCCCTCCCCGATCAGGTCGTAGCGACCGAAGGCCAGCGGCACCAGCCACTCGACGGCGTGAACCGGACGCAGGGCACCGACCGACAGGCGCCAGTCGCCGAACCCCTGATGACCGCGGAGCGAGGTCGGCAGGATCCTCAAAAACTCGACGATCTGCGGCAGGGCGGCCAGCGTCCCCAGGACGACGGCCATCCCGAGAAGGAGCGCCGCACGGAGGCGCGGACGCGGCCCGTAGCGCACGAAAAAGGCTGTCCCGGCCAGCAGACCGCCGAGAACCGCGCTCAACGGATCGCCGGAGACCAGCAACAGCGCCCAGAGCAGCCCCACGACCGGCGCCGCCCAGCGTTTCCCGTCGCCGGCGCGGAGGGTCGCCGCCACCAGGGCCGGCGTCAGCGCCGCGCCGGCGATCAGGTTGTACAGGTTGAGCTGGGAGAGCATGTAGCCGCTCGTGCCGAAGCAGACCGCGACGGCCCACGAAGCCGGACGCGGCAACCCCCAGGCGCGGCCCATCCAATAGGCGGCGAACGGGGCGATCAGGAGGTGGAGCCAGAGGTGGGCGTTGAAGGCCCAGAATAGGGGCGCGAGGAGAAACAGCAGGTTGTCTGGATAGAACGGGACCGCGTTGGGATTGCCCGCCAGCGGCTGGCCGCCGCTTCTCGCGGGATCGATCAGCGGCAGGAATCCTTCGCGCAGCGCCTCCGCCAGAGAGGCTTTCATCGCCAGGTGGACTTGCAGCACGTCCCGGAGAATGAACGTGTCCGACCCGGCGATCACGGGCCAGGTCAACCAGAGCAAGACCACCAGCGCCGGCAGCCCGTAGAGCGCCGCCGCCCGCCACCGCGACATCGCCTCGCGCGCCTGGCTCAGCTCCCGGTTCCGGTCGTCGCCGTCCATCGGCCGCGAGTCTACCCCGCGGGTTCGGGCTCGGTGCCGGCTCCGGCGGCCCCGCGGCTCTGCGGCGAGACCGGGCGGCTAGAATAGGCGGCCATGCCCCGAACCCGCCCGAGGCGCTGCCGGTGATCGGCGCGCTCGTCCGGTCCCTGCGCCCGGCCCAGTGGGTGAAGAACGCCTTCACCCTGGCACCGCTGGTGTTCGCTCGCGACCTGTTCGATCCGCTGTCGCTCGCGCGCGGAGCGATGGTCTTCGCCGCCTTCTGCGCGATGTCGAGCGCGGTCTACCTGGTCAACGACATCCGGGATCGGGAGAACGACCGCCGCCATCCGCTCAAGCGCCACCGTCCGCTCGCCGCCGGGACCCTCCCGGTCTCGGCCGCGGTCGCCGCGGCGGCGACCCTGGCCGCGGCCTCGGCCGCTCTCGCCTGGCCCCTGGGAGTCGGCGTGCTGAGCGTCCTCGCCACCTACGCCGGCCTCAACATCCTCTACTCGGCGGGGCTCAAGCACGTGGTGATCCTCGACGTCATGATCATCGCCGTCGGCTTCGTCCTGCGGGTGTTGGCCGGCGGCTTCGCGGTGCGGGTCGAAGTGTCGAGCTGGCTGCTGCTGTGCACGATCTTCCTGGCCCTCTTCCTGGCCTTTTCCAAGCGCCGGCACGAGATCGTGCTGCTCGCCGAGCAGGCGCCGGACCAGCGCCGGGTGCTGGCGGACTACAGCCCGACCTTCCTCGACCAGATGATCAACGTGGTGACCGCCGCCTCGGTGGTCTCCTACGCGCTCTACGCCGTCTCGCCGGAGACCGCCGCGCGCTTCCACAGCCAGGCCCTGATCTACACCGTACCGCTGGTGCTGTTCGGGATCTTCCGCTACCTCTACCTGATCTACCAGGCGCCCGACGAGCGCAACCCCACGGAGGCGGTACTGACCGACCTGCCGTTCCTGGCCAACCTGGCCTTGTGGGGGATCGTCGTGGTCTGGATCCTCTACGGTGTCTGAGCCCTTCGTACTACCATCCGGACCATGACCGATCCCGCGCCCGTGACCGAGAGCCTCCCCGCGGCCGACCGACCCCTCGTCTCCGTCGTCATGCCCTGCCTCGACGAAGAGCAGGGCGTCGGCGTCTGCGTCGAGACGGCTCTGGCTGCGCTCGCCGCGATGGGCGTCGCCGGCGAGGTGGTGGTGGTGGACAACGGCTCCACCGACCGCTCCGCGGAGGTCGCCCGGGCCGCCGGCGCCCGGGTGGTCGAGGAGCCCCGCCGCGGCTACGGCTCCGCCTACCGGCGCGGGTTCGAGGCGGCGCGGGGCCGCTACCTGGTGATGGGCGACGCCGACCGGACCTACCCGTTCGAGGATCTGGGCCGGTTCGTCGAGCCGCTGATGGCAGGCCGCTGCGACCTGGTGATGGGCGACCGCCTGGGCGGCGACATCCTGCCGGGGGCGATGCCGTGGACCCACCGCTGGATCGGCAACCCGATCCTCTCCGGCATGCTGCGGCTGCTCTTCCACACCCGGGTCTCCGATTCCCACTGCGGCATGCGGGCGTTCACCCGGGAGGCCTACGACCGGCTGGCACTCCGGACCACGGGGATGGAGTTCGCCTCGGAGATGGTCGTCTCCGCCCTGCGCGAGCATCTGCGGGTCGAGGAGATGCCGATCACCTACCACCCGCGGGAGGGGGAGTCGAAGCTCTCCGGCCTGCGCGACGCCTGGCGCCACGTGCGCTTCATGCTGCTCTACTCGCCGAGCTACCTGTTCCAGATTCCAGGGCTGCTGTTGATGGTGGTGGGCGCGTTCCTGGTCCTGGCCCTGGCCGGCGGACCGCGGGAGCTATTCGGCCACCGGTGGGACTACCACCCGCTGCTGTTCGGCGCCATCTCCATGATCGTCGGCTACCAGCTCGTCCTGTTCGACACGTTCGCCAAGATCTTCGCCGCCGGCGCCGGCCTCGCCCGGCCGGGACGGTGGATCCGCCGGGTGGAGGAGCTGTTCTCGCTCGAGCGGGGATTGATCCTCGGCGGCGTGGTCTTCCTGCTCGGCCTGGGGCTCGAGGCCAAGATCGTCATCGACTGGGTGCGCGGCGGGTTCGGGGAGATGTTCGCGGTCCGGGGGGTGGTCATCGGGATGGCCGCCATGGTCCTTGGCCTGCAAACCGTCTTCGGCTCGTTCCTGATCAGCCTGATGCTGATCGAGCGGCGCTGAGCCGGACCGGACGGTCAGCGCGAGCCTGATCCCACGGGCTCACTGGACGTAGCCGAGCGCGCGGAGCCGCTCTTCGAGGGCCCGATCGGCCGGCGACGCGGTCGCCTCGGCGCCGACACGCGTCAGCCGGAACCCGGTGATCGCCACCCCGCCCTGCGGCGCGGCAACCTCGAGCGCCAGGATCCGCCCCAGGTCGTGGACGCCGGCGTCGAGCAGCCCTTCCTCGTCCGCATCCGCGCCGGACAGCTCGATCCCCCTCGGCTCGTCGCCGATGCGCACGCGGAAGCGGTTCTGCCACCCTTCCTCGACGCGATCCCCGTCGAGCCGCACCCGGATGCGGTACTTGCCCGGCACCCACGGCGTGGCCAGCGCGACCGGCGCGGGATGCTCCTCGGGACCGGCCTCCAGCAGGCGGGTCTCGCAGAGCCACCATCGACCGTCGTCGAGGGCGTGGTCGTAGGAGGGCACCTCCGTGCGGTCGATCACCGTCGTCGGCAGCCCGATCACCGCGTCGTCCGGCGGCGAGGCCGGCAGCGGAGCGCCGATCCTCTCCCGCGTCCGCCGGTTGAACGCGGCGCGAAGCTCTCGGGTCATGCGCCGTGCCAGATCCGGATCGTCGGCGGGCGCCGACAGCGGGTAGTTGAGGTTCACGGTCTGGGTCTCGTACAGGTCGAACCGGTCCCGCCACTGGTCGTAGTGGAGCTCGTGCGCCCCCTGGAACAGGCCCCAGTAGCGCCAGGTGTAGGCGACCAGGGTCCGTGGCGCGGGGTCTTCCCGGCCTTCGATCAACGGAACCAGGTCGCGACCGTCCGTGCGGAGGTCGCCCCGGCCCCCCTCCGAGGTGGAGCTCGACGTCGGCCCTGAAGTCGGCCCCGGGTCCGCCAGATCGAGCAGGGTCTCTGCCAGGTCGATGTGGCTGGTCGGGGCGGAGATCCGCTCGCCACCGCGCCGTCCTCCCGGCAACCGGACGATCAGGGGGACGTGGAGCTGGACCCGGCGGATGGTGTTGCCATGGCTGCGGTTCCAGTACTCGGGCCCCATCTCGCCGAGCTCTTCGCCGTGATCCGAGGTGAAGACGAAGATTGAGTTGTCGAGCAGACCGCGGCGGCGGAGCTCGTCGACGACCTTGCCCATCCAGCGATCGGTGTAGGTGATCTCCGAGTCGTAGGCGTCGAAGACCCGGGGCCAGCCCTCCTGGGGCGGGTAGGAGTCGGGGGCGGGATGGACGTGATAGGGAGCGTGGGTATCCAGGCTGTGGACGTAGAGGAAGAACGGCTTGTCCGGGTCGGCCGCGAAGCCGTCCAGCATGCGCTCGATGGGTTCGATCAGGCGCGGATACGGTGCGTAGGGCTCCCCTTCGTGCGGCAGGACGATGTCCTGGCGATCGAAGAAGTCGAGGATCCGGGCACGCTCGTTGAACCAGAAGTGGGAGCTGACGATCCCGGTGGCGTAGCCGCGCCGCCGGAGCTCCCGCGGCAGGATCAACAGATCGTCGCTCAGCCCCCGGACCGGCCATCGGCTGTAGGCGGCGTCCATCAGCAGAGGCGGCATCAACCGGCCGGTCATGATCTGGCTGATCGAGGTCGGCGTGCCCGGGAACCCCGCCAGGTGATGGTCGAACACCACGCTCTCGGCCGCGAGGCGGGTGAGGCCGGGGGCGGTCACCCGCGGGTAGCCGTAGAGCTCCAGGTTCGACGCCCGGAGCGCGTCGGAGAGGAAGACGATCAGGTTGTAGGGCTTGTGGGGCGCCACGCCGCGGGGTGAGCTCTCTCCGCCGCAACCGGCGAGTCCGACCAGGCCGACCGGGCCGACCGCGAGGAGCACCAGCAACAGGGCCCGACTCAGGGTCCGAGTCGGGGTCCGGGTCCGAGCCCGGGCCGGGGCCAGAGCGGGAGCGAACGGGGGACAGGACACAGGGGAGCTCACGGAGGATCGATGATACCCGCACCGTCGCCGGTAAGAAGCCGGTCGCCCGCCGCTCGCCTCCATCCACGGCGCGCTCCACGTATTACCATGCGCGCCATGAGCCCGCCAGACCGCACGCCGCGCGCCAGCCGGCCTCCGGGGCAGACCCCGTGCCCGCTCTGCGGCAGCGACGAGGCGACGACTGTGCACGCCGAGAGCTGGATCACGGTGCGGCGCTGCGGCGCCTGCGGCTTCCTGTTCACCGAGGAGCGGACCGGCGATTTTCGCGACGACGGGCTGGCCGACGAGATCGCGTCGTTCTACCGCTGGCTGGACGCCAGCCGCGACGAGCGGGTGCTGCTCCTCGCCCGGCGCCTCGAGACGATCGCCCGAACCTACGATCTCGGCGGCGAGCTGTCGGTCCTGGAGATCGGCACCGGTGCCGGCGCCCTGGCGGCGGCCTGCGCCAGGCTCGGTCATCGCTACACGGGTCTCGAGCCGTTCCTGGGCGAGCGCTTCGCGGAGGACGAGCTCGCGACGACCCCCGGAGTGACGATCCATCCGCTCCGGCTGGAGGAGTTCGAGCCGGACGAGCGGTTCGACGTGGCGGTGATGGACAACGTGCTGGAACACCTGGCGGACCCGGTCGGCGCCGTGCGCAAGCTACTCGGCATGCTGCGACCGGGCGGCGTCCTCTGGGCCCAGGTGCCGAACGAGGCCAACCTGGTCCTCAAGCACAAGGTCCTGTCGCGGATCAAGGACCGCTGGATCACCTTCCCGGGGCACGTCAACCTGTTCACTCGGCAGACCCTCGCCCGGTGCCTACGCGCCGCCGGCGCCGGCCGGGTGACGATCGGCTCGACCAGCGCCTCGGACCCGGCCCTGACCCGCCTGCTCCTGATGCGCGAGCCGGGGCTCGCGTTGCGGTCGGTCATGTGGGGCCTCCGGCTCACCCGGCTCGACGTCCTCCTCGGCCGGGCCTACTGGCTCGACGCCTACGGCCAGCCCGCCGATCGGCCTCCCGGTCAGGAGACGGTGGAGGACGACCGGTGAGCGGAGCGGCATCGCGAGATCGGCGAGATCGGCGGGACCGGCGAGATCGGGAGCCGCCTCCGACCGACGCACCGGCCGTGTCGGTGGTCATCCTGACGAAGAACGCGGGGGACCGGTTCTCCGCCGTGCTCGAGTCGCTCTTCGGCTGCCGCTCGATCGACCGGTCGGAGGTGCTGGTGGTCGATTCCGGCTCGACCGACCGCACGCTCGAGATCGCCCGCTCCTTTCCGGTCGCGGTCCACACCATCCCGCCGGAGCAGTTCGGCCACGGCCGGACCCGCAACCTGGGGGCCTCGCTCGCGCGGGGGGAGACCCTGGTCTTCCTGGTCCAGGACGCCGAGCCGGCCGACGAGGGGTTCCTCGAGCGCCTGGCGGAGCCGCTGGCGAGCGATCCCGGCCTGGCGGCGACCTACGGCCGCCAGGTACCGCGGCCTGACGCCACCCCGATCGAGGCGGAGTTCCTGCGCCACACTTATCCGCCGCGCCCGTCCGTACGGCGTCTCGACGGCGCGGCGGACCGGCCGACGATCTCCGCGGTGTTCTTCTCGAACGTGGCCTCGGCGATCCGGCGGCAGGTCTGGGAGCGGCTGCCGTTCGACGAAGAGCTGATCATGAGCGAGGACCAGGAGTGGGCGCGCCGCGTGCTCCACGCCGGCCATCGCATCGCCTACTGCCCCGAAGCCGTCGTCGTCCACTCCCACGGCTACCCCCTGGGCAAGGTCCTGCGGCGCAACTTCGACAGCGGTCACTCGCTGGTCGGCGTCGTCGACGATCGCGCGACGGGGATGGTCGCTTACGAGCTCCGCTTCCTGGCCGGTGCGCTGGCCGGGTTGACCCGCCGCGGCCAGGCCCTCTGGATCCCCCGACTGCTGGTCCACGAGGCGGTCCGCGCCCTCGGCTTCTTTCTCGGCCGCCACTCCGGCCTGCTTCCCCGGCGATGGCGCCGCCGGCTGAGCCTCCATCGAAGCTACTGGAACGGGAGAGCGCCGGCGGGCTCACGGTGAGCCCCGTGTGGTAAGTATTCCGGCCGATGGCCGCTTTCGATCTCCTCGGTTTCCTGCTGACCGTCCTCAGCCTGGGGCTCCTCGGCCTGGGCGGCTACCTGCTGGCCCTCAGGCTGGTGGGGTGGCCGCGAGCGGACGGCGAGCGGCACCAGGGCGAGGACGAGCGGACGACCACCGACCCCCTGACCTTCGCGGTCGCGGCGCTCCTCCTGACCCTGGCCGAGGCGATCGCCGGCGCGCTGGTCCTGGGCGCGCTCGGCCTGCTCCGCCTGGAGCTGGCCCTGGCCCTCCAGACGGCCCTGGTGCTGGTCCTCTACCGGAGCATCGTCCGGCGCGCGGACGGTGGCGCCGGATCTCCGCACGAACCCGAGGCCGGTCCGATGGACGAGCCGGGGCCCGGCCCCGTGGACCTGATGGCTCCGGCGCGCCTGGTCCTCCGGCGCGCCTGGTCGCGGCTCCGGGAATCCCCGGTCCTCGCCCTGGTGACGCTCCACGCCGCGGGCACGGAGCTCCTCCGGGGACTGCTGGTGCCGCCGGTGTCGTGGGACAGCATCATGTACCACGTCTACCTCGCCGCGACGTGGCTCCAGCATCATCACTTCGGGCCGTTCCCCGCGCGCCACCCGATGAGCTTCTACGAGCTCATGCCTGGCAACGGCTCTCTCTGGCTCTGGTGGTGGATGGCCCCGTCCCACAGCGAGCTCTACCTCGGTCTGGCGAGCTCCCTCGAGTGGCTGCTGCTCGGCCTCGCCGCCGGCGCGATCGCCCGCGCCTTCGGCGCCCGGCGCCACTGGCCCGTCGCGTCGTTCCTGACCCTGCTGACACCGACCGTGGTCCGCTTCGTCGCGACTCAGTACGTGGACATCGCGGTCGGCGCCTACCTGGTCAGCGGAACCTATTTCGCCCTGCGCTGGCTGCGGGCGACCCGGGCCTCCGACGCCGCCCTGGTGGGGACCGCCGCCGGCCTCGCCGCGGGGACCAAGGTCCTGGCGCTGCCGTCCGCCGGTGCCCTGGGCCTGTTCACGCTGCTGCTCGCCGTTCCGGGATTCCGCCGCGACTGGCGCCGTCACGCGGGCCACCTCCTCCTCATGGCCGTCCTGGCGACCGCCTTCGGAGGCTACTTCTACGCCCGCAATCTGTCCCTCGGTGGAGGGCTGTTCGGATACGCCTGCGCGAGCCAGGACGCGACGGTCGCCGGCAGCGCCCTCGGCACGTTCCCGAGTGCCCTCTCGCCGGCGGCGAACTTCCGCCAACTGGCGGCGCAGCACGATCTCACGGGTGCGTTCCTCGGTGTCGTCCGGCCGACCATGGCGGAGCTCGGGGTCGGCCCCCAGAGCCTGCTCCTGCTGCCGATCTTCCTTCTCCTGCCGTGGCTCTTCCGCGGCGAACGGCGCACCGCCGCGTGGCTCTCTTGCGGGCAGATCGGCGTCATGGCCCTGATCTGGTGGACCCTGACCAGCGCGACGCACGGGCACATCTTCGCCAATATCCGCTACCTGATCGGCGGACTCTGCCTGCTATTCGCCGCCGCCGTCGCCCTCGGCGAGCGCCACCTGTCCCCTCCGTGGCTCCGTGGCCTGGCGGTCGTCCTGGCGATCCAGGACCTGCTGATGCTCAACCCGCGGATGTCCTACCAGGTGCGCGTGGTCCTCGCGGTAGCGCTGGCCTGCGTGGTCGCCGTGGCGGCCTTGCCGTCGTTGCGGCGCCGGCTCGCCGAGCGCCGCCGGCTGGTGGCAGTGGCATCGGGCCTCGCCGTCCTGGTCGCGGTCCCGTTCTGGGCGACCTACCGGGTCCGCGACCGCGAGCGGGCATTCGCCGAGGAGTACATCGCGCACCTGTCGTCCACGCGGCTGTTCGCCCCGGGCTGGGGATGGCTCGACCGCCATGCAGGCACCGGCGCGGTCGCCGTCAGCCACACGCCGGAAACCTACTTCGTCTACCCAGCCATGGGGCCGTACCTCGAACGCCGGGCGGAGTACGTGAACATCAACCGGGAGAACTTCGCTTACCCGCTCCTCTACCCAGACTGCAAACCCCGGAGCGACCCCTCCGCCGACGCCTGGATCGACAACCTCCACGCGGCCGGAATTCACTGGGTCTACGTCGCGCGCTACCCCGAGTTCAAGTTCCCGGTCGAAGACACCTGGGCACGTGAACGGCCGGGCCTCTTCGCCCTCCAGTTCGAAGACCAGACCAACCGGGTCTACGAGCTGCTGCACTGAGCCGTAGCGCCGCGTCGAGGCGCGATCGGGCCCTACGCGCTGAAGAAGCTCCGGACGCTCTCCGTGACGGCCTCGACCTCTTCGTCCTCGAGCTCCGGGAACATGGGGAGCGACACGGCCCGCTCCGCGGCCTGCTCGGAGACCGGCAATGAGGCGTCGGCGGCGACGTACGAAGCCAGGGCCGGCTGGTGGTGGAGGGGAATCGGGTAGTAGACCGCGGAGCCGATCCCGGCCTCGGCCAGGTGGGAACTAAGGGCGTCGCGCCGGTCGCTGAGCAGGGTGAACTGGTGGTAGACCGGCTCCGTGCCTGAAGGGTCCTCGGGCAGGTCGACGTCCGCCGCTCCGGCCAGCGCCTCGGCGTAGCGGGCCGCGATCGCCCGCCGCCGCCGGTTGCCGTCGTCCAGCTCGGCCAGACGGAGGTTGAGCACCGCCGCCTGGAGGGCGTCGAGGCGGCTGTTGGTGCCGAGCTCGCCGTGGAGGTAGTGCTCCATCCGGCCGTGATTGGCGATCCGGCGGACCCGCTCGAGCAGCGCCGGGTCGCCGCCGGTCACCGCTCCGCCGTCGCCGAAGGCGCCCAGGTTCTTGGTCGGGTAGAAGCTGAAGCAGGCCAGGGTCCCGAAGGTCCCGACCATGCGGTCTTCCACGAGGGCGCCGTGCGCCTGGGCCGCGTCCTCGACCAGCCAGAGGCCTCGCCGGCGGCAAATGTCACTGAGCGCGTCGACGTCGAACGGCCGGCCGAACAGATGCACCCCGATGACCCCGACGGTCCGCTCGGTGATCCGCTCCTCCACCGACGCCGGGTCGAGGTTGAGCGTCGCCCGCTCGACGTCGGCGAAGACCGGCACTCCGCCGGCGAGAGCGACCGCCGAGCC
>Ga0210085_1001137_pt1 | contig 10690 bp, 7 predicted proteins | sample China_Galinas_PW_5_FD_184866 | JGI IMG/M metagenome (GOLD analysis project Ga0210085, IMG submission 184866) | Wetland microbial communities from San Francisco Bay, California, USA, that impact long-term carbon sequestration - China_Galinas_PWC_D1... | ecosystem: Environmental > Aquatic > Marine... | reverse complement strand
CAACTTCTCCAGCCTCGTGTGGTGTCACTTCATACAATCGGTGATGGGCTTTGTTGATAATCCTATAGAACGCCGCGTTGTCACGCAGCGCCCTATGAGAAAGTAAGGCTCGGAAGGGTGGTTCTTCAAAGGGACGCTCGCCGTTATTGTGAGCGGTCCGAACCGACTGGACCAGGTCGGCAAGAGTGGGCTTGTGCATGACCATCGGATCAGTGGCGAGCAGGTCCCAAAGCCGGTTTTCCACGTAAAGACGGACTGTGCTGACGAACTGCTGTGCTTTTGAGGCGTTATTGTCATCTTCCTGCCACTCTTGCAGCCGCTCAAATATTTCCTCGACTGCTGGGCTAACGCCCGCCGTAAGGCGGGAACTGGAAATCGGATTGAGCGTCCAGGCATGCCATGTTGGAGAAGCCGTCGAGCGGTTAGGCAACTTGTCCCGGATCGACGCTATAAACCTGTTATCGTTAGAAGTGATCAGTGGCCGCATTCCATGCTCAGGCATTTGCGGAATCGCTGCAGCTAGGTTCTCCGCGTTGATCGGATCAAAGTGAGTTTGAGGGTCGTCAAGAAGCATGCAGTCCAGCCCGCCGAGCCTGGCCTTAACGCGATCCCACAGACTGAACACGAATGCCCACACGCAGGCGCGTAGCAGGGACGCGTTCATAATCTTGTAGGCAGGTACCTGCATGCCGCCGAGGGTGGCACGTAACCCGAGACCGGTTTGCTCGACAAGATCGATGCCGCTATAGGCCGGGCCACCTCTGTAATGCGGGCTGTAGATCGTGTCAAGCCAGTTTCTGGTGTCCGTATCGAGAGCCTGGATCAACCCCGAAACCTGTTGATACACAAGGTCTTCAAAGCCCGCAAATGCTTCGATGGCCGCTGCTGCCTGCTCAATAAGAATCAGCCGCTCTATGTAGTCGGTGTATTGTTTGCGCGTCTTTTCCAGATCGTCTAGCTGCCGCAGAATCGAGATGATCGGTGCGGTATTTTCCACACACATGCGCACGGCCTCGATTTGATCGCGCAATGGCCGTGTGTTGGCTGCCAAATCGCTGTCTTCGGCTTCCGTCTGTCCAGCCACACCGATGTAGCGCTCTACAAGCGCCTTTATCGGTTCCGTGCTTTCTGTCCTGTGCTTCGATAGAGCAACCGCTTTGGCCGTATTCTTGATCCGCTGCGCGAGCCTTCCTGCCCTGAACTCCTCCGGCAGATCAATCACTTGCAGGGTTGGTGCATCGGGTAGCCTATTGTCCTTGGTTGCTAATGCCCAGACCTGACCGGCATTCCGTTTCAATGGGGTCAAGCGGTTTGCAAATGCTTGGTCGGCCGCCAATTCCTCGGCATAAGCCTTACGATAGATGCTCAGAAGGTCATCGGGAGGGGCTTTGTCGGCAAAGGTGCGCAGGCCTTCAGGAAGGCCATCGAGAAACTCACGCGCAGCATCCTGCTCCCAATCTTTGGCCCCTTTTGAAGCGTCCGCATCAGCCCGACGACAAAGCGCCAAAGCATCCTTCACCGCCTTGTCGAGGAGCGAGTCCGGCGGGACTTTTTCTAAATCGGTTCCACAAACAGGACAATCCCTTAGTTCCGTATTTTGATGATGTTCGCTGTGCCAAGCTGCAACTTTCGCGTAAAGCTGCCAGCGGGCCGCTTCCTGCTTGTTCCGCAACCTCTCGGCTACAGGTTGTGCACGATGAAACATATCCTGGATGAGAGCTTCCGCAACCTTGCAGTCATCATCGGATACCGCGCGCAAGTTCTTTATGGTGGCGACGGAAGGCAATGCAGCGAGGGATTCGGTTGTGAGTATGTCGGCAGCCTTTCGTAATTGCTGCAACAGGGTATTAACCTCATTATCGGATGCGAGTTGCAGCGACGTTCCCAGAATAATCTCGGCTGTGTTCTCAAGCGCCTGCTTTTTGTGCGTTAGGAGTTTGCGTGCATCGGCAATCGATATTTTGCTGGTATCTTCTTCTTTGTCTTCTTTCTGCTGATCCGGTGCAACCAATTCGGCAGACTCGCCAAGGTCCGACTGTGCCCACCAGGCATCAACGATGTTTTGACGCCTTTCGTTGAATTCCGTCAACTTTTCTTGCGCGCCCTTACGTGCGGCTTTGGTCTCGTCGTTCTTAAGTCGCTTCACTATACGTGCCGAACGGCGACCCAAATCTTCTAGAGGCTTGAGACCTGTAAGCTGCGCGATTGCTTGGGCGAAGGTCGTTTGCTCATCAAATCGCATATGGGCCGCGATGCCAGGCATAAGCGTGCCCGTTTCAATAGCCAGGTCGGAAAGCCCAGCTCTTCAAGCCCTGTGACGCTCATGCCGATTTTGCCACGGGAACTGACGGTCAACTCACGGCGCACGGTGCATATATCCTGCGACACTTCCTCTTGGAAGGTGAGCTGCGCCCAGCTATCTATCTTCGGCTGGTCGCCGAGCGCTTCAAGGTCGGCACCGGACGGTATCGGCACGACTGGCGGAAGTGACAAATCACCTTCAGCTTCACTGTCCCCCTGATTATCTCTGTCGCCGGTTCGAGACACGTCCATGGGTTCGTGGATTTCGTCGGGCATATGCTGGGATCGTAAGGCTTTACCCGTCAGACACCAGATGATTACGTTTTGCAGGGCGGTTTTGCCCGCACCATTGAATCCGCTGACTAATGTGACATCGCGCTCAATATCGAGAACAAAAGCATCAGGGTCGTCACCCTGTTCGCCGCAATGCCTGTGTAAACCAGCAAAGCGGTGCGCTTCGATACGCCGGAGTTTCCAGAGGTGGATGGGTTTCGTGTCCGCAGCCCCGGTTTCTTTGCGAGCAGGAGGATCGTTCAGAAGGGCTTTTAGCACCTCTGCGATTTCGTTGGCCTGTACGGGTTTGTTTTGCGGCCAAAGAGTTCGGTTTCGGGCGTAATAGGCGAAGATTTTTCTGGCGTTGTCATTGTCCAGAGTGAAATGCGCGCCATCCGTCGTCGTGGCAATAGGCTGCCGTGCAAGCAAAGCCGCCACAACATCGTCAAGTCCACAATCGACTAAGTTGATTGGTTTCAGATCATCCTGCGAGTTATGAATCTCTTCCATCCGCTCCCTTCCTTCTAATGCGAGAAAAGTATTGCGTAGATTTGCAGCCTTAGGAGGACAAGTTGCTACTTTTTTGTTTGGTTGACAAGGTTCGGTTGGCAGCCACTCGCCCTGCCAGCGTGTCCGGGAGGGCCCCCATATATCCCGGACGGACGCGCTGGCAATCCCTGAGCCGTTGGCTCAGGGATTTGGGGGGATGCAACGGGGGGCTGTGCCCCCCTTGCCAAGATGGCGCTGGACGGAATGAGGCACGAATGTAGTACAGCGCACATCTTGCGCACAGCGCGAAGGCATGTAGTACGTCCGTGCACTTTGTCCTACAAAACAACCCCATAGGAGAAAGTTCGAACCCTGGGCTGTGGATTGTTTCCACAGTCTGACGGACACTGGTGCCAGCCGGAACCAAATTCCTCTATGTTGGGATCATGCCTACGAACGCCGCCATCCAACCGCTAAACACGCAAGCCGTCATCTATGCCCGCGTGTCGTCTGCCGCACAGGTCCGCAAAGGCCAGGGCCTGGGATCGCAGGAAACCCGCTGCCGTGAATTCGCCCGCATGAAGGGTTATGACGTGGACCGGGTTTTCGTCGATGAAGCGGTGTCCGGCGGCATCACGACCCGTCCCGGCATGCAGGCGATGCTCTCTTATCTCAAGGAACACGCTCACGCGCAAAGCTTTGTTGTTGTCATCGACGACATCAGCCGTCTGGCGCGGGACATCAAGGCCCACCTCGATCTGCGCGAAGCCATTGCGAGCGCCGGTGCCCGGCTGGAAAGTCCCTCGGTGGAGTTCGGGGAGGACAGCGACTCGATCCTGGTCGAAAACCTGCTGGCGAGCGTCAGCCAGCATCAGCGCCAGAAGAACGCCGAGCAAACGAAAAACCGCATGCGCGCCCGCGCTATGAACGGTTATTGGGTGTTCTGGGCTCCACGCGGCTACCGCTTCGCGCATCAGCCCGGCCAGGGCAAAGTCATGGTCCGCGACGAACCGCTGGCCTCCATCGTCACCGAAGCCCTGGAGGGTTTTGCCTCTGGCCGGTTCGGCTCACAAGTCGAGGTGAAGCGCTTTCTGGAACGCCAGCCGGACTATCCGAAAGACCTTCCCACGGGCGAAATCCGCAATCAGCGGATCAAGGACCTGCTGACCCAGCCGCTTTATGCCGGATACCTTGAACTGCCGCGCTGGGGCGTGACATTCCGTAAGGCCCAGCATGAGGGCCTGATCTCGCTCGCGACCTACGAGCGGATTCAGCAACGCCTGCGCGTCCGTACAAAAGCGCCCGCCCGTAAAGACATTAGCGCCGACTTCCCGCTGCGCGGCTTTGTGGTCTGCGCCGATTGCGGCATGCCGCTGACGGCTTGCTGGTCCACTAGCAAGACCGGCGACAAACATCCTTACTACCTGTGCCCGACCAAGGGCTGTTCGAGCTATCGGAATTCTATCCGCCGAGCCGATCTGGAATCCGATTTCGACACGATCATTGACCAAATCACACCTGCGCGGAGAATGTTCGAACGTTTTGTTGAGACTCTGGACGCCTTGGCGCGAGGGGAACGCGCCGCCAGCGAAACCAGCCGCGCCGAGTCTAAGAACCGCGTGACCGAGATCGACCGCCAAATCGAAACCCTGCTGGACCGCATCGTTGAGGGACAGAGCGAATCCTTAATTGCTAGCTATGAACGCCGGGTCGAAAAACTGTCCCGTGAAAAGCTGCTCCTGGCGGAACAGCTCAGCGCAACAGCCAACGAAACCCGCATACCCTCGCAAGAGTTCGAACCCGCCCTGCGGTTCCTCGAAAACCCAATGAATCTTTGGCGTTCGGATAAACCCGCCCACAAGCAGGCGGTGGTAAAGTTGCTTTTTGAAGGCCGACCGGCCTACAAGAAGAAAGAGGGTGTTCGAACCCCGATTTACACCTGCCCGGTCAATGCGTTAGCTGCGATTTCGAGGGGTAAAAGCAAGATGGCGCCCTCGGCGGGATTCGAACCCACGACCTATCGCTTAGGAGGCGATTGCTCTATCCTGCTGAGCTACGAGGGCTATGGCATGGCGGCTGAGTAGGGAGTGTCGTGTGGACCGAGCGCTTACACGCCTCGGAGAGATGGCGATAAGCGGCGGATCCCTGTGCCCCGCCAGTATACAGGTCCGAGGCGGTCCGGAGCATCCGTTGGCCGCGGGGCGGCTGGGTCTCCGTCCCCCTCGTGCGGCCTGTCCGGTCAGTCCCCGCTTTACAAAAGGGGTGAACGCTTACTGTGCGATTAGGTACGTGAGGGTCTCAACTCCAAACCTCGCGGGCTCGATTCCGAGCAGATCGAAGGCGCCCGGCTCATCGCAGACGTTGCCTTCCAAGAGCATGGCAAGCTGATCTCGCGTGATCGGGAACCAGGGATGGCTGTCCAGCATGGAGGCCACTGCCTGGATCATCATCGCGGGAACCGGGAGCATCAGCTTGGTCCTGCCGACCGCCGCCGCGATGGTGGTCAGGATCTCCTTCCAGGTCAGGCGATCAGGCCCGCACAGCTGAAAGGTTCGACCGGTGGTCTCTGGGGCCTCGAGTGAATGAGTGAAGGCCCGTGCCACATCCCGCACATGCACCGGGGCGAGCTGGAAGCCTCCGGCGCCCAAGGGGCTCAGGCCCGGGTAGAAGAGGGGAGCCGGGAAGGGGCTGTCGATGATGTCGCGTCGCAGCTGAGTGCAGAACTCCATCCGTCCCCGCGGATCGCCGAAGATCACCGAGGGGCGGAAGATGGTCCAGTCCAGGCCGGTGGATTTCAACGCGTCTTCCGCGCGGTACTTGGTCGCCTGGTAGGCGGTTCCGCCGGACCGTACACCGTTGGCGCTCATCAGGATGAAGCGGGAGACTCCTTGGCTCTCGGCCGCGCGTATCACGCGCTCCGCCGCGCGGTGGTGAAGCTCCTCGAAGGTGACGCCTCGATCGGGAAACTCCCGCAAGATTCCGACCAGGTAGATAACGGCCTCTGCCCCCTCGAGGCAGCGCATGATTGCCGCCGGGTCACTCAGGTCGCCGGACACCAAGCCGCGCTTCGCGGGGTCAGACATGCGCGGCTCGCTCCCCGGGCGGACCAATGGTCGCGGCTGGTGACCGCCGGCGATCAGCTCTTCAACCACATAAGAGCCGACGAAGCCAGTTCCTCCGAATAGGCTGACGACCAAGTTAGCTCTCGCCTCCCACGAAGGGGGGCCGGCCAGATGGCCGGCTCTCTGTTGCTGTTATCGCTGTGCAGATCCGGCAGCCCGCCATCATTCCTCGTCGGTAGTAACCGAACGGCAAGCTAGGTTATCGGAACAGTATGTCCTGCGATGCCATTGTCAAGCTTATTGGCGCATAGAGCTTTTCGATTGCCGCCGGGCTGCCCCGCGAGGCGGCCTGTCATCGCTAAGCCTCGTTGGCCGCCAGCGGGGGCCTTTCGAACGTGCGGTGCCGCAGCCTCCTCAGCTGCCGTTGGACGGTACCAAAGGCTTGCGCGATCGCCTCGTGCGATTGCTTTCTCGCCTCACGCACAACCACTTGCCGGCGGTCCCGGAGGGATACGACGATCTCGCACCGCGTGCGATGGCCGTGTACTCGGTCGAGCTCTTCCATGATGCGGATCCGCAGTCCGAGGTGCTCCTCGGGGCGGCGACCCTGCAGTCTAGTCGCCTCTTCCAGCACTTGGGCGCGGACGCGCTGGTCCAGCGCTAAGGTATCGCCGGTTATATCGATATGCGGGGGCGAGGTGGGCTCGACGTTCATCGGGTGTCTATGGGCTCCTATGACGGCTGACATTGGAGGCAGCGCTTGGCGCTGGCTCTACTTCTTCCACCCTTCTGTTCCACCCTGTGGCAGAGCGGCGCGATGCAGAAGAGTACAAGGCGGAACAGCAGGCGGCGTGGCCATACAAAAACCCATATTACCAAGAGAGTTGCTTCGTGGCTGCCGCTCTGTCTCGGTTTCGCTCATCAGCCATCAGTTTTGTCCGCAGGGAGCGAAGAGCGGAAGAGGGCGTCCGAGCTCAGCGAGACGCAAGAGCTTCCTCAGCCCGCGATAAAGCTAGGAGCGACTGGAGCAGGCGAGGTTGCGGAAGCTCCGGTGGTGGGGGTCGGTTTGCGCGGTGGTTTTTTTGGGAGGGCGGCCGGCTCGAGGCGGCGGGTGAAGGTCATCACAACTCTAGGGCGCCGCAGGTGCACTGCAACGGGATCTGGGGGAGGATGGTCCTGTATCTGACCCAAGTGATCCCGAGGCGTCAAACGGGTGGGACGCGGGTCAGCATGGTACGGGGCACCGCAAGTGAAAATCCCCGATCGGCCTCATTGGCAGCGATGGAAGCCCGAAAGATCTGCGTACTCGGTGATTTTGCAACCGGCAAGACCAGTCTGGTCGCCCGCTTTGTGCACGACAGCTTTCTTACGACCTACCACACGACGGTCGGTGTCAAGGTCGACGCCAGGGATCTCGTCCTGGCCGATGGGCGCGCGCGCAGGCTGGCCATCTGGGACGTAGCGGGCACAGGAACCCCAACCGAGCTCTTCCTCCGCTACCTCAGGGGTGCCTCGGGATATCTCCTGGTCGCGGATGCGACCCGCGCGGAGACCCTTGAGCGGGCACTGGAGATTCGTGCGGCGGTTGAGTCTCTGCTGCCTGCCATCCCCAGCGTGAACCTGGTCAACAAGGTGGACCTCGCGGAGCGGCAGGAGCTCGACGAGGTGCGGGTTGCCCGCCTGGCCGGTGCCGGAGAGGGCTGGCTGCGCGGTAGCGCGCGCACGGGAGAAAATGTGGAAAGGGCTTTTGCCCGTCTGCTGGAGCGGATGGAGCGGGCGGCGTGAAGGACTCCTTCGTTACCGCCTGCCACCTGCGCAGGATCCTCGCTGATCAGCTGCGACCCTGTTTCGTGGTGCTGGACCAGGGATTCGGTGTCCTGCAGATCAGTGGCGATGCTGCCAGCTACGGCTACGGTGGGCTCAACCCCGGTATGGATTGCCGTGAGCAGATGCCCTTCCTGATCGGCCTGGCCGCGGGCGAGGCCATTCATCTGCCCATGGTGGAGACGGCCAGCGGTTCCGCCGCGGACGTGCTCTTGACCCCCACCGGGTCGGACCAGGGCTTGCTGTTGACGGATGCGAGCCGGGAGCGCGCGGCGCGCCGCCTTGCTCAGCAGGACGCAAACGAGGCCCGGCTCCTCCTGAAGGAGCAGCAGAAGCTCCTGGAGAGCCTGCGGGCGGCGCGGGACGATCTGGATGCGACGAGCCAGCGCGCGGCGGAGGCCAGCCTGATGAAGAGCCGGTTCATCGCGGGACTCTCCCACGAGTTTCGTACCCCTCTCGCCGCCATTCTCAGTCACGTAGCCCTGCTGGCGGACGTAAGTCGAGACGGCGAATTGTCCCCCGCCGAGAGCGCGCAGCTGATCGAGTCCAACGCGAACCACCTTCTCTCGCTCGTCGAGACGGTGTTAGACCGGGCGAGCCTGGACATGGGGCAGCTGAGCTTGCATCCGGTCCCCATGCGGCTCAGCGCGTTCTGCCGCGAGATGCAGGTCATGTTCCAGCCCCTGGCGGCCGCTCAGGGCTTGGAGTTTCGATTCCACCGCAGGGGCGACCTTCAGGAATGGATCGAGATCGACGCCACCCGGCTGCGCCAGGTTGTCATCAATCTGATCGGAAACGCGATCAAGTACACGGACCGCGGGTTTGTCGCCTTGATCCTCAGCTGGGAGCGAGGGAGTTTGGAGGTGGCGGTAAGCGACACCGGACCGGGGGTCTCCGAAGCGGCCCGTGAGCGCATCTTTTTCCCGTTTCAGCGGGCGGATCACGCCGCAAACAAGCGCGGCGCGGGGCTTGGTCTGGCCATCAGCGCCCAGTTGGTGGAGCTGATGGGCGGCAAGCTGAAGCTCGAGGATCGCCCGGGCGGCGGCTCCGTATTCGGCTTCACGATCCCGGCGCCCAATATTGATGCGGCTGCGCCGGTCGCCGCCTCCGTGAGCGGCCTCGAGCGGCGGATCCTCCTGGTGGACGACAGCGATGATATTCGCGGGCTCTACAGCCGCCTGCTGGCGAAGGCCGGCTTCACCGTGGATACGGCGGCCGACGAGCCCGAGGCATGGGGTCGGTTCGAGGCCCAGCGTCCGGACATCGCGATCGTCGATGTCTATCTCAAAGAGTGGGAGGGTACCGGGTTGGTCCGGCGGCTGCGGGGGAGAGGGTTCACGGGGGGCATCGTGAGCTGGTCCGCCTCATCCCTGCGCGAGGACCGGCAGCGTGCATTCGACGCCGGCGCCGACGCCTTCGTCCTCAAACCGGTGGAGATCTCCGTCTTGTGCGCGACCCTGACCGATATCGCGCGTCGCCGCGCGGCCGCGGCCTGAGCCGCCGCGCATTCCGGAAAACGGCGCGGCTGACCCTAAGCGGGACCCGATCGTCCCGCGATGGCCCTGGTGGTACCCTGACGATCACTCGAAGAGGTTCTGGAAGGCACGGGCGAGCTGCCGGTAAGCATCCCAGCCGTCCTTGTCCATGACTTGGTCGATCACCCAGCGGTTTTCTTCCTTCTCGCCCATGATGCACTGGATCTCGTAGCCCAGGTGGCGGAGGAAGGGGTAGCTCGGCCCCTTGTCCGTGAGCTGGAACTCCGCGTACTCATCGGACCGGGTGTTTAGGAGATCGATGAAAGGGCGGCCGTAGTCCCCCGGGCCGAGCAGGTCCTGGCTGTTGTCCTGCACGTGCTCGATCACCTTGCGGGCGAGGGCGGTGATCAGGGTCCGGCGATCCTCATCGCCGACGATGCCATGAGCCATGCGGTCCGCCACCTGAATCAGAAAGATCAGATACTCTTGGATCACCCTCAGGCGCTGCGAGTCCGTCTCGTACAGGAAACGCTCGCAGTGCAGGTTGATCGCCTTTTCCAGCGCCACGCGCCAGGCGATGAAGGCGAGCGCGCCGGCGATCTCCGGTAGCGAGCGCTCTGCCTCATCGTTCCACCATCGGCTCTTGATTCTGATTGCCATGCGATACACCTCTACGGCTAGAGCTGACCCGGGCCCGAGCGGGCGGGAATCAGACCCTGTCAAAAACTCACTAGTATACTAGGAAATATGCGATGATTAGCCTCGGGACCGGGGGCAGCGGGTGTGAGCGATGAATGATCGGGCGATTCAGGACCTGGCGCAGGCGGTGCAGCATAACTGCCATATCTCCGACGCGCGCCACGGGGCCGATTACTCCCTGTGTGTCTACCTGATGAAGATGCGGGAGTACTACCGGTGGGAGAAGGGCCTGCCGTACGGCGTCGCCCTCGGCAAGGACCAGGTCGGCAACTGGCTGCAGAGCCGGGAGCACCTCTGGGAGGAGCTGGCGGACGAGGATCTCGTCCCCATCGAGATCGAGGACGAGCGCTTTGATCCCTTCGACGCGGACGGCATCAACGGACGGCTGGAAAGCCAGGGCCTGGTCTACAGCGGCGGCTTGGGGAACCAGGGCAAGCCCCACTTCTTTCTGGGCGATCTCGAGCAGCGGCGACGCACGGGCGACTACAGCATCTTTGTGGTGGCCGGGGAGTATGCCCGCGACCTCACCGCTCCGCCCGCCATGACCCTCGGCCACAGAAAAGATGC
>Ga0210085_1001136_pt1 | contig 10690 bp, 8 predicted proteins | sample China_Galinas_PW_5_FD_184866 | JGI IMG/M metagenome (GOLD analysis project Ga0210085, IMG submission 184866) | Wetland microbial communities from San Francisco Bay, California, USA, that impact long-term carbon sequestration - China_Galinas_PWC_D1... | ecosystem: Environmental > Aquatic > Marine... | reverse complement strand
GGACCTGGTGCGGGAACCGGCGGATCGCCTGGCCCGCGCCCTCGCTGAACTGACCTTCGATGCGCCGCAAAAGCCCATCGCCGATCCGGTCCTCCAGGAACTGAGAATCCGGCTCGATCTCCTCAACCGACTCGGACTTTCCTACCTCTCCCTGGGGCGCAGCGGAGAAACCCTTTCCGGCGGCGAGGCCCAGCGGGTTCGTCTGGCCACTCAACTCGGATCGAACCTCACCGGCGTCACTTATGTCCTCGATGAGCCGACGATCGGATTGCATCCCCGCGACAATCAGGTTCTGATCGACGCATTGAAAACCCTGAGGGACCGCGGCAATTCCATCCTGGTGGTGGAGCACGACGAGGAGACCATCCGTGCCGCCGACACCATCATCGACCTGGGTCCCGGCGCCGGCCGGGAAGGCGGCCGCCTGGTGGTCATCGGCAGCCTCGGTGACGTGAAAAACGCGCCGTCATCGGTCACCGGCGCCTGCCTCGACGGGCACCCGCACAAGATTTCCGCCCGGCTGCGGCCTTACCGTGAGTTGCCGGCCGTGGTGGTGGTGGCCGCGTCGGCCCGCAATCTCAAACAGATCGACGTCCGCTTTCCTCTCGGCACACTGACCTGTGTAACCGGTGTGTCCGGCTCAGGAAAGTCTTCACTCTTGAAGGAAACGTTGTACAAGGGGCTGCGCAATCGTCTCGGAAAACACCATCTACCGGCCGGAGGCTGCCGCGACATTGTCGGTTGGAAGGACTTGAGCCGGGTGCTGGAAGTCGACCACAGCCCCATCGGCCGCACGCCGCGTTCGGTGCCGGCTTCCTACGTAGGTTTTCTTGACGACATCCGCAAGCTCTTCGCCCGAACACCCGAAGCGCGCTCCCGCGGCTACAAGGCCGGCCGGTTTTCCTTCAACCTTAGCGGCGGGCGCTGTGAGGCCTGCAAGGGTCAAGGCCATCCCAAAGTCGCCATGAGTTTTCTGCCCGATGTCTATGTGCCGTGCGACATCTGCGGCGGCAGCCGTTTCAACCGTGAAACCCTCGAGGTGCGGTTCAAGGGCAAATCAATTGCAGAAGTGTTCGCTTTGACCTTTGCCGAAGCCCTTCAATTTTTCTCGGCCGTGCCCGTCATTCGACAGGCGCTGCAGTTTGTGTGTGACATCGGTCTCGGCTATTTGGAGCTGGGCCAGCCCAGTCCCACCCTCTCCGGCGGTGAGGCCCAACGCATGAAGCTGGCGCGACAGCTGGCAAAACCGGCCCGCGGTCACACTTTTTTTATCCTTGACGAGCCCACGACGGGACTGCACCTGGCTGACATCAGGCGGCTTGTAGATGTCCTGCAGGCGCTTGTAGACAGCGGAAACACGGTGGCGGTGATCGAACACAATCCGGAGGTGATCAAATCGGCCGACTACGTGATCGATTTGGGTCCGGAGGGCGGCGATGCCGGTGGCCGGGTGGTGGTGACCGGATCACCGGCCGAAATTCTGCACCAAACACGAATTTCGCACACCGCTCATTTCCTGAAGCAATATATGAATTTTTTGAGTTGACATCCGGTATGCCATTTTCTATACACCCACTGATTTACACCGCCGTCTGCACGGCTTTAGCGTGAAGAAATGGATTTGTGACAATTGAAGCGCCTGGAATGAAAAACCAGACCGTCAAGCGTCTGCCAGGCGACTGAAATCTATAAAAGAACGGATAACCGACAATAAATGGAAAGCAGCTGTTCGGAAGCGTTGGCTTCCGATTTTCAAAAATTAAGTGCCATCAATTCCGCCCTCAAAACAAAAGATCAATATACCGAGGGACATGCCCGGCGGGTAGCGCTTTATGCCATGCGGCTCGCACACCGGCTGGGACTGCCATCGGAAGAAATCGGAAACATCGGCATTGGTGGTTTACTGCACGATATCGGCAAAATCGGCCTCAGCGACCGCATCTTCAGCAACCAAACCGACCAGTTGGCAGGAGAGTTGTTGGCGGAAGTCCGTCGGCATCCCGATATCGGGGTATCCCTGCTGAAGGGAATCGATAGCCTTTTGCCCGTGCTGGATTATATTCATTATCACCACGAACGGATGGACGGGTCGGGGTATCCGTGCGGCCTGAAGTCCGATGATATTCCGCTGGGCGCCAGAATTGTCAGCGTCGTCGATTGTTTCGACGCCATCACCACAGATCGTCCTTATCAGAAAAGAAAGACCTGTGCCGAAGCGTTTGCCATCCTGCGCCGGATGGCAAACCATGAGCTGTGTCCGGATCTGGTCAAGGCGTTTGTGGCCGATATCGAGGAAAACGGCATGATCGACGAGGATCCAGCCAAGAATCACACCCGATTGCCGTTGAGGGTCACCTGACGAGCCCGATACCCCCCGGTAGTCGACATTTCGAAGCGCAGAACGTGGGTGGTGCACGCCGGAATCTCGGCCGGGTAGTGGCTCACATAAAGCAGACACGTCTCCGATTCACGCCCCATCCGGTCGAGAAGATCGAGAAGGCGGCTTCTGGCAAATCGGTCCAGGCCCTGACACGGCTCATCCAGAATCAACATCAGCGGCGATTTGACCATGGCCCGTGCGAGCAGAACCAACCGCTGCTCTCCCTGCGATAGGTTTTGAAAAAACCGTTTGGCCCTGTCGGCACATCCCAGCTGTTTCATCCATGCAAAAGCGATTCGACGCTGCCGGCGCGAAGCCTGACGGTAAAGGCCAATTGAATCGAAAAATCCCGACACAACGACCTCAAGGGCACGAAGCGGTTTGCGGTAACGAATTTGAAACTCGGACGAGACCAGGCCAAGCCGCTGTTTGATGTCCCAGATGGTTTCACCTGAACCCCGCCGGCGTCCAAACAATTTGATTGAATTGGCGTAAGCCTGGAGGTTGTCGCCGGCCACTAAACTCAGCAAAGTCGTTTTGCCCGAACCGTTCGGACCGACGATGGCCCAATTTTCACCCGCCCTTACGGTCCAGTTCAGGTTGTCGATTACCGTCACATTGCCGTAGCGCACCGTCACCTGTTGCATGTCGATCAGCACCCGCCCGAACGCCCTGTAGCTGCAGATCACGGGCTGCGGGCGAACCGGCAAGGCGATCTCAGGCCTTTTTTCGGGTGCATAGAGGCGCTCCAGGTCTTGACGGTTCAGAGTTGCCGGGCGTTTCCCCTGAAACACGATGCCACCTTTCTTAACCGCAAGGATGTGGCTCACGGCGGAAGGGATCTCGGCCAGGCGATGGGTGACCAGAATAACCGGGATCTGCCCTTCGATCATTGTCCTGATAAGGGCCTTTATCCGCCGGCGCCCCTGTGTATCCACCCCTTCGAAAGGTTCATCCAGGATGAGAAGGCGGGGTGATTTGAGGATTTCGCGGGCCATGAGCACCCGACGTATTTCACCGGTGGAAAGCCGGCGTACGGGCCTGTCGAGCAATCCGGCTATTTCCAGCCGGTCGCCGACACGATCGAGCGCCGGTGTCTGAAAACCCGATGTCGGCACTGCCGATAGAAGTAGATGCCGAACGGAAAGAAAGCTGTCGAAATCGCGGCTGAAAAAACGGGAATCATCCCGGGTCTCTTCTCGAGCGATCAGATTTTGGTGGGATTCAAACGAGAGATAACCGACGGCGGACGGCACCAGACCGGGGTCATGGTATTTGATGTAACCATCGACGACCGGCACCTGTCCGGCGAGGGCCCTGACCAGGGATGTCTTGCCGGCACCGTTTGGTCCAATGACCGCCCAGTTCTGGCCGGAAGCGATTTCCCAGCTGGCTCCCGAGAAAAGGCGAAGGTCCCTGACCCGAATCGTAACCCGGTCCAGTGTGATGAACGGTTGAGCGTGTCCGCTGGTTTTTGGCACTTTTTTCCTGTTTTCCTAAACGGGCAGTCTGAATAAGCGGTTGGTCCGCAACGCAACCGAAATGATAGCGGTTTTACAGTGGGTAAACCATGTCTATAATAAGTTCAATAGTGCCATCATGCCTTATGCACTGCTGACATTGACCGTGTTGTTCTGGTCGGGAAATTTTGTCATTGGAAGGGGGATACACGGTCTTGTCCCGCCGGTTTCATTGGCATTTTGGCGCTGGGCCGTCGCACTGGCACTTCTGCTTCCTTTCGCCCTGCGCCCAATGATGCGGCAAAGGGCTTTGATTCGGCGGCACTGGAAACTGTTGTTTCTGCTGGCGATCCTTTCGGTCACAAATTTCAACACCTTCATTTATCTGGCCCTGCAGTCCAACACCGTCATCAACACCGTTTTGATCAATTCACTCACACCGGTTTTTATCGTTTTTGTGTCGTGGGTCGGATTCAGGGAAAAAATATCCGTCCTGCAGTTCCTCGGCGGGCTGCTGTCATTTGCCGGATTGATCTGGATCATCACCCGCGGCGAGCCGGCCCTGCTTTTCAGCATCCGGTTTTCCGGGGGCGACCTCTGGACCCTGGCGGCAGCCCTCAGTTGGGCCGTTTACTCGGTTTTGCTTCGCAAACGCCCCCCGCATCTGGATCCGATCGGTTTTTTAGGATTTATCATCGCAGCCGGATTGTTGTTCTTGAGCCCGTTTTATTTTTGGGAAATCACCCGTGGCGCCGGCTTTATGGTCGACAAAGGCACGGTCGGTGCGGTACTCTATATCGCCCTGTTCGCGTCGGTCCTGGCGTACATTTTCTGGAACAAGGCCGTGGCTGCCGTCGGGGCCAACAAAGCCGGCATTTTCGTCCACCTCATGCCGGTTTTCAGCATCACGTTGGCCTTCATATTTCTGGGTGAACGGTTGCAAGCGTATCATCTTCCGGGCATCGTATTGATTCTTTGCGGCATTGTGTTGACGACCGCCGGTAACCGGCTGCGGTTAAAGGCGACCGCAACCGACCGATCCACCTTACGGACCGCGCCTGCTAACAAGGAACCGAAAGCATGAACCGGAAGAAAAGTGGACTCTTCTTTGGGCACGAACTTTATCTATCCGCTTTGCAGAATTTAAGATTTTATCGATTATGGGCGGTGGTACGAAAAATTGTTCCACCTGTTTTGGCCGTTTTTTTGGCCATCATCGTTTGGGGCAAATCACCAATCTTCGCCGCAACTGTCGGCACCGAAAACGGCCTCGCTCTCCGGCTGATCCCTGAAGCCGCCGCCGTGGGTGACGTTGCGGTGATGGAAATCGTCATCCGGCACCCGGAGCAGCCGGTAAGCGACATCCAGCTCCGGTTTCAGGACACTCTCATCCCGCTTTTTGAGCATCCGCGCAAAGGCCGTGACGTTTTGATCGGCCTCATCGCCATTCCTTACCACAGCAAACCCGGAACTGAAACCATCGGCCTGGGATGGCGTGACGGCAAAGGACACCGTGAACTCACCGTTTCGCTGAAAATTTTGAGTCGCCGCTTCAAATCGGAAAAATTGCAGGTCACCCCCAGCCGCGTAACCCCGGCGCCGAAGGATGTGGAACGGATCAAGCGGGAAGGCAAAGAAGTCAGAGCCGTTTATGCCGCCAGCCGTCCGCGGCGACTCTGGAACGAACCGTTTCGGCGTCCCCTGAAGGGATTGGTAACGAGTCCGTATGGAACCCGGCGTCTGTTGAACGGCAAATTGAAGAGTTACCACGGCGGGGTCGACTTCAGGGCCGCAACCGGAACCCCGATTTACGCTGCCAACACCGGCATCGTGGGTCTGGCGAAAAACCTTTTTTATTCGGGCAACATTGTTATTCTCGACCATGGCAGCGGGCTGTTCACCACCTACGCTCATCTGAGCCGCATCGACGTCACGCCGGGTCAGTTGGTCGAAAAGGGCCAGGCGATCGGGCTTGCCGGCGCCACCGGGCGCGTCAGCGGACCACACCTGCATTGGGGTGTCAAGGTCAATGGCGTCAACGTCAATCCGCTGCACATGCTGGAGACACTCAACTCTCTTTTTGCAATGGATGCGACCGGCACTGCGGAGGTTTCGCAACCGCCGTCGCGGTGACGGCCTCGTCTGCCCGCGGCGAACGAGGCCCATTTATTCCGGCAGCAAGATTGACGATCCGGTTGTCCGACGGCCTTCCAGGTCACGGTGCGCACGGGCCGCGTCTGATAGCGGAAAGGTTTGTCGAATCTCCACCTTGACAACCCCCTTCTCGACGACCTCGAAGAGATCACGTGCATGGGTGAGGAGATCTTCCCTTTTCGCGGTGTAGGTCATCAATGACGGCCGGGTCAGAAACAGAGACCCTTTGGCCGACAAGAGGCCGAGCTCGAGCGGCGCGACCGGTCCGGAGGACTGCCCAAAGCTCACCATCGTTCCCAAGGGCCGCAGGCAATCCAACGACTTCATGAAGGTTGCCTGACCCACGGAGTCATAGACCACGTCGACGCCCCTGCCTTCCGTTATTTCCTTGACGCGCGCGACAAACTCCTCTTTCGTATAGAGAATCGGATAATGGCAACCGTTTTCGGTGGCCTTGGCCGCTTTCTCTTCCGACCCGACCGTGCCGATCACGGTGGCGCCGAGGTGCTTGGCCCACTGGCAGACGATTGATCCCACGCCACCTGCAGCCGCATGGATCAGAATGGTATCTCCGGCTTTGACGTCAAAGCAACCGCGCAGCAGATAGCGGGCTGTCATCCCCTGCAGCATCATGGCGGCCGCTTGGCGTGTCGTGATGCTCTCCGGAAGTTTGACCAAGCGGTCGGCCGGAATCAGGCGCACTTGGGCATAAGCCCCCGGCGGCAGGCCGGCGTATGCCACGCGGTCACCCTCAGCCACCTCGGTAACGCCGTCACCCACGGCTTCAACCGTACCGCTGCCCTCCATGCCCGGTACGGCCGGCATGGAAGGCAGTGGATAAAGACCGGTGCGGTGATAGACATCGATGAAATTCAATCCAACTGCTTCATGGCGAAGTCGAACTTCGCCAGGGCCGGGCTGTCCGGGGTCATAATCGATCCACCGCAGCACCTCAGGGCCACCGGTTTGATTGATAACAATCGCTTTTGACATGGCAGACTCCCTTCTGTTCAGCGTGATTAACGGTCATCATTACTGTGGTAATCTAATACGGCATGAAAAAAAATCCAGGTCAAAAGGACGGCTGCAAAGCCGCAGCGTTTTTCGATGAACCAGTACATGGAGCCGGGTGACCGGGCTTTGAGGTGATCACCTGTTTGAGTGCATTTATCCCGCCTTGCGGGCTTGAATCAAACCGCAGGAAGGATGGGGTAGAACCTGGGATTTTGGAGTTTAAATATCATTCGTCAAAATTATTGGCAGACACGGCGCGAGTTTGACAGTCTATTCATTTTCTTCTATGATGCTAAAAATGATCAACAAAATGGTGCGGGGCCCGCGATGAAAACGCCACCGGATCCTCCTCTTTCTCCGGTTGACAAAACAACCGGCACCCTTTCCTTTGTGGACAAGCAGCTCATTGGCCGTCGAATGATCCGGGAGGCCGCCCTGTTCGTCGACAAGCACCTCAGTCGCCAGCCGCCGGTTCAACGGTTTTTCAGTTTCATGCCGACGATGTTGACCCGGGTCTCCCCCTTTCACTTTAAGAACCGAGTGAAATCGAAAGACTGGCCTCTCGTCCGGCTCGATTCAGGCGATGTGAATGCCTGGGGACGGATGCGCGTGGTGGGCGAATTGCTGGTAATCTTCGACGAGACCGTGCTCTTCTGTCTCCTGAGCCTGATGAGCCGTTACCAGAATGAGGCATTCGAATCAACACTGGTTGAACTGAGTGGTATCGCCGGTGTGACCCCCACCGCGGCCAACTTCACGGCGATTTGGAAAAGCATTCAGCGTCTGGCAGGAACCCGTATCGACTTGGAGCTGACAAGCGGCAGCGGCAAGAAACGGCGCTGTTTGAAGGAGATGACCGGTTCGATCCTCAGCTTCGGCGACCTGGACCGCGAGAGCGGAATCGTTCGGATTGCGGTGAATCCCTATTTTATCGAAATGTACGCCGAGAGCTTTGTAACCAACATCGACCTGCGCTTTCGGTCAGGACTTAAAGGCGACGTCAGCAAGGCCTTTTACCGTTTTTTCCAAGGCCAATACGAAAAGACGCTCTCGATCGATCTCCACCGCCTGGCGCGTTCAGTCAATCTCGACACGCAACAAGCAACCGGTCGGCTTCGGACCCAGGTGTTGAGCGGTCTGCGCGAACTCGAGGCCCGAAATTATCTGGAAGCCTTTGAAATCACGAAGGACAACCAGGTCCACACCGTCAAGGCACGACACACGGCCCTGAAGATAGATGTTCCGATCTTCGGTTCCCGTCGACTGGAAACAAAAGAAGGCCGAGACTGATCCGTCTTCGTCTAAAAAAATTACCTTTGTTAAAAAATTCGCTAAAGCCCTGCGGGAATCGACCGATAACAAATGCAGGCGGTCGTGAATTTCGCAGCGCGACCCCGGAGGAATTATTTTTTAGGCAACAGGATCCGACGGTCGACCCGATCGGATAAAAAGGAGTTCTGAAATGAACATCACGGAAAAAAATCCGATTCAAATAACCCCGTATGTCAGCCAGGTTCAGCGGAACGCTCAAGCAGCCGAAACCGAGGGTGAGAAGGGGCGGGCCAATGTCGGCGAGGACAATGTCGAACTCTCCCAGAACGTCCGGGACCTGCAAAGAGCCCAAAAAGCCCTACAGGACCTGCCCGACATCAGTGAAGACAAAGTCGCCGCTTTGAAGCAGCAGATCGAAAACGGCGCATACGACATACGGACCGACAAGATCGCCGCCAATATGCTCAAAGAGTCGTTAATCAACGACATTTTCTAATCACCTCTTTTCTACCGGTATCGATATCCGGCAGCCGACCGAAAACCACAGAGTGGCGGCCGATATACCGACTTTCGCCGGCAGACCATTTGCCGGCCGGATAGCAGCCGCCGTCCCATTCTCACGACGCAGTGCATTCCGTTCACCTCGCAAAAAACCTTGTTACGTTCGCAATGACTCTACCATAGAAACGCCGACGGAAAAATTATTTTTGAAGCCTTCCAGAGGATTTCCTCAAACTTTCTTTTGTCCTGGCACCGTAAAAACCCATGAACCTATGAAAGATGCGCACGATGCCGCCGGTACAGTCCGCGAAATTGATGATAGGTCAATCCCATCATTGCCGCGGCTCTTTTCTGATTGAACTGCGCTGCCTGCAAGGCCTCTTTTATGAGTTGCCGCTCGTATTCAATAATCGCCTTTTTGAAGGGTTTTGGCTTTGGCGCCCGAACGGCATCGGTAACTTGGTCTGGTGTGGCTGCCGGTGAGGGATCGGCAGAGCGGGTTTCGAATGGATTGTCAAAAGGATTGAAAGTTATGGTGGTCACAACAGAGGCGTCCGAACGGTAGACAGCGCGTTCGACGACGTTTTTCAGTTCGCGGATGTTGCCCGGCCAAGAATACTCTTCGAGAGCCCGAGCGGCCTTGCTGCTGAAACGCACGTTTCCTTCCCGCCCCAATTCAAAAGACATGCGTGCCGCGAAATGATTGGCCAGAAGGAGAATGTCTTCGCGTCGCTCTCTTAACGGCGGCAAAAACAGCACTTCAAAAGACAGCCTGTCAAGTAAATCCTGCTTGAAACGGCCGGAGCGAACGAGATACGGCAAATTCGCATTGGTGGCGGCAATGATGCGGGCATCCGCTTCGATGAGTTCGGTACTGCCCACTCTCTCGAATGTGCCGTATTCGACCACGCGCAGGATCTTCTCCTGCACCTCCAGGGGAATGATTCCGACTTCGTCCAGGAAAAGCGTGCCGCCGTCGGCCGCTTCGAAGCGTCCGCTCCGACGCTGGGAGGCACCCGTGAAGGCCCCTTTCTCATAGCCAAACAGCTCGGATTCGATCAGCGCCTCCGAAAGGGCTGCACAATTCAGGGCAATGAGCGGACCCTGCCAGCGGCGCGAAAGGTAGTGCAGGCGGGAGGCCGCCAATTCCTTGCCGGTGCCGCGCTCACCGATCAACAGGACCGGCCGGTTCACCGCAGCGACATGGGAAAGGCGTTCCTGGAATGCCAGGAAGACCTCGGACTGTCCCAGGGCCTCGCGCATACCGTCACTCAGACCACTGACACGGCTTGCCGAAGTATTGGATAAGTTTACCATAGTAAATTTAACTAAATATAGGTCAATTATGTACATAATTAAGCTAAATTTGCCAACTACTAATTACGTCAATTTAAAAAAATGTCAATCAATCGCCACGGTATACCCCTTGAAAAATTCAACTCAACACGCGGTTTGAAAGGAAAACGAAATTTATAAACAATCGAAATGATTGATTAAATTTAATACAAAACCAATTCCGTTTTACCCGCAAGAAACAATATCCCGCTTGGGAAATCAACCCGCCGCCCGTATCGTTATTTTGGCACGCAATCTGCTGAGAATGATTTTAAAACCATTCAGGAGGTACACCATGGGCATCTTTACACGCTTCCGCGACATCATCAGCTCCAACATCAACGCCATGCTCGATCGGGCCGAGGATCCGGAAAAACTGATCAAACTCATGATACGGGAAATGGAAGACACGCTTGTCGAGCTAAAAGCCGCCTGTGCCGGGGTCATGGCTGAAAGCAAGAAGGTTCAGCGCCAACTGGAGGAGATTGTCGGTCGGGCCGGGCACTGGGAAGACAAGGCCGCATTGGCCGTCCGCAAAGGCCGGGACGATCTTGCACGTGAAGCCCTCATCGAA
>Ga0210085_1001135_pt1 | contig 10695 bp, 7 predicted proteins | sample China_Galinas_PW_5_FD_184866 | JGI IMG/M metagenome (GOLD analysis project Ga0210085, IMG submission 184866) | Wetland microbial communities from San Francisco Bay, California, USA, that impact long-term carbon sequestration - China_Galinas_PWC_D1... | ecosystem: Environmental > Aquatic > Marine... | reverse complement strand
TCACTACCAGGATGATCACCAGGGTCCACAGGGCGGAACCCACACCGGCCAGCACCAGATAAAACTTGCCGATGAATCCGACCGTCAGGGGGATTCCGGCCAGAGACAGCAGCATGGCCGTAAAAACGCCCGCCAACCAGGGCCGGCGCCAGAACAACCCGCGGTAGTCATCCAGGCGCTCGGCTTCGTGCTGCGGTCCGGACAATAAGACCACGATTCCGAACGCCCCCAGGGTGGTGACGAAGTAAGCGATCAGATAAAAGGTGATTGCCGTTACGGCCAGCACGCCGCCGGCCAGATAGGCCGTCAGAAGATAGCCCAGGTGGGCGATGGAGGAGTAAGCCAGGATGCGTTTGACATTGCTTTGCAGCAGAGCCAGCAAGTTGCCGGCCATCATGGAAGCGGCTGCGATCAGAGCGAACACGGTATAGAGAGGACCGCCGGCCTGAATGTCGGCCGGTGGAAAGATGCGGATGAGCAGGGCCAGTGCGGCGCCCTTTGAAACGGTGGCGACAAATCCCGTCACCGGAGCCGGGGCACCCTGGTAGACGTCGGGCGTCCAGAGATGAAACGGGACGACCGCCAGTTTGAAACCGATGCCCACCACCAGCAACCCCGCTCCGGTGAGCATGACCATATTCATTTCTTCAGGATGCAGGCGGTGCAGAAGTGCGCCGAACTGGCCGAAGGTCATTGTGCCGGATGCGGCATAGACCAGGGCCATGCCGAACAGCACAAACGCAGACGACACCGCGGCCAGGATGAGGTACTTGACGCCGGCTTCGATGTGGCCCTCCGTCAGGTGCGGATACGCAACCAAGGCGTACAGGGAGACGCTCAAGATTTCCAACCCCAGGAAAAAGGCCACAAAATGATCGCTGGCGGCCAACACTGTAGCACCGGCCGCGGCCAATAACAGCAGAATGTAGTACTCTTCACGGTTGCCGTCGAACTGCTGCAGATAACCGTAGGAGAGCAGCACCGTTGCGATGCTGGCCGCAAACAGCAGCCCGATGTAAAGGATCGCAAATCGGTCGATCAGCAGTAGTGACGTGAAGCGGAGAGGCGCGTTTTGCGAAACGGCAGGCAGGGTTACCCCGGCCAGGACCAGTCCTGCCAAGGTCAGGAACACGGCGGCTTTGTGATTCCGGTGCAGGGCCGCCTGCAGCATGACCACAACCGCGCTGACGCCCAGTATGATCAACGGCAGAATGGGAATAAGATCGGCGAGTTTCATGGCCGGCCTCTTTCTTGAACAACGGCAGTCACTTGAAATGGACCTCGGGTGGAGGCCGGTCGAATGGCGGTTGCAGGAGTGCTGAGGGGCGCCTGTGTGGTGACCTGCTGCAGGTGCTGCAGCGGCAAACGGGCGGTGTCCAGCACCGGCTGAGGATAAAGACCCAGCCACACGATCACGATGATCATGGCGGCCATGGCAACGGTTTCCCGGCCGCACAGGTCGGCCGGTTTCAAGTCCAGCTGATTGGGGCCGTGAAATGCCTGTTGCATGATCCACAAGGCGTATACGCTGGCGCCGATGAGCCCTACAGCCGCCAGAACAGTCGCCGTGACGTTGGTATGATAGGTACCGACGAGCACCAGAAACTCGCCGATAAAATTACCCAAACCGGGTAGTCCCAGCGAGGCCAGGGCAAAAACCATTGTTGCGGCCGCCATGCGCGGTACGGTCGACCAGAGTCCACCCAAGCGGTTCAGGTCGCGGGTATGCAGTCTCTCTTGAAGGGAACCCACCAGCATAAAGAGGGCGCCCGTACTGACGGCGTGGCAGACGATCTGCATCACGACCCCTTGCAGGGCCAGCCGGTTCCAGGCAAAGATCCCCAGCAGCACGAATCCCATGTGACTGACGCTGGTGTAGGCCACCAACCGCTTGAGATCCGTCTGGGCAAAGGCCAGCAGGGCCCCGTAAAGAATCGACACCACCGCCAGGCCCATGGCCGTCGGGGCAATGAAGTCGAGGGCTGCGGCCGGAAACAGCGGCACCACGAAGCGCAGCAGGCCATAGGCACCGGTTTTCAGCAGCAATCCGGCCAGGATGACACTGCCGGGCGTCGGCGCTTCGGTGTGGGCATCCGGCAACCAGGTGTGCAGCGGCACGACCGGCAGTTTTACCGCAAACGCGGCCAGAAAACCGAGCATCAACCATCGTGCGGCTGCCGGTGACAGGGAAGTGCCCAACAGGTGCAGGTAGTCGAACGTGTATTGTCCGGTGGTGCGGCCGTGAATGAAGTAGAGACCCAGGATGGCCACGAACATTAACAGGCCGCTGATCTGGGTGAACAGGAAAAACTTGATCGCCGCGTACACACGCTTCTCGTGACCCCAGATGACGATGATAAAGTACATGGGCACCAGCATCATTTCCCAGAAGAAATAGAAGAGAAAAAGATCCAGTGCCAGAAAAACCCCGGAGATGCCGGCCAGGACCCACAGCAGATTGAAGTAGAAGAAACCGGTGCGGTTCTGAATCTCGGTCCAACCCGATGCCACCGCCATGATGCCCACGAAAACCGTCATCAGAAGCAAAATCAGGCTAAGCCCGTCGGCGGCCAGGAAAAAACGGATACCCAGCGCGGGGATCCACGGCAGATCAAAGCTCACCAGCCACGGCCCGCCTGATATGGCGACGTCAACGGCGAGGCTTCGGTTTACCAGGATCAGGACCGGAATCAGGTCGAGCGCAAGCGTTGCCAGGGCCACCCAGCGGGGCCATCCGGCATGCCGCCGGCCCAGCAGCCAGGCCAGCAATCCGCCGGCCGTCGGTATTGCAATCATCCATACTAGGATCATAAGATCACCACCAATCCGATGACGAAGACCGCACCGATGGCCAGACCTACGGCATAGGAACGGATCCGGCCCGTCTGGGTGGCGCTCACGGCGCGATAGCCCACTTGATTCACCCAGGCGATCCAGTGGTAGAAGAGATCGACAACATCGTTGCGGCCGATGCGCGCCAGCCAGACATAGGGGGAGACAATCGTCCAATCATATAGCGCGTCGAACCCCCATCCAACTAACCACCAGCGGTGCAGGGCCGCGCCCAGCGGTGTCCGGACCAACTTTTCGGTAAACCGAGGGGCTTTGCGTAGCAGCAGATAGATGACCAGGATCCCGCCCAGGGAGACGCAGCCGGAAATCAGCTCGAAAAGAGGTTCCCGTCCTTCCCTGACGGCCATTACCACCACGGCCGGTAGGGCGCTTCTCAGAAAGTCTGACAGGATCGGTAGATTTCCCAGGCTTTTCGGTAACTCGATAAAACCGGCGGCGAGCGAGAGCACCGCCAGCACGATCATCGGCAGATTCATGCGCCAGCCGGGTTTGCGACCGGCCTGCATTCCGGCGGGACCGAAAAAGGTTAAAATCACCATGCGAAAGGTGTACAGTGACGTCAGCAGAGCGCCGGCCAGGGCGGCGGCCCACAACCACAAGCTTCCACGGGCAGAGGCGTAAGACTGCCAGATGATCAGGTCCTTGCTGTAGAAGCCGGCGGTAATCAGCGGGACGGCCGCGAGAGCGCCGCTGCCGATCAGAAAGGTCCAGAACGTCGTCGGAAGCTGGCGGCGCAGGCCACCCATTTTGAACATGTCGTGCTCATGATCCAGTGCCAGGATAATGGATCCGGCGCCGAGAAACAGCAGCGCCTTGAAGAAGGCGTGGACCATGAAATGAAAGATGGCCGCCGACCAGGCCCCCACGCCCAGGGCCAGAAACATGTAGCCGATCTGGCTGATGGTGGAGTAGGCCAGCACGCGTTTGATGTCCCGCTGGGTTAGGCCGCTGAAGCCTGCCAGCAACAGGGTTGCCGCACCGATCACCGCTACCAGGGTCAGCACCGGCGGCGCCAGGGTGAAGAGCACGTGGGTGCGGGCAATCAGGTAAACGCCGGCGGTAACCATGGTGGCGGCGTGAATCAGGGCACTGACCGGTGAGGGGCCGGCCATGGCATCGGGCAACCAGGTCTGCAGCGGCAGCTGGGCGGATTTGCCCACGGCTCCCCCCAGCAGCAGAAGGGCCGCGGCGATCGGCAGGGTCGAGCCCTCCGGCCAAACCTCCCGGGCACGCGTCATCACATCCTGAATCTGCAGCGTGCCCAGATGGGTGAAGAGCAGAAATAGACCGACGGCCATGGCCGTATCGCCGACCCGCGTGATCACAAAGGCCTTGCGGGCGGCATAACCGTTTTCAGGCTTGGTGTACCAGAAGCCGATCAACAGGTAACTGCAGAGGCCGACGCCTTCCCAGCCGAGGTAGAGCAGGAGCAGATTGTCGGCCAGTACCAGCGTCAGCATGGCGCTCACGAAGAGGTTCATGTAGGCAAAGAAGCGGCTGTAGCCTTCCTCGTCGATCATGAATTCGGTGGAATACAGGTGGATGAGAAAGCCGACCCACGTGACTACCAGCATCATCACCACGGACAGGGCGTCGAGGTAAAATGCAATCGCCGGACTGAAACCGGCTGTTTTCAGCCACACCCAGAGCGTCTGCGTGTAGGCGTGGCCCGGCGGCTCACCGACCCAAAAATCGTAGGCCACCAGCGAAGCCGTCACGGCCGCCAGGCCTACGGAACCGGCGCCGACGACGGCTGTCAGCCCGCGCGGCAGCCGAGCGCCGAGCAGCGCTAAGACCAGAAATCCGCCCAGAGGCAGGGCCGGAATCAGCCATAGATAATCCAGCATATTACCCTCGCATTCTCGCGGCCGCGTCCGTGTCCAGGGTTTTCAGGCGGTTGTAGAGCTGAAGCACCAGGGCCAGACCGACCGAGACTTCCGCGGCGGCCATCGAAAGGATGAACACGAACATGACCTGGCCGTCCGCTTGACCCCATCTGGACCCGGCCGCCACGAACGCCAGTCCGGCGGCATTCAACATGATCTCGACCGACAGCAGCATGAAGATGATGTTGCGGCGCACGAGCACCCCGACCAGCCCCAGCATGAACAATATACCCGCCAGTATCATCACACCATTTAACGGCACCGTGGCCATCTATTCCTCCCCCCTTCGCTGCTGTGGGTCCGGGGACCGGCGGCCCAGGTGATACGCCCCCACCAGGCCGGCCAGAAGCAAAAGCGACGCCAGTTCCACTCCCAGCAAATAAGGGCCGAAAAGTGCCCTTCCCACTGCTTTGGAGTCGACTGCTCGGCTGCCCACCGAAACCTCGCCGCCGGACCCCAGAACATAAACCAGCGCGGCGAGCAACACTGCCGCCAGCAGACTGGGGCCCCACCACATGTCCGGCGTGAGCCAGCCGCGTTCCTGCGCAACGGTCTGGGGGCCCAGATTGAGCATCATAACGACGAAGACGAAGAGTACCATGATGGCGCCGGCGTAAATGATCACCTCCAGAGCCGCGGCAAAAGGGGCGCCGAGCAGGTAGAAAATCATGGCGACCGCCATCAGCGAAACGATCAGGTAGAGCAGGGCGTGAACCGGATTGAGCCGGCTGATCACCATAATCGTCGAGACCACGGCCACCGCGGCCGCTATGTAAAAGACTGCGTTCATCGGTTTTCCTTGGCAGACACCCTTCCGGTCAGGGCAGCAGGCTGCGGACATCCACCGGAGGGTCTTCGTTTTCCGCCTGGCCTTTGTCTTTGCCGCCGATGGCCAGACCGGCCACGTGATAGAAGTTATAGTCGGGATATTTGCCGGGGCCGCTGATCAAGAGATCTTCTTTCTCGTAGACCATGTTTTGACGGTTGTATTCGGCATATTCGAAATCCGGTGTCAGCTGAATCGCGTAAGTCGGGCAGGCTTCCTCGCAGAAACCGCACAGGATGCAGCGCGAAAAGTTGATCCGAAAAAACGCCGGATACCGCCGGCCGTGTTCGTCCTGGGTGGCCTGCAGCGCGATACAGTCCACCGGACAGGCTGCCGCACAAAGGTAACAGGCCACGCACCGTTCCTCACCGTCCGGATCCCGCGACAGAATAATCCGTCCCCGGAAGCGCGGGGGCAGGTAGATTTCCTGCTCGGGATACTGGACGGTCTCCCGGCGGTGAAACATGTGCACAAAAACGGCCCACATTGTTCTCAAGATGCTCAGCAACAGTTATTCTCCCACACTTATTGTCCCCCTCGGGGAATGGAAAACAAAGCTTCGCCTTCAGGCAAATACTTCATTTTGTTGATTGATGTTGCCACAAGGGTTCCAGGATTCCAGGGCCAAGGATTCAAGGGAATGCTTGAATGGTCTTTTTCACTTGGCTCCTCGAACCCTTGAATCCCAAGATATCGACTTTAGCTGCGGGCCAGCAGCACCCCCGCGACCACCACCAGATTCAACAGGGACAGCGGCAGGAGCACTTTCCAGGCGTACCCCATGAGCTGGTCGTAGCGCGGCCGCGGTAAAGCGGCTCGAAACAAAATGAAGCCGCAGATAAACACAAAAGTTTTGCCCAGAAACCAGACGATCGGCGGCAGCACCGGACCGAGCCAGCCGCCGAAAAACAAGACCACGATCATGGCCGAAACCAGAGTGATGCCCAGGTATTCACCCACGAAGAACATCCCGAACTTCATGCCGGAGTATTCGGTGTGATAGCCGGCCACCAGTTCGCTTTCGGCTTCCGGGAGGTCGAAGGGCAACCGATGGGTCTCGGCCAGTCCGGCGATCAGAAATATCACCAGGGCCGGAAACTGGGGGATGCAAAACCATAGCCCTCTCTGGGCTTCCACGATGGTGCTCAGGTTGAAGGAGCCGGCCAGCATCACCACCCCCAGCAACGACAGACCCATGAAGACTTCGTAGCTCAGCAGCTGGGCCGTGGCGCGCAGGGAGCCCAACAGTGCGTATTTGCTCTGGGAGGCCCAGCCACCCAGCACCACGCTGTAGACACTGAGCGAAGACATGGCCAGGAAGAACAGCAGGCCGATATTGAGGTTGGCCACGGCAATGCCCGGGGCAAAGGGGATGACTGCAAAGGCCGCCAGCGTAGTGATCATGACGATCGCCGGCGCCACCACGAAAACCGGGCGGTCGGCGAACGGCGGAACCCAGTCTTCCTTGAAGAAGATCTTGATCATGTCCGCCACCACCTGCAGCAGCCCGAAGGGTCCCGCGCGGTTGGGACCGTAACGATCCTGCCAGAGCCCCAGGAGTCGCCGTTCCAGCCAAATCAGACCGGCGCTCACGGCGAGGGCTCCGGCCAGGATCGCGTACACGATGATGAGGGACCGCAGAATCTCATTCATCTTCTATCCCCTTTTCAATCGTGCCGAAAGCCGGCAGGCTCAGCACCGGCATCCGCGGCAGGCCCGACGGCAGACCGGCCGTGTTTTCGGGCAGACCGGGATCCAGCTTGACGGCCAGCTGGAGGGTGACATCGTCGATGGTGACCGTCACCGGATCATCCTCGGTGACGCCGAGGCGGGCGGCATCCTCCGGGCGCAGCGCCAGATAGGGTTGCGGCACAAGCTCGGTCACCCCGGACGACAGCAGGCTCAATTCTTCGGAACCGAAAATGTGATGCAGCGCGACAAACTGCCAACCGCCCTGCCGGGGCTCTCGTCGCGGCGGAATGTCGGTAAAATAGGTCGGTGGTCCGGCATTTTGGGGCTCGATCAGACGTCGGCCGGGGTCGCCTCCGCGCAGCGGACCTCCGATGTCACTTTGAAACTTGTTGAGGGACTGCACTGAATTCCAGCCCGGCGACCAGAAGCGCGGGATCAACGGCGACGGCGGTGGCGGCGGACTGTCGTGACCCTCCATGGAAAACGCCAGCGGGGTATCGACATCTTGCGGCGGTTTGGGTTCATGGACACTGATATCGGCATGCATGGCCGTTCGGCCGCTGAAACGATGGCTCTGGCGCGGGATGCGGCCGCCGGTAGTGCGGAAACCTGCGGGCGGTGCCACTGCGATAAGCTCCTCCAACGCGGGTATCGCCGTGGACGCGGCGGCCACCACGTCGTCCAGAACCTGCCAGCGGACGTCTTCGGATCGTCCGGCAGCCGCCATCAGGTCCCGCAGCCAGCGCCAGCTCGCCTGAACGTCCGGCGGCGGTTCGAACACACCGTAAAAGCGCTGGGCGCGGCCTTCGTTGTTGACCAGCGTGCCGGACCCCTCGGCAAAGGTCGCTGCCGGCAGCACCAAGTCGGCCCGTCGCGTGGTCGCGTGGTCGAGGTGGTCGATGACCACAACGTGTTCGGCGGCATCCAGCAAGGCTGTCGCCGCATTGAAGTCGATCCTGCGGAAGAGATCGTTTTCAACGACGACCAGCGTATCGGCCCGGCCCTCCTTAAGTGCCTCGAATGCGGTTTCGAGGCCGCCGGCGGCCCCCAGAAGACCCAAACCCAGGCTGTTGCATTCGGGCACCGTCAGAAAAATTTCTCCGGATCGCCCGCCGGCGCACAGAGCTGCGGCCACATTAGCGGCGGCCTGAATCAGCATCCGGCTGCCGCTGGACGTGCCGCAGACCACCAGCGGCCGCTCGGCCTCCCGCAGGGCCCGGGCGATTTCCCGGGCCAGGGAAAGTTCGGTGTCGGTGGCATCGGTCACGGCCGGTGCCGCCGGATCCAGCTCCGAGGCCACGGCCAGCCCCAGGCGCGCCAGACCGTCGGGGGCCGCGCGATGGGTTCCGGCAGCCGCCTCGTCAAGCTTGGTCTTCCGTGACGTTGCGATATAAAGGGATGCTTTTTCGTTTTGGCCGACCTCGCGGACGCCAGCAGCGTTCCATTGGGGAATGCGCACGTTTGAGGCGATGCGGACCGCCTTGCGGTGCAGCAGTTGACGCAGGTTCAGGGCCAGCAGGGGGGCGGTGTTGGTGACGTCCTCTCCCAGTACAAAAACAGCGTCGGCCTCCAAGGTTTCGTGCAGGCTCGGGCTGCGGGCCGATCCTCGCTGCAGAATATCCCTGACCAGGGTGAGCAGCTCGAAATCCTTGTCGGACATGCCGGCATAAAAGTGCTGCGGACCCACCAGGCTGCGCAGGGCAAAATTGGATTCCAGCGACGCCCGCGGCGAGCCGATACCGATCAATCGTCGATCGTCGCTCAGCAGTTCGGCCGCCCGACGCAGCGCCGCATCCCGGGTGAGGGTTTGGTGCTTGTCGCTACGACTGCTGCGCCCCAGCGGTCGACGGATGCGCCGGGGGCTGTTGACAAACGCATATCCGTAGCGGCCCCGGTCGCAGAGAAAATAACCGTTGACCTCGTGGTGATAGCGGTTGCGAATCCGCCGCAGCTGTTCGTAGCGTTCCCCAGGAAGCGTGTTGCAGCCCAAGCCGCAGTGGACGCAGATCGACGGGGCGGTTTGAAGGTCCCATTTACGGCTGAAGTGCTGCTTCAGCGTCTTGTCGGTGAATACCCCGGTGGGGCAGATCTCCACCAGGTTGCCGCTGAATTCACTTTTCAGGATGCCGTCGCGGTGACGTCCGAAGTAAACATGGTCATGACTGCCGAAGACGTCGAGGTCGCGTCCTCCGGCATAGTCGCGGTAGAACCGGACGCAGCGATAACACTGGATGCAGCGATTCATCTCGTGGTTGATGAACGGACCCAGCTGCTGATTGCGGTGGGTGCGCTTTTTGAATCGGTATTCCCGGTAGGTGTGCCCGGTCATCACGGTCATGTCCTGCAGGTGGCATTCACCACCTTCGTCGCACACCGGGCAGTCGTGGGGGTGATTGACCATCAACCACTCGATCACGCCGGCTCGAAAGGCCCTTGCCTCCGGATCGTCGATGGAAATACGGGTGCCGTCGTCGGCCGGTGTCATGCAGGCCATGACGATATGGCCGCGGGTGTCCTTTTCGTCTTTGAACTGCTTGACCGCGCACTGGCGGCAGGCGCCCACCGAACCCAGGGCCGGATGCCAGCAAAAATAGGGCAGGTCGAAACCCAGACTAAGACAAGTCTGAAGAAGATTTTGACCGTCTTTGACCTGATAGGGACGATCATCGATATAGATGGTTACCATAAGTCATCTCCACGGACAGCGTTTCTCGCGGATGTGGCGGTGGAAGTCTTCCTCAAAGAACTTCAGGGCGCTCTGCAAGGGTTCCATGGCGCCCGGCGCCAGGGCGCAAAAGGTGTGACCCGGTCCGAGCAGGTGCGTGTGCCGGTGCAGTAGGTCGATATCCTGGGGACGACCTGACCCGTTTTCGATGGCCTCCAGCACCCGTGCTACCCATGGGAGGCCCTCTCGGCACGGCGTGCACCAGCCGCAGGATTCCTGGGCGAAGAAGCGCATGAGGTTCAGCACCAGCCCCACCGGACAGGTGCGGTCGTCCAGGATTACCATAGTGCCGGTCCCCAGCCGGCTGCCGGCTTGCTGAACGGAATCGAAATCCATTTTGACATCCAGGTGCTCTTCCACCAGAAAGTCGGTGGAGGCGCCGCCGGGAATAAGCCCTCGAAAACGGAAGCCGTCCCGCATGCCGCCGGCATGCTCCTCGAGAATTTCGCGGATGGTCGTGCCCATGGGCAACTCCCAGGCCCCGGGGTTTTTGACCCGGCCGCTGGCGCCGTAAATCTTGGTGCCGCCGTCGGTACCGTGACTCAGCCGCCGATACCAGTCGGGTCCGCGGGCGATGATGTGGGGCACGTTGCAGATGGTTTCGACGTTGTTGGCGATGGTGGGTTTGCCCCAAAGGCCCACCACCGGCGGGAAGGGTGGCTTGGCGCGGGGGAGGGCGCGGCGCCCTTCCAGCGCGCTGAGCAGGGCCGTTT
>Ga0210085_1001134_pt1 | contig 10696 bp, 10 predicted proteins | sample China_Galinas_PW_5_FD_184866 | JGI IMG/M metagenome (GOLD analysis project Ga0210085, IMG submission 184866) | Wetland microbial communities from San Francisco Bay, California, USA, that impact long-term carbon sequestration - China_Galinas_PWC_D1... | ecosystem: Environmental > Aquatic > Marine... | reverse complement strand
ACCCCCTCCTCCCAGTCCAGGCGCAGCTCCGGGCGGCGGGCGACCAGCCGCTCCATCACTTCGGCGAGGCCGACCTTGGGCGGCTGACGGTCGGTGAGGACCGGGCGGGTGAGCGCGGTGCGCAGGTCGCCGACCACCGAGCGCAGCTCCTCCCCGCAGCGGCGCCGCTCGTCCTCGGAGAGGCCGCGCTCGGAGCCGAGCGCGAGGGCGACGCCGAAGAGGCGCTGGATCGCGTTCTCGTGCAGCTCGCGGGTCAGCTCCACCCGTTCGCTCAGCCGCCGCTCGCTTTCGCGCCGCTCGGTCGAGCGCTCGACGCTGGCGGTGAGCGCCGCCAGCCGTCCCAGGGTGAGCATCGTCTCGCGCTCGGAGTCGTCGAGCACGATCGGCTCGCCGGCCCGGTCGGCGAAGATCACGCCGAGCCAGCGGCGGGCGGCGGAGATCGGCGTGCAGGTGATCGACCTGGTGTCGGCGAGCGCCGCGTAGCGGTCGGGGATCTCCCCCTCCAGGCCGCCGGAGACCTCGATCACCCGGTCCTCCTCCAGCGCCCGCTGCGCGATCGGCGTCTCGTCGAGCGTCCCCTCGATCAGCTTGACCAGGTCCGGGTCGACTCCGTGCGAGCCCATCGGGATCACCGCCTGGAAGGTGCTGTCGTGGAGCAGCAGCGCCGCCCGCTTCATCGAGGTCAGGGTGCAGACGGCGCGGCAGACGCGGTCATAGAAGACGCCGGCGTCGGTCGCCGCGTCGAGTTCGGCGAGCAGGCCGACGAGCACCTCGACGGTGCCGGCGCGGGGGGTTGGGGCGGCGGTGGCGATACCGGATTTTCCCATGTCGGGAACCCGGGCGGGATCAGGAGGGATTCGCGGCGCCGATCGCCGCCAACCGGGCAAAGGCGGGGTCGCCTTCTCCGACCAGGTCGGCGATCGTCCGGGCGGCCGCCTCGACGTCCTCCGGGGCCGCCACCGCGATCGCCTCGATGTCGGCCCAGTCTTTGGTTCGATCGAAGAACGACTTGAAGACGACGAGCGATGCGCAGTCGAGCACGGGGATCTGTCGGCCCGCAAGGGGAACCCAGACCACCGCCGCCGCAACCTCCTCGTGCAGCGGCAGATTGTTGAGGAACACGTCAATCGGAACCCCGTCCCAGAACAGTCGCGTCTGCCCGTCGCGGGCGACGGCCGCGACGTCCTCCTCGGTCACCCTGACGCCGTCGGGAAGGGCAGTCAGCACCCTTGCCGCGTCGGCCGCGTCGCAAAATACGTTGAGGTCGAGATCACGCGTACCGCGCGGCTCCTCGACGCAGTAGGCGAGAGCGATCGCGCCGCCGAAGGCATGCGGGAGCGAACGGGTGTGCAGGCCATCGTGAATCGCGAGCAGCTTCTCGACCAGCTCGGTCACGCTTCTCTCCCCCCGATTCGCGCGATCAGTGGCGGGTACTCGATCTCCGCGCGAGGCCGGAACGGAAGCGCCTCGGCAAGGCCCAAGACCTGGACGAGGATTCTCCCGGCCCGCTCGGGATCGACCGGCGGGCGGCGGGCGCCCAGTCCGAAACCGAAGCCGGCCGCTCCCACAATCCGCATCAGGGAGTCGGAGCCCGGCTCCCTGGTTCCGTGAAGGTAGGCGTTGAGCACAGAGCGGGTCACGCCGGCGCGCCGGGCCAGCTCCGCCTGGCTCAAGCCGCTGCGAGCGAGGACCTCCGCGATCACGGCCGCGGCGGAGTGGGGTCGCCGCGCCGCTGAATCGGTTCCGTTCACATGGTTATGTTAGCGAAATCGCTAACATCTACCCAGCTTGCCCGCCGCGGCCTCGTCGGCGACGATCACGATCTCGTCGTTGCGGACCCGGCCGGCCGGGATCGATTCGTCGCCGGCCATCAGCTTCGCCAGCGCGTCCCGCTTCTCGGCGCCGGTGACCAGCCAGAGGATGCGGCGGGCGGCGTCGATGGTCGGGTAGGTGAGGGTCATCCGCGGGTGGCCCTGGTAGTCGCCGCCGGTCATCGCGACGTGGCGGTCGGTGACCTCGAGGACCGGGTCGCCGGGGACCAGCGAGGCGGTGTGGCCGTCGGGGCCGAGCCCGAGATGGATCAGGTCGAAGCGCTCGGGCAGGGTCGTCTCGTACTCGCGGGCGGCGGCGTCGAGGTCACGCTGGGTGACCGGCATCGGGCGCAGCGCCGACTGGTGGTCGATCGAGAGGCTGAGCACGATGTGGGTGAGGTTGCGGTCCGGGCTGCCCGGCGGGGCGACCCGCTCGTCGACCTGGAACAGCCCGGTCTTCGACCAGGGCATCTGGTCGAGGTCGCCGAGCACGCCGAGCATCGCCCAGGGGGAGCGGCCGCCACTTAGGGCGAGCTCGAAGCGGTCGCGCGCGGCGACCGCTTCGGCGCCGGCGGCGGCGATCACCTCCGCGGCCCGCCGGGCCGCGGCGTCGTCGTCAGCCAGGACCTCGAGCCGCGGAGCCACCGACCGACCCCCTCAGCCGCCCGGCTTCTCGTCGTGGCCGCCGAACTGCTTTCGCATCGCCGACAGCACCTTGTCGCCGAAGTCGCCGAGCCCGCGCGAGTAGAAACGCTCCTGCAGGGCCGAGGTGAGGACCGGCGTCGGCACCCCCTCGTCGATCGCGGCGATCGCGGTCCAGCGCCCCTCGCCGGAGTCCGAGACGCGGCCGGCGAAGTCCGCCAGCTCCGGCGATTCGCGCATCGCCGCCGCGGTCAGGTCGAGCAGCCAGGAGCCGATCACGCTGCCGCGCCGCCAGACCTCGGCGACCTCGGGCAGGTCGATGTCGTACTGGTAGTACTCGGGCTGCTCCAGCGGCGCCGTCTCGGCGTTTTCTTCGCGCTGCGCCTTGCCGGCGTTGGCGTTCTTGAGCACGTTGAAGCCCTCGGCGTAGGCGGCCATCACGCCGTACTCGATCCCGTTGTGGACCATCTTCACGAAGTGGCCGGCGCCGTTGGGGCCGCAGTGCAGGTAGCCGTTCTCGGCCGGGCTCGGGTCGCCGCTGGTGCCCGGCGTGCGCGGCGCCTCGTCGACTCCGGGCGCGAGGCTGGCGAAGACCGGGTCGAGCCGCTGCACCGCGCGGTCGGGGCCGCCGATCATCAGGCAGTAGCCGCGTTCGAGGCCGTGGACGCCGCCGCTGGTGCCGGCGTCGACGTAGTCGATCCCCTTCTCGCCGACCTTGGCGGCGCGGCGGATGTCGTCGCGGTAGTAGGAGTTGCCGCCGTCGACGATCGCGTCGCCGGACTCGAGCACGCCCTCCAGGGCATCGACCGTCTGCTCGGTGATGTCCCCGGCCGGGACCATCACCCACACCGAGCGCGGCGCGCTCAGCTTCGCGGCCAGGTCCTCGAGCGAGGTGGCGCCCTCGGCGCCCTCCCCGGCCAGCTCGGTCACCGCCTCCGGGTTGACGTCGTAGGCGACGATCGTGTGGCCGTCCCGCATCAGGCGGCGAGCCATGTTGGCCCCCATCCGACCGAGCCCGACGATTCCGAGTTCCATCAATACCTCCTGGTAGCCGCTGCGGGACGTGCCCCCCATCCTAGGCACGATTGCCGCGAGCCCGTGTGAACCCGCCATATTCGCGAGTCGAGGCGGACTCGCGCGGGCGCCGCCCCCGGCCTGCCGGGAGCGGTCGCGCTACGCTGCGCGCTGATGAGCCAGGGCGCACCCTCCAGCCAGGCCGCGGACGTGCTGGCGATCTTCGGGATCAGCGGCGACCTGGCGAAGAAAATGACCTTCCGAGCCCTCTACCGGCTCGAGGCGCGGGGCAAGCTGCACTGCCCGATCGTCGGCGTCGCGATCGACGACTGGGACGACGAGGCGCTGCGGGGGCACGCCCACGACGCGATCGCGGCAACCGTCGACGAACCCGACGAGGAGGTCTTCGGCCGGCTCGCCGGCCGGCTCTCCTACGTGCAGGGCGACTACGCCGACGCGGCGACCTTCGAGCGCGTCGCGCAGGCGCTCGGGAGCGCCTCGAACCCGGTCTTCTATCTGGAGATCCCGCCCTCGCTCTTCTCCACCGTGGTCGCCGGCCTCGGCAAGGCGGGGCTGGCCGAGAACGCCCACGTGGTGATCGAGAAGCCGTTCGGGCACGACCTCGAATCGGCGCGGGCGCTGAACGCCGAGCTGCGCGAGACGCTGCGCGAGGACCAGATCCTCCGCATCGACCATTACCTGGGCAAGGAGCCGGTGATGGACATCGCCTACCTGCGCTTCGCCAACACGCTGCTCGAGCCGGTCTGGAACCGCGAGTACGTCTCCCACGTGCAGATGACGATCGCCGAGGACTTCGGGGTCGACGACCGCGGCCGCTTCTACGACGCGGTCGGGGCGATGCGCGACGTGATCCAGAACCACGCCCTGCAGGTGCTCAGCCTGGTCGGGATGGGGGCGCCGACCGGCAACGACCCGGACACCGTCCGCAACAAGAAGCTCGGCTTCTTCAAGGCGATCCGGGCCGCCGACCCGAACAAATACGTGCGCGGCCAGTACAGGGGCTTCCTCGACGTCAAGGACGTGGCGCCGGACTCGACCACCGAGACCTTCGCCGCGATCGAGCTCGAGGTCGACAACTGGCGCTGGAGCGGCGTCCCCTTCTTCATCCGCGCCGGCAAGTGCATGCCGGCCAAGGTGAGCGAAGTGACCGTCGTCTTCAAGCGGCCGCCGCCGCTCGGTCTCGGCCACGGCGGCAAGACCCCCGAGCCGAACCAGATGACGGTGCGGATCGAGCCGCAGCCGGGCTCGCGGATGCGGCTCTGGGCCAAGCAGGCGGGCGAGCGGGCCTTCCAGGCGACCGACCTCGAGGTGCTGTTCGAAAAGGAGCCGGGCCGAGATCCCGAGCCCTACGAGCGGCTGCTAGGCGACGCGATCGCCGGCATCCACCAGCTCTTCACCCGCCAGGACGCGATCGAAGAGACCTGGCGCGTGGTGCAGCCGCTGCTCGACGAACCGGGGCCGGTCCACGCCTACGAGCCCGGCACCTGGGGGCCACGGGAGGCCGAGAAGCTGACCCGCGGCGTCGCCCAGTGGCACCGGCCGTGGCTGCCGGAGGAACCTGAGGGGGACGTGCTCGGGTTCTGAGCGGGGGGTTGTTCGGGGGGCCTGAGGGGGGTGGGGTCGGGGTGCCCCTCGTGCCAGCTGGGGTTTTCGCCTGGGGAGGAGGCGGGGGTGCGGGTCCCCACTGCCTTCGCCGCCCTATGGGCGGCTCTGTTGTGGGGGAGTCCCGGGGGCGCGGGGTGCTTGCGGGGCGAAAACCGCGACGCCGCTTGCACGAGGGGCACCCCGACCCCACCCCTGTCAGCGCTCTGGATGGGTTGAAGCTGCGAAGTCCCGCACCGCCTTGGGTGGGCTGCGGAAGCCCGCACCGCCTTGGGTGGGCTGCGGAAGCCCGCACCGCCTTGGGTGGGCTGCGGAAGCTCGCACCGTTTCCAGTCGCCGCCCAGTCGGCGAGTCCGCCTCTGGCGTCGCATACCGACGCCTGAGGCGGACTCGCGAAGTTGGTGTCCCGCGAAGCCCCCGTCGACGCGGGGCTTGCTGGGGTTTCGCGCCGCCGGCAAGCCCCCCACGCAGGGCGTGCCGCCGGGCGGCCCCCTCTACTCCTTCTTGTCGAGCGTCAGCGCGCAGCCGTTGATGCAGTACCGCTGGCCGCCGGCGTCGGCCGGGCCGTCGTCGAAGACGTGGCCGAGGTGGGCGTCGCAGTGCTTGCAGACGACCTCGGTCCGGCGCATGAAGAGGCTGTTGTCGGGGCGCAATTCGACGTGCTCGAGGTTGGCGGGCTCGGTGAAGCTGGGCCAACCGGTGCCGGAGTCGAACTTGGTGTCGGAGGAGAACAGCTCGGTCCCGCAGCAGACGCAGCGGTAGGTCCCCTCGCTCTTCTCGTCGACGTAGGGCCCGGTGAAGGCCCGCTCAGTCCCCGCCCGGCGGGTCACCTCGTACTGCTCCGGGGTCAGCTGCTCGCGCCACTCCTGCTCGGATTTGTTCACCTTGGTCGCCATCGATCTCCTTTCGTCTCTGCGTCCAGCCTACGCCCCGGGGATTACGTGGCGGTGACGTTCTCTCCCAACCCTGTGAGAAGTGCAGCGAACGCACCCGATCCTCGACCGCGCCGGCGGGGTCCCGAGCCCGGCCCTCTTAGGATGCCCGGCGTGCCGAGCGCCTTCTACGAGACAGCCGGCGGGGAGATCCGCGCGACGGAGCTGACCCGCGGGCCCTGGGACCCCGACGCCCAGCACGCCGGCCCGCCCGCGGCGCTGCTCGGCCGCGAGCTGGAGCTGCTGCCCGAAGCCGACCGGTTCCAGCTCGGCCGCATCACCTTCGAGATCCTGCGCTCGGTGCCGATCGCGCCGGTCGCCGTCGCGGCGCGGATCCTGCGCCCCGGCAGGCGCGTGCAGCTGGTCGAGGCGGAGCTCAGCGTCGGCGGCGAGGTGCTGATGCGGGCGACCGCGTGGCGGCTGCGGATCGCCCCGGTCGAGCTGCCGGAGGAGGCGGTCGCGCCGCTGGAGCCGCCGCCCGGCCCCGAGCAGGGCGAGAAGCGCGGCTTCTTCCCGACCGCGAAGGAGCACGGGTACCACACCGGGATGGAGGTCAGCTTCCTCTCCGGCGACTTCATGGAGCCCGGCCCGGCCGAGGTCTGGCTGCGGATGCGCAGCCCGCTGCTCGACGAGGAGGGGCCGACCCCGCTGCAGCGGGTGCTGATCGCCGCCGACGTCGGCAACGGGGTCAGCTCGACCGTCGACTTCCGCCGCTACCTCTTCGTCAACGTCGAGCTGACCGTGCACCTCGAGCGGCCGCCGCGCGGCGAGTGGATCTTCCTCGACGCGATCACCCGGCCGCAGCCGAGTGGCATCGGGATCGCCGAGTCGGTTCTCTGCGACCGTGACGGCCGCATCGGCCGCGCCCAGCAGACGCTGCTGATCGCGGCGCGCTAAACGGTCTGCGGCGGGCCGCTCGCGCCGGCGCGGTGCTCGCGGTGCAGGGTCGCGGCGATCAGCGCCGCCGAGCAGACGGCGCTGGCGGCGGCGAAGAAAAAGGCGCCCTCGTAGCTGGTCAGCGCCGCCACCAGGCCGGCCATCGGCGCGCCGATCCCGACCCCGGCGTCGAAGAAGGCGGTGAACGTGCCCATCGCGGCGCCGCGGGCGCTCTGCGAGACGCGGCCGACGGCGAGCAGCATCAGCGAGGGATTGAGCAGGGAGAAGCTGGCGCCCATCACCATGCCGCCGAGCAGGGCGACCGGGAGGCTGTCGGCGAGGGCGATCAGGACCAGGCCGAGCGCCTCGCCGAGGGTGGCGGCGATCGCCACCGGGGTGGCGCCGTGGCGGTCCGGGAGGTGGCCGCCGAGCACCCTGGCGACCACGATCATCGCCGCGAAGGCGCCGAACACGGTCGCGCCGTGGCCGATGCCGAGGGCTTCGAGGTGCAGGACGATGAAGGTGGCGACCGCGGCGTAGCCGAGCGAGGCCAGCGCCACCGCGAGCCCGGGAAGGACCGCCTCCGGCGCGACCAGCGGGTGCGGCCGGGCGTGGGCGAGCGGCCGGAAACGGTCCGGGACGCGGACCGCGATCAGCGCGCCCACCACGGGCATCGCCGCCGCGAACCACCAGACGGCGCGGTAGCCCGCCGCGTTGAGGATCAGCTCACCCGCCAGCGGACCGACGCTGAGCCCGCCCCAGACCGCCAGCCCGTACAGGCCCAGCACGCGGCCGCGGCGCTCCAGCGGCGCCAGGTCGATGATCCAGGCCGAGCCCGCCGTGTAGACGCCGCCCTCGCCGGCGCCGAGCACGAGCCGGGCGACGATCAGGCCGGCGATCCCGAGGCTCGGCAGGTAGAGCAGGCCGCTGACGCAGACCAGGGCCGCGCCGACCAGCACGGTCGCCCGGCGGCCACGGGTGTCGGCGAGCCGTCCGGCGACCGGCCGCAGCAACAACCCGGTGACCGCGTAGGCGCCGACCACGATCCCGACCGCGATGTCGCCGGCGCCGATCGGTCCGTGCACGTAGCGGGGCAGGACCGGCAGCACCGCCCCGACCGCGACCAGGCAGCAGAAGGTGACGGCGAAGATCCCCGCGAAGCTGAGGCTCGCCTGCCGGCCGCCGCGCCCGGAGGCGGGGGCCGCCTCCACACTCATCGGACCAGCTCGGCGAGGCTCTCGACGACGTGGTCGGGGGCGGGGTCGGCCGCCGCGGCCCGCTCGCGGTCGGTGGTCCCGCTCAGCACCAGGATCGTCCCCAGCCCCGCCGCGCGGCCGCCGGCGATGTCGGAGGAGATCCGGTCCCCCACCATCGCCACCCTGCCGTCGGACGGGCCGATCGCCTCCAGGGCCATCTCGAAGAGGTGGCGCTCCGGCTTGCCGCCGATCTCGGCGCGCCGGCCGGAGGCCGTCTCCACGGCGGCGAGCACCGCACCGGTCCCCGGCCACTCGCCGCCGGGCATCGGCATCGTCGGGTCGTGACTGGTGGCGAACAGCGCCGCGCCCGCGTCTAGCGCCCGCTTCGCGGTCAATAGCTCCCCGTAGTCGAAGCCGCGGTGGCCGGAGACGACGACCGCGCCCGCCGCCTCGGCAGGCTCCCCCTCGAGCGAGACGGCGCCGGCCGCGGCGACCATCTCCTTCAGCGTCGGGGCGCCGATCACGAAGACGCCGCCCCCGGGCCCGACCGCCTCGGCGGCGAGGCGGGCGACGACCATGCCGGCGGTGACGATCCGCTCCGGGTCGGCATCGAACCCCATCTCGGCCATCCGTTCCGCGTAGGAGGCCGGCGGGTGGGTCGGGTTGTTGGTGACGAAGACGATCTCCTTGCCGGCCGCGCGCAGCGCGCTCAACGCCTCGGGAGAGCCCGGCACCGGCTCGCGGCCGATCCAGACGACCCCGTCGAGGTCGACCAGGAAGCCGTCGTAGGAATCGGCCAGCGCCACCAGCGGGAGGCTAATCGGTGATGTCGGTAGCGTGCTCGATCGTGAACGCCAGCGGTCCCGTCGTAGTCGCCACCGACCTGAGCCGCCGCTACGGGGAGGGTGACGCGGCCGTCGACGCCCTGGTCGGGGTCAGCACCGCCTTCGACCGCGACCGCTTCACCGCGATCATGGGGCCGTCGGGCTCGGGCAAGTCGACCCTGATGCACATCCTCGCCGGCCTCGACCGGCCGACCGGCGGCAGCGTCGAGCTCGACGGGGTCGAGATCACCGGGCTCGACGACGGCGAGCTGACCCAGCTGCGCCGCGACAAGCTCGGCTTCGTCTTCCAGTTCTTCAACCTGCTGCCGGTCCTCACCGCCGAGGAGAACCTGGTGCTGCCGCTCTCGATCGCCGGCCGCAAGCCCGACCGCGAGTGGGTCGAGCAGCTGATCGAGACGGTCGGCCTCGGCGACCGCCGCACCCACCGGCCGGCCGAGCTCTCCGGCGGCCAGCAGCAGCGGGTCGCGGTCGCCCGCGCCCTCGTCTCCAAACCGGCGGTGGTCTTCGCCGACGAGCCGACCGGCAACCTCGACTCGAAGTCGGGCGCGACGGTGCTCGGGCTGCTGCGCCGGGCGGTGGACGACTTCGACCAGACGGTGGTGATGGTGACCCACGACCCCGCCGCCGCGGCTCACGCCGACCGCCTGATCACGCTCCGCGACGGCCAGCTCGTCCACGACGTCTCGCCCGGCTCGGCGGACGAGGTGATCGAGCTGATGAAGCAGTTTGACTAGCCTCGGCCTCAAGAGCCTCTGGGCTCGCAAGTTCCGCGCGCTGGCGACCACCTTCGCCGTCGTCATCGGGGTCGCCTTCATGGCCGGCTCCTACGTGCTCACCGACACGATCTTCGCCGCCTTCGACGAAATCTTCGGCGAGGCGCAGAAGGGCACCAGCGTCGTGGTCAGCTCGAAGGAGGTCGTCGACCAGGAAAACGGCGAATCCCAGCCGATCAGCGCCTCGTTGCTGCCCAAGGTGAAGTCGACGCCGGGCGTGCGCCTCGCCGCCGGGACGATCTTCACCCAGGGCGGCTTCTTCGACGAAGAGGGCGACGCGATCGGGTCGAAATTCTCGCCCAAGTTCATCTCCTCGACCGAGCCCGGCAGCCTCGAATCGCAAACCTACGTCGAAGGGCACCCGCCGCGCGGGACCGGCGAAGCCACGCTCGACCGGCTCGCCGCGGAAGAAGCCGGGATCGAGCTCGGCGACAAGCTCACGATCGCCGGCCGGGTGCCGGCGAAGAGCTTCCGCGTGGTCGGGATCACCCAGCTCGGCGGCGGCACGATCGGCGGCTTCAGCGTCGCCCAGCTCACCCTGGCCGAGGCCCAGCGGATCACCGCCAAGGAGGGCGAGTTCGACCAGATCGAGGCCGCCGCCGAGCCGGGCGTCTCCGAAGGGGAGCTGAAGCGGCGCGTCGCGCAGCGGATGCCCCCCTCGGTCCTGGTCGAGACGGCGCAGGAGAACGCCGAACGCAACACCGACGAAATCCGCGACGCGCTCGGCTTCCTGCAGACGATGCTGCTCGTCTTCGCCTTCGTCGCCCTCTTCGTCGGCTCCTTCCTGATCTTCAACACCTTCTCGATCACGGTCGCCCAGCGGATCACCGAGTTCGGGATGCTGCGCACGCTGGGCGCCTCACGCGGGCAGATCCTGCGCACGGTGCTGGCCGAATCGTTCGCGATCGGGTTGATCGGGGCGCTGGTCGGGATTGCCGGCGGCTACCTGATCGCGCTCCTGCTGAAGGCGCTGTTCGAGGCGAT
>Ga0210085_1001132_pt1 | contig 10701 bp, 11 predicted proteins | sample China_Galinas_PW_5_FD_184866 | JGI IMG/M metagenome (GOLD analysis project Ga0210085, IMG submission 184866) | Wetland microbial communities from San Francisco Bay, California, USA, that impact long-term carbon sequestration - China_Galinas_PWC_D1... | ecosystem: Environmental > Aquatic > Marine... | reverse complement strand
ACACTGTAATCTTTAGATTTTTCTATATATTTTTTCTGCCTGATAAGTGGATAATTAATTCTTGCTTTTTCATAGCATTCTTCGAGTGTAAGCTGCGTTTGTGGAACAATAAAATCCTGAGTGATTAACAACAGAGTTATGATTAGTAGCTGTTTCATAATTACATCTTATTAATTGTTTTATTAAAAATTTTTCTGCCTTTGTCTGTAACAATACCTCCAATTACAACTTTAAATACATATAGTGCAGCTTCGCCAATGGAAAAATTGTTATTCAGTATAAATTCAGGATTGACTATTGATCGCACAGCTGAAACCAAAGTATTCATTACTATCGGTGTTGGATAATCAATAAATAATCCTTCTGCTTTTCCCTGGTCAATAACCTTTGTAATATTTGCAAACATCATCTTTGTTCTGAAACTATCGATCTCATTCCAAAGTTTTGGATAATGTTGTCTTATCTCATCCATTTTTTTTGATGAAATTTTAGTTGAAACTTTTGCCAGGATTTGAATCAATTCAGCAAGTTTTTCAATTGCATTTTTATCTGAGTTGAGCGCAGGGAGGATTTTATTTTTTAGTCCATTCATAAAGTGTCTGGCAATTGCTGTTACCAGATCATCTTTTGAAGGGAAAAATTTATAGATGGTCTTCTTGCTCATCTTAAGTTCAGAAGCAACTTCATCCATGGTGGTTTTGTAAAACCCATCCCGGAAAAATTTCTCTTCTGTCAGTTCTATTATTTTCTTTTGATCTCCCATAACTCCTTTGGAAACTGTTTTCGTTTTTCTGGTTTCCAATATAACAGATGGAAACTGATTTGTCAAGTTTTAGTTTCCAAATGTGCGAATAATCACAGAAATAGAAGTTTTGTAAATGAATTTTTGATTGAGTAAAATTCGTAACAAAAAGAAAGGAAAATATGAAAATATTATGTTTTGTCTCTCTGATACTAATTTTTTCTTCGTTCAATTTATTTGCACAGGCTCAAACCGATCAGGATATGGATGCTGCATTTCAAAATGCAAAGAAAGGAATCTACTGGGCTCTTTCAAATATTCCGGTGAAGAAATCAACTGTTGATAATGATTTGATAGGGGAGAATAAATTATATGCTTCAGTTAAACTAAGTAAAGAAATTAATGGTGTGAAGGTTGTCTCAAAAGGTTACTACCAGACTAATGAAGTTGTAATTACTATTTATAAATCTTATGATAGTTTAAAGACTGAGGGATATGATGTACCGGGTGGTAGTTGAGGAGAGGATTGATACTTAAATTATGCAATGGGGAAAAATTTGAACTGGGTGAAAATAAATATTGAATAACTTAGACCCTTACAAACGTTTGTTTTCAATATTACTTTATGGAATTACCTTCGTTAGTTATGTAAAACTAAACTCAACATTTATTTCCAATTTTAGTGATGTTGCTTACTATCTAATAGTGATACCTCTGACGGGAATATTCATTTATCTAGTCGCTAAAAAGTATAGAGCATTAAAATTTTCCTGGCCAAATATTTTTAGTTTGGTTGCCATTTTAATAGTTGATTTAATTATTGTAGAGAAAATCTATAAAAGTGAGGTTTTGAATAATATTGCTTTCGCAATTTTTATAATATTCATGCTAATTCTTTGTAACATATCATTATTTTTTGTTCTAGATGATTAGGCGGGTAGTGAAAGTGATCCAAGGGTATTTATTAATTCTTATTAAACTTTACTTCCAATTCTTCTGCAAAAGAATTAGCAAGTGCTTCAACTTCTTCTTCTTTTCCAAGAAGATCCTGCAATGTGAACTTGCTTAAAACAGTATCAAGTACATTTTGGATTGTTTTCCAGACTGATCGAATACTGCAGTCAATTGAGTTGGTGCAAATGTTTTCCATCCCTGAATGAAGATCACAAAAATTTGATTCGTAAAGTTTCCCCCCCAATGCAGTAACCACATCATTTATTATAATCTTGTCTGCAGGTTGACTTAATTTATTCCCACCGGTTTGTCCACGTGCACTTTCGATAAATCCTGCAAGTCGTAAAGCGCGTAAAATCTTTGCAGTGTTTGCCGGAGAGAGGCCTTCTACTTCACTGAGTTCGGGAATCGTTAGACCATGCTGAGAATCACTCTTGGCAATCCTCAGCAATAATCTCAAACCATATTCTTCTTGTGTACTGAATTTCATTTTTCTTTCTAAGTCATTGCGAGGAGTCCGAAGGACAACGAAGCAATCTTTATTTTAACAGAGATTATTTCGCTACGCTCGTAATGACAATAAAATTACCCTTGGTACAAAGGTATTTTTGAACCACACGCTTTTGCGTGCATTACTTTTTCAAAATGTTCTGTGGGAATTGACGGACCCTGTTTCGTACATTTTTCGTTAAATATTTTTCTCCAATAGTCAGAAATAAATTGAGGTATATTTCCTTCAATTTCATGTCTATGCATAAAATGAACAAGATCACCGTTTTTGAATAGTGCAAAACTCGGAGAAGAAGGAGGAACATTGCCAACCAATTCTCTTGTTTTATCAACCGCATCTCTTTCCTGTCCGGCAAAAACAGTGTATAGTCTATCTGGAATTATTTCATTCTGCAATGCAAGACCGATTCCGGGTCGTGCACTTCCGGCAGCACATCCACAAACTGAATTAATCATTACAAAAACTGTTTCCTCATTATTTACTTTTATTGCGTCTTCAACTTCTTTTGATGTTAACAATTCTTTAAAGCCAACAGCAACAAGTTCATCTCTCATTGGCTGTACTGCATCCTGATCATACATTGGTGGTCTTGAACTAACATTGAACATTTATTACTCCTTTAGTTTTTTCAATAATAATTGTTGTAAAAAAATGGCACACAGATGACGCTGATTATGCTGATCTGCGCCGATCCCGATCAGTCTAATTTGCGCTATCAATGTTCTATTGCTTTCTCACATAAATCCTAATTCAACCTTTGCTACTTCCGACATCATATCTTTATCCCAGGGTGGACTCCAAACGATTTCAACCTTCGCATCATTCACTTCCGGCATTGCTTTTACTTTGGCTTCAACCTCCGGAGGAAGTGTACCTGCAACCGGGCAAGCTGGCGAGGTTAATGTCATTTTGATATTTACATTTGCATCGTCATCGATTCCAATCTCATAAATCAATCCGAGTTCGAAAATATCAACCGGTATTTCCGGATCGTAGCAAGATTTTAAAGTTTGAATTACTTTTTCTTCTAATTGTTGTTTATTTAATTCTGCCATATTTTTTATTATAGTTTTGTCACACTGAGCTTGTCGAAGTGTGAATTTATCTATCCATATCATCTTTCGACAGGCTCAGGATGACATCTATTTACTCTGTTGTTACTTTTTTATCTTTATTATGCAGTGCATTCATCATCGTGTGCCAGGCAAGTGAGGCACATTTAACCCTAACAGGAAAATCCTGCACACCAGCAAGTACAGCAAGTTTACCAAGCTCATCAATGTCTGGGTTTTCTCCTAGTTTGCCAGTTACCATATTGTGAAATTTTTCAAAAAGTTTTTCTGCTTCTTCTTTTTTCTTCCCTTTCAAAATTGAAGTCATTAAGGAAGCAGAAGCTTTTGATATTGCACAACCTTCACCCTTGAATGACACATCTTTTACTATTCCATCTTCAATCAGCAAATAAACATCGATGTGATCTCCGCATAAAGGATTGTAACCCTCTGCATGCTGGGTTGCATTATCCATTTGCCGAAAATTTCTTGGACTTTTGTTATGATCCAGAATTACCTGCTGATAAAGTTCTCTTAATTCCTGATTCATTACCCAAACACCTCGATAATTTTTTTCAAACCGTTAACAAGTACATCCACTTCTTCTTTTGTATTATACATTGCAAATGAAGCTCTTGAAGTTGCAGGAATATTAAATCTTTTCATCACTGGTTGTGTACAGTGATGTCCTGTTCTGATTGCAACACCCTCAAAATCCAGGAACGTTCCTATATCGTGTGGATGAACTTTATCAAGCACAAAAGAGAGAACGCTTGTTTTTTCTTTTGCGGTACCAATTACTTTCAATCCCGGTACTTCTTCAACTTGCTTAGTGGCGTAATCAAGTAAATTTGTTTCATGTTCTTTAATGTTATCAATTCCGATTTTATTAACATATTCAATTGCAGCACCAAGACCGATTGCTCCTGCTATGTCAGGAGTTCCGGCTTCAAACTTATGCGGTAATTCATTATAAGTTGTTTTTTCAAAAGTAACTTTTGAAATCATATCTCCGCCGCCCATATAAGGCGGCATTGAATCTAGCAGTTCAACTTTTCCGTAAAGTGCACCTATTCCGGTTGGGCCATAAATTTTGTGTCCGGAGAATGCGAGGAAATCACAATCAAGATCTTGAACATCAACTTTAATATGATTTACTGCCTGAGCCGCATCAACTAAGACTGGAATATTAAATTGATGAGCATATTTAATTATTCTTTTTACATCATTAATGGTTCCCAGAGAATTAGATACGTAAACAATAGAAATGAATTTTGTTTTTTCGTTTACGAGCTTTTCAAATTCCTCATAAATAATTTCACCGCTATCGTTGATCGGGATTATTTTCAAATTTGCCTTTTTTTCCATACACAGCATCTGCCAGGGAACAATATTCGAGTGATGTTCCATTTGAGAAATAATTATCTCATCGCCTTCACTTACATTTTTTCTTCCGTAGGAACTCGCAACAAGGTTGATAGCTTCTGTTGTCCCTCTGGTAAAAATAATTTGATTTTTCCCAAGAGCATTTATGAACTGCTTGATCTGAATCCTTGCACGCTCAAATTCCTCAGTTGCTTCCTGGCTTAGTGCGTGCACGCCACGATGAATATTAGCATTCATTGTAGTGTAATATTTATTCACTTTATCAATAACATAGATTGGCTTTTGCGTAGTAGCAGCATTATCAAGATAAACAAGATTTTTATCGTGAACTTTCTTGCTAAGAATTGGAAAATCGTCACGAATTTTATTTATATCATATTTTTGTTTGGAAACAGCATCAACTGTTTCAACTGCATTTCGCATTGAGTTCTCTAATTAAATTTTTCAGTTATGATTTTCTCGATATAATTTCTCACTGACTCTATTTTGACTGATATGATTACATCACTTGCAAAAGCGTGTAACAAAATTCCTTTGCTGGCTTCTTCACCAATTCCGCGGGATTTCAAATAGAATTTTGCATCGTCGTCCATCTGTCCGATTGTTGCACCGTGTGAGCATTTTACATCATCAGCAAAAATTTCAAGTTGAGGTTTTGTATTCACCAGGGCTTCGTTGGAAAGTAGAATATTATTGTTTTGCTGGAATGCATTTGTTTTTTGAGCATCCTGTCTTACAATTACTTTCCCATTAAACACACCACGCGATTTATCATCAAGTATTCCTTTGTAGTGTTCGTGGCTGTTGCAGTGTGGTTTTGCGTGATCCATTAATGTATGTGCATCGAAAAGCTGAGTTCCGTCAATCATATACAATCCATTCAGCGTACACTCACCACCTTCATCATTGAATCTTGCATTAAAATCATTTCTAGTAAGATCACCACCAGTTGAAATCAAGTGTGAGCTGAAATTACTATTTCTTTCCTGGTCAACTTCCATTCTTGCGATATGAAATGCTTTTTTACTTTCTTCCTGAAGTTTAATATGATCTAAAACGGCATTCTCTTCAGCAACTATTTCCGTAACCGCGTTTGTAAAATAAATTTCGTTCTCGTCTCCCACATAGTGCTCTATTATTGTAGCCTGAGATTTTTTTTCAGCAACGAATAGATTTCTTGGCTGGGATAATATTTTTTCATCGCCTGAATCAGTAATGAATATAATGTGAATTGGCTCTTCAACAATTTTTCCTTCCGGTACAAAAACGAAAGCACCATCATCTGTGTAAGCTGTGCTCAGTGCAGTAAATATATGATTTTGATGATCAGCATATTTACCAAAGTGGTTTAGGAGAGTTTTGTTGTTCTTTTTTATTTCTTCTGCAATACTGCCGACGATAACTCCATCTGGAAGATTGAGAAGATCACTGTGCTCTTCAGAATATCTTCCATTTATAAACACAACTAAGCTATGTTCCATCTCATCAAACAATAAAGATTTTACCAACTCTTTCGAAACAGTTTTCTTTTCGTATGAAGGAATGAAGTTATATTTCATCAATGGTGCAATGCTCGTGTACTTCCACTCTTCATCTTTTAATGAAGGGAAATCAAGTTTGCTGAAAGATGAAATAGCATCTTTCCTTTTTTTATGAATTGAATTTTCTTTCCCACCGTTCAATCTTTTTTCGAATTCACCAAAGTTTGATAGATACCAATCTTTTACATTAATCGATTTTTCCATTACTGAGTCACCGCTTCCTTCATATTCTCGTTTTTAATCCAGTCATATCCTTTTTCCTCAAGCGCTAGTGCTAATTCTTTCCCACCCGATTTAACGATTTTACCCTGGTAAAGCACATGAACGAAATCAGGGACAATGTAATTGAGAAGACGCTGATAGTGAGTAACAAGAATTGTGGCATTATCTTTTGAGCGAAGTTTGCTTACTCCATTTGCAACAATTTTTAATGCATCTATATCAAGTCCCGAATCAGTTTCATCTAATATTGCGAGCTTCGGTTGGATGACAGCCATCTGAAAAATTTCATTTCTTTTTTTCTCTCCGCCGGAAAAGCCTTCGTTGACTGCTCTGCTCATAAATTTTTGATCAAGTTCTACAAGTTTCATCTTTTCTTTAATGAGAGAAAGAAATTCCATTGTGTCAAGTTCCTCTTCGCCACGATATTTTCTTATTTCATTAAGTGCAGTTTTTAAAAGATTTGTATTTGAAACCCCGGGAATTTCGACGGGATACTGGAACGCGAGAAAAACTCCTTCTCTTGCTCTGTCTTCGGGAGCTAAGTCGAGAAGATTTTTTCCCTTATAGGTTACTTCACCTTGAGTAACCTCATACTCTTCTTTCCCAGCAAGAACTTGTGCAAGTGTACTTTTCCCAGATCCGTTCGGACCCATAATTGCGTGAACTTCACCGGCATTTACTTTCAAATCTATTCCTTTTAGAATTTCATTTCCTTCAATTCCTGCGTGTAAATTTTTTATTTCTAACATACCTTTATTTCCTTTGACTTTTGACGTTTAACATTTGACCTTTTAGCCAACACTTCCTTCAAGACTAACACTCAGCAATTTTGTTGCCTCAACTGCAAACTCCATTGGAAGCTCAGCAAGAACTTCTTTACAATATCCGTTAACAATTAATCCAATTGCGTCTTCAGTTGATATTCCTCTCTGATTTAAATAAAAGATTTGATCTTCACCAATCTTAGAAGTTGTAGCTTCGTGCTCTACTTTTGCACCCGGATTATTTATTTCAAGATAGGGGAATGTGTGTGCACCGCACTTATCTCCAAGCAGAAGAGAGTCACACTGAGAAAAGTTGCGGGCGTTCTCTGCTTTTTTAGCAATCTTGACCAAACCACGATAACTGTTTTGACTTTTACCAGCAGAAATTCCTTTTGAGATAATTGTGCTCTTTGTGTTCTTTCCAAGATGAATCATTTTTGTTCCAGTATCAGCCTGCTGAAGATTATTTGTCATTGCAACAGAATAGAATTCACCAATAGAATTATCTCCTTGCAAAATACAGCTTGGATATTTCCAGGTAATTGCAGAACCGGTTTCAACTTGTGTCCAACTAATCTTTGAATTAACACCTCTGCAGGCACCACGCTTAGTTACAAAATTGTAGATGCCACCTTTGCCGTTCTTGTCTCCTGGATACCAGTTTTGAACAGTTGAGTATTTTATTTGAGCATCATCAAGTGCAACCAATTCAACAACTGCTGCGTGTAATTGGTTTTCATCTCTCATTGGTGCTGTGCAGCCTTCAAGATAGCTTACGTAAGATCCTTCTTCAGCAACAATTAATGTTCTTTCAAACTGTCCTGTGTTTGCAGCGTTAATTCTGAAATAAGTTGAAAGTTCCATCGGACAGCGAACACCTTTTGGTATGTATGCAAATGAACCATCACTAAATACAGCAGAGTTAAGAGTTGCGTAATAATTATCAGTGTAGGGAACGACACTTCCCAGATATTTTTTTACAAGCTCAGGATGATTTTGAACTGCTTCAGAGAATGAACAGAAAATTATTCCGAGCTCATTCAACTTATCTTTAAAAGTTGTAGCAACTGAAACACTATCAAACACAGCATCAACTGCAACGCCTGTTAAACGTTTTTGTTCATCCAGAGAAATCCCAAGTTTTTCGTATACCTCAAGTAGTTCAGGATCAACTTCATCTAAACTTTTTAATGTGGGTTTCTTTTTCGGTGCAGAGTAATATGAGATTGCCTGATAGTTCACCGGTGGATATTTGACATTTGCCCAGTGAGGTTCTTTCATAGTAAGCCAGTGTTTGTAAGCTTTCAATCTCCATTCGAGCATAAACTCAGGTTCTTTTTTTATGGCAGAAAGCTGTCTGATTATATCTTCATTTAGACCATTGGGAAGTGAATCAGCTTCAATTTCAGAGACAAATCCGTACTTATATTCTTTATTTGCTAATTCTTCGATTTTTGAAACTTCAGTAGAACTCATTTCTCTTCCTTACTTTTAAACTTATTAACATCTAACAATCACATTTAATTTTCAGTTCAAAACTAACTTATCTATACAAAAAAGTCAAGATTAAGTGATATGTATCATTAAATCAAGTTAACTCTGAAGTTCAGCCTGAAAAGGTTCTAAATTGTATTTCATTCAGGATTGGATTAACTTTGAAATTCAGTTAAATGGTTAAAATTTAACGATTTTGTCAATTATAAATTATTGGAAAAGAATCATTTAGTGGAAGAAAAAGAACCCCGCCAGGAAGCGCAGAAACAAAAAACTTCTGGATATAAGCGTTACAGCAACCGCAGAAAAAGATATCATCGCAAACCGAATCACTCATCACAGTCAGAAAAAAATAAACTATCCTTCAAAAAGGTAACACTGGTTATACCTCTTTTTAATGAGGAAGAGTCCATAATACCACTCAGTCACGAAATCAGAAAAGCAATGAGCAGATTGAATACTAATTATGAAGTAATTCTCGTTGACGATGGTAGCACAGATACATCTTTGCAAAAACTGAAAGAAATTACCAGGACCGATAACAGGTTCAGGTATTTAAGTTTCAGAAAGAATTATGGAAAATCTGCTGCATTACACGTCGGCTTTAAAGCTGCAGTTGGAGATGTAGTGGTAACAATGGATGCCGATTTACAGGATGACCCGCAGGAGATACTAAATCTTCTTAAAAAATTGCAAGAAGGATATGATTTATGTTCAGGTTGGAAGAAAAAAAGGCAGGATCCATTTATTAAAAAAGTCTCTTCAAAATTTTTCAACTTTGTTACCAGAATTATGAGTGGAATAAAAATCCATGATTTTAATTGTGGTTTGAAAGCTTACAGAAAAGAAGTAGTTGAAATTGTTAAAGTTTACGGTGAGCTTCACAGATATATACCTGTGCTAGCGAAGTGGCAAGGATTTTCTATAACTGAGATTCCGGTTATGCATCATCCCAGAAGATATGGTAAAACAAAATTTGGCATCACCAGATTTTTCAAAGGTTTCATCGATCTTGTTACGGTTGTTTTTGTAACAAGATATATAAAGCGACCAATGCACTTTTTTGGTTTTCTTGGTGCGCTATCATTTCTTGCAGGATTTATTATACTCGGGTATCTGACGGTCCTTTGGCTGCAAGGTGTGCCATTAAGCAACAGACCGATGCTCTTCTTTGGTATGTTGTTGATTATAGTTGGAATTCAGCTGTTTGCAGTAGGATTGCTTGGCGAGGTGATAGCACATAACGCAATGGATGAGCGTGAGTACGTCATCAAAGATAAAAGTTGAGATGCAAAGATGGTTGATGTTTGAGGTTAGATGTAAGATGGTTTTTTTATCAAACATAGTTTTTTAACAAGTTGGTTTATGGATTATTCCCACCAGACTTCAATTAAATTAAACTGAAAATTTTTCTAATGATCTATTTTTCCGTTTTCTATATCCCATTTCCCATCTTCCATCATTGATATGTATTATGATCCGATAAAGAATATTTTTGCTGATACTATCCGGAGATTTCCTTTCCTCAGAGTGCTATTCTATAAAATTCTTGATTTAATGTTTTTACGTTCCTGGTTTGTCAGAAGAGAATTAAGAGATATCAGAGAGAAATTCGGTGATCAAAAAATAAATATTTACGATGCTGGCTCAGGATTTGGTCAATACACATATTTTATGTCAAAGAAATTAATCCCTTGCGATATTTTATCAGTTGATGTTAAAGAAGAATGGATTAATGATTGCAGGGATTTCTTCATTCAAAAAGAAATTAATAATGTTTCTTTTGCAGTTGAAGACTTAACTTCCACCAATCATCAGGATAAGTTTGATTTAATTGTGTGTGTTGATGTGATGGAGCACATTCACGAAGACGTAACTGTCTTTAGTAATTTTTACAAATCATTAAAACAAGGCGGGTATTTATTAATTAATTCACCTTCAATTTATGGAGGAAGTGATGTGCACGGTGAAGAAGAAGAAAGTTTTATCGGTGAACATGCAAGAGATGGTTACTCAAAAGAAGATCTCGAAACAA
>Ga0210085_1001131_pt1 | contig 10701 bp, 11 predicted proteins | sample China_Galinas_PW_5_FD_184866 | JGI IMG/M metagenome (GOLD analysis project Ga0210085, IMG submission 184866) | Wetland microbial communities from San Francisco Bay, California, USA, that impact long-term carbon sequestration - China_Galinas_PWC_D1... | ecosystem: Environmental > Aquatic > Marine... | reverse complement strand
GTGCGCTGTCCGATGAAACGGCTGCCCAGGAAGAACAGGGCGAACAGCCAGTTGACCACGGTGGGTTTCCACTTGATGAAAACCGGGTCGTGCAAAACCAGGGTGAGGCCGCCGAAAACGACGAGTATGCCGAGCGTCACCAGGTGCATGGTTTCGAATTTTCGGTGTTTCAGCCAGAAAAGACCGGTTTGCAGGAAAGCGGCGGCGATGGCGACCGCCGTCGCCACATAGATGTCGTACAGCTTGTACGCCAGAAAGAACAGCAGGATCGGGAACAGGTCGAACAAAAACTTCATGGTGTATGTCAGCCGTACTCGGGGGATAGTTACGTGCGCAGGCGCCCGAAAGGGAGGGAATGATAGTCTTTTAGCGTCAAATCTTAAACCTGTTCGAAAAATCCGGGTCGCGGCATCGTGGGGTGTTCAATGCAGGGTGCGGTTGATGGTCCACTGCCGGTGGTATTTTTCCATCACCTGGCGCACCTGGGCCGGGTAGTTCAGCGCCTCCATCTGCTGCATGCCTGCGGCGAAGAATTGCGACGCATCCTCCGGGAGATGGCGGATCAGGAAGGTAAAGGCCTCCTCCATCGTGGCCGGGTCGTGGCTGCGCGTGGCCACGATACCGCGGTTCAGCAACAGGACCCGCCAGGGCCGGCCGGGATTGATTTTTGCGAGGTCCTCGCGGATGACCGGAGAAACCGCACCGGTGATGCGTCCCATTGCGGTGCTCAGTTGTCCGAGTTCGTCCGGGTCGGTGGTGCGGTTGGCGATCAATGCCAGGGCATCGACAAGCACCTCGATCGAGTCGAGCCGGCCGCCATGAGCGGCGACCCAGAGGGCGAGGTCGACGGTGAGACCGGCAACACGGTCCTGCTGATCCACAAATTCCGGCTGCTTGACCAGGGTTGTCAGATTCTCCTGCAGCTTGAGGGCGTATTCGCCGAGTTCGGTAATGTCCTCGCCACCTGCCCGATACGGCGTTTGGACGCCGTCTTCTATCCGGCTATCGGCCTCGACGCGTGTCATTACCTCCACCAGCTGCCGAAAGGCCTCCGTCAGCAGTTCCAGGTCGGCGCCCTCGCTGTTCGGCAAGGGGACGGTGTCCCTGGAACCCGCCAGGGCATCGAGGACGCTGTCAATGCCGGAACGGAAGGAGTCGAGATAGCCTGTGGGTATGCGCATGGTGATAACGATGAAATCGGCGGGACTATAGTAACGGTTTGGCCGGTGAGGCGCGACACCGTCAACCCCAGGGTGCACGGGGTAATACCCGGCAGACCTGCGGCATGTCCTGTAGAATGACGCCATGACGATCCTCCATGATCTCCACAGCCATTCCCTGGCGTCCGACGGCACCCTGACACCGGCCAGCCTGGTGCTGGCAGCCAGCGATGCCGGGGTGGATGTGCTCGCCCTGACAGACCACGATACCACCGACGGTATCGAGGAGGCCGGCCGGCAGGCCGCGGTCGCGGGTATCCGGTTGATCCCGGGGGTCGAAATCTCGGTCAGCTGGGAATCGCTCACTATCCACATACTCGGTCTGAACATCGATCCGCAGTGCGAGGATCTGCAGGCCGGGCTGTCCGGGCTCAGGACATTTCGCGACTGGCGCGCCGAGGAGATCGGCCGTCGTCTGGACCGGGCCGGTATACCCGGCGCTCACGCAGGGGCCTGCGACCTGTCCAGGGGCCGCATCGTGAGCCGAACCCACTTCGCGCACTTTCTGGTTGCCAATGGCCATGCGCGTTCCATGGCCCAGGTGTTCAAACGTTTTCTGGTGTACGGCAAACCGGGATACGTAGCGGGGCAGTGGGCCTGCCTCGAGGATGCACTGGGCTGGATCGCCTCGGCGGGCGGACTGGCGGTTATCGCCCACCCGGCCCGTTATCCCGTGACCGGCAGCAAGCTGCGCAGGCTGGTCGGCGAATTCCGCGAACTGGGTGGCGTTGGCATGGAGGTCGTATCGGGTTGTCATAGCCGCAACGACATCAATAGCATGGCAGGCTGCGCGCGCAGCATGAACCTGTTCGCTTCGTGCGGCTCGGATTACCACGGTCCGGAAAATCCCCGGGTGCAGCTCGGTCGGTTGGCGGAGCTGCCGGTGGGCTGTCGTCCCATATGGGAGAGCGAGGGCTGGCCAGTTAATTAGTGTCCATAAACTTCATTTTCACCGCAGAGACGCAAAGTGCGCAGAGAAGTTCTTTTGCAAAAACAATCCTGATTATCCTTGAAACCCAGCTACACAGGCATGCAGTCGGAATGGTGGGCCCCACATCCGCTACCAGCGTAGAAGTGGCTCCGGCCCCCTTGCTGCAGTCGAGCTACATGGGAGGTATTTACGGCATGTCATGCAGTCAGCGGCCGGATGCCGCGTTTCTCTGTCCTGATTGAGTTTTCAGGGATTATCAGGTTATTTTTTAATATCTCTGCGTTCTTTGCGTCTCTGCGGTGAGACAATCATTTCTGACACACATTCCTTGACCACACTTCGATCATGAGCCAGTTCTTCCATATACACCCGGTCAATCCCCAGGCGCGGTTGATACGGCAGGCCGTCGAGATCCTTCGCGCAGACGGACTCATCGTCTATCCGACGGATTCGACCTATGCGCTGGGCTGTCATGTCGGCGACAAGCGCGGCATGGAACGCATCCGCCGCATCCGTGCATTGGATAAAAAACACAACTTCACCCTGGTTTGTCGGGACCTCTCCGAAATTGCAATCTACGCCAGGGTTGATAACAGCGCCTACCGGCTGCTCAGGTCCCTCACTCCCGGCCCCTACACTTTCATCCTCAGCGCCACCCACGAGGTGCCACGCCGCCTGCAGAATCCGAAGCGCAAGACCATCGGAATACGTGTCCCCGATCACCCCATCGCGCAGGCGCTGCTCGCAGAGTTGGGCCAGCCGCTGATGAGCTCGACCCTGATCCTGCCGGGAAAGGACATACCCGAGACCGAGGCGGAGGAGATACGCGAACGCCTGGAAAGCGATGTGGATCTCGTCATCGATGGCGGGCACTGCGGGTTCGAACCGACGACCGTGATCGACATGAGTGAGGGTGCGCCGCAGCTGCTGCGCCAGGGCTGCGGTTTCGTCGATAGCCTGTCCTGAAACCGTACTGTCGTCACGACTGGTCTGTCGGGCCAATCCGGGTATAATTCGCCGATGCAGAATCTCTCGACGGTCCAGTTTGCGGCCATTGCCATCCTGCCCTTGCTGTTCGGTATCACCCTCCATGAAGTCGCTCACGGTTGGGTTGCCAAACGCCTGGGTGACAAGACGGCCCTCATGATGGGGCGGCTTACGCTGAATCCCCTCAAGCACATCGATCCGATTGGAACCATCCTCGTTCCCGGCCTGATGATGCTCGCCGGCGGCGCCATTTTCGGCTGGGCCAAACCGGTCCCGGTAACTTGGCAGAATCTAAATAATCCGAAACGGGACATGGCGCTGGTCGCCCTGGCGGGTCCCATGGCCAATCTCGGAATGGCGTTTCTCTGGGCCCTGATTGCCCGCCTGGGGATCCTGCTGAGCGCGGTCTCCCCGTGGGCCTCGATACCGATGATTCTGATGGGCAAGGTTGGCATTGTTCTCAATCTGGTGCTGATGGTGCTCAACCTGTTGCCGTTGCCGCCGCTCGACGGCGGGCGGATCATGACCAGCCTGCTGCCGGGTCCACTGTCCTACCGGTTCAGCCGTATCGAGCCCTACGGCTTCTTCATCCTGATTGCGCTGCTGATGACCGGTGTGCTCTGGAAGTTGCTGGGGCCGCCGGTGTCGGTTCTTGAGGATCTCTTCAGCCTGGTGGCCGGGATCTAGCGCTGGAGTTATAGACGGTGACAAGTCATTCACGGGTTCTCTCGGGCATGCGTCCCACCGGGCGCCTGCACCTCGGTCACTATCATGGCGTTCTCAAGAACTGGGTCAGGCTGCAGCATGAATTCGACTGCTTCTTCTTTGTGGCCGACTGGCATGCGCTCACCACGCACTACGAGGATTCGCACATCATCGCGGAGAGCGTCTGGGACATGGTGATCGACTGGCTGGCGGCCGGCGTCAACCCCGGTTATGCCCAGCTGTTCATCCAGTCGCATGTTCCGGAGCACGCCGAATTGCATCTGCTGCTTTCCATGGTGACGCCGCTCGGCTGGCTGGAGCGGGTGCCAAGCTACAAGGACCAGCAGGAGAAGCTGCGGGAACGGGATCTCGCCACCTACGGTTTTCTCGGTTATCCGCTGTTGCAGAGCGCTGACATCCTGATCTACGGCGCAGACAAGGTCCCGGTCGGTGAGGACCAGGTGGCCCATGTCGAACTGACCCGCGAGGTGGCCCGGCGCTTCAATCACGTGTTCGGGCGTGAACCGGGATTCGAGGAGACGGCCCAGGCCGCCATCAAGAAAATGGGTAAAAAGAACGCGCGTCTCTACAATGATCTGCGCAAGCGCTACCAGGAGCAGGGGGACCACGAGGCGGTGGCGGTGGCGCAGGCCCTGCTGCAGGAGCAGCAGAACCTTACCCACAGCGACCGCGAACGCCTGCTCGGGTACCTCGAGGGCGGCGGGCGCGTGATCCTGACCGAGCCGGAGGCCCTGCTGACACCGGCCTCGAAGATGCCCGGACTGGACGGACAGAAGATGTCCAAGTCCTACCACAACACCATTACCCTGCGCGAGGACCCGGAGGCGGTCCGGCAGAAAGTGCGCACCATGCCGACCGATCCGGCGCGCATTCGCCGTACCGATGCCGGGAACCCCGATGTCTGCCCGGTGTGGCAGCTGCATCTGGTGTATTCCGGTGATGACCTGAAGTCCTGGGTGAGGGAAGGGTGCACGACCGCCGGTATCGGTTGCCTGGAGTGCAAGCAGCCGATCATCGACAGCATACTGGCTGAACTCGCGCCCCTGCAGGAACGGGCGCGGGAATACGAGCAGGACAGGGACCGGGTACGCGCCATCATCGCCGAGGGCTGCGAGGCCGCCCGCGATGTCGCGCGCGAAACGCTGGAAGAGGTGCGCTCGGCCATGGGGCTGGATTACTCGCCGCCGAACCTGATGGCGAATCGAGACATCTCCCCGAAACTGGGTTAGAATCCCTGCGGACGGCTGAAGTCGTCCCACGGTCACGTTAACGCTGTAACGCCCAGGGCACTACATGAGCGAGAACCCGAACCGCGAAGCACTAACCGACATCCCGACGCAGGAAGAACTCCCCCTCGCTATAGTACAGGGCCATGCACTGGCCTCGTTTCCCAAGGATCTCTACATACCCCCGGACGCCCTGGAGGTTATCCTCGAGGCTTTCGAAGGTCCGCTGGATCTGCTGTTGTACCTGATCCGCAGAGAGAACCTCAATATTCTCGACATTCCGATCGCCGAGATCACCCGCCAGTACACCGACTATATCGAGATCATACACACCATGCGCCTCGAGCTGGCCGGCGAGTACCTGGTGATGTCGGCCATGCTGGCCGAGATCAAGTCGCGCATGCTGCTGCCGCGCCCGGCGGGCGACGAGGAGGACGAGGAGGATCCCCGCGCCGAGCTGGTTCGCCGCCTGCAGGAATACGAACGCTTCAAGCAGGCCGCCGAGGATCTGGACGGCTTGCCGCAACTGGGGCGCGAGGTCTATCAGGCCGAGGCGGAGCGGGGCGAAGGCAGGCTGCTCAGGCTGCCCCCGGAGGTGGACCTTCAGGACCTGATCTCCGCGTTCCAGGAGGTAATGAAACGCGCCTCCATGTTTGCCAATCATCACGTGCAGATGGAGTCGCTGTCGGTGCGCGAGCGCATGTCGAGTGTCCTGAACGCCATACAGGCCCACCGCTATACCCGCTTCCTGGACCTGTTCACCCCCGAGGAGGGACGCATGGGCGTGGTGGTGACATTCCTGGCCGTGCTTGAACTGACCCGTGAATCCCTCATCGAACTCACCCAGACCGAGCCGTACGCGCCGATTCATGTCAGGTCGGCTTCCAGTGTTGAACAACTCCCCGAACAGGCGACAGCATGAGCGACGAACAGCAAGCCGCTGAACGGCAAACCGGTGAACTACCGGCCGACGAGACCTCGATCGACGAACCGCAGGGCAGCGAACCCGGACGCGGTGAAGCGCCTGTGGACCTTGGCCAGCTGAAACGGGTTCTCGAGGCCATCCTGCTCGCCGCGGGCCGCCCGCTGGGCCTGGACCAGCTGCTGGCGCTGTTCGCCGATGAAGAGCGACCGGATCGCGGTGACCTGCGCAGCGCGCTGGAGGCGCTCGCCGATGAGTACGCCGGACGCGGTATCCAACTGGCCGAGGTCGGCAGCGGCTATCGCATCCAGATACGGCAGGAGATGCAGCCCTGGGTGTCACGCCTGTGGGAGGAGAAGCCCGCCCGCTACTCGCGCGCACTGCTGGAGACACTGGCGCTGATCGCCTATCGCCAGCCGATCACACGCGGCGATATCGAGGATGTGCGCGGCGTCACCGTGAGTACCTCCATCATGAAGACCCTGCTGGAAAGGGAATGGATACGCGTCGTCGGTCATCGCGAGGTGCCGGGTCGTCCCGCGATGTACGGCACCACGAAGCAGTTTCTGGACTATTTCAGCCTGAAAAATCTCGATGAACTGCCGACCCTCGCCGAGTTGCGCGACCTGGGGTCGTTCAACCCCGAACTGCAGCTCGATTTGCCGGATTCGGTCGTGGACAGCCGGCTGACGCCCGCCAATGATGAACCGGATGCGCCGTTGCACGCGCAGGAAGAGTCTGCAACGATCGACGAGTCCGCGGAAGACGCATCCGCCTCATTGCACTAGCCTGGTCCTCGTCGGTCTCATGGGTACATCGGAAAATACGAAACAACCCTTGTTGTAGGAGCGGGCTTGCCCGCGAACATGGGTTTCAAAAATTCATCATGTTCGCGGGCATACCCAAAGGGCGCAAGAGTCCGCTCCTACAGGAGAAATCCGGATTTTTTCGAGATAACCTTATGGCGGAACGCCTGCAAAAGATCCTCGCGCGTGCCGGTTACGGATCGCGCCGCCAGATAGAGGACTGGATACGCGCCGGCCGCATCCGCGTCAATGGCAGTCCCGCGGAGTTGGGACTCAGCGTTGGCGCGGAGGACAGTATCGAGATCGACGGCCGGCCGGTCGCGGTCGCCGTCGCCCTTAGTCAACCGATTCCACGGACCATCCTGTACCACAAACCCGCGGGTGAACTCACGACACGCGCCGACCCGGAAGGCCGCCCGACCGTGTTCGACAGGCTGCCGCCGCTGAAGACCGCACGCTGGATCGCAGTCGGTCGACTCGATCTGAATACGGACGGACTGCTGCTGTTCACCACCGATGGCGAGCTGGCCAATCGTCTCATGCACCCTTCCTCCGAAGTCGAGAGGGAATATGCCGTGCGCGTGTTGGGCGCGGTGACCCCCGAGGTGCTCGAGCGCCTGCTCGATGGCGTGGAACTGGAAGATGGCAGGGCGGCGTTTGCCGCTCTCCGGGATGCCGGCGGCAGCGGCGCAAACCACTGGTACCATGTCACTCTGAAGGAAGGTCGCAACCGCGAGGTGCGGCGCATGTGGGAATCGCAGGGCGTGACGGTAAGCCGCCTCATGCGGGTGCGCTTCGGTCCGATCGGCCTGCCGAGGGAATTGCGCCCGGGGCGTCACCGTGCATTGACCCGCCCCGAGATCGTGGCGCTCTACCGCGCGGCCGGCCTCACGCCGCCACGGGCAGCGCCTTCGCGCACAACAGGTGGGAAATCCGCATCCGGCAAACGGGCGAAAACGCCGTATTCACCGCAGAGACGCAGAGAACGCGGAGAAAAAAGGTAATTACTCCACGGTGAATTGCTCTCCGCTGACGCCCCTGCTGTCCGTGGAGAGCAGATACAGGAAGGGCCTGAGCACCTCGTCCGCTGCCTTGCGCCGGTTCCGGTCTTCGGCCGGATAGGCGATCTCGCGCAGTGCCGTGTGCACGGCGCCCGGGTCTATGCTGTTGGCGCGTACCGGGGTGTTGGCCTCCAGTTCGTCGGCCAGGATCTTCATCAGGTTTTCCAGCCCGGCCTTGGCGACGCCGTAGGCGCCCCAGTACGCTTTGCCATGGCGTCCCGCGGCATCGGAGGTGAAGACGATGGAGGCATCATCGCCGCTGCGCGTCATCAGGTCCAGGCAGGCCCGGGTCAACAGGTAGGGCGCATTCAGGTTGACCTGCAGAATCTGGTACCAGAGTTCATCCTCGAAATGTGTCAGCGGAATCAGCGCGCCGAGAAAAGCCGCGTTGTGCACCAGCCCGTGCAGCCGTCCGAACTCCCGTTCGACAGTCTGCGCGAGCGTGGCGTAATCGCCCGGCGTTGCGCCCTGCAGGTCCAGCGGATAGAGCGCGGGTTCAGTGTGCTTCGCCTCCATTATCTCATCATAGGCCTGTTCCAGCCCGCGCACGTTGCGGTCCAGCATGATCACCGTGGCGCCGTGTTTCGCGCAGGAGCGCGCCAGCGCCCGGCCGATCCCGTCGGCGGCGCCCGTGATCAGTATGATCCTGTCGGCAAGCGTTTCAGCGGCGGGTTCCCAGTCGTTGGGCAGGTGGGCTGTATGAGTAGTCATGAGGGTGACGATTATACAGGGGATTTTCCCCCTTCTGATAACCTGTGTTCGGCACGCCGCAAGCCGTCTGGCAACTCTTGAATGCATCGTGTGTCCGCTATGACGGCTTTTCGTTACAGGCGTGATCACCGGTATGAATATCTCCGGAAATTGATTGATGTCAACCGCTGGCCGGAATGAGGATGTAAACTGGTCGTAGTGCCGTGGCGGGGTAAGGGGAAAAAGATGCCGGGGGTGACAGTGACACGACAGTGCTGGAGCGGGTGATGCTGGACAAAATTCCGCTGTTTTCAGATCTAGACAAGACCGAACTCGAGTTGCTGTCCACCCGAACAGTGACCCGGCAGTATCCGCGCAACGCGATCATCATCAATGAGGGTGATCTCAGCGATTCCCTGTATGTCGTCCGCTCGGGCAGCGTGAAGGTATTTCTCAGCAACGAGGAAGGCAAGGAAGTCATACTCAATGTCCAGAGGCCGGGCGAGTATTTCGGTGAACTGGCGTTGATCGATTCCGGCCCGAGATCGGCCTCTGTCATGACACAGGAGAAATCCACGCTCTCCCTGATTGCAAAGGCGGACTTCGAGGAGTTCCTGCGACAGCATCCGGCGGCCACCGTCAAGATCATGCGGGGACTGATCAAGCGATTGCGGGCGTTGACGGAGAACGTGAGAAGTCTGGCCCTGATGGATGTCTATGGTCGGGTGGCGCGCTTGCTGCTCAAACTCTCGCAGCCCGAGGGTGATGTGCGAGTGATTCGTGACGCCCTGACCCAGCAGGATATTGCCGACCGGGTGGGCGCCTCTCGCGAGATGGTGAGCCGCATTCTAAAGGACCTGCGGGAAGGCGGCTACATCGAGATCAATGACCGGCATATCATTCTTAGGGAAACGCTGCCGCACGGGTGGTAGTCGGGAAGGTTCCACGATCGATGCAGGGTGGGTCAGGCATGCCGTTGGTGCCGTAATCCACCAGCCGTGCCGCTATGCACTCAATTAGAGTGACACCCGGCAAAGTCGGGGGCATTTAACAGGCTGCCAAACTCTCGGTGTGTATCCCGTTTGACCGGAAATTATCAGGCACCGGCCGTTACCGCCTGTGCCTGGAGTTCAGATCTCATCCCTCAGTAACAGAATGTATACCACACCCCGTTGATCTGTATGTTGATGCAGGTTGGATTCTTCTTGGTGACTACGATGGACAAGGAATCGGTAATGGTGCCCTCTGGCGCCTTGATTTCTCCCGGACTGTCGTCGTTCCGGGTTACTTTGTCGATCTTGCCAGTTTCTTCGTCGACATGGAAATGCAATTTAATGGTCTTGTTTTTGGGCATTACTGAATACTCCACCTGTTAGTGATTGTTAGACAGCTCGGGCAGGATATTCGTCTATACAGGCTGAACGCTTCGGTTTGTAGCCAGATACAAACGACAGTCTTTATCAGCTCCTTTGGGTATTTGGTATCAGAAAACTAGAATGACAGGGTGAGCCGGGTGAAGAAAAACCGGTCCGGAATGACCTGCGGGTTGAAAGGATCGGTATCCACGAAGTTGAATTTCTCGTCGAACAGGTTGCTGACGCCGGCGCTGATGAAGCCGTAGCGTTTCGGCAGGCGGTAGCCGATCGAGGCATCCACCAGCCAGAACTGGTCGTTCTTGTCCGTGGTCGGCGCATTCGTCGTCAGGCCCGGACCGCTGGTGAATTCACCCTGTTGGTCGATGTACGTCGTCCTGAGCCGGGTAAAAAAACCGAGCGGATGGAAGTAATTGATCGTCAGCGGCACTCGCTGGGTCTGGACCCGGGTGGCCGGGATTTCCCCGGTGAAGACCTGGTCCCGCTTGAAGTCTTCATAAAGGTACTCGGCGCTGGCCGCTACCCGCCGCGCGGGGGTCCAGTACAGGTAGGCGCGGCCGACATCCGTGTTCCAGTTTGCCGTGTCGTACCCCTGCGGGACTTGATACGGTGTCGTGATTTCACGCCAGGAATATTCCACGCCGGCGGCAAGGTCGGCGGTGAATACCTGATCCAGGGCCAAGCCGTAAGTCGTGGACTTGGTTCCGAATGCATCGTTATAGAACTGGTTGAAACCCGCCACCTGGGTCGGTTCGATCG
>Ga0210085_1001130_pt1 | contig 10712 bp, 12 predicted proteins | sample China_Galinas_PW_5_FD_184866 | JGI IMG/M metagenome (GOLD analysis project Ga0210085, IMG submission 184866) | Wetland microbial communities from San Francisco Bay, California, USA, that impact long-term carbon sequestration - China_Galinas_PWC_D1... | ecosystem: Environmental > Aquatic > Marine... | reverse complement strand
GCGTCTGCCGGCGGTCGAGCTCGAGCGGCAGGTGCGCGCCTACCAGCCCTGGCCCGGCTCGTTCATCGAGCTCGGCAATGAAGGATCCTCTGCAGAGCGGCTGAAGGTCTGGGCTGCGAGCATCCCGGACCAGCCGGTGTCGGGCGATGCCGGTGCGCTCGTCCCGATCGATGAGACGCTGGGCCTGGTGACCGCCGATGGCGTGCTCCAGCTCGACGAGGTCCAGCCGGCCGGCAAGCGGCGCATGCGTGGCGCCGATTACCGCCGCGGCCGACGGTCCTAGCACATCGCTACCTGCGCGACGCCGGGTACCGCCGCGGCCGCCGCCACGCCCCATCCGTCGTTCGGCGGTACCATCACGCCTCGATGCCCAGCCCTGATCCTGTTCCTTTCCCCGACCCTGCCCACGCGTCCGCCGATCGCGCCGATGGCGCGTTGCCGCTGCTCGACCTGCCCGCCAGCGGGCCACAGGACACGCGGCCGGGGATCGCCGATGCCTCGCCCCAGGAGCTGCTCTCGTGGTTCGCCGATCGTGGTGAGGCGGCCTTCCGCGCCCGCCAGCTGGCGGACCACGTGTGGTCCGGCCGTGCCCAGTCGTTCGCCGACATCCACACCCTGCCCGGAGCGCTGCGCGACGCCCTCGAGCAGGACTACCGCTTCTACACCCTGACCGGCACAGAGCGTCGGCAGGCGGACCGCGGTCTGACGGACAAGGCCTTGCACACGCTCGACGACGGCCGCGTGGTGGAGTCGGTGCTGATGCGCTACCCGGCCCGGGGCTCACGTCGCGAACGCACCACGCTGTGTATCTCGAGCCAGGCCGGCTGTGCCGTGGGCTGTCCCTTCTGTGCCACCGGCGAGCTGGGGCTGTGGCGCGACCTGCGCACCTCGGAGATCATCGACCAGGCGCGCTACTGGCGCAACGAGCTGGCCACCGAGGGCCGCCGCCTCACCAACATCGTCTTCATGGGCATGGGCGAGCCACTGCTCAACGCCGACGCGGTGCTGGCGGCCTGTGCCGCGCTCAGCGACGGCAACCGCTTCGGGCTGGGGCAGCGGCACATCACCGTTTCGACCAGCGGCGTGGTCCCCGGCATCGAGCGCATGGCCGGCCTGCGCCGGCAGTACAAGCTGGCCGTGTCGCTGCACGCCGCCCGCCCGGAGCTGCGCGACGTGCTCGTGCCGCTCAACCGCAAGTACCCCCTCGCCGAGGTGGTCGCGGCGGCCACTGCCTATGCCGACGCCACTGGTCGCCGGGTGACCTACGAGATGGTCATGATCGACCGCATCAACGACACGCCTGCCGATGCCGAGGCCACCGCGGAGCTCCTGCGCGGCCGGCTCGCACATGTCAATCTCATCCCCATGAACCCGGTCGCGCACACGCCCTGGCAGCCTTCTTCGCCCGAGCGCGTGGAGGACTTCGCCACCGTCCTGCGCGCCGTCGGCCTGCACACCACCGTCCGCCGCAATCGGGGCCTGGACATCGGCGCGGCCTGTGGCCAGCTGGCCGCGGAGAAGGCCGGTGAGCCCGCACCCGTGGCCGTGCAGCGTCGCCGCGACGTCATCGAGCGCCGCAGCGCGGCCGCCCTCCTGGGCGGGCCTCCCACCGGCGTGGCCGACGTCCCCGGTGCCAACCCCGGGGGTCCGGCGTGAGCGAGCCGTACGAGGCACTCGTCTCCGCCAGCATCCTCAACGCCGACTTCAGCCGCCTCGACCGGGTCGTGCACAAGATGGAGCGAGCCGGCGCCGACCGCCTCCATCTTGACGTGATGGACGGCCACTTCGTCGACAACATCACCTTCGGCCCGGACGTGGTGGCAGCCTTCCGCCGGCTGACGGAGATGCCGCTCGACGTGCACCTCATGATCAGCGAGCCGGCACGCTACATCGACCGCTTCATCGAGGCCGACCCCCAGAGCATCACCTTCCACGTCGAGTCGTCAGAGGACGGGGAGCAGAAGCAGGCGGCCATCGAGGCCATCCACGAGGCCGGCAAGCAAGCGGGCCTGGCGGTCAGCCCGGACACGCCCGTGGACGCCGTCGAGCCCTGGCTCAGCGAGCTCGACATCATCATGATCATGAGCGTCTATCCCGGATGGGGAGGGCAGGGGTTCATCCCCGAGACCGCACCCAAGATCGGCGAGGCCCGGCTCCGCCTGGCGCAGACCGGTCGCGGGGGGCGCGTGCACGTCGATGGCGGCGTCAACAGCAAGACCGCCGAGATCGTGGGCCGCCACGGCATCGACGTCTGCGTCGTCGGTTCGGCCCTCTTCCAGCGCGGCCAGGACGCTTCGGATGAGGTCGAGCTGGTCAAGTCGCTCGCACGGCAGGGCTACGAGGCCGCCAGCGCGAGCATCGGCTAGATGCGCGTCCTGCTCCAGCGCGTGACCCGCGCGGAAGTGCGTGTCGACGGCGACGTCACCGGCGCGGTGGGTGCGGGGCTGCTGGCGCTCGTGGGTATCGGGCCGGACGACACCGCTGAAGTGGCCAGGCTGCTGGCCGACAAGTCGGTCGACCTGCGCATCTTTCGCGACGAGGACGGCCGTACCAACCGCTCGCTGACGGATGTCGGCGGCGGCATGCTCGTGGTCAGCCAGTTCACGCTCTACGGGGATACACGCAAGGGGCGCCGGCCATCCTTCATCGGGGCCGCCCCGCCGGACCTCGCGGCCGAGCTGGTCGAGGTGTTCGCCGCGACCGTGGAGGCTCGAGGGGTCGCTCTCGGTCGGGGCCGTTTCGGAGCCGAGATGGAGGTGGAGCTGGTCAACGACGGGCCCATGACCATCTGGCTCGACAGCGACGGCTAGAGCCATGGCCGGCAGCCCGCTGCGCACGCGCGTGCGCAATCGCTTCGTCCGGATGCGCCAGCATCGCTGGCGCACGGCCGCCTACCGCTCCGACCAGCCGCACATCGTCATGGGCGGCGCCCCGCGTTCGGGCACGACCGTGCTGCGGCGCCTCTTCGACCGCCACCCGGCTGTGTGTGCCGGCCCGGAGACGAAGCTCTTCGTGCCCGCGGCCTACAACCTCGAGTTCCTCGCGGCCGCGTACGACATCCCCTTCGATGAGCTGACGGCGATGCGCTCGGCCTCGCCGTCGCAGGGTGCCTTCATCGACGCCTTCGCGAGCCGCGTGCGGGCCGATGCAGGCAAGGAGCGCTGGGCCGAGAAGACGCCGCAGAATATCCGCCACCTGGACTGGATCATGGAGCGCTTTCCGCGGGCCTCGCTCGTGCACATCATCCGCGATGGTCGCGACGTCGTCTGCTCCATGCGCCAGCATCCTGATTGGCGCTGGACGGACGGGTCATGGCAGAAGGTGCTGGTGGAACGGCCGCTCGAGTGGTACGCCCATCGCTGGCTGGCCGACACTGCCGCGGGCCTGGCGCGGCGGGACGATCCGCGCTACGTGGAGCTGCGCTACGAGGACCTGGTCGCGGATCCGACGACCGTCCTCGCTGGGGTCTGCGACGGCCTCGGCCTGGACGCAGAACCTGCATGGCTGGCCTCGACGGTGCCCCCCGCCGACGGGCAGACGAAACGCCCCGACTACGAAGGCGCGGTGAACGCTGCCTCGGTGGGGCGCTGGCGGGACGACCTGGCAGCCGACGAACGGCGGCTGGTCGAGCGGCTGTGTGGGCCGCGCTTGCGGAAGCTCGGGTACGAGCCCTGAGATCCGCCTAGGAGGCGGACTTCATCAGGGTACGGCGGCAGCGGGTGCAGATGAGCGTCCGCGTGACCCGGCCGCCTTCGTAGACCTTGAGCTGCTGCAGATTGACGTCGTAGCGGCGCTTGGCCCGGACGCGGTTCATCCCGGACGACTGGGGGTTGTATCCGCGCATGGAGGTCTTGCCGCACTTCGAGCAGGAGCGAGCCATGATCTTCCTCAGGAGTGTGTGAAAAAGGGGTGGGTCGAGTAACGACCGCACGGCCGCGTATCATACCATCGGCCTCGCGAGAACGGAGGGAGCCGAGCCATGCCACGCCATATCCAAGTCACGCGGCAGTGCTGGCGAACCCTCGTGGACGGCCGCGCATGACGCGGCTCTACGTCGACGGGCCGACGCTCATGCGCGCGGTCGAGGCCGCCACCCGCAACCTGGAGCGGCACGTCGAAGAGGTCGACGCGCTCAACGTCTTCCCCGTGCCCGACGGCGACACCGGCTCCAACATGCTGGCCACCATGCGTGCCGCCCTGGCCGAGGCCGAGTCGCTGCCGGAGGATGGGCGCGACCTCGAATCGGTGGCCGAGGCCCTCAGCCGTGGAGCGCTCACCGGCGCGCGCGGCAACAGCGGCGTCATCCTCTCCCAGATCATCCGGGGCATGACCCACGGAGCCGACGGCCGCGTGCGCGCCACCGGCGTCGATCTGGCGGCTGGGCTGCGCAAGGGCTCCGAGGTGGCCTACCAGTCGGTGCTGACCCCGGTCGAGGGCACCATCCTGACGGTCATCCGCGACGCCGCGGAAGCCGCCGAGTCGGCGGCCGGACGCCAACCGCACGTGGAGGCGGTGCTGGCCGACGTCATCGAGGCCGCCGCCAGCTCGGTCCAGCGCACGCCGACCCTCTTGCCCGTGCTCGAGGACGCCGGTGTCGTCGACTCGGGTGGGCAGGGGCTCTACCGTGTGCTGGAAGGCATGTTGCAGGTCGAGGGTCGCAGCCGTCGCCTGTCTCGCGCCCGCCGGCGGGCCGAGGTCCTCGCCGGGCCCGGAGCGCTCGTAGCAGGGGCGGCCGCCACGGCGGTGACGCCCGCGGTGGCGGCCGCCAAGGCGAGCGAGGACGCGACATCCAGCCAGGCCCATGGCTACGAGACCCAGTACCTCGTGAGCGCAGCCGACGGCGGGATCGACGTGGCGGCGCTGCGGGCGGCCATCGAGGCGGTGGGGGACTCGGTGGTCGTGGCCGGGGACGAACGGCTCGTGCGCGTGCACGTGCACGGTGATCGGCCCGACCTGGCCATCGCGGCGGGCCTGGCCCTCGGCCGGATCTCCGACGTCGAGGTGCTGGACCTCGATGACCAGGTGGCACATCACGTCGGGACGTCGGCGCAGCCCTCGACGCAGGCTCCGGCCGAGGGCGTCTCGGTCGTGGCCGTGAGCCCAGCCGTTGGCATCACCCGGGTGCTCGAGTCGCTGGGCGCGCACGTCGTGGTCCCCGGCCACGGGACCCGGCCGTCCGTCGGCGAGATCACCGAGGCCATCGTGGGCTGCGGCACGGCCGCGGTCGTGGTCCTGCCCAACGACCGCGATGCCGTGCTGGCGGCCGATCAGGCGGCCGAGCTCACGACGGGGGTGGACGTGGCGGTCGTGCCCACGCGCAACGCGGCGGAGGGCATCGCGGCCACGATGGGCTTCACCCCCGAGGCCTCGCTGGCCGACAACGTCGCGCGCATGCGCGAGGAGGCGGCGGGGGTGCGCTCCTTCCGCGTCATCACCGCGGCCCGCGACTCGGTCGTCGACGGCATCGCCGTCCAACAGGGCCAGGTGCTCGCGCTCGATGCCGACCGCCACGTCATCTCGGCCGGGACCAGCGTGGAGGAAGTGACCCTGCATGCCCTCTCGACGATGGAGGAGATGGAGCTGGTGACGATCTATTGTGGCCGCAGCGAGACGCCCGGCTCGAACCTGCGGCTGTGCGAGCACATCGAGCTCGCGGGCTTCGGCGCGGAGGTCGAGATCGTGGATGGCGGCCAGGCCCACGACCACCTGCTGGTGGCGGTCGAGTAGGAGCGTGGCCAGAGCAGCCTCCCCCGAGCCGTCCGCGGCCGTCAGCCTGCAGACCCCCATCGCTCGCTCGGGGTTGCCCGGCGCCCGCCCGCTCGGCCGCTACGGTCGGCGGCTGGGCATCGCCACCGTGGGCGACCTGCTCACGACCTTCCCCAAGCGCTACCGCGACCTGCGCGCGTTCACCCCGGTCTCCGCCCTGCTCGACCTCGACGCTGGGCAGCACGTGACGGTGCGTGCGGTGATCGAGTCGATCCGGGTCGAGCGGACCTTCCGGCGCCGCCTGCAGCGCACCACCGCGGTCCTGCGTGACGGACACCACACGGTGGATGCGGTGTGGTTCGGCCGCCGCTTCATCGACCGGCAGCTCAAGGAAGGTGACGAGGTGGTGGTGAGCGGCAAGCTCAAGCACTTCCGCTACCAGCCCCAGATCGACAACCCCGACTTCGAGCGCGACGACGGCAGCGACATGCTCCACGCCGGACGCATCGTGCCCGAGTACCGCCTCACGCGCGGCGTCACCGCCCGGACCTTGCGGGCGGCCATCGATGGCGGCCTGGAGCGCTACGGCCACCTGCTCGAGCCGGACTACCTGCCGGTCACACTGCGGGAGGGCCGACCGACCTTCCGCCAGGCTGTGAGCGCAGCCCACTTCCCGGCTGACTTCGAGGAGCGCGACGCGGCGGTCCGGCGGTTGGCATACGACGAGCTGCTGGCCCTGCAGGTGGGCATGGTCGCCCGCCGCCGCCAGCGAGCCGACGCCCAGCCGCGGGCACCCATCACGACCGACACCGCCAGCGATGCCGCGGTGCGCACGGGAGTCGTGGAGGGCCTGGCCCGGCGGATCGGGCGCGAGGTCGGCCTGACGTCCGACCAGGCGGCGGCGATGGATGCTATCCGTGCCGACCTGTCGCGCAGCGTGCCCATGCTGCGCCTGCTGCAGGGCGACGTCGGTTCGGGCAAGACGGCCGTGGCGGCCTACGCCCTGGGCCTGGCTGCGAGAGCGGGCGGCCAGGGCGTGCTGCTGGCCCCGACCGACCTGCTCGCACGTCAGCTGGCCGAGACGGTCGGCGACCTGCTCGCCGACGTGGCCATCCCGGTCACCCTGCTCACCGGGTCGCTCAGCGCGGCCGGACGCCGGGCCGCCCACGAGGCGGTCGCGGTCGGGCAGGCCCAGGTCGTGGTGGGCACGCACGCGCTGTTGCAGGAGTCCGTGACCTATGCCCGTTTGGACCTGGTGGTGGTGGACGAGCAGCACCGCTTCGGCGTGGCCCAGCGCGAGGCCATCGCGGCCAAGGGCTACTCACCCCACGTGCTGCTGATGACGGCGACACCCATCCCGCGCACGCTGGGGCAGGTGCTCTATGCCGATCTCGACGTCTCGGACCTGCGCTCGGCACCGTCGGGCCGCGAGCCCACACGTACTGGGGTCAAGTCCCCGGGCGACCTGGCGGGCACGTGGCAGAAGGTGCGCGAGGAGGCCGCGGCCGGGCACCGGGCCTTCGTCGTCGTGCCCCACATCGACCCGCTCGGCGCGGAGGGCGAGGACCTGCCCGAGCCGGCCCCATCGCTGCCCGAGTCCGACGGCTACGCCGCCGCACGGGGCGCGGAGGAGGTGGCCGAGCGCCTGCGTCGACAGCTGGCCCCGGTGCGCGTAGGGCTCGTGCACGGGCGCATGTCGGCCGTCGAGCGGGAAGCCGAGATGACGCGCTTCCGTGACGGCCATATCGACCTGCTCGTAGGCACGACCGTGGTCGAGGTCGGCGTGGACGTGCCGGAGGCCACGCTCATGATCGTGCTCGAGGCTGACCGCTTCGGACTCTCCCAGCTGCACCAGCTCCGCGGGCGTGTCGGGCGTGGCTCGGCCCCTTCCTTCTGTGTGCTCGTGGCCGACATCGGCGAGGACAGCACGGCCCGCGCCCGGCTCAAGGCGGTCCACGACTCGAGCGACGGCTTCGTGCTGGCGGAGGAGGACTGGCGGCTGCGCGGCGAGGGCGACGTGCTGGGCCTGAGCCAGAGCGGCCTGCCGCGCATGCGCCTGGCCTCGCTGACGCACGCGGACGACCGTGAGCTGGCGTTGCGCTGTCGCGAGCTGGCCGAAGGCATGGTCGACGAGCACGGTCGGCTGGGCGCCGGCCTGGAGGACTTCGGGCGGGCGCTCAGCGAGGGTTGGCTGCGCGACATCGCAGCAGGCGAGGGCATGGACGAGGAAGCGGTCGGTGCCTGACGCGGGCCGGGTGATCACGGGCGTGGCCGGTGGTCTGCGCCTGGCGGCGCCGGGCCCGGGCACGCGACCCTTGTCGGACAAGGTCAAGCAGGCGCTCTTCTCGATGGCCGAGTCCGAGCGTGAGGACGTGTGGGAGGGGGCGGCCCTCGATCTCTTCGCCGGCTCAGGCGCCGGTGGTATCGAGGCTCTCAGCCGAGGTGCGCCGGCGGCGGTGCTGGTGGAGCGAGACGGACGCGCCTGCGCGGTCATCCGGCGCAACCTGGAACGCACTGGCCTCGCCGGCGGGGCCGCGGTCGAGCGACGCGATGCCCTGGTCTACCTGGCCACACCGCAGCTGCCCGCGCCGTTCGCCTTCGTTCTGCTCGACCCGCCCTACCCGCAGGTCGCCGACCTGCGGGCCGCCCTCGAGCGCCTGGGCTCCGACGAGGGCTGGCTGGACGCGGCTGCGGTCGTGATCGCCAAGCACTTCTGGCGGGACGCTCCGCCGGCGGTGGTCGGTGTGCTGCAGCGGGTCCGCGAGCGTCGCTTCGGGGAGACCGCGCTGAGCGTGTATCGTCCGGGCGTGGAACGATCGCAGGGAGACCACTGATGCGCCTGGCCGTCTATCCCGGGTCCTTCGACCCTGTCACGCGCGGCCACATCGACGTCATCGACCGGGCTCGCGTCGTCTTCGACCGATTGGTGGTGGCGGTGCTCGTCAACACGCGCAAGCAGCCCACCTTCGAGGTCGAGGTGCGGGCGGAGCTCATCGAGCAGGCCGTCGCCGCCGAGCTCGGCGCGGAAGCAGCTGCGGCCATCGAGGTCACCACCTTCCACGGCCTGACCGTGGACCTCGCGCGCGAGCTGGGTGCGACCTCCATCGTGCGTGGTCTGCGCGCGCTCTCGGACTTCGAGAACGAGCAGGCCATCGCCCACCTCAACCGGCAGCTGGCACCGGAGATCGACACCGTCTTCTTCATGACCGGCATCGCGCACGCCTACCTCAGCTCGAGCCTGGTGCGCGAGATCGCGGCGTTCGGTGGCGACCTCTCGGCGATGGTGCCCGACGTGGTCGCCCGCCGCCTGGAGGAGCTGCACCGAGGCTGACTGCCGGTCTCCCCGGGCGGGCTCTCACCGAACCGCTAGAGTAAGGACACAGGGGAAGTGGGCTACAATGCCCAGTCGTTTCGTCCTGTCCACGACATCCCTGCCCACAGGAGTCCGCGTCATAGACCTCATGTTCCTCATCGAGCGACTCGATGCTCTCATCGAGCAGGGTCGCCGATTCCCCGGCACCAACGCCGTCATGGTCGACAAGGTGGCTGCCACCGACCTGATCGAGCAGCTGCGTGTGGCCGTGCCTGAAGAGGTGCGCCAGGCCAAGCGCATCAACGAGGAATCGTCGCGGCTCGTGGAGCGTGCCCAGGACGAGGCCGAGCGCATCATCGCCCGAGCCCAGGAGCAGGCCGCCTTCCTCATCGAGGAGCGCGAGCTGACGCGTGCCGCCGAGCAGCGCTCGGAAGAGATCATCGAGGAGGCGCGCGGCGAGGCCGCCGAGATCCAGCAGGGTGCGGACGCCTACGCCGCCAACGTGCTGGTCAAGCTCGAAGGTGAGGTCGTCAAAGCCCTCCAGTCCATCCGCCGTGGCCTCTCCGCGCTCGACGAGCGCTATCCCGCCGACGGCAGCGCGCCGGTCGAAGCAGACGACGAGTCCGCGCCTGAGGAGCGGACCCATGCTCAGCTATAACGTCGCCGACCTGCTGCGCTCGGCACCCGGAACCAGCGAACGCCACGAGGTCGCGGAGCCGGTCATGCCGATCGCGGACGGCGTCGAGCTGACCGACCCCATCACCGGCCACATCCGCTTGACCAACACCGGGCGGGGCATCCTCGCCCAGGGGCGCCTGGAGACGGCCCTGGTGGAGCAGTGCTCGCGCTGCCTGCGCCCGGCGCGGGCGCCCATCAGCGTGGACCTGGAGGAGGAGGCCCGGCCGGCGGTCGACCTGGAGAGCGGCCAGCCGCTGGACGTGGACGACGAGCCCGATGTCCTGCGCCTGTCCGACCATCACGAGCTCGACCTCGCCCCGGCCGTGCGGGATGCCATCTCCCTCGCCGAGCCCATCGCGCCCTTGTGCCGGCCCGATTGTCCCGGCCTGTGCGAGACCTGTGGGCTGGACCTGACCGACCATCCCGAACACGCTCATCCCGGCGATGACGTCGACCCGCGGCTGGCCATGCTGGCCCGGCTGCGCGACCAGATGCAAGAGTCCAAGTAGCAGAAGAGGTACCACATGGGAGTCCCCAAGCGACGAGTCTCGAGCACGCGCAAGCGCGAACGTCGTTCGCATCACGCGATCTCGGTCCCCAGCCTCGAGTCGTGCTCACACTGCCACCAGCCCAAGCGTCCCCATCACGCCTGCCCCAACTGTGGCTGGTACGGCGGCCGCGAGGCCGTGCGCATCCGCGAGAAGACGAACTCTGAGCGAGACGCCTGACATCGCCCACCTGCACCTGACCGAGCGAGCCGCCTGACATGGATGTGGATGCCTTCAGCCGGGCGCAGGAGGGATACCTCGAGCACCCTCGTGTGGCGGTCGACGCCATGGGCGGTGACCACGCACCCGAGGAGGTCGTGCGCGGGGCCGTAGAGTGGGCTCGCGAGCACGACAGCGCCGAGGTGCTCCTCGTCGGCGACGAGGCCCGGATGCGGCCGTTCATCGACGAGCCACTGCCCCCGCATGTTCGCCTCGTGCAGGCGGGGCAAGCCGTGGACATGGACGAG
>Ga0210085_1001129_pt1 | contig 10722 bp, 5 predicted proteins | sample China_Galinas_PW_5_FD_184866 | JGI IMG/M metagenome (GOLD analysis project Ga0210085, IMG submission 184866) | Wetland microbial communities from San Francisco Bay, California, USA, that impact long-term carbon sequestration - China_Galinas_PWC_D1... | ecosystem: Environmental > Aquatic > Marine... | reverse complement strand
GCGGCTCCGGAACCCGCCGCACCCGAATCAACAACGGCCACTGCTGAAGAACCCGCGGTGATAGCTGAGGCAGCCGCACCCGCAGCCAGCAAAGAAACCGCATCACAGGCCGCAAGCGCAGTCCCTGCGGAACGTGAAGCAGTCGCGTCCCGGCAAACAGCGTCACCGGCACCGGTGCCGCAGCCGTCCACCAGCGCCGAACCCGTACCCTCACCGACAGCAGCAGCCGCGGAATCCGGAGCCGATGCCGATGAAACCCCTGCGGCGCTCGAGACGGCCCCGGCCGTCCAGGCCATGGAAATCGCCGGCTGGAAACCCGGCGGCCCGATAAAAATAACCGGCACCGCCAGCGACTTGAAGGAGATTGCCTCGCAGGACGATGGCTGCAAGATTCGCAGTCTGGTCGACATCAAGCCTGAATTTCATCCGACCTTCAAGATGAATCATGAGTACGACTGTATCGATGGTTACGTTAAGTCCACCTATCTGAAACGTCAGGACCAGGCCAGGCTCTACTACGAAGGACAAAAGCGATCTTTCAACGCCCTGAGCGGGTACTGGTTTTCCGGATACAACCTGCATAGCAGCTTCCCCAAAGAGGTCGTAGCCGTCTACGACCCCGTGCAGCAACAAGCCGGCTACGGTTACCGCAACCAGGCGCGGGCAAGAATGCTGGTCTGGATCGGTGAAGACCGGGAACTGCGCGCACACTACTTCGCAACCTATAACTCCACCGGGCAGCAGTGGATACCGGACAGAAATCTTGTGATCGTCGTTACAGATAACGAGGAACTGAAAAACAACCCGGAAACTACCGCGCTGGCAACCTCCCTGGCTGAGATCTACAAGGATTTTCATGGCTACAAGAGCACCGACCAGATCAGCTCGGCGCCTTTCATCATCACCGACAAGATGCACGACATGCCAGCCCTGGAATACCAGGAGGCGATGCGCGACAACAACCCGGATGCATCGTTCTACAAGGCCGGCAATGCGGTACGCTATCGGGGCACACCCTGGTCCGTCGAGGTGAAAACCGATTTCGTTGCCAAACGCAAAAAGTTCGTCGTCGCAGAACAACAGCGCATCGAGGCGGAAAAGAAACGGCTGGCGGCGCTGCGCGCCCGGCACCAGGCCAGTCTCGACCAGCAGTATCAGCAGCTGTCCACGGCCTCGAACTACGACCGGGTCCGGTTCTACGCCACGCTGATGCTGGCGAAAGACCGGATGCAGGCACAAAAAATCAATTTCACATCAAACCGCGCCTATTACCAGAGCCCGTTGAACGCGGCCATCAACTTCAGCCACCCGGCGCAGTATCTCAACATGGTCAAGGATGGCAAGGCATCGGCCGGAGTACCCATGTACCTGCTGGTAGAAGCGGATGACGGCGAAATCGAGGAACCCTACCCGATGATCGTCGAGCGCAATGAGGCTGCCGGGGAACTCGATGACTGGATGCTTCTCAGGCTAGGGCCCGAGTTCGGCTTCCACTTCGACGACGATGACAAACCCGTCTTTGCAATCGCGGTCGAGGAAGCGGTCTCCTGCAAAACCGAAAAATGTCTCGGCGAAATGGATGCATCCACCATGATGAGGACCTGGTACGACGACGATGACATGGAATTTTCGCTTGCGGCCAAACAATCAAGGAGATGACACGATGAGTCTCGCTAACAAGAAACAGGTCGTTATTGGCGCTGCCGCCGGTGTCGGATTGATTCTGATTGCCGGCTACTTTTACGTAGCCGGCAAGGGTGTCGAGGAATTCGAGGATGCCCTCTATGACAACAACCTGTCGGACGCCATTCACTACCGCGACGTCTCGTATTCTCCGCTCACGGACACCATTTCGATGGAGGATGTCGACCTGGAAGTCGTGGTTATGGAATTAGGAAAAGAACAGGAGAAAGTTACCGGCAATCTCGATTCCCTGTCAATCGAAGGGGCCAGGGACGAGAGCAAGCGTCGCATTGCCTTTACCGGTTACAAGCTGGTAACCAGTCCAGACGCCACCGAGCGTCAGGAGAATATCCTCTACGAGGTGCTGGCGGAACCGCTGCAGTTTGTCAGCAAGATGGGAATCGAGGAGACCCGGCTGGATGGACGCGTCGCCTACGACTATGACAGGGATGACGAAAAACTTGCGCTCGAAATCGCCATTGACGCGCAGAATATCGCCAGTTATTCCATGGATGTGACGTTTGAACGGGCGCGCAAGGTTGTCGACACCGATTTCTCGAAGCTCATGCTGGCCTACTTCATGAATCCGAAGCAACAGGTCGAGGAATTTGGCAAAGTCGAATTTGTTTCCCTGAATGCGAAGCTGGAGGATTACGGTTTTATCCAGCGGGTGATGCACATGGAGGCACTCAGCGGGTTCAGCTATGCGAATGCATTGAACAATGACATGCCGTTCGATGCCATCGAAGCAAACCGGCAGAAAGGGAATACCAATCTCGAAATAAAAGAATACCTGGACGAAGACAGCATCGAGGCATTGTCAGATTTCAGCACCGAAGGCGGTGACCTGGCAGTAACCATCAGCACCGAAAAGCCGGTACGTCTCGCTGACCTGATGAAGAAAGACAAGCTTCACCGTGACATCAAGATTGAGGTGGACTGATAACACACTGTTGCCTTCCCCGGCCATGGAGCGACATACCCTGGTAACAGACACTCTCCGCGAAAACCGGATTGTGTTGTTACCGTGTGCTTGCCTGTGTACCTCCAGCACGATCCACATGAAACCGGGGAGCAGCAGGCTTGAGTGAACCCATTTACAGACAGGCAACTGGGAAAGACAGTCGCTTCATCGCCGGGATGATCGACATTTCCTCCGATGGCATTGCGATCATTGAATGGACGCAAGCGGCGCAGGCGGCCGGCGACCGCACGGCGCTGGATATTGGCGCCCGGATATACGCCTCGGATGAAGGCAAGTACAGCTACCGGAACTGTTGCATAGCCGAGGTGGCGGACCGGCGGGTCGGCATGCTGCTCGATTTTCCCATGCCTGCACGGGATCCTTCCGATCTCGCCTCGCCACCACCGTTTGACGGTACGGATGTGTTTGCACCCTACAAATACCTGGAAGCACCCGGCACCTGGTATATCTGCGGCGTGGCGCTGCTCCCGGAGTATCGCGGGCGCGGCATCGGTACAGGACTCATGCAAATGGCCCGGCAACGGGCCCGGCAGCATGGCTATAAGCAACTGAGCCTGGTGGTCTTCGAGGAGAACACAGCCGCGGTACGACTCTACCGTCGACTGGGGTACGAAACCATCAAACGCGCGCCCATCATCGCTCACCCCCTGATACGCGCCAGCGGCGACGCCTTGCTGATGGTCGCTCCTGCTTTTTGAGAACACGGATTCCGGGGAGGCAGCCTGCGAGCTTGCACCATCGTGATTAACCTGTAATGCCAAATACGCTTGTTCACCTGGGTGTCCAGGGACTGGGAAACCGACTGATTTCGGATAACATCGATCTGAAGTGGGTGTTTCCTGGTTGTGTTATTCCAGATTTTCCCTGGATCCTGCGCCGTGCCCTGATCGCCCTGGCGCCCGGCATGAACCTTTACGATGTCACGCTGTACGCAGCGGTTCAGGCTTCGCTGTTGTTCTGTCTCCTGCTGGCCCTGGTCTTTTCCGTGCTGAGTGCCAGGCCCCGTCTGGTTTTCGGGGTACTGGTGCGCCCGGCGGCGAACCCCATTGGCATTCGATTCAAACCGCCCGCGCGGCTGCTTGCTGCGTTTTTCCTGCCGGCGATATACACGCTTGCCCCCCTGGCTCTTACAGAGGGACCCCGTTCAGCCAACCTTATGTCGATTGCAACGCTACAGGAAACGGATCGGCGGGTTGGCAGGGAGATTCGCATCGACCGCAGACCCTACCAACAGCATACCGACGGAGATGTGGTGATCACCCTTGCGGACGAACCCCTTCGAGTCGTTGGCGATACACGCGGGACAAGCACGAACGTCTCATTGATCGGTGAGTTCGTCGATATCGATGCCATCCGCATCGATCAGTTGCATGATTTTCAATTTCCGTGGAGAGATCTCGCATCCTATGCCGGTCTTGCGCTCGTTGCCCTTGTGTGGGCCGCAGCGCTGATCCGTGAACGATGGAGTCGGCAATAGGAATCCGGTCGCACGTCCTTTAGAAGTGGCGCTGTAAATACCTTTTTCCTGAACGACCCTACAGGTTTGTCGCTCCGCCATGCCGATGAGCGTTCTGCATACACCGCTCACACCTCCGACTGGTTCCAGTTGCTGAACGCAAGCAGCCAGCTGGAGATGTCGGGATACGCATTGCCGCGCGTCTGCAACTGGTTGCCCAGCTCGATCATCAGTTCGCGAAACTCGCGTATTTCCGAGCGCCAGATCCACTCATCCATACCCGGGTTGTCCGCCAGGGCCTCATTGGCGATGGAGCCCGCCCCGCCCCACATGCGTTTCGAATTCAGCAGCCGGTAGAACCCGGCTTCATCGCTTCCGCCGAGTTCGATAACCGACCCGACCCAGGCGGCGCTGTCGCCGGGATGGTTCTCCAGCAGTTCACGGATCCGGTGCAGCGTGCTCTGAATGTCCACCCTGGGTACCTTCACAGGATGGTTATGACCGCCGTCGGATGAAAAACCTGAAGTCATTGGCGTCACCTTCCCCACCCGCAAGAAAACGCAGCATACGTTGGGCCTTGTTCATCAGCAGTAGCGGGATTGTTTAATTGTGTTCTAAAGACTTTCTCTGCGTTCTTTGCGTCTCTGCGGTTAAAACGGAGTTTATGGATAAACACATCATCGTTTCCCATATCACCCCAAGCGCACCTCGATGCGGTACTGTCCACCCGCCCCGGGCAGGGTGATGCGCGCGGCGTCGGCGGTGAGCGTCACCTCCCGACCATCGAGACGGGCGGCGATCACACGCCGACCGCCACGTGGATTCTCGACGACGATCTCGCAGTGCGTCACGCCATCGGGCAGGCGATAGTACAGCCGAAAGCCGGGCCAGTCGGCCGGGATGCAGGGGCATATCAGCAAGGTACGCCCTTGCATCACGCGCAGTCCAAGCACCGACTCCAGCGCCGCGCGGTACAACCAGCCGGCGGAGCCGGTATACCAGCTCCAGCCGCCGCGGCCGACATGCGGCGCTTCGCCATAAACATCCGCCGCCACCACGTAGGGTTCCAGTCGGTAAACCGCGACCCGCTCCGGGGTGGCGGTATGGCTGACCGGGCTCAGCATCTCCAGTACGCGCGCGGCACGCTCGTTGCGCCCGAGCTCCGCCAGCGCCATCACCACCCAGCAAGCCGCGTGGGTATACTGGCCGCCGTTCTCGCGCACGCCGGCGACATAGCCCTTGATGTAGCCGGGATCGTGCGGCGTATCGACGAAGGCCGGCGTGAGCAGGCGCACGATGCCGTCGGTTTCCGAGATCAGCTGTTCCTGCACCGCATCCATGGCCTGCTCCGCCCGCGCGCGCGGCGCCGTGCCGGAGATAACCGACCAGGACTGGGCCAGGGCGTCGATGCGGCACTCCGGATCACCGTCGCTGCCGAGCGGCGTGCCGTCGTCGTAATAGGCGCGGCGGTACCAGGCGCCGTCCCAGCCGTTTGCCTCCAGGGCATCGGCGAGACGGTCACGGTACGCGCGGTATCGGGCGATACGCGCCCGATCATCGCGGCGCTCGCACAGCGGCAGGAAGTCGCCGAGAATCCGATACAGGAAAAACCCGAGCCAGACGCTCTCGCCGCGGCCTTCCCGTCCGACGCGGTTCATGCCGTCGTTCCAGTCGCCCGTGCCCATCAGCGGCAGGCCGTGTTCACCGCGAGTGAGCGAGCGGTCGAGGGCGCGGCAACAGTGTTCGTAGAGGTCGGCGGATTCCGTAGCGGTTTCCGGCTGCAGATAGGCCTCGTCCTCGCCGGGCTCCAGCAGACGCGCACGCAGGAACGGCGCACATTCATCCAGGATACCGGCATCGCCGCTGACCTCGAGATAGTGGCAGGTGACATAGGGCAGCCACAGCAGGTCATCCGAGAAGCGGGTTCGCAGGCCGCGCTCCAGCGGGGCAGGATGCCACCAGTGCAGCACGTCGCCCTCCGTGAACTGGTGCGCCGCGTGCAGCAGCAGCTGCGCCCGCGTCAGGTCCGGGCGCACGCCGACCAGCGCGGCGGCATCCTGGAGTTGATCGCGGAAGCCGTAGGCGCCTCCCGACTGGTAGAAGGCCGAACGCGCCTGGATACGGCAGGCGAGATTCTGGTACAGCAGCCAGCCGTTCAGCATCAGGTCAATGGCCGGCGAAGGCGTCTCGACGCGCAGGGAAGCGACCAGCCCGAACCAATATTCACGGGTTTCCTCGCAGGCGGCCTGCACCGCTCCGGGGGAACGGTAATACGATGCCAGGCGAGTCAGTTCGTGCTCATCCAGACATTCCCCGAGCAGAAAGGCGCACTCGACCGTCTGTCCCGGTTCCAGGGAAATCTGTAGCTGTTGCGCGAAGCACGGCTCCAGTCCCTCGCCGCAGGCGCCGTCCAGCGTCGTACCAGGCCGCAGGCCAGCCGGGTCGGCGGGATCGCCGTGATGTCCGATGAAGGCGCTGCGATCACAGGTATGCGCGGCATGCTCGAGCTCCGCTCCGCTGACCGACGCGCAGGCGAAGGCGATGCCCCCGGCGAACTCGCCGGCCGCCGGGTTGACCGCGCGCAGCAGTCCCCGCCCGGCATCGAAGGCGGTGACCACGGAGCTCGGCGAAGCCGGCAGGGTACCCAGCACCAGGCGCTGATAGGAGAAGACGGAGAGGCGCCGGGTCCCGGCGCCGCGGTTGGTCAGGCGCAGGCGCAGGATGCGGACCGGGTCATGACACGGCACGAACAGCGTGGTTTCCTGCTCCAGGTCGTCATGCCGGCAGCTGAAGCGGCTGTAACCGAAACCGTGGCGTGCTTCGTAATCGCACGGCGCCGGCCGGGGACCGGGCAGCGGCGACCAGGACGCGCCGCTCGCCTCATCGCGCAGGTAGCAGGCCTCGCCATGCGGGTCGGTTACCGGGTCGTTGTACCAGGGTGTCAGGCGGTTCGCCTGGCTGTTGCGCGCCCAGGTGTAACCGGCGCCGCTTTCGCTCACGATAAAGCCGCAGCGCTCGTTCGAGACGACATTGATCCACGGCAGCGGCGGGCGGCGCAGCGCCCCGCCCTGCCAGGGCAGGCGCACGATGTATTCGTCCCCGGCCGGTGTGAACCCTCCGTAACCGTTGAAGGCCATCAGCCCGACGGCCCCGTCATCGTCAAGGGGCGGCATCCGTTCCGCCGGTGGCACGGTTGCCGTGACGCCGGCCTGCAACGTCACCGGTGCCGGCCGCGTGGCAGTGGCGACATAAGGCTCCAGCAGTTGCAGCGCGGCGTCACGATCCGCCGCCACGCCGGTCAGAAAAAAAAGTTCCCGGCGTTCGCCCGGCGTCAGTTCGACCACGGTGCGCAGGCTGAACACCGGATCGAGCACATTGCCGACACTGCCCGACAGCGGCGCCGGGTCGAGCAGCGCGACCGGACGGCCCGGTGTGCCACCGCGGCCGAGGAAACGCATTCGATCGGTTTCCCATTGCAGCGCCGCACCCCCGGCCAGTGCATGCACCAGCCACGGCCAGTGCTCGTGCGCCGCGCGCGGCCGGCGGCGGGCAAGCAACGCACCGTGCGCGGCATCCCGTTCGGTCTGTACGAACAGCTTGGCGAAGGCGGGATGAGCTTCATCGGCACCGGCAGGATAGAGCACCACCTCCAGGTAGCTGGTCACCTCGATGCGGCGCGCGTGCGGCGAGGTGTTGTGCAACTCGATGCGGCGCAATTCCAGATTCGCGTCGGCGGCCACGCTCACCTGCAGGCGCGCCTCGATGCCGTCATCTTCCCGCTCGATCCGAAAGCATCCGTCCTCCAGGGCGCTGCGGTAGCGGCCCGCCGGTGTCCGCGTCGGCTGGTAACCGAGCGACCGGAAACATCCGTCATCGAGATCGCGCAGGTACACGATAGTGCCGAGCTCATCCTCGACGGGATCGGCATGCCAGCGGGTGAGTGCAAAGCCGTCGCAGGACGACAAGCCGCTGCCGGTGTCGGAGATCTGCACCTCGTAGCGCCCGTTCGAGAGGCGGTGCACGGTCGCGGGTGCGGCATGCGGATCGGTGAAATCGTCTTCGCTCATAATTGATCCCGTGAAGAAAACAGATCTATTGCCAGTTCAAAACCATGTTCACCGCAGAGACGCAGAGAACGCAAAGAAATTCTTAAATGAAAAACAATAAAACACTCTGCGTTCTCTGCGTGTCTGCGGTGAATTCTTTATGAATAAAAACCGACCACGACTTCGGCGGGAAATGCCGTGATGCGCACTTCCGTCGGCGTGAAATCCGTTATCGACTCCCCGTTCACCCATACCGCCCGCAGCGGCCCGTCGCCGGGCGGGATGAAGCGAAAACCGCCGGGCGGCAGAGCGTGTTCCCCGCCCAGATCGAGGTGCAGGGTGCCGTCCGCCGTGCGGCGCAGTAGCAGGTCGAGGCGACCGTACCAGGTCGGCAGGCCGCTGACTGCGACCTCACCCGCCGCCAGCCAGTCTTCGGGTATGCCGGCGGCAACCACGAGCGAGCGGTCCGCCTCGTGTTCGAAGGCGAACAGGTCACGGAACACGAGCACGTACTCGGCGCCGATCCAGCTGTGCGGCAGATCGCCCTGGTGGCCCGGTGTGCGCGGATCGCGCCAGGCGATCTCGGGCCACTGGTTCCAGGCCGGTGGCCGGCGTTCGGCGAGAAAGAAGCGCGCCAGTTCATGCACCTCGCGACGCCGCCCGAGGCGCAGCAGCGCGCCGATGATGCGGATCTCGTAGGGCGTGTAGTTGGTCCAGGGCACCTCTGCGGCGTGCATCGCGCGAAAGCGTTCGAGGAAACGGTCGAAGGTTGCCTCCAGGGCGGCGGCCGGCAGATGGTGAGTCTCGTTTATCAGGGTGAGCGCGTTGGCGACGGCGGTCGGGTCCGGATCCGCCCATTCCACCGAACCGGGCAGGAAATCGATGCCGTGCGCATCCATGACGTGCTGCAGCGAAGCACACAGCGTGGCGCGGAAATCCTCGCTCAGGGCGGTGAGTCGGGTTGCCTCCTCCGCCTCGCCCATGACCTGCGCCAGCGCAGCGGCGTCCCTGAAACCACGCAGCGCCCAGAAATCGTCCCAGTAGGCATGCACCGGGTGGGCGAGATAGCCTTCGTGGCTGACCGACTCGGGTAGCAGGCCGTAGCAGGCGATCCGCTCCGGAGTGAGGTAGTCAGGCGTGAGCCGCTCGCTGCGCAGCCGCTCCAGGTATGCGACCGCCAGGCGCACTGCCGGCCAAAGCTCCTCGACCAGGCGGCGGTCGCCGCTGAAGCGGTAGTAGTCGGCGACCGCAAAAATGAATTCGCCGTGGCTGTCGTGCTCGGGGAGCCAGTCCGGCCCCTTGTGATCCACGCAACAGGGCACGTTGCCGTCCGCGCGCTGGAACCGGGCATACCAGCGGATGAAGTCGCCGGCCTCGGTGCTGCGGCCCATGCGCAGCAGGGCGGCGGCCATAACCGCGCCGTCGCGGATCCAGGAACGGGTATAGCGGCGCGGCCCCGGCTGCAGCGCCGGCCCGTCGCGATTGATCAGGATGTGGGCCGTCGCACTGCGGCAGCTGTCGAGGGAATCCCGTGCCGGCGCCGGCACCTGAAAGCGCACCGCACCGAGGCGTTCCGACCACGCGCGCACGGCCGACTCGAACCGCTCAGGCCCCGCGTAGCCCGCCGCACGCGACACCACGTCCGGAGTGGCTGCTCCGAAGGGAATCGCGAGGAAAACCTCCTCCGCGACATCGGGTAGCAGGTCGAGGTCGAAGCGCAGCGCGCCGGAAGCGTAACCGAAGCCGTCGTTCACGCTGGAGTGCGGCGGCAGTCCGCCAGCCGAGAGATAATCGGTAATCGTGCCCTGGTCGAAGGCTGCCGCGCCAAAACCATCGGCGGGGCGCAGCGGGATCACCGCCTTGGTGCCGTTCACCCACACCACGCCGTCGCGGTAGTCCAGTGCGCGCACCGCACTGACACCACCGAGGTCTTCGAATGCCTGCCAGGTCGGTGTAACCTGCAGCGGGCGCACGGCGCTGAACAGCGTCAGCCTTCGACGCGCACCCGGGTTCTCCACGCGGTAACGGACATAGAGCACGGCACGGCCGGGGGCACCGGCGGCGAAGGCGGTGGTCGTCAGGCGCAGCTCGCCGTGACGCCACACGCAGGACGGCAGCGGCAGGCAATCCCCTTCCAGCACCTGTGTAACGGCGACGTCGGCCCAGGCAAGCAGCACGCCGTCCACGTAAATAAAGGGCTCCAGGGAAAAACTGCCACGATCGACCTCCAGCAGGCCGTCCTCGTTGAGCAGCGCCGCAGTCGCACCCTCGGGGATGTCCACCGGTGTCCAGTAAGTCTGCTCGCGATACAACCAACGGGGATACTGTCCGCGAGTGCCATGACCGGCCACCTGATGGAAGAACGTGTTGACGGAACGCGAGAAATCGAAGGGCTGCACCTCGACGGCGACGATACCGGGACAGTCGGTGGCAACGACCGCCTCGACCTCCAGCCGCAGGTAGCGCGACGCCCCGTCGGGCAGGTAGACAAAGCTGTGCTCCCCGGCCGAGCGCGGTGCCGTGTACAGGGACTGCCACTGGTCACCGTCATC
>Ga0210085_1001127_pt1 | contig 10730 bp, 8 predicted proteins | sample China_Galinas_PW_5_FD_184866 | JGI IMG/M metagenome (GOLD analysis project Ga0210085, IMG submission 184866) | Wetland microbial communities from San Francisco Bay, California, USA, that impact long-term carbon sequestration - China_Galinas_PWC_D1... | ecosystem: Environmental > Aquatic > Marine... | reverse complement strand
ACTTTAGTAAAAAATGGGCAGCGTTTCTTGTTCCGATTGCAGCGATGTTCATCACTGATCTGATAATTGGTTTTCATAGCACAATGTGGGCAGTTTATTTAAGTTTTGCGCTCATAGTTGTAATTGGGATGCTGATGATAAAACAAAAGAAGGTAAGCAATATTCTTTTCGCATCTGTAACTTCCTCGGTTGTATTTTTTATCGTCACAAATTTCGGTGCGTGGTTATCTTCCCCATTTTATGCAAAAACAGGTGCAGGACTTGCAGCTTGTTACACCGCGGCAATTCCTTTTTTCCATCAGACTTTATTGAGTGATTTATTTTTTGTCGGAATATTATTTGCTGCATACCATTTGATCAAGGTAAAATATCCGGTTTTAGCTGAATCTAAAGTTTAACAATTCAAGGGCGGCATAAGCCGCCTTTCTTTTTTTCAAATGAATATTAAACCAATCCTTATCGATCTTGATGGTGTTCTGAAACTTGGCGACTCCCCTGCCCCAGACACAACCGAATTTCTTAACTTCATCGAAGAGAATAAAATACCCGCGTGCATACTAAGCAACTCTACTTTACGAACCGGCGAACAAGTAAAAGAATTTTTTACGTCACATAAAATTGAACTTACAATTCCAGCAATCACAGCCTTCGATGCAACATTGTCTTATGTAAAAAATCATTATAAAAAAATTCAGGTGTATTGTCGTGAATATTTAATTCATCACTTCGATGGGTTGATTGAGGACAACAACCCCGAAGCAATTGTTATTGGTGACATGGAAGATAAATGGAACTATCAAATAATAAATGATATCTTCAAAAAAGTTTATGCCGGTGCTGATTTCATCGCGATGCACAAAAACAAATATTGGTTTCCAAAAGATGAGTTAATGATCGATGCCGGTGCATTTGTAAATGCAATTGAATTTGCCTCCGATAAAAAAGCTACACTAATTGGAAAGCCTTCTCCGCTTTATTTTAAAACGGCGCTTGAAGCAATTAATTCGAAAAACGAAGATGGATTTTATATGATCGGGGATGATGTTGAGAATGATGTTGGCGCTGCACAGGAGATTGGCGGCACAGGGATTTTAATGTATACTGGTAAAACTAAATATCCACTTTATAGGAACATCGGAGTTAAACCAGATTTTGAAGCTCATTCACTTAAGGAAGTAATAACTATTTTCGAGGAGAAATTGTGATAGGTTGTTCACTATTGTTTCTCATTAAGGCATAGTTGACAATTCTCTTTAATGCTTGAGCATACGTCATTCCTGAGTGCTCTGCTGATCTCATAAATCCAGCACCTTCAGTTATATCTGGATTTGGATTTACTTCAAGTACATACAATTTCTTATCCTTCGTCAATCTTATATCTACTCTTGCATAGTCTCTGCAGCCCATTACTTTAAAAGCTTTGAAAGCAATTTCGTTCGCTTTCTTTGCAATTTTTTTGGGAAGTGGTGCTGGACATTTTGGAATTGTTTTGTGGTAAGATTCGTGATGCGGATCCCACTTTGCCTGGTAGCTTACTATATTGTGCAAATGATCGGGCATTGCTGTAAAATCTATTTCACTAATAGGGAGAACTTTCAACCTCTTGTCCCCCATTACTGCTACATTAAGTTCCCTGCCTTGAATAAATTCTTCTACCAGTGCAGGCTGCTCGAAATAAGTTAGCACGTGCTCAATCCGTTTTCTTAATTGTTTGCCATTATAAACAATGGACTCATTTTCAATTCCCACAGATGCATCTTCGTATGCAGGTTTAACCAATAGAGGATATCTCAGCCTATGGGTATATCGTTTGGATGTAGCTGTAACAATAAAATATGGTGGTATTCTGATCCCGCTTGAACTCAATAGTCTTTTTGCATATATCTTATTTTGACAGTTCGCCAGCGCTATCGAAGGTGCCCCGGTATACGGAATTCCCAGCAACTCGTAAAGTCCGGCAACATTCATTTCCAGCCTCGAATCATCCTGATAAAGCTCAACAAAATTGAAAATCACATCAGGCTTTTCCTCTTTCAAATTACTCAGCAGACGATTCAGATTATCCTTAATATTCAAGATATAAGCCCGGAAACCCACATTTTCAAGCTTTTCCGCAATATAATCGAACTCTTCCATCGGGGTAGTTTTATCAACCTCAAAGTAGGTTTTGAAGTCAGGCTCCTCAAGTTCCTCCTCATCCAACGTTACGTACATTTCTGGTTCGGGTTCATTGTAAACCACAGCAACTTTAATTTTCTTTCTTCCCATAAAACAAATTTAAAGATTTTTTTCCGTAACTAAAGAATAATGATGACTTATTCACTATGATTATTTACATTTACATTCTAAAACTTTTAATCCATGAGCTTTTATCCTCAACCAAATAAATGGCAGTGTGGACCATTCGCACTTAAGTACGCACTTGTGATGCTTGGTGTGTTCGCAAGTGAGAAATCAATTTCCAAAATAGCAGGAAGTAATTGGTGGAATGGCACCGATGAAATCGGTTTGGAAGATGCAGCTGAAGAATATGATTGTCGTTTTAAATATTTTAGAAGAGAGGACGGCAAGGATGCGATCAAAGTATTAACTCAACATCTCAAAAGAGGATTCCCCTGCATTCTGAGTGTTGATAACTGGGGACACTGGATAACAGTTGTAAACTGGCAGCAGGGTAAATTTATTCTCATAGATAGTTCTATGAAGAAAGTCATTCACATCTACTCGTCGACACAACTTATCAACAGATGGAAATATATTGATCCCTATGACGAATTTAGAAGCTTTGATGGCTATGCTCTCATTCCAAATTTCAAACCAAAAACCAGAGCTAAATTCACTCTTGCAAAAGCAAGATATGTGATGCAAAAAAAGAATAATGATCTTGCAAAGCAGTGGGATACTTATTTTAATGACCTGATCTCAATTTGTAAACCCAGAACTGCTTCATCAATTCATACAATTTCTTTTGGTGAATTTTTAAGAAGATATGAAAAAATGATCATTGAGCAGGTTGTTTATTGGCATGGTGACCCTAATTATAATGAGTTGAAAAAGATTGTTAACAAAATGAAATTCATTGCTGATGTCTATAACCTGATAATCTACATTGATGACCATAAAAAAGCATTGGTCGATATAACAAGTCTTTTAATGATCTATGCCTGCGGTAAATATGGTATGGATAAAATTTATGAATAATGTCTACAACGATGATTGAAGTTAATAGATTCAGCAAACTGCTTAAAACCGAAAAGACTGCATTACTTATTATTGATATCCAAGAAAGAATTTTACCGGTTATTAATAATTATCAAATAGTTTTAGATAACACTATAAAGCTTATCAAAGGATTTAAAGTTTTACAACTACCAATTTACTTTACTGAACAGTATCCTAAAGGATTAGGCCCAACACATAAAGCAATAGCAAATGAACTCGGTAACATCGAACCATTTGAGAAAATGTCTTTCAGTTGTTCAGGTGCTGGTGATTTATTTGGTGAGTTCGAAAAGAAAAACCTATCACAAATTGTTGTCTGCGGAATTGAATCTCATGTATGTGTTCAACAGACAGTACTTGATTTAATTGAAAACGGAATCCAAGTTAATCTTGCAGCTGATGCTATTTCTTCCCGCAAAGAAATAGATTACAAAACTTCACTTGATAGAATGAGACTTCACGGTGCTGAAGTAACTACATCTGAATCAATACTTTTCGAACTGTTAAACATTTGCGGAACGGATCAATTCAGAGCTGTTTCAAAAATCGTAAAATAAACTCAACGACAATTTCATCACCCCAACGGTTACGCTTTATAAAAACTGTTAAATTTTATGACAGCAAAAAAACATTGCGATTTGCTAGTATTTCTTCATCTTCACCGTAATTTTTACTAAAAAACCACTAAATATTTTCTGAATTCAAATAGCTGTTGAGCGAGATAATGGCACAAGGCTTGCCGTATTAAGGCTTTGTAAAACAATTTTTAACAGTACTGAACTTACAGCTAATTGAATAATCCGATATCAAATACTCACCCAATTGTTGAAGAAGCTCTTAAAAATTTTTTTGATAAGACAACCAAAAAAGAATTTCTCAATAAAATTTCCAGCGAGTTCAAAGCTGGAAATGCTTCTAAAGATTTCAACCAGAAAGAACATCTGGGAATTGAAATCAGCACAAGTGCTGAAACTCGTTTTCAACTTGATCAATTAATAACATTTGCAGAAACAAAACTTACCGAAGATAAGTATATTGAGTTTTTAATTTACCTTGGTCAACATACTATCATTTCTGGTGAAAATTCTATAGCAATTGAAGTTCACGAAAAATTGCTGCGGCTTTGCAATGAAAAACCAGAGATGTCCAATATTTCCGCAAATGCCTATCTCGCTATCGGCGAAGTTTACAGTCGTCAAGCTCAATGGGAACTAAGTATAAATTATCTTGATAAAGCCATCAAGAATTTTAGAGAAGCAAGTGATGTTAAAGGGAATATTCACGGACAAAATATCCTGGGCACAATTTACGGTGACCAGGGCAACTTAAAAAAAGCAAAAGAACACTTTGAAGATGCACTAGCTGCCTTGCAGGAAATAAAGGATACAGCACTAATCGGAAAGATTGAAATAAATCTTGGTATTATAAGTAATATGCAGGGAAATTATAATGAAGCGCTCTCATATTTCAAGCGTGCACTTCTTAATTTTGAAAAAGTTGGTGATCTCCAAAGGACTGCTGAGATAAAACAAAATCTTGGAATGGTTTATTTCAAGAAAAAGGAATACTCCTCTGCTCTAAATGAATTTAATGAAAGTATTGAGCTGTCAATCAGGTCAAATTATTTACAGAATTTAGGAATCACGTTTATAAATAAAGCTCATGTTTACCTGCAACAGGAAGACTATGATTTAGCCAACGCATTTGCTGACAAAGCAATGGAGATTACCAATAAGATTAATGATAAATTATCTATTGCCGAAGTCTATAAAATTAAGGGTATCATCAGCAGACAGAAGAACAATCTTGATGTTGCAGAAAATTCTTTGTTATCCAGTTACAGATTGAACAAAGATTTAAACAATCAACTAAACGTTGCAGAGGTTGCCTGTGAACTTGGTATTTTATATAAACTAAAAGGTGATGATGTGAAAAGCAATAAATATCTGCAGGAAGCACTTACGTATTTTAAAAGAATAAATTCGAAGACAGATATCCAGGAATTAGAAAAATTAATTGATCTATAGGTTAGAATAAAAAATCAAGAAACATCATCCCTTTTCAAAAATCCATTTTTAATCAGTTCTCTTATTATTAATTCCGTCATCTCGCTTTTAAAATCAAATTCATACCTGACATCTAGCACATAAGCTTTCAATCTCATTTTAAGGAAAGATCTTCTTTCTTTAATTTCATTAAAAAACAAAACGTTGATCGGTTTATTCAAATAAACATATTTTGAAACCTTTGCAACTTCAAGTGCAATATCCCTAACAGCAACAGTGTTAATATCTATTGGTAGAAAAACTTCTGCAACAACCTGGCAATTTGGTTCACCGGAATTTGAGTTTGAAACAGAATGATTCATTATATCAGAATTTGGGATTATGACTGTTGAATCATCAGATGTTACAATTCGTGTTGATCTTAAGCCAATACTTATCACTTCGCCATAATTATCACCAACCTGAATCTTATCTCCAACTTGAAAAGGTCGGTCGAAAAGTATCATAATGCCACCAAAAATATTTTTAATTAAATCCTGTCCTGCTAGCCCAACAGCAATTCCAAGAGAAGCTGATAAAGCAATCAGAGTTTCAAAAGGTGGCTGAATTATCATCCCGATAATTATATAGATAATTATTGACCACCCAAGCAACCTTACGATAGGAATTGTACCTTTAAGCCGCAATCTGTATCGCGTACTTTTTTCAGCAAAAATCTGAAGGAATCTTGTTATAAATTTTAGAAAATAAAATCCAACTAAAAGTACAATCAGGGAAGCAATTATTTTTTTAAGTTTAAATAAATTCCGTAAATTTTTTATACCAACTTCTTCAGTGATATCTAAACCTTCCTCATCGCTTTTTCCAGAATCCTTCTTTACTGTATCTGTTTCATTATCACTTTGCTGATAGAGTATCTTTGCCGTATCCGTTTTACTTGTATCTATACTATCAGACAGCGTAATACTATTCTTTGTTGAATCTATTAAAGAATCAACTACTATTGTAACATCATTACTGTCATTCTGTGCTAGCAAATCTGTACAAGCCATCTGTATTGACAGTATCACTGTGAGTATTAATAAAACGTATATAATTGATATTTTTTTCACTAAACTATCTTATAGAAGATTTTTGGATTTTAATAGTACTACACTTTGCCGGTAAAGTAAAGGGTTAATAAGAAAAACATCATCATTTTTTACAAGCACTCCATCGTCATAAAGTATCTGCACAATTTCATAAGTCTCATTCAATGAATTGTTTAAAGTTTGAGTAAGATCAGAAACTCTCATACCATCATGAAGTATAAGTGCCTGCAAAATAAATACTTTTTCTGATGAGAGTGAATTTAAAATTGTATCAGAAATTTCAAGATCAGCATTAATATAAACCTTTTTTTTCTTTATTTCCTTTATAGACCTTAACCAGAATAATAGTGCAAGACTTACATTACTCTGAGCAAACTTATTCATTGAATTAAAAAATTGTTTTTCAAGTATATTTTGTTGTTGCACAAATGGGAGCTTATTAATTTCTTTTTTCCTGGCTGTAGTAGGATCTACTTGATACACAATATTATATCCACTTATTGAATTTCTTTTTTTGATAAGGTCAATAATCTGATTGCTTTGCAACTCTTTAAGAACAACACGATAACCGAAAATATCATTCAATCTGATTGTTCTAGCTAAATAATCGTTTGCATATACAGTAGTTGATGTTACCCATAATATATTTTTATTAGTCTTTGCAATGATATCGACAAGTAATTTTAAGCAGAGAAATCCTTTTACTTTCCTCAAATACATATGCTGCATATTTTCAACAATGATTGCTTGTTTGTTCTCCGGTTTATTCAGGTATTTTATGAAATCTTCAAATCCCAAAAATCTTTCCGGTAAAAATATATCTTGCAGAATCTGAAGGAACTCTGCCTCATTTGAAACTGTTGGTTTTATATTTAGTCTTCTAACAGTGATTTCTTTATTTAATTTATTATTAAAAATATTTAGGAAAGAAGTTATACCACCTCCTTTTTCTGCAGAGACAATTACCGGTGCGTAACCACCTTTCAACCAACTTCTATACGCAACATCCAGTTCCGATTCTTCCTGTTCTCTGGAAACATACAATCTGTCATTTTCCAGAGGTGATAGCTGAAACAATCTTCTATAAATATAAGGCAGATTATCCAACGATTGATTTGCCCTTGAAAGGAAATCGGAAATTTCTGAATCAATTGTTTTATTGTAATCATCTAGACCAAACTGTTTTCGGGTATCATAATAGAAACTGAATAATTTTTTGGAATTAAGTTTTACCCAGCTAAGTATTTTTGGTGCAAATTTTTTCAGAGTTAAAAATAATCTGCCCCTGGTTTCTTTTACTTTTGCTCTGGCTTTTGCCTTGGCTAATTGAACTTTGATTTCAATTATTTTAGAACTTTCAGTCAGGTTGTATAACTCTTCACAATAGACAGCAACTGAACGTCTCAAATCTTCAAGAACTTTATCACACAAAGAATTGAATGAGTCTAACAACTCTTTACGTTTATCCTGGCTCATCATAATTCCGTCAAGTGCAATTTCCTTCGTCTTTTCTAGAGATAATCCCTCTTTCGTGGCGGCAGTTATAGCTGACTCAAGTGTAAAATCAGCCATATTACCAAGGTTGATTAGCTCTGACTGAATGTTTTGGGATTCAATCGAACTATTTTCTTTAATTTCGTCCAAAGAAGTTAGGAATTTTGGTAATGTGTTGAATGAAATAAACTCGCGGGGAAAAATTTCATCGATATCAGATGATTTTATTCTTTTATCATATGTAGTTGATTCAACAAACACACGTGTTTCTTCAATTGATCTGATTTCATTTTTAATTGCACGCTTTGCCTCGCCTATCATTTCCTGTAATTTTAAATCAGATATTGAATTAATTAAGTTAGGCAAGGTGGACGAGAGAAGAACTTTTTGAAGTGAATCTTTTGAGTATACAATTTGTCGTTCAAAATCCTGCAGCGTAACTGCTGGTTGCTTTAATTTTGTATTTACAGAATTTAATGAAGATGATATCTCATTGAAGTGAGGGTAAATTTGTAAATTATTTTTAACAGAGAGAGATTTACCAAACTTTAAATATACTTCTATTGCGGCGTACCGTATCGACTCAAGATCATAATTCAGTTCCCAATCTTCTCCGAGTGCATACAGAGTGTTATTACACTCTCTGATAATTTTTTCAAAATCATTTTTAACATTATTGAGGTGGTTGTTTATATTCTTTGAATCGAATTTGGATTTAGAAAGTTCGATTGTTCCAACCTTTTCACAAGCTATTTTAAATTCCTCCGCGCATTCTTCAACTGCTAATAATAATTTTTTATTGATTTCCTTTTTTCGTGATTCAAGATCTGATATTACTGTCTCGGGATGAATTACTGCTGTTTTTTCTTTATTTGAACCACTGGAAGTGAAGTTTAATATATATTCCTCATCGTAACTTTCATCATAATTCCAAATTGCAACAGATTTCTGGCTTAGCTGTTTTAATTCTTCCTCATAAAGTTCAGAAAGTCTTTTAATCAGTTTATTTCTGAGAAAATACAACGCAACATTTTGCAAAGGAATTTTCTGATTCCAGTAATTGATTTCCACAGGCTGTTTCTTAATTTTTACACGAACATAATTTGCTGCTTTTAATATCAGATGTTGCGATCGGAGGAAAAAATTTTTAGTCCTTTTAATACTTTTTATTAATTGTTTATCAGTGCTTAAAGGTTTAAATCGTTCTTCAAATTGCTCTACTACTATGGATGGCTTAACATCTGCAAATATTTTAGTCAACTCGTCAATCAAATTGGGAAAGAGTGTCTCAAAGCTCTGCGTTTCTTCTCTTTTGTAATTCGCATCTATTTCAGTTTTAATATTATCACAAATCTTTTGGGCGTTTTCTGTATTTACGATCATCGCTTTTTCATCGTAATCGGGAAATGATTCACGAAGCTCTGTCACTGAATTAAAAAATTCGATGAACTTATCAATTCTATCAACTATTACATTTTCAAATTGATTTTCTATTACAGATGTGATTTCTCTGCCTATTTCTTCGTGCAAATACTTCATAGATGAAAATTAAATTAAATAACTACAAGTACTGATAAAAAAAGCCTGCCCTGTTTGTCGAGCAGGCAGTTAAAAAGCAAAATAAATTTGTTAGTACGCCGTCATCGCTGAAAAAACACTAAGACCAAAAACTGCAAGAAATATGGCAGTTAATATTGCAGCTATGACGAAATACACAACTAATAATATTATTATACTCACTACCAAGTAACCCACTTTCTTATCTTCAGCAGTCTTCATCAGAGGTGCAAGACCAAGGTACATAAGAAATAATCCATATAATCCTATTAAACTTGCGAGCCAACCCAAAGCTGGAAAGATATTCAATATTCCAGCAACCCAAATTGGTGTCATTGAATATGCAATTAGTTGAACTGCTCTACCCATATTCTTTTGCGAACCGAAGCTCGGAGCGAGTGCATCAATCACAAATCCTGCTAATAATACGGCAAGAAAAGCCTGTATTATTTGTACCAGTCCCATTGCAATTCCATAAGTAAAGGATTTAAATCCAAACATTCCGACTACTCCCCAACCAATTATCGATGCAATGGTTGGTATTAAAGCGAGGGGAAGTACATAACCTAAAAGAATCTGCTGTATATCAGGCTCCTCCATAACAACAGCTTCCCATTCTGTTTTAGGAGTTATGATAATATTTTTTGCCCGTTCAACAAGAGTCATAGCTGCTCCTTTTTTGTTAATGATGATAGATGATTCTTCTATTCAAACTTGTTTATTTTCGTGATGCTGATTACAATTTAAACACAAGTATAAAAACAGAAGTGCCCTCATTATTATTACACATTTAGCACTCAAAATAATAAATCATTTTAATTTGAGGCTGATAAAACATAGTGAAAATAGCTTTCCAAAACAACAGGAAAGTGATTTTTTACTCTTAAATCACAGTTTTTTAAAATGAATATTTGACTCGTACATAGTAAGTTATTCCATAATCACCAAATTGTGTTAATGGTTCCCCCTCAAATAAAAACGATATCAGATACAAATCAAGATTTGTAATAATTGAATAACCCAATGAAGGAACAATCACATAAGATTTATCATTCGGATTGTATATTCCAAAAATCGATCCTCTTAGTAGCGGCGTTATATCATAAGCAAATTCCTGGTAAAGATTCCACCTTGCAGGAGTAAGTAATCCAATGCTGGTTGCTGCTGGCTGATAAAGTAATGTGTTCTCAGTAACTCCAACATTATTGTAAAGAACTTCGGTGTGAATATAAAACGTGTTTGGAAATGTATAATCTGCTGAGAGTGCTAATGAAATAATTGGCTCGTTTGAATCAAGTAGGTTTGGAAAGAAATAATTATAATAAGATAAATTATCGTCAGTTGAATCAGGTGACTGACT
>Ga0210085_1001126_pt1 | contig 10731 bp, 10 predicted proteins | sample China_Galinas_PW_5_FD_184866 | JGI IMG/M metagenome (GOLD analysis project Ga0210085, IMG submission 184866) | Wetland microbial communities from San Francisco Bay, California, USA, that impact long-term carbon sequestration - China_Galinas_PWC_D1... | ecosystem: Environmental > Aquatic > Marine... | reverse complement strand
ATGACAACAATGAAATCATCAGCACTTATAGTGAAGGTGACTTTACTGATTTATGTACAGGTCCCCATCTGCCTTCCACTGGAAAAATAAAATATGTTAAACTCTTAAGCGTCTCAGGTTCTTACTGGCGAGGTGATGAGCACAATAAACAGATGCAGAGAATTTATGGCATTTCTTTCCCTAAGAAAAAAATGCTCGATGAATACATTCAGTTTCTCGAAGAAGCTAAAAAGAGAGATCACAGAAAACTTGGCAAACAGCTTGACCTTTTCAGTGTGCATGAGGAAGCGGGTGCAGGATTAGTTTACTGGCATCCAAAGGGTGCAAGAATAAGAGTTGAAATAGAAGATTATTGGAGAAAAGCTCATTTAGAATATGGCTACGAGCTATTATATTCCCCTCATATGGGAAAAAGCTGGCTCTGGGAAACCAGTGGACATTTAGATTTTTATAAAGATAGTATGTACTCAGAGATGAAGATAGATGAACAGGATTATTATATAAAACCAATGAACTGTCCTTTTCATATTATGATCTATAAATCTCATCTTCGATCTTACAGAGATTTACCATTGCGTTGGGCAGAGCTCGGTACAGTTTACAGATACGAAAAAAGTGGAGTGCTACATGGATTACTCAGAGTTAGAGGATTCACTCAGGATGACGCTCATATCTTCGTTGCTCACGAACAAGTAGAGGACGAAATTAGAAAAACTCTGAATTTTGCAAGGATGATTCTCGGAACTTTTGGTTTTAAAGAAATGAATTTTTATTTGTCCACAAAACCTGAGGATTCGGTTGGTGAACCTAAGTTTTGGGAAACAGCAACTCAATCCTTAAAAAGTGCACTCGATGCTGAGAATTTAAAATATCAAGTTGATGAAGGAGAAGGCACTTTTTATGGACCAAAAATCGATATAAAAATTAAAGATGCTTTGGGCAGAGAATGGCAATTGAGCACAATCCAGTTTGATTTCAATCTGCCTGAAAGATTCGATATGAGTTACATTGGTGAAGATGGAAAAGAGCATCGACCATATATGGTTCACCGTGCATTGTTAGGTTCTATTGAAAGATTTTTTGGAATACTAATAGAGCATTACGCAGGAGATTTTCCAACATGGCTTGCTCCGGTTCAGGTAGTTGTGATTCCAGTCTCCCAAAACTATTTTGAGTATGCCAGGTCTGTAAATGATCAACTGGTTTCGGCAGGAATTAGGACACATGTTGATGAAAGAAATGAAAAAATTGGTTACAAAATACGGGATTGGGAAACCCAAAAAGTACCATATATGATAATTGTTGGTGAAAAGGAACAAAATGCGTCCAATATTTCTGTTCGTCAGCATAAAAAAGGTGATCTTGGTGCATTTAATTTATCAGAATTTATTGATAAAATTGGTAAAGAAATAAAAGAAAAAGATTATACAATAAATTAAGAGGTCATACATCGCTCAACCAAAAATTCGTGTAAATGAAGATATCCAGGCTGCTAAAGTTAGAGTTATTGATATTGATGGAAAACAGCTTGGAGTGTTTCTAATTAAAGATGCCAGGAACCTGGCAAGTGACAAAGGAAAAGATCTTGTGGAAATTGCTCCACAGGCAAAACCTCCTGTTTGTAAAATAATTGATTATGGAAAATTCAGATACGAACAACAGAAGAAAGAAAAAATTCAAAAGAAAAATCAACAGGTTTCAGTTCTTAAAGAAATAAGATTTCATCCAAATACTGATGTTCACGATTTTAACTTTAAAACAAGACACGCTATAAATTTTTTGGAGGAAGGAAATAAAGTTAAAGCAACTGTAGTTTTTAAGGGCAGAGAAATGGCTTATGTTGAACAGGGTGAAGATCTTTTAAACAGATTTTTAGAAGAAGTAGAGGACATTGCTAAAGTTGAAGTGGAACCAAAAATGGAAGGCAGGAACATGAGTTTGATAGTTGTTCCGGCATCAAAAAAAGGAAAGAAAAAACAAAAACAAAATCAGGATTAAATTATGCCAAAGATGAAGAGTAACCGCGGTGCTGCTAAATCATTTAAGAAGACGGCATCAGGTAAATTTAAACGAAATAAAGCTTATAAGCTTCATATTTTAACCTCAAAAACTACCAAGAAAAAAAGACAATTGAGGAAGGCTACTACAGTAGCTAAGTCTGACCAAAAAAGAGTAAGTACAATGGTTCAATAAAACGATAAAGGAATATTAAAATGCCAAAAGCAAAGAATAACGTTGCTTCAAGAAAAAGAAGACGAAAAATATTAAAACAAGCTAAGGGTTACTGGGGTAATCGTGGTAATGTGTACACAACTGCAAAGAATGCCGTTGAAAAAGGTTTAGTTCATGCCTACCGTGATAGAAAAACTAAAAAGAGAATTTACCGTCAGCTTTGGATTACAAGAATTAATGCTGCCGTCAGACCGCACGGTTTAAGCTATTCTAAGTTCATTAATGCTCTTGATACCAAAGGAGTTATTATCAATCGCAAAGTACTTGCTAATCTTGCTGTTGATAATCCAGGTGCTTTCTCTGAACTTGTAAAGTTCGCAGCTAACTAATTTACACCCTCATAGAAGAATACTTCTTTTGTGAGGGCATTACTTTAAATATTCGTCAATCATTATGCATCCTTCGGAAATTGAGAGAATAAAAAAAGATTTTGATCAGGAAATTAAAAAAGCATCTACTGCTGCTGAGCTCGAACAAATAAGAATAAATTTTCTCAGTCGAAATGGGATCGTTACAAAATTATTTGAAGATTTAAAGGCAGTTCCGGTTGAAGATAAACCTGTAGTTGGTAAACTTCTTAACAATCTTCGCAAAGATGTAACCGAATCTTTTAACAGTAAAAAATTAAATCTCGAATCGAGTAAATCATCTGCTTCCACAGAAATAGATCTTACACTTCCCGGAAAAAAAAATAAGCTTGGAAGCAAGCATATACTTACTCAAACACTTTTTGAGATAAAATCAATTTTTAAAGGATTAGGATTTTCGGTTTACGATGGACCTGAACTGGAATCAGATTATTATAATTTTGAAGCTTTAAATTTTCCTGCTGATCATCCTGCAAGAGATATGCAGGACACTTATTTCGTAAGCGAAGAATTTTTACTACGCACCCATACAACACCTGTTCAAATAAGAATAATGGAGAAAGAGCAACCTCCAATCAGGGCAATTATGCCTGGTCGTGTCTACCGAAATGAAGCAATCAGTTCAAGAAGTTATTGTATGTTCCATCAGGTGGATGGAATATATGTTGATACCGATGTTTCGTTTGCTGAGTTAAAAGGAACGCTGGTTTCATTTGCTGAACAGTTTTATGGTGAAGGACTCAAATACAGATTCAGACCAAGCTTTTTCCCGTTCACAGAACCAAGTGCGGAAATGGACATTACCTGTTACATCTGTAAAGGAAATGGATGCAGAGTTTGCAAGCATAGTGGCTGGCTTGAAATACTCGGATGTGGAATGGTTGATCCAAATGTTTTTGGATATGTTAATTACGATACTGAAAAATACACTGGATATGCATTCGGAATGGGCATTGAACGAATTGCAATGTTGAAGTATGGAATCGATGATATCAGAACATTTTTTGAAAATGACCTCAGATTTCTAAAACAATTTTAACCGGAATATACGTTGAAGATTTCTCTAAACTGGCTTAAAAATTACGTTCAACTTGATGGCATTTCTACTGAAGAAATTGTTGAAAAGTTAACTATGTCAGGACTTGAAGTAGAAGACCATATTGATCAGGAAAAAATATATTCCGGAATTATTGTTGGACTGATAAAAGAAGTTAAGAAACATCCTGATGCAGATAAGTTAACCGTTTGTACAGTTAACGATGGTAATGCTGATTTGCAAGTTATATGTGGTGCTCCAAATGTAAGTGAAGGACAAAAGATAGTTTTGGCAAAGATAGGTTCCGTAATTCCAAATGGAAATATGGAAATTAAGAAAGTAAAAATTCGTGGTGTTGAATCATTTGGAATGATCTGTGCTGAAGATGAACTAAAACTTAGCGATGATCACTCAGGAATAATGGTTCTCGATAGTGAGTTAAATGCAGGCACTCCGATCAGTGAAGTCTTAAAACTCAATGATGTTATTATGGATATTGCCATTACACCAAACCGCCCCGATGCACTTTCTCACCTTGGCGTTGCTCGTGATCTTTCTGCTATATTTAATCTGGATTTGAGAGTTCCAAAAATTGAGTATCAGGAATCTCAACAGGATATAAAGCAGCTTGCAAAAGTTGAAATTCTAGATCAAATCAATTGTCCTCGTTACTCCGCTACCATAGTAACAGGTGTCACAATAAAAGAATCTCCTGAGTGGCTGAAAAATAAATTGACAAAAATTGGATTGCGACCGATCAACAATGTCGTTGATGTAACAAATTTTATTCTTCACGAAATAGGTCAGCCGTTACACGCATTTGATCTTGAACAAGTAGGTGGTAAAAAAATAATAATAAAAAGTATTTCTGAAGAATTAAATTTTACTACACTGGATTCAAAGGAAAGAAAATTGCCAATTGGTACATTGATGATATGTGATGGTAATCGTGAAGTTGCAATAGCCGGTGTGATGGGTGGAGAAAATTCTGAGGTTACAACATCAACTAAAAATATTTTAATTGAATCCGCGTATTTCAATCCAACTTCAATAAGGAAAACTTCAAAGAATTTGCAACTGTCAACAGATTCATCTTACAGATTTGAAAGAGGAACAGATCCATCAAACACTTTATTTGCAGCACAAAGGGCAGCTCAGATAATTGCTTCAATAGCTGGCGGAGAAATTGCAAAAGGTGTTATCGATGAATATCCAAGAAAAATACGGCAGAATGAAGTTAGGCTCCGTTTACATCATTTAAAGAAATTACTCGGCTACGAAATTGAAAAAACAGATATCATAAAAATATTTCAAAAGCTTGGAATTAATTTGCTAAAGGATATGGGTGAATCCCTCGAAGTAATCGTTCCATTATCCCGACCTGATATTGAAAGAGAAGCAGATTTGATTGAGGAAGTAGCAAGAATAGCTGGCTATGATAATATTCCAGTCATCGAAAAAGTTAGTATAACTCTTCACAAACGAAAAGATGAATTTGCGTTTGAAGATCAGATGAGAGAATATGCAGTTGCTCTGGGATTTAATGAAATGGTTAATAATCCATTAATAACGGAAGAATATGCTAAATTAACAGGTGATCCTGTTGAAATTGCTAATCCTCAAAGCCGAGATATGGCGTTTTTAAGAACTTCATTATTAGTCTCTGCATTGCCTGTCATTTCAAATAATATAAAAAAGGGTGAGAAAGATTTAGCTGTGTTTGAGATTGGAAATACCTTCAATAAGTTAAAAGAAAGTCTTAACTCATTTTCGGATTTTACAGAAACAAAGAAATTTCTTCTGATTCAATCCGGTAATAAATATTCCCGACAGTGGTACTCAAAAGAAGAAGAATATGACTTTTTTGATATGAAGGGATTCGTCAGCTCATTATTTTCAAAATTTTTGCTTGATGATGTTTTAAAAGATTCTTATAATTCCATACAGAATAAGAATTACAATTATCATTTCACTGTAAACTTTAATGACGCTATTCTGGGAGTTGGTGGCAAGCTTAATGATCGAATTCTTGAAATATTTGACATAAATCAACCTGTTTTTGCCTTTGAAGGCAATTTAATTGAATTGAGCAAGGCAGCATGCACCAAAAAACAATTTAATGAGTTGTTAAAATTTCCGAAAGTCAACAGAGATTTTGCATTTTTATTTGATAAATCTATAAATTATGGTGTAGTTAAAGATTTTATTCTTAAACAGAGTACGGATATTCTGAAATCAGTTGAACTTTTTGATGTTTTCGAGAGTAGTGAGATAGGAAGAGATAAAAAGAGTTTGGCATTTAATTTAGAGTATTATGATTACAAAAGAACTTTAACTGATGAAGAAGTTGATAAAGATTTTCAGGACTTAATAAACAAGGTAACAAAAAACTTTAATGCGATTCTAAGAGGGAAATAGTTGGTGGATCTGGCTAAATACGAAACTTTGATAAGTGACCTGGGCAAGCTTGAGTCACAGGTTGAAATTCTTAAAAATAAATATGCTGATACTTTAGAGCGAAATCAGGAACTGGAAGTGTCGGCAAATGAAGTTCAGCAAGATAAAAATCTACTTCACCAGAAAATTTCCGAACTGGAATCAGAATTAGAAGAAATAAAACTTAAATCGGAGGAAACTTCAAAACTAAACTTAGAAGAACGGGAAGAGATAAAAACTAAAATTAAAATTTTAATTTCAAGATTAGATAAACACTTGTCTTCAGATTAGCAGTTCTAGCTGAATGAGGATAAGTAATAAGTAATTAGTTCTTAAATAATTTGTTAGTGGGTTAGTGCAGAAATACTGATGGAAAAAAAGAAGCTGAAAATAAAAATATTTGACAAAGAGTATTCTTTACTTGTCGAAAATGAAGAAATAGCAAAAGAGCTTGCTATTTATGTTAATAAAGTAATGGAAGAAACGAAGGACGAGCTGCCGGATCAACCGGCACAGACTATTGCAATAATTGCTTGTTTAAATATTGCGTATGACCTTTTTATGGAAAAGAATAAGAATAGAGAATTTTTAATTCAGGCTTCAGATAAAGTTAAGAAAATAAAACTGCTTCTATCAGAACAACAAACTGCAGACCCATCTTAGGTATCACCGCTTCGCTGCTCCTAATAATTAGTGAAAAACTAACATAGACTAATTGGGAGTATTACTCCGGCGTGTATTACAGGCCTCATCCTCAATCTTGTATTGAGGACTGTCACTTTATTGCGGCAACAGTGGAAGTAAAAAGCGACTGGGAACATTCCCACTGTGATTAATAGGGTTTTTCCTATTAATTACGGGGCAGCGAGAGCGGTCTTAAAAAATATAACTTAAGCCTGGAGGAAAAATGGACGTTGTGATATTAATTCCGATGCTCGTTGTTGTAATAATTGTGTTCTTTTACCTTGGCTGGATGATGAACTCCAAAATTGGTAAAAAAAGTGTTACTAATGCTGAAGAGCAAGCTAAGAGAATAATTGGAGATGCTGAAAAAGATGCTAAAAATATTAAAAGAGAAAAACTTTTAGAAGTAAAAGATGAGTGGTATAAAAAGAAAACTGAATTTGACAAAGAGGTTCAACAAAAAAGACAGAAAGTAAGTGCATTAGAAAAACAAATTCAGTTAAGAGAAGAAAACAGTGAAAAGAAATTTGATCTTGTATTACAAAAAGAGAGAGAAAATAAAAAGTTCGAGCAAGAGCTAAATGAAAAACAAAAGCAAATTGAAAAGAAACTTGATGACTTAAATAAAATTGAGCAGGAACAGAATATAAAACTTGAGAGAATATCAGGGCTCTCATCCGAGGAAGCTAAAAAAATCCTGATGGATAATCTTACCAATGAAGCTAAGTTGCAAGCAGCTTCAATCATCAAGGACATTACCGATAAAGCAAAAAACGAGGGGAAAAGAGAAGCTCAGAAAATCATTGTGCAATCAATTCAAAGAACCGCAGCCGATCATTCTATAGAAAGTACAGTTTCAGTTGTTCAGATTCAGAATGATGAAATGAAAGGGCGCATTATTGGGAAAGAGGGAAGAAATATTCGTGCATTTGAATCGAGCACTGGAGTAGATGTTATTGTTGATGATACACCAGAAGCAGTTATTCTTTCTTCATTTGATCAATTCAGACGAGAGGTAGCCAGAGTTTCTCTGGAAAGACTAATTTCTGATGGAAGAATACATCCTGCCAGAATTGAAGAAGTAGTTGAAAAAGTAAAGCAGGAACTTGAAGAAGAATTGATACGTGATGGAGAAAATGTTGTTATGCAATTAGGTCTGCACAATGTTCACAATGAACTGATAAAACATATCGGCAAAATGAAGTATCGATCCAGTTTTGGACAGAATTTAATGCAGCATAGTATTGAGGTAGCATATCTTACAGGAATAATGGCTGCTGAGCTTGGTCTGGAAGCAAATTTAGCAAAACGTGCAGGTCTGCTGCATGATGTAGGAAAAACAGTCGATAAGAGTGTTGAAGGTCCACATGCTTTAATCGGTTATGAATTAACTAAAAGATATAAAGAGAACGCCATAGTAGTAAACGCAGTTGGATCACATCACGAAGATATTGAAATGGAACATCCGATCGCAGCACTTGTGCAGGCAGCTGATGCAATTAGCGGAGCAAGACCTGGAGCAAGACGTGAACCGCTTGAAAGTTATGTAAAACGTCTTGAAAATCTTGAGTCATTAGCCAAATCATTTGAGGGTGTGGCAAAAACTTATGCAATACAGGCAGGACGTGAAATAAGAGTAGTAGTTGAGCATGATAAAGTTGATGATTTTTTAGCTGATAAATTGGCTAAAGATATCGCTCTAAAGATTGAAAATGAAATGGATTATCCGGGACAAATTAAAGTTACAGTTATTAGGGAAGTCCGAAAAATAGGATACGCCAAATAAAAATTTCTTCATTAATTGAAGTATGGCAAAATCGCAAAAAGTAAAGGTTGCAATTACTGGAAATATCGGATCAGGAAAGTCAACTTTTAGCAAGTTTATTTCTGAATTGGGTTATCCGGTTTTGATTGCCGATGATATTTCAAAAGAAATTCTAACCAGTAATCCAGAGGTCAGATTCCGGGTAATTGAAAACTTCGGAGCAGAGGCTTTTGAAGCAGATAAACCAAACAAAAAGTATCTGGCTGAAGTTGTATTTACCGATCCTCAAAAACTTAAAAAGCTGAATTCGATACTTCATCCTCTCGTTCGAATAAAAATCGAGAAACTCTCTGACGAACTCCTTAGAGGAAATGACATAGTTTTTATTGAAGCAGCATTAATTTATGAAGCAGAGTTAGAGAATTTGTTCGACTATGTAGTGCTTATCATTGCAGATAAGAAGATTCGAATGGAGAGGGTCAAATCAGCAAAAAATCTGACTGAAGAAGAATTTACTAAAAGAGATGATAATCAAATCAATGAGGATTTTAAAAAGAAAAAAGCTGATTTTATTTTTTCAAATAATAGTACTCTTGACGACTTAAAAAATAAAGCCAATTTACTCATCAATATTTTACATACAACCGATTAAATATCCATCGATTAGCAGTTCATTTCTAAAAACTTTTTACAAGATTGAAAATAGAGTAATTTTACATACAAAAATTTTGTGGAGAATGTAGTGTCAGTATTTCATAATCTTCTTGTAAAAACAGTTCACGCAATGCCAGAAAATATTGTATGGTTATTTTCAAAAAAATATATTGCAGGGAAAACTCTTCAGTCGGCTATTGATACTGTTAAACAATTAAACTCAAAAGGCATTTACGCAACCCTTGATGTTTTAGGAGAATCCGTGAAGAATAAAGATGAAGCAACGGAGGATAAGAATAAATGTCTTGAGGTCCTCGATGCCATTTTGGAAAACAAATTAATGGCAAATCTTTCAATCAAACCTACTCAAATGGGATTGGCTTTAGATAGAGTATTTGCTTATCAGCAGATTCTAGAACTGGTAAAAAAAGCTGGCTCAATAAATAACTTTGTAAGAATTGATATGGAAGATTCACCTTACACAGATGCAACGATAGATGTTTATAAAAAGATTTATGAAGAACACAGCAATGTGGGTATTGTTCTTCAGGCATATTTGAAGCGAACTTATAATGACACAATAATCCTGAATAAGCTGGGAACTAATTTTCGACTCTGCAAGGGAATCTATATCGAACCTGCAACAATTGCATATAAAGACAAACAAGCAATCAGAGATAACTATATGAAATGTCTCGAGTCGATGTTAAGGAATGGAAATTATGTTGGTATCGCAACTCACGATAAATATTTAATTGATCGATCTTATGAATTAATAAAGGAACTAAATATTCCAAAAGATAAATTTGAATTTCAGATGTTGCTTGGTGTTAGAGAAGATTTAAGGGATAAGATTAATAATGACGGTTATAAAATCAGGATATATGTTCCTTTCGGAGACGATTGGTATAAATATTCAATCAGAAGACTAAAGGAAAACCCCCAATTAGCGGGTCATATTGTTAAAGAATTTTTTGCATTTCGATAATGACAGTTTCCCGGAAATTAAATATCCTGGGAATTGAAAGCTCCTGCGATGAAACTTCAGTGGCAATTCTCACCGACGGTGAAGTAAAAGTAAATCTGATTTCATCACAACATTTTCACAAAGTTTACGGTGGCGTTGTACCTGAGCTTTCAAGCAGAGCCCATTTGCAAATAGTTAAGCCTCTCGTTGATTCCGCAATTCAATCTGCCAATTTAAAAATTGAAGACATTGATTTAGTTACTGCTACAGCTGGTCCCGGCTTGATTGGCGCTTTGCTAGTTGGATTAACTTTTGCAAAGGGATTATCGTATTCTTTATGCAAGCCGTTCATTGGCGTAAATCATATCGAGGGTCACATCTTCTCTGGATTTTTAATGGAAAGAAAACCTGAATTTCCTATGCTTGTTTTAGTCGTTTCCGGTGGGCACACTCTTTTACTTTATGTTGAAAATGAAATGAAAATCTTTTTACTGGGAACAACTGTTGATGATGCAGCAGGAGAAGCATTCGATAAAGTTTCAAAGCTGCTTGGATTCGGTTATCCTGGTGGACCCCAGATTGAAAAAAG
>Ga0210085_1001125_pt1 | contig 10757 bp, 8 predicted proteins | sample China_Galinas_PW_5_FD_184866 | JGI IMG/M metagenome (GOLD analysis project Ga0210085, IMG submission 184866) | Wetland microbial communities from San Francisco Bay, California, USA, that impact long-term carbon sequestration - China_Galinas_PWC_D1... | ecosystem: Environmental > Aquatic > Marine... | reverse complement strand
CCGCCTCGACCGCGCCCGCCCGGCCGCCGAGTGGTGGGCCGAGCAGCGCCAGCGCATCCTCGACCAGGACCTGACCGAATCGGTGAAGGTGATGTTCTCCGAGTCGATGCGGCTGGAACCGCGCTGGGCGGCCGAGTTCCGCGGCTTCTGGGACCTGCCGGAGGACTTCGACTTCGACGTGATCACCCCGACCGTGGCCGGGGTCGAGCGGGCCGCGCCGGGCAAGGTGACCCCGGAGGAGTCGGTGCGCGAGTTCCTCGCCGGCTCGGAGGTCTTCCTGCCCGCCGACCAGGTCGAGGTGCCGGTGACCAGCACGGTGACCAAGGAGACGCTCGCCGACATGCTCGACGAGAAGCTCAGCCGCCGCGCGGTCAAGGACATCCAGTCGGGGATCAAGGACCCCGACCGCTTCGACAAGTGGGTCGAGCTGCTGCAGGAGCGGGTCGACTACGACGACCCGATCGTGCTGCCCTACGGCGAGGGGATGAACATCGTCCGCCGCCGCTCCGACGGCGAGCTGACGATCCGCACCGACGCCGGCGCCGACCTCTGCCGCTGGGACGAGAACTGGAAGATGCACGTGCCGATGTTCGTCCGCGACAGCGACGAGCTCTACGAGGAGCTCTACCCGAAGCTGGGCCACCCCGACGGCGAGTGGCAGGAGCTGCGCGAGTACTACTGCCCGCTCTCCGGCCGCCTGCTGGAGACCGAAGCGGTACCGCCCGGCTACCCGGTGATCCACGAGTACCTGCCCGACATCGAGGGTTTCTACAAGGGCTGGCTGAAGCGCGACGTCCCCGCCTGACCGGGACGGGTACCTTCGGGCCGGGATGGATGAGCTGAGCGGAAACGCCCTGGTCACCGGCGGCTCGCGCGGGATCGGCCGCGCCTGCGCGCTGAAGCTGGCGCGGCGCGGCGTCGACGTCGCGATCACCTACGTCGAGAACGCCGAGGCGGCAGAGGCCACGGCGGCCGAGATCCGCGCCCTGGGGCGGCGGGTCGAGGTGCTGCGCGCCGACGTCGGCGACGCCGAGGACTGCGTCGCCGCGGTCGAGGGCGCGATCGAAGCGCTCGGCCCGCTCCGCTACCTGGTCGCCAACGCGGCCAACGGCACCTTCGGCGGCACCGACGAGCTCAGCGTCGAGGATTGGGACTACGCGATGGCCTCCCACGTGCGCTCGCTGCTGGTGCTCGCCCAGGTCGCCTCGCCGACGATGGCGGACTCCGGCGGCGGCGCGATCGTCGCGATCTCCAGCCTCGGCGCCGACCGCGTCTACGACGCCTACTCGGCCTTCGGCACCGCCAAGGCCGCGATCGAGCAGCTGGTCCGCTACCTCGCCGTCGAGGGCGGGCCGAACGGGATCCGCGCCAACTGCGTGCGCGGCGGCGTCGTCCTCACCGATCTCTTCAAGGCGATCCCCGAGTGGGAAGCGATCGCCGCCGCCGCGGCCGAGCGCTCGCCGCTCGCCACAGCCCTCGACCCCGAGGACATCGCCGACGCCGTCGTCTTCCTGCTGTCCGAGGAGGCCGCCCGCATAACCGGCCAGACCCTGACCGTCGACGCCGGGTTCACGCTCCCCGGCTGAGCCCGACCAGACCGCCCAACCAGAGAGGAAGCGAGATGGACTTCACCGCCCCCGAGACCGCCGAGACCAACGGCATCACGATGGAGTACTTCGAGCAGGGGGAGGGGACCCCGGTGCTGCTCCTGCACGGCTTCCCCGAGCACCCCTTCTCCTGGCGCAAGCAGGTCGACCCGATCGCCGCGGCCGGGTTCCGCGTGATCGTCCCCAGCCAGCGCGGGTTCGGCGGCACCGACGCCCCGGCCGACCCCCGGACCTACAGCGTCAAGAACCTGGTCGCCGACCTGAGCGGCCTGCTCGACGCACTGGGCATCGACAAGGCGGTCTGGTTCGGGCACGACTGGGGCTCGATGCCGGCCTGGTACTCGGGCGTGTTCGACCCCGACCGGGTGCTCGGCCTCGGCAGCCTCTGTACCCCGTACTTCACCTGGGAAGCGCCCCAGGACATGATCGAGATCTACGACGAGCTGCGCGGCCCCAACCACTACATGCGCACCTTCCAGGAGCCAGGCGTGGGGGAGGGGATCCTCGAGAAGGACGTCGAGCACACCTTCCGCTCGATGCTGCGCGGCCGCGGCTACACGATGGACCAGTTCGAGGCGGCGCCGAAAGAGGTCCAGGAAGTCCCGGCCGGCGTCTTCGTCGGCGACCCGCAGCTGTTCGGCGAGCCGATCGTCAGCGAGGAGGAGCTGCGCTTCTACGTCGACGTCTACGGGCGCACCGGCTTCACCGGCGGCCTCAACTGGTACCGCGCCCTGCGCAGGGACTTCGAAGAGGCCCAGGGATCGAACTACGTGATCGACAAGCCGGCCCTGATGGTCACCGCCGCCGACGACTGGTTCTTCATGCGCGGCTCGACCGACGGCATGGAGGACCTGCTGCCGCAGGTCGACAAGCACGTGATCCCCGACGCCGCCCACTGGCTGCAGCAGGAGAAGCCCGACGAGGTCAACGCGATCCTGCTGCCGTGGCTGACGGAGAACTTCGGGGGCTGAGGGCGAACTCGGCGGCGAGCAGGGCGATCAGGGCGCCGGCGACGATGCCGACGCCGAGGACGACGAAGCCGTAGGCGACCCCGGGCATCTCGCTGTCGAAGGGGGCGGTCCAGTTGAGCAGCAGCCGGCAGACCACGCCGCCCGCCAGGCCGCCGAGCAGGCCCGCCGCGATCGTTCGCGGCGTCCAGATCGCGCCGAGCATGGCGCCGAGCATGGCGCCGGTGCCGGCGAGCGAGAGCACGCCCCAGCCCGGCTTTTCGGTGGCAGCGACGTTGGGATCGGGCAGCTTGTGCGGGAGGCCGAAGATCAGCCCGCCGACGATGCCGGCGAGCAGCCCGAAGAGCACGCCGAGCGCCGCCAGGTAGCCGAGGTCCGTCCGGCCCAGCCGCCAGCCCAGCCAGGGCGCGAGGGCGAGACCGACGACGCCCCAGGCGGCGCCGCGCTGGATCGTCAACTCGAGGATTTCGGCGGCGGCGCTGGTCCCCGACAGCTCGAGGAGCTCGCCGAGCCAGCGGCCGGCGAAGGCGGCGAGCGCGGCGACCAGGACGCCTTCGAGCAGCAGGCGGGCCGCGCCCGGCCGGGCCGCGAGCCGGGCCGGAGGCTCCGGCGGTGGGGTGGGGCGGGGCTCCGGCGCGGGTGCGAGCGGCTCGGAAGGCGTCGGGCTCGGCGTCGGTGGGCCGGCGGCGCCGTTGGCCCGGACCGCGCCGTCGAGCGCCTCGTGCAGCCGGCCGACGTCGTAGCGCCAGCGCCCGTGGCTCAGCTCCAGCGCATTGCGCCGGGTCAGCGGGCGCAGGTCCTCCGGTAGCTGCTCCCCACTCGGCATCTTCGCCCCGCCGACCAGGGCCGGGATCACCACCACCTCCACCCGCCGCAGCGCCGCCGCGACCTCGCGGCGAACGAAGTCGCCCGGGTCGTGCAGCCGCGGCCGGCCGTCGCCGTCTGCGACGTCCGGCCAGCGCGGCCCCATCACGATGATCAGCGCCGCGCAGCCCGAGAGCACCTCGTCGATCCGCTCGACGAAGTCGACTCCGGGTGGCATCTCGACGTCCATGAAGACGTTGTCCTCGCCGAGCCGGGCGGCGATCGCGTCGTAGATCCGTCCCGCGTAGGCGGCGCTCTCCTCCCGCCGGTAGGAGATGAAGACCTGCTGGGTGTCGGGCTCGGCGCCGCCGCCCGCCCTCAGCGCGCCACCTCCACCCGCCGCGCCGCCTCCTCCTGCTGGGCTGACCAGGCCGCGTGCTCCTGGGAGACCAGGCCCTCGACCCGCTCGGCGAGCAGCGGCGCCGGCTCGGCGAGGTCCGCGTAGGGGCCGGCGGCGGCCAGGTAGAGGAACTGCTCGTGCCGGAGCCGCTCGCAGGTGGAGCGGTAGGCGGTCCAGTTCTGCTGGTACTGCATCAGCTGCTGCAGGCCCTCGAGCACGACGATCAGCGCCCCGGCGGCGCCGATCAGCCAGGTCGGCGTGCCGGCGATCGCGGCCATCACCGGGATCGCCGCCGCGACGACGATCTGGCAGACCTTCAGCCGCTTGAACCAGGCCTGGCTGTGCCGGCTCTTGCGGTCGTACCAGTCGATCTGGTCCTGGAGGCGCTCCCACGTCGCCGCCACCGCCTGGCTGGCCTCCCGCGATTGGGCGTCGGGGCCTCCATTGCTTGGAGCGCCCGAGTCCATTCACCGTTTGTGTACCTCACCCGTACCGAAAGGTCAAGCGACCGGTCGATTTCACCAGAGTCGTATTTTCCGTCCCACGGACGTAAAAGATGACGTTCGTGCGATCGGCTCTCCGGACGCCGGTTGGGGCGGCCGCACCCTGTCGTCTCCGGTAAGTGGCCGGGTCGGGGTCGGGGCTACATCCGGAAGACGGGCGCCGCCGGGTCGGCGAGGGGGGCGTTGGCGCAGGCGCCGAGGGCGAGGCCGAGGACACGGCGGGTGTCGAGCGGGTCGATCACGCCGTCATCCCAGATGCGAGCGGTCGAGTAGTAGGGGCTGCCCTGGCGCTCGTACTGCTCGCGCAGCTCGGCGCCGGTCTCGGGCTGGCCGACCTCGGTCATCACCGTCGCGGCCTGCTCGCCGCCCATGATCGAGATCCGGGCGTTGGGCCACATCCAGAGGAAGCGGGGGGAGTAGGCGCGGCCGCACATGCCGTAGTTGCCGGCGCCGAAGGAGCCGCCGACGATCACGGTCAGCTTCGGCACCCGGGCGGTGGAGACGGCGGCGACCATCTTCGCGCCGTCCTTGGCGATCCCGCCCGCCTCGTACTCGGGGCCGACCATGAAGCCGGTGATGTTCTGCAGGAAGAGCAGCGGCACCCTGCGCTGGTCGCAGAGCTCGATGAAGTGGGCCGCCTTGAGGGCGCTCTCGCGGAAGAGGATCCCGTTGTTGGCGACGATCCCGACCGGGTGGCCGTGGATGTGGGCGAAGCCGGTGACGATCGTCGTCGCGTAGCCGGACTTGAACTCCTGCAGGCGGCTGCCGTCGACGATCCGGGCGATGATCTCGCGCGGGTCGTAGGGGGTGCGCCAGTCGGCCGGCACGGCGCCGTAGAGGGTGGTGGGGTCGACGGCGGGCTCGGAGACGGGGGCGCGGTCCCAGGGCACCGGCGTCCGCGGCCCCAGGGTGGCGACGATCTGGCGCACGATCCGCAGCGCGTCGGCGTCGTCCTCGGCGAGGTGGTCGACGACCCCCGAGGTGTGGGCGTGCAGCTCGCCGCCGCCGAGCTCCTCGGCGGTCACCTCTTCGCCGATCGCCGCCTTCACCAGCGGCGGCCCGCCGAGGAAGATCGTCCCCTGCTCGCGCACGATCACGGTCTCGTCGCTCATCGCCGGCACGTAGGCGCCGCCCGCGGTGCAGGAGCCGAGCACGGCCGCGATCTGGGGGATCCCCCTCGCCGACATCGTCGCCTGGTTGAAGAAGATGCGACCGAAGTGCTCGCGGTCGGGGAAGACGTCGTCTTGCATCGGCAGGAAGCCGCCGCCGGAGTCGACCAGGTAGATGCAGGGCAGGTTGTTGTGCAGCGCCACCTCCTGCGCGCGCAGGTGCTTCTTCACGGTCATCGGGTAGTAGGTGCCGCCTTTGACGGTGGCGTCGTTGGCGACGACCATCACCTCGCGCCCGTGGACGCGGGCGACGCCGGCGATCACCCCGGCGCCCGGGGCGCCGTTGTCGTAGAGGTCCTCGGCCGCCAGCGGCGCCAGCTCGAGGAAGGGCGAGCCGGGGTCGCAGAGGCGGTCGACCCGCTCGCGGGGGAGCAGCTTGCCGCGGGCGACGTGGCGCTCGCGCGACTTCTCGCTGCCGCCGCGGGCGACCCGCGCCATCCGCTCGGCCAGCTCCTCGGAGAGCGCGCGGTGCGCCGCCTCGTTGGCCTCGAACTCCGCCGTCCCCGGTTTCGCGTGCGTGCTCAGCTCGGTCATTCCGCCTCCTCCTCTTCCGTCTCGACCCCCATGCCTTCTGTAGCCCCCGCGGTGACGAAAGGCATGTCGGGCTCCAGCGCGATCAGGGTCTGGTCGCGGGCGACCTGGTCGCCGGGGGCGACCAGCACCTCGGCGACGACCCCGTCGCGGGGCGCCTGCACGGAGAGCTCCATCTTCATCGACTCGAGGACGACCAGGACGTCGCCCTCGGCGACCGCGGCGCCCGGCGCCGAGCGGACCTCGATCACGACCCCGGGCATCGGCGCCTCCAGCGAGCCGCCGCCGTGGCCGCGGGCCGCGACGGCCTCGGCGACCGGCGCGAAGCGGACCGGCGCGGCGGCCCCGTCGAGCACCCAGACCCCGTCGCCGTCCCGCGCCACCCGCAGCGGCTGCGAAACCCCGTCGACCTCCAACTCCCCACCGTCGAACCGAAACGCCCCCGATTCCTCGCCGACCTCCCAATCCCACCGCGTGCGGTCGCAGTTCTGCCCGCTATCCGGGCGAAACTGCGACCGCGGTGGGGAAGGGGAGGCGCGGACGCCGGCGAGGATCTCGCCGTCGGGGCCTTCGAGGCGCTCGCGGGTCCAGGCGGGGCCGGCGAGGCGCCAGCCGTCGCGGGCGTCCCAGGGGTCATCGCTCGGCGGCTCGCCGATCAGCACCGCCAGCGCCACGGCGGCCAGCAGCGGCGCCGGGGCGGGCGGGGCGATCTCCTCGCCGAGCCGCTCGATCAGGCCGGTGTCGAGCTCCCCGGCCCGCACCTCGGGCCGGGACAGCAGCGCCCGCAGATAGGGACCGTTGGTGACCGGGCCGAGCAGCTCGGTCTCGCCGAGGCCGCGCCCCAGCGTCGCCAGGGCGCCCTCGCGATCGGGGGCGTGGGAGATCAGCTTGGCCAGCATCGGGTCGTAGTCGGTGCCGACCTCGGTGCCGGCGGCGACGCCGCTGTCGATCCGCAGCGCGGCGCTCCGCGCGGCGCCCGGCCCCGCCGCCGTGCCGGCCGGCTCGCGGTAGGCGACGATCCGCCCGGCCGAGGGCAGGAACCCGTGCGCGGGATCCTCGGCGTAGAGCCGCGCCTCGACCGCGTGGCCCTCGAGCCGCACGTCCTCCTGGCCGAAGCCCAGCTCCTCGCCGGCGGCGACCCGCAGCTGCTGCTCGACCAGGTCGAGCCCGGTGACTTCCTCGGTGACCGGATGCTCGACCTGCAGGCGGGCGTTGACCTCGAGGAAGAAGAAGGCGCCGGGGTCGTCGCGCTCGGCGATCAGCTCGACCGTGCCGGCGTTGACGTAGCCGGCCTCGCGCGCCAGCGCCACCGCCGCCGCGCCCATCCGCTCGCGCAGCTCCGGGCCGACGACGGGGGAGGGGGACTCCTCGACCACCTTCTGGTGGCGCCGCTGCAGGCTGCACTCGCGCTCGCCGAGGTGGACGACGTTGCCGTGAGAGTCGGCCAGCACCTGGACCTCGATGTGGCGCGAGGCGGCGACGTAGCGCTCGACCAGCAGGCGGTCGTCGCCGAAGGCGCCCAGCGCCTCGCGCCGCGCCGCCCCGATCGCCTCCTCCAGCTCGGCGAGGGAGGAGACGACCCGCATCCCCTTGCCGCCGCCGCCCGCCGCCGCCTTGAGCAGCAGCGGCAGCTCTGCCTCGCCGGCCCAGGCGAGGATCTCCTCGTCGCTCAGCCGCTCGCCGCTCAGCCCGGGCAGGATCGGCACGCCGGCCGCATCGGCCGCCTGCTTGGCGGCGACCTTGTCGCCGAGCAGCGCCATCGCCTCGGGGCCTGGGCCGACGAAGACCAGGCCGGCCTCGGCGCAGGCGCGGGCGAGCTCGGCGCTCTCGGAGAGGAAGCCGTAGCCGGGGTGGACCGCCTCGGCGCCGCTGTGCCGCGCCGCCTCGATCACCCGCTCGGCGTTCAGGTAGGACTCGCGGGCCGGGGTCGGTCCCAGCCGCACCGCGCGGTCGGCGCCGCGCACGTGGGGGGCGCCGGCGTCGCCGTCGCTGTAGACCGCGACCGACTCGACCCCGAGCCGGCGCAGGGTCCGCTCGATCCGCACCGCGATCTCGCCGCGGTTGGCGATCAGGACGCGGCCGAACACCTCACGCGCCCAGGGCCCGGGCGATCACCATCTGCTGCACCTCGTCGGTGCCCTCGCCGATCGTCAGGATCTTCGCGTCGCGGTAGAAGCGGCAGACCGGGTACTCCTCGATGTAGCCGTAGCCGCCGTGGATCTGGACCGCCTCCTCGGCGCAGCGGACCGCCAGCCGTCCGGTCTTCAGCTTCGCCTGCGCCGCGGTCAGCGAGAAGTTTTCGCCGCGGTCCTTCTCGCGGGCGGCCTTGTAGACGAGCAGCCGGCCGGCCTCGATCTCGGTCGCCATGTCGGCCAGCTTCGCCTGGATCGCCTGGAACTTGGCGATCGGCTTGCCGAACGCCTTGCGCTCCTTGGCGTAGGCAAGTGCTTCGTCGAGCGCCCCCTGGGCGAGGCCGACGCCCATCGCGGCGACCCCGATCCGGCCGATGTCGAGGATGTGGAGGAACTGCTTGAAGCCGTTGCCGCGCGGACCGAGCAGGTTGGCCCCCGGGACACGGGCGCCGCTGAAGGTGAGCGGCCGGGTGTCGGAGGCGTTCCAGCCCATCTTGCGGTAGGGCTCGCCCTGCTCGTAGCCGGGGGTCCCGTTGGGGACGATCAGGTTGGAGATCTCGTCCTCGCCGGTGCGGGCGGTGATGCAGACGACGCCGGAGATCTCGGTGCCGGCGTTGGTGATGAACTGCTTGGCGCCGTCGACCACCCACTCGCCGTCCTCCAGCTCGGCGCGGGTGCGGACGTTGCCGGCGTCCGAGCCGGCCTCGGGCTCGGTCAGACCGAAGGCGCCGAGCGCCTGACCCGAGCAGAGCTTCGGCAGCCACTCCGCCTTCTGCTCCTCGTCGCCGAAGAGGTAGATCGGCTGGGTGCCGAGCGAGGTGTGGGCGCAGACGGTGATCGCCACGGAGGAGTCGACCCGGGTCAGCTCCTCGACCGCGAGCGCGTAGGAGAGGGTGTCGCCGCCCCCGCCGCCGTACTCCTCGGGGAAGGGGATCCCCATCAGGCCGAGCTCGCCGAGCTTGGCGACGATCTCGTAGGGGAAGCGCTTCTCGCGGTCCAGGTCCTCGGCGACGGGCGCCACCTCCTGGGTCGCGAAGTCGCGAACGGTCTGCTGGGTCAGTCGGTGCTCATCGGATAGCTCGAAGTCCATGCCGTATGTATACCGAACGGGCGCTCTAATTTCGAGGGCTCCTTCGGTTTCTCTAAGCTTTCTCCAGATGGCAGCGACCTCGCCCCCGACCCGGCCGGCCCTGCGCGAGCGCTACGAGCGTCGCCGCAGCGAGGTGATCGCGACCGCGGCGCGGGTCTTCGCCGAGCGCGGGTACCAGGCGACCTCGATGAGCGACCTGACCGCGGCGACCGGGCTCGCCGCCGGCGGCCTGTACCACTACATCGAGAGCAAGGACCGGCTTCTGTTCAGCATCTGCGACGAGCTGCTCGACCCGGTGCTGGAGCGGGCGCGGGAGATCGTCGCCGCGGAGCGGCCCCCCGAGCAGCAGCTGCGCGAACTGCTGCGCGCCTGGCTCGGCCACATCGCCGGCCACCGCGACCACATGCTCGTCTTCGCCCAGGAGCGCCACGTGATCGAGCGCGAGCCGCAGTGGCGCCGCGTCCGCGCCCAGCGCAAGGAGTTCGAGCAGCTGCTCGACGGGGTGCTCGCCCGCGGCGAGGCGGAGGGGACGTTCGTCTTCGCCGACCGCGGCCTCACCCTGCTCGCGCTGCTCGGGATGGTCAACTACACGCCGCAGTGGCTCGATCCGCGCGGCCGGCTCGACCCCGAGCAGATCGCCGACGGCTACTGCGACCTGATCCTCAGCGCCGCCCAGCCCGCTCCCGGGCGAGCTTGCCGAGCCTGATCACGCCCTCGCCGAGGCCGGCGAAGTAGGCGTCGTGGGTGGTGCCCTCGCGGAAGCGCTTGTAGCTGCCCTCGAGGAAGATCGCTGCCTTCCACAGCGCCAGCACCTGGTACCAGGCGAGCGCCTCGGTCGAGCGGCCGCTGCCCTCGACGTAGCGCCGCGCCAGCTCCGCGCGGGTCGGGAAGCCGGGCAGCCTGGTCACGGTCGAGAGGTCGCCGACCGGGTTGGGCGGGTCCCCGGCCTGCGACCACATCGCGGTCATGTAGCCGAGGTCGGCGAGCGGGTCGCCGATCGTCGCCATCTCCCAGTCGAGGATCGCCACCAGGCGCGGCTCGCGCGGCGCGAGCATCACGTTGCCGAGGCGGTAGTCGCCGTGCACCAGGGTCGCCGGCGGCGAGGCCGGCAGGTTCGCCGCCAGCCACTCGGCCACCCACTCGAGGTCGGGCAGGGGCCGGGTCGCGTTCAGCTCGAGCAGTCCGCCGAAGCGCTTGATCTGCCGCTCCAGGTATCCCTCGGAGCGGCCGAAGTCCGCCAGCCCGGCGGCCTCGAAGTCGACCTCGTGCAGGCGCAGCAGCCCGTCGACCATCTCCTCGCCGATCCGGCGCGGCATGCCCTCGTGCCCGAGCTCGGGGGGCAGGGCGTCGGTGAGGATGTGCCCCTCGACGAAGGGCATCACGTAGAAGGGGGCGCCGATCACGGCGTCGTCCTCGCAGCTCGCCAGCACCGTCGGGATCGGCATCCCGAGCGGCTCCAGCGCCGCCAGCAGCCGCGCCTCGCGCAGCACGTCGTGGGCGGAGGGGGGGAGGGGGCCGCGCGGCGGGCGCCGCAGCACCAGCTTCGCGTCGCC
>Ga0210085_1001124_pt1 | contig 10761 bp, 10 predicted proteins | sample China_Galinas_PW_5_FD_184866 | JGI IMG/M metagenome (GOLD analysis project Ga0210085, IMG submission 184866) | Wetland microbial communities from San Francisco Bay, California, USA, that impact long-term carbon sequestration - China_Galinas_PWC_D1... | ecosystem: Environmental > Aquatic > Marine... | reverse complement strand
AGGAATGTATTGCCAAGCGGGATAAGAAGAGCAGAATCCGGAGCGATGAAAGAATTCTTGGGGAGAGCGATTTCGTAGATAATGTCCTTAAAGAAGCGGAGGAGGCCCTGGAACGGGGACAGCGATATCGCTGTTTGGGTTTTGATTTTGACCAACTGCTTGGATTGGTCTCGAATATCTACCATATGGAGACCGACGAGATCCTAACTGGTGGTAAACAACCGTTGCGGGTCGAGGCTCGTGATGTATTAAGTTTCTGGGCGGTCAAGGAATTGGGGATCAGTGTGACACATGTAGCAACCAGAGTGGGGCTTACTCAATCCGCGGTGAGTCGGGCAGTATATCGCGGTGAACGCGTGGCCAGGGAAAAGAAGTATTCCTTGGAATGACTGATTAAACGCATAAAATCATGAACGTCCCCGTCCCTATATTCCCATGGTTTTTAAAGAGAAAAGCATATATTCATAGACGTTATTGTTCCCCCTTGGTTCATCTCAGGCTCCAACGCAATATGATAATGAACCTGTGTTAAAATCATATAAAAGGATCAGGACGATCGTCTATTCTTCAAAAACTACAGCATCCGGTCTGACTCCAAGATCTGCTAACGTGCTCTTTGTTTGCTTGACAAAGGCATCTGGTCCGCAAACGTAAAAGTGTTGATTGAAATCGATGACCTTCTCCTTTAAGAACTCTGCAGAAATACGACGGTTTTCATAACCGGAGGTGCTTTCTCGTGTGCAGGTCAATATGCACCTTGATTGGAAGTAGTGACGGAGTTCTTTCTCGCATATTATATCAGCTGGAGTTTTGTTGGAAAATATTAAGGAATTCGAACCGATCTTGCCTTCATGAGCCAACTGTCGACTGATGGCAATAAAGGGTGTGACCCCTGTGCCGGCTGCGAGGAAAACCCCCGGACCCTTGTAGGTTATGGTCCCGAAAGGGTTCGAGAGAAGCAGATTTGCGCCGACATCAAGACTATGCAGCTTGCTTGTATAGCCTTCGTGGGCAGGATAATTTTTAATGTAAAATTCAAGGACATTGTCATCTCGCAGTGAGGTTGGTGTAAAAGGATGATCTTCATCCTCTCTCCATTTCGGTTGGTCGATCATGATTAACACTCCCTGACCTGGTTCGAAATCGAAATCGTCCGGTTTGGTAAGAATAAACCGTTTGACATCATGTGTGACAAATTCCGTCATTAAAATTGTTGATAATCGGCTCATAGTCTTTCTCCTTTGATATCGCTTGAGTGAGCAGCATACAACTTCTCGAAGGTATTGCGAAGGATAGATAAACGAATATCAGTTAATAAGAAAATGATAAGAACAATGAAGAAAGAAGCAACACCGAGTCGGTGATCCTGTTAATGGTCTTATTCGCATATTTGGGTACAATATAACCAGAATCCAATCAAGGAATAAAGACGGTCAGGCTTCATATCCTCATACCCTGTTGGCACCCCCCAGACAATAATGCCTATCCGGTCCAATTGTTCAAAGACCTGATATTGTCTCAAGTGGTCAGCAGGAACCGGAGATGTCCCCTCCGTGATCATACCATGCTGGGCGGTGGTCCGAAGATGCTCGGGCATATAAGCCCCAGTCCTGTCGTTTTACTTTCCTGAAGACAATATTCCAACCTGGCACCAGACCCAAAGAGGACTTAACGTGTTCTTATGTATCCAAGGGGGAGATAACGCCCATAAAATTATAAATTGACCGAAGCACATAGTGTTCTTTTAGAAAGAAAGAAGAACATTTGGCAGGATACAGATTGTATCCTTGGGTTATTTTCGAGCAGAAAAAAACAGGCGTTGAGGAGTTATAGAAGTTTTGTCAAGGAAGGAGTTGAGAAGGGAAGGCGCCCTGACCTGACAGGAGGAGGCTTGATCAGGAGCCAGGGAGGATGGCAAGAGGTAGAAAGGCTTAAAAATGAAGGAGTTAGGATTAAATCTGATGAGCGGATTCTTGGAGATAGCTCTTTTGTCATGGAAACCCTAAAAGAAGCGGAAGAGAAATTCCAGCGTGGGGGTATATGCTTCGTTCCCGCGGGTATGATGTTGAAAAAATCGCAATCCAGGTAGGGAACCTTTTTGGAATCGAAGCCAACGATCTGCTCAAACCAGGGAAATGCAAAGCGGTGGTTCCTGCCCGAAGTGTTCTCTGTTATTGGGCAATTACAGAACTTGGTGAAAGTGCAACATCGCTCGCCAAAAGAATAGGAATCACTCAACCGGCTGTAAGTATTTCAGTACAGAGGGGGGAGAAAATTATAAGAGAAAAGAAACTGTTTTTGGAGAGTATTTTATGATTTTATGGGCGTACCTATATTCCTTCGCCGCTTGATGGAATTTGTCTCCAACACCAGATTTGACAATAATTCGAAGCGTCGCCGCCAGGCGTTGATACTCAGGAGGACTCAACTCCTACGCTTATGCGAAAGGCAAATCTTGCCTGAAATCACCTTAATATTGACATTTTTCTATCCAAGCAAACCGAGCCATTTCTCTTGGTAAACATTCAATTTCCAAATCAGGTCGTGCTATTTTTTAAATATAACTGTTGCGTGCGCAACAGTTATATTGTAAAAGAATTCCAAATACAATGAAAAAGGAGCCAAGTATATGCAGCAACACCGTTCTATAGGAAAACAGATCAGTACAATTTCAAGATGTTTGGCCACAATCGTGGATATAAAAATGGCCCATCTTGGGCTGAGCGCTGCTACTATTCCAGTAATAGGTTATCTTTACGATAACGAAGGTGTGCATCAAGACGTTCTGGCCGAGGCTCTGCAGTTTGATAAAAGTTCTGCTACAAGGTCTCTGGTTCGCCTGGTCAAGGAAGGATACGTAACGAAAACCGTTGATTCCGCAAACAAAAGACGCAATATCATCCGATGCACCGAAAAGGCCCGAGCAGTCAAACAAGAGATTTTCCATATACTTAAAAGCATTACAGACGATGTATTTTTAAATTTCAGCGAAGAAGAAATTGAACAATATTTCTACTTTACTCAAAAAATACATACCAATGCAATGAACATGCTCAGGGAGATAAAATGATCCGTATTGCTGTTCTTTCCCTTTCATTGCTCACTGTTATGTCCGGAGCGGCTGTAGCTCCTTCTGTGGCGGATATTATAGCCTATTTCCCCGATGCTTCACCCCTTCTAGGAAAGATGGTACTCACCACACCGGCTTTAACCATTATCCCGGTGGCGTTGATTACCGGAATAATGAGCAGGAGAGTTTCCCAAAAGCGGCTAGTATACGTCGGCATATTGTTCTATCTAATAGGTGGCACAGGAGGGGGTATATCTCATTCTATTCCGTTTTTACTTTCGATGAGAGCTGTACTCGGAATCGGGGTTGGCATTCTTATGCCGCTTTCAACCGGCATTATTGCTGATCTCTGGTCGGGATATGAAAAAACTAAAATTATGGGCCTGGCCTCAGCATCAAACAACCTGGGAGGTATCATCGCCACTCTTTTATCAGGTTTACTTGCTGCCATTAGTTGGCGTGCATCCTTCCTGATCTATCTCCTAGGCATACCGGTATTGATATTGGTGTTGTTTTTTATGCCTGAACAACAACCAAAACAGACACAAGACAAACAGACTGGACAAGGTACTGTTTCTCTTGGTTTCTACATTATGTGGGGGCTCGGTATGTTTTTGCTTATGGTCGCATTCTATACTGTTCCGGTTAATATCGCCCTGTATATCCAGGAAAATCACCTTGGAGACTCACGCATGGCTGGTTTGGCTATGGCAGTACTGACAGCCTCATCATTTTTAACCGGTCTTGTCTTTGGTCGCCTGAACAAATCTATAAATATTTGGCTACCAGGTTTGAGTCTAGGTATATTTGCCTTTTCTTTTTACGGGATATCAGCCTTTCCATCATTGATGCCCCTGTTTGTCTGTCTTGTTCTCAATGGTATCGGTTTGGGAATCTTGGTACCGTTGATCATGAACGGTGTGACCAGAAAAGCAGAACACACATCAGGAACAGCGGGTACTTCGGTGGTCACTGTTTTTCTTTTTGCCGGGCAGTTTGCGAGTTCCATGATTGCAAGCGGGGTGTCTGCTCTCTTCTTCGGACCTGGCATATCGAATATCTATTTGACTCTTTCCTACGGGGCAGGAATGGCAACAATATTTGCCATATTATTTAGCTTATATTTCTCAATAAATAAAACAACCAATAAGACAAAGAGGAAAACTCATGGCCGACAATACTCCCCCAATTCCGGACATCTCAAGGCTGTTTATAGGAGCTGTGAGTGAATTTGAAGTGAAAACGGTTTTTGTCAAAAAAAGGTGCGGTTTTGCCGGACGAATCGCACCCTTTTAGCGGGATCATGGCCCAGTTGGATGGCGAACTGGATCTCGAACTGGATACAGGCGCCAAAAATTTTTCCGGATTAGCCGTGGAAAAGTAGCCCGCCGGTACCCGTCATGTGACGCGGGCGATAAAAGGAATATATGAAAAGGAGATTGATAACAATGGATAGCTTTATTTCCAAAGAATTAAATGGGAAATTTGAACCGATCATTATGTGCCGTAGCAATGAAAAACCATTCGAGGCTATCCAGCCAAAGCAAAATGAGCATGGATGCATGATGACATACTTTTCACGAGTTGTTGCGGAGGGAAAAACAGTTGTATTTGATCGTAATACCTGTTGCTGTGGAGGAGCTGTGGCGGGATTAGGATTCGGCAACGGATACACGGCAACATCCATTAGTGCCGAGTGTTATGCAGCCTTCTTTACTAAAGGTCTCCGGTCTGCGAAAGACCCTGAACAGTATCAAGAATATATTGCCAAAATGGACGAGCGTAGTAGAAAATTATTTATTGAAGGTGAGTATCTATATTCTTCCAGTGAGGATGCCTATAAGTGGATTACCGAAGGATTGCCTATATATGATTTTCCAGAGAAATATGTAGTACTTAAACCGCTCGTGGCGCTGGATTTAAATGAGGTGCCACAGTCTGTTATATTTACAGTTAATCCACTAGAACTTACTGTTTTGCTAATGTTGACAGGTTCGATCCCTGGGGGGAACAAAATGGCGATCACACCTACCCCTCAAAGTGCTGCTTGTCAAGTAATTGGCGCGCATGTTTTCCGACAAGCTGAACTCGAAAATCCATGCGCCGTATTGGGACTGTTTGATTTGTCTGCACGACTCAATACAAGGAAATGGATTCCTGATGAGTATATGACTTATACTGTTCCATGGAAGCTATACTTACAACTTGAGAAAGAAGCTCAAAATGGTATTTTCCAATCTATTCTTTGGAAAGAATTGATTTCCGCAACAGATCATAGAACAGTTAGTGCAGCTACTGTTTGATGACCAACCATGTCCATTTAATAATAGACCCGGGTGATAATGAAAAAAATCTTGGATTACTGATGAAACGAGTTGCCGGTCGTCAGACGCGTTATATAAATAAGCTGGAAAAACGAAGCGGGTCTTTATGGGAAGGGCGGTATAAATCAAGCCCAATCAATGCAAATGAATATCTTTTGGCCTGCTGCAGGTATATTGAATTGAATCCTTTGCGCGCAGGAATAGTTGAAGATCCTGCTCAATATCGATGGTCGAGTTGCCCGGCAAAGAGAGGGATGAGTGAACTGTCCTGGCTCGACCTGGATCCCTTTTACCAGAGCCTTGGGAATACTCCAGGACAAAGAGCTGAGAAATATAAGGAATGGTTATTTCAGACAGTTCCCGAAGGTGAAATCAGGGTCACCCATTAAAAGGCCCCTTGTCGCATCTTAATTATTAATTATTGATTAGATTCTCACCATCGGAATGTATGAAGAAAAAAGGGGAACAGGGTAGTGGAAAACCGAGTTTATCAACATGTATTGCATTCCAGGTCATTAGGCTCTCTCATGTCGCAAACCACAGCGCGAAAACAAACAGGCTTGCCGAAGCAATGCTTACGAAATCGCGCATGGCAAATACCAGTGGATCGTCGTGCATCTCACCGCGTGCGGCTTTAAACCATACCCAGCTTATCCACAATAAAAGTGTCGGCATAGTGAACCACAACCGCATCGGATGCGTATAGAGCGTCGCCACGGTTTCGCTATGGAGGTACAAGGCCATCAGCAGGGCTGCACAAAAGCCGGATGCCACACCGAACGACTGCACCAGGAACCTGTCCTCGGTCCGGTAACCGCGGCCGTGTGCTGTATCCTGGCCGCGTTGCATTATATCTACCAGTTCTGAGTAGCGTTTAACAAAGGCCAGTGACAGGAAGAGAAAGAGTGAGAAAGACAACAACCAGAAGGACAACGCCTGGGCAATAGCTGCCCCACCGGCAACAATGCGCAACGTGTAAAGCGCCGCGAGCACAAGACTATCCACCAGAGGAATCGCTTTGAGGAAAAATGAATACGTGGCTGTCAGCAATACATACAGCAGCAGCCAATAGAGAAAATGAAAATTTATGACCAATGCCAGCAAAAGCGCTGAAGAGAACAGCAGCACCGCTGCGGTGACACCGGCAGGAATCGAAATACGGCCGGCGGCAAAGGGACGCAGGCGTTTGCGTGGATGAAGTCGATCGTTCTCCAAGTCCAACAGATCGTTTACAACGTATACCGCCGAGGCGCACAACCCGTAACTGAGGAAAGCCAGTAAAAGATCGGCCATAGCCGTCTCATCATACCAGCGATGAGCTCCCAGCAAGGGCAGAAACAACAGGACATTTTTTAACCACTGATGCAGGCGCAATGCATGCAACCAGGTGCCCAGAGTCATCACTGGAGCTTCGATGCGCCGCTCCACCGAACTGGACCGGGCCACTCGGTCGGAGAACCGATCACTGCCCACAACCACCGCATGTCTGGCTGCCGTCCACACCGGTATGTCCGCTGATGAATTGCCCACGTACACAAATCCTCCCTGGCCGAAACGCTCTACCAGTGCCTGGGCTTTGCGCGTGGACGACAGGTTCGTCGAACCGTCACTGGCCATGACTTCATCGAAAATGCCCAGATGCTTAGCCACGGCATGGGCATATTTGCTATCCGCTGCAGTGCACAGAATCAGGTGCCTGCCCTCGGCGCGCTCATGCTTTAACCATGCAAGAAGATCGTGGTTATAGGGCAGATTCTCCACCGCGATGTCCACTGTGGCGGCAATTCTGCTCTTCATGTAGGCTTTGCCCCTGCACAGCCACTCCGGCAGTAAGGCCAGCCGCCAAGGTTGGCTGCGTACCAAGCCCACACAAGACTCATACAGCAGGTCGGTGTGTATCAGACTCCCGTCAAGATCAACGCAAAGGGGTATCATGATCCTTCCATTTAGTTTTGAATAAACCCACCGCTTCCAGCGGTGGACCCGGAACGGTAGAACCTTTCCGGCAAGAAATAAAATAGGCTCTTCCTCCAAGGAAAGCCCTGCCGGGCGAAAATGGAGGAAGAGCCCAAGCATGAATGGGAAAGTTTATCCCACGCTGGATGGGATTGCAATTACCATGTAGTAATCGCATAGAAATATCGTAAAAGAACCTTATATGGCAAGGTTAAAATCCAACTATTTGATATTTTGAAAGACTTATGTAGATAAGTAGGTGTGGAATTGCTGGAAGGGCATTTAATGCCGGACCATATCCACATGTGTCTGCGAGTGCCGACGAAATTCAGCATTGCGTTTATGACAGGGTTTTTAAAAGAAAAAAGTGGAAGCAGCCACTAAAGTACAGTTAATCAGCGAGTCACAGGATTCTATTTCCGATCACGAGGTTACTGGGTAAGTATCGTTGGGCTGGACGAGGAAACGATCCCCTGCACCGGGTGCAGTTTTAAACTCTTGCAAAGTATATTGAGTCGGATGAACCTTATTTTTTCAATTAATTGCCCCTCAACATCAAAATCGGTATGCGTCCCGTTTGTCTTCACACACCTTCTTCCTGTGAGGATATCAATCATAGTATCCGGGGATGTAAGGTATCCTAACCCGGAAATCCGGGCTAACCCACATATTTCATGAAAAACACCTGATGTTATCTGGTAACTATATGAAAATAAAATGTTTTAACAACTATTTTTCAATGGATAAAAGAGAACACTTTGTAACCGGATTCTATTCATCATCACACTTTGTGATTTTCACCCTTCGGGCGCCCAACGGAAGTGTCTTTAAACTTGACGGAACAACTCAGAAGTCTTGGGGGGCGGATCGATATGGCCCGCTATTCCGCGTCGCTTCTGGAAAAGACATACGCCAGTATGGCCTTTACCAGGTTTCCAAGACTTGCGACCATCTCAATCCGTGAAATATGCGGGCTGAAGAAAAGGTTGCATCGATACAATTGATAGTCTAGGATCTGTCCTGCTTGAACATGGGCTTGTGATTTTTTCACCAGTCATTATTGCTTACGAGTAATCAGCGTTAGTATACTACACCCTATTGATTTGTCGCATATGGTATTAACAAAAAGTTCTGGAAACGGGTTTTCCGTACGTGTCGTATTTTTTGCACTCGCTCTTGCATCGGTTATCCTTATCGGAAATGCTGTATTTGCAGGAAAAGTCCCGGCTAAGGTATCAACGGCCCTCAGGACTGTGTCACTCGTAAAGGCGCACTCTTTTTTTGGTGGATTGCAACATGAGGTGTTAAAAGACGGCAGTCTGCTCGTTAAGACAGGGGAGTCGCGGGTGTCAGGTTTTGTTTTGCCATTGGACCAACGCGAAAAAGGAAAGAAGCTGCAGTTACGGTTTGGAAAAATACAGAACATTCGTTATATCCAAGTATATTTTTCCTGCAATGGTTCACCCTTCACCCTTCTTCCCCGTGCTAGAATAAGCACGGATATACCAGGCCAAAATGATGTGTCGCCTGTCTACTACGTCCGTATACCCAGGGGAAATGTCGACCAGATTCAAGTGACTTTCATCAGGCGCAATGCGCCAGCTGAAGTGGTACTCAAATCGATAAAAAAAATCCCTCTCAATTCGGGCGACAACAGGGTCTGGCCGTATGTTGTGGCTATTTGTGCAGGGATTTTGCTCTTCTTTCCGGGAGTGCTGTTGTATGTGCTTATCCATAGACGAAGCCTGTCTGAGACGGACTTTCAGGTCACGGTCTTTGCATATTCACTTTTTTATTACACCACGGTCTGCCTCTTCCTTTTTATAGTACTGGCGCTGGGATCTACTGTCTCAAATGCCCATATTTACACACTGACCTTCTTTGCGGTCTTGACCACAGTCTTGTTCTGGCAAATCTCAAGAAAACGTCTCTGGAGAGATCTGGCACATCTGCTATGCGCCTCCTGGCGAGAATTTGCGGCCTATTTTGTATTGCTGTCAGTGCTCTGTTTGGTCATATCTCATGACGCGAACCTACCGATAACCAATTTGTATTATAGAGATATAGCGGGACCGAAAACATTTCAGGCCTTTCAGGCTCACGATGGCATGTTTCAGTATGTCAACGGATTGGCCATCGCCGACAACGAACCTTTTGAAAAATACTACGGAAACAACCAACTTATCTATAATGTACAAGATAGGGATATGCTGCCCGGCGTGGTATATGCTTCCTTCCGCGCCCTGTTGAGCCCCATATCTAAAACATTGGCTGGATCATACTTTGTATATACGCTGTTGGGCATTGCCATGAATCTTATGATTCTGTTTCCAGCCGCTGCCATCGCCAAGCGTTTTCTCGGTGTATCCAAAACCTTCCTGCTGTTGTTTCTGTTGAGTGCCAATGCCTTTATGCTCGGCAATTTTTTGATCACCTGGTTCAAAATCACCGCAGGTGCACTGTTTTTAAGCGGTCTGTACTATACGTTTAAAAAGAGAATATCACCTGGTGACTGGGGAAAATCGGGCATGTTTTTTGGGTTGGGGGCGAATGTGCATGCCGGGGCCGCCCTGGGAATTCCCTTCTTTTTCCTGTGGGCAGTCTGGAGAGGATGCAAGGAGCATGGATTTTTGAAGGTAAAATCGTATCTTGGCCCGCTGCTGCTGGTCTTTGTCTTTACAGTCTGCCTGATGCCGTGGTCTTTTGTGAAACATAGCTATTTCCCTGACCGCTATATCTTGATAAAACAGCATTTTCTTGGGGGATACTCGTCCCCCAAGGGGCTTGGGGAATCAGCAATGCTCTTTTTCAAGAACACCCCATTGCAACAAGAATATACCAACAGGCTGGCCCAATTTACTAAATCTTTTCGGCTTGATAAGTTCGTGGCTCTCGCACAGGAATTGAGCGGATACGGTGCAAAAGCCTTTCTGCGTCGATGGGACAAGGTTGAATTTAACTATCTGTCATTCGTACTCTATCCAAGTATGCTTTTTGCCCTGTTGGGATGGATATACGGAAGGTACAAAGACCGGCAAAACATCTATCTCAAATCAAAAGATCCGGGACCGGGAAGATCAATCTTGGGCATTTCGATATTGACAATGCTGGTTGTGATCTTGACGAACTATGGACAATTCCCACCTGATATCGTGTATCATCAGCCCATGGGTGTTTTGGTTCTTGCCAATCTGGTGCTCCTCACTTTCATCTTAAGATCAGCTAAAGCCGTTAAAATCCCTTACATCGGATATGTGATATTTGTTCTGTTTCGCCTTGGCCTTTTTTTATAAGGTGCGAGTTCTTATGGCGGGACTGGCCAAAACTACAACCTGATATTGTTACGTTTTAGAAAAAAAGGAAAAAAGGGGACAGAATTATTTTTGACTATAAAGCTGCCTCCTGGTAATA
>Ga0210085_1001121_pt1 | contig 10781 bp, 10 predicted proteins | sample China_Galinas_PW_5_FD_184866 | JGI IMG/M metagenome (GOLD analysis project Ga0210085, IMG submission 184866) | Wetland microbial communities from San Francisco Bay, California, USA, that impact long-term carbon sequestration - China_Galinas_PWC_D1... | ecosystem: Environmental > Aquatic > Marine... | reverse complement strand
ATAATCGGCATCGATCACAATTGATTTGAGTTCCAAAAATCGCGCTATATCATGTACATTGTGCATAATGGTGTCAGGATCAAGGGGCTGTCGAAGGTAGGCCAGCCTTTTGTAGTATTGAAAATAACTTTTCCGCATTAGGGGGTCATTGAGTTCCAGCGGTTGAATGCAGTATTCAGGGAAGTTCAAAATAAGGTCCTTTTCTACAAAATACGTCCCGGCTTCTTCATCGATTATAGCCTGGAAACGTTTGCTTCCTAATAAAATCTCATAACAGTGCTCACCCGGAATCTTAGGAATACCCATTTCACAAAGATGGTCGTCCAGATCCGGATAACATCTTCCATACAAACACAAAATTTTATCTCCTGCTTCCTTAGCCAGATGGATTTGGTACAGTAATTCTTCTTTTAGCTTTTGGGGGTAATTGTGCAGATAAGGGTTGATATAGGTGATGCTGACATTTTGGTGAAGCCATTGCGGTTCAATGTGTCTGAGTGCATCACGAAAGACCCCACATGCTATGATGCGAATAGACATATTGATTACCCCGCTATAGCTATGTATTTATAATTTCCGAGAATTTACCTTTGATTTTTACCAAATGTTCAAGACTCAATACAGGTTCGGCTTCTTCGAGCCATGTTCGAACCAGTTCACGGGCATTGGTTAGCGGCGTGGGCTTGCCTTGCTCTTGCCAGCGATCGAAATTCATGCGAACAGCGAGAGTGGGATAAAAAAACTGTCGGAACATATGCTTAACCGTATGCTCTTCCGTAATATAGTTACCACCGGGTCCTACGTTCTCGATGGTATTAACGGCAAGCGTTTCAGTGTCCACGTCGACGCCCCTGATCAATCGAAGGACCATTCCCAGGATCTCGTTGTCAATGACGAATTGTTCGTAGGAAATGGAGTTGCCGGAATCCAGCATCCCGGCGGCCAGGTGAATATAGTCGGCTCCGGCCATTGCCACCAGCAAATACGATACGCCCTTTTCAAAACCTGATTGAATATCGGGAACTTTGGCATCTGTAACGCCTGCGGACGCATAAATGGGCAGTTTATAACGTTTTGCCAAATGAACAGCGCAAGTATTCATCATGGCGGTTTCCACCGAGCCCATGGTAAGATCCATGGTTCGAAGATCCATAGCCGTCGGAACAGCACCATACAGCACCCGGGCGCCGGGGTTAAATACTTGAGCAATCGACACCCCTGCCAAAGCCTCCGCATGCAACTGAGCAAGGGTTCCCGCCAGGGTCGCCGGAGAAGTCGCACCGGCAATAGGCGCCGGCGCACAGGTGACCGGAAGGCCGTTTAGAGCGCAGAAGGCCAGTATTTTAAGTGTGTTGGCATCGAATGTCAGCGGGCTGATGGGATTGGTGATCACCGAAACAAAAGGACGTTCTTTAAGGCTGGTTTTCCCGCCTGCCATAAAGCTTGCCAGTTGCCACAATTGCGTTACACCTTCAAGGGTATCGCATCCTCCCATGACATGCTTGGTGGTATTGCTCAAGGCATAAAAAAAATCATTCAGATGATAGAACTCGGAATCCAAATCGTGAGCCTGGCAGGCAATAATATAATATCGAATATTATCGAGGCGATGGACAAGACGTGCGGTATTGATGACGTCTTGTAAGATGGTCGGGCGATAACCCCCGGTGCCCATATCCAGAATCCGGAATACACGGCCGCCGTTTCCAAAATAAACGTTGCCCGATCCGAGATGCAAATCATTTTTACCGTCGCGGGAATAAAGGGTGAATTGCTTGGGTGCCTTTGCAATCATTTTGTCAAGCCATTTTCCGGAGAAACAGACCCGATCTTTTTTGACGTCAACGCTTGCTCCGACATCCTTGAGCATCTTTAAGGTATGGCCGTCGAGAATTTTAACTCCGACACGTTTTAGTATTCTGCGTCCGGCCCGGTCGATTTTGTCGATTTCAGTGCGAGTGAGCAATATGATTCCTATTCCAGCCTCTGATTATAAGGCCTTTACAAGGTCGTCAATCTCTTTTAATATAATGTCATCCTTGGGTGTTACCTGATGTTCCAAAAGAATACGTTTGGCTTCCTCATTGCTGCGCGTGTATAGATCCTTTGACCCTTCGGCTTCCCAGGCGTCATAGCGGCTGCGATCCAGAAGTTTGGGAAGAAAAAGTGCCTGCTCAAAGTTCTCAAATGTATGATCGTCCATTAAAAAGAATGCCTGGGGACTTGCATCTTTAACCCTTTTCAGAGCGTCCAAAGCCAATGTGGTTTCATTTACCGGAATGCCGCGGGTGAAAAAATGCGCCATGGCGACCAATTCATTGGCAATGGTGACCATTTCCAGAGAAGACGTGCTGCCGTACTCGAGATATCCGTTATCATGAATAAGATTGCAGCGGGAGAGCATGGCGGTAATAATCGAAAACATGGCTTCAGCACCGGCCTGGGCATCCACCACTTTGGCATCCGATGCCCCTGAAAAAGACCAAATGGGAAGGCCGTATATTTCGTCACGCATATCCGCTAAAGCCGCCTGGGTCAGGCTCCACTCAGGGCAGCCGTAGGATACGACGGCGGACTTCATGTCAAGAGCGCTGACGTTGGGGCCGAAAAGGAACGGTGCTCCTTTAGCGGCAAGCTGATGTATGATCAACCCTGCCAGGTTTTCAGCGATCCCCATGGCCATCGCTCCGGCAAGGGTTATCGGCGCGCCGCCGCCGGCATTTGACCCGGACGGGAGGCAAATGGGAATTCCTTTGCGGGCGCAAAAAATAAGTCTGTCTATGACCTGCGATGGAAAACGCAAAGGACTGATGGCTTCCGAATAATTCAACAGAAAGGGTTTTTGGCGAAGTTGTTCTTCACCGCCTGCCACCATGCAGGCAATTTCATAAATTTTGGCGATGTCCTCACCGCGATCGGCGATAAATACCATCGGCTTGTTGGTATTTTTTACCATTTCGGCAAACGCGTAAACATAAATATAATCGACGTTGGAAACATCTTCGGGGTTTCCCATGGACATGGCAAAGGAAATATTTTCAAGACCGTCAACAAGCTTGGCAAAATTTCCGGTGTCTGACAAGATGCACCTGCGCCGCTCTCCGGTTTCCAGATCCAAAGTGAACGTCGTATCAGAGCCTGTGCCGTAAAATGGATTCTCATCTACCAGGGGCATGGCTTCATTGCCAAGCTGGTCGTAAAGGGTAATCTGGCGCGGCGCGGATCTGAGGGCTTCTTCGGCCAAATAGGCGGGCAGCCGTATCCAGTCTTTATCAAACACCCTGCCGCCGGCGTTGGCCAGCACGTCAAGGCATTCGGCATGTTCCATTTTTATGCCGGTCTTTTCGAGGATTTCAAGGGCCGCTGTGTGAATGGCCAGAGCCTGTCGTCGGTTGAGAACTTTTAGCCTTGGTTGAAATGTGGGGATAGGTCCGGGTTCCATGGCATCTCCTTATTCCGTGAATCATCTTAAGTTATATTGAGAAGCTTTTTGGTTTCATTTACTGCGGCGCCTGCATCCGGAGAGTAAGAATCGGCTCCGATATCTTCGGCAAACTTTCTTGTAACCGGCGCACCGCCGATGATGACTTTTACAGTGTCCCTCAGTCCTGAGTCGGCCAGAGCCTTGATCGTTTGAGTCATGGAAGGCATTGTCGTAGAGAGTAACGCCGACATTCCCAGAACATTGGCCTTGGCTTCTTTGATTTTATCGACAAATACTTCCGGCGCAACATCCACGCCGAGATCGATAACATTAAAGCCGGCACCTTCCAACATCATACCCACAAGGTTTTTGCCGATGTCGTGTAAGTCACCTTTGACCGTTCCTAAAACAATATTACCTTTGGTTGTCATGGCATTTTCCTGAAAGTGCGGTTTTAACACCTCAACACATTCCTGCATGGTTTTGGCAGACCGCAACATTTGGGGAACAAAAATGGCACCTTTGGAAAACTTGTCGCCCACAACATTCATGGCCTCTATGAGACCCTGGTCAAGAATATTCTGAGCATTTTGCCCGCTATCAACAGCCTTTAGGGTTTCCTCTTTTGCCGTTTTGATATCTCCTTTGATGACTGCATCCAGCAGTGTTTGGTAGCTCATCGGTTTCCCCCTTTTTAAATTTTGCTTTCAGGTTGGTTACTCTTTATTAATCGTGCCATTTTGATAGGCATCGATAAAGTCGCCGCAGTATTCATCTTTGCCAAGAATCATCCGGGCAGACAGCAGATTAGCCATGAGGTGTTTATCGGTGGGGTCTAAAATGGCGGCGGACAGACCCTGGAGTATGCATAGCGACAGAAAGGTTCGGTTGATCAAACGGCGTGCCGGAAGGCCAAAAGAAATATTGGAAAGGCCGCAAATGGTGTTGACGCCGGGAAACTCGTTCATGATCGTTTTGATGGCACCCAAGACAGCGTTTCCCATTCGCGTATCGACTGATACCGGCTGCACCAGGGGATCGACATAAATATTCTCGAGAGCGACACCCTCGGAAGTTAATCTCTTGATCAATTCAGAACCGGTTTGGACTCTGTCTTCAATGGTAAGCGGCATGGACGTTTCAGCCATGCACAGTCCAACAACCCTGCAGGGTTGGGAGGTTATGACCGGCAGCATGTCGTCAAAACGATCTTTTTCCAGCGAAATCGAATTAATCAGCGGTACACCACGGTGGTGTTTGACTGCTTCCGACAGCGCTTTGGGGCTGGGACTGTCCAGACAAAGAGGCAAATCAACGGCATTTTGGACCGTCCTTACCAACCAGCATAGATATTCAGGTTCCCGATCCACAAACGTACCGGCATTTACATCAATAAAATCGGCACCGGCATCTGCCTGGCTTTTCGCTGTTTGGACGATAAACTCAGCATCTTGTTTTACAACTGCTTCGGCAATACGCTTTCGGCTCGTATTGATATTTTCTCCGACAATAAGCATGCTTAACCTCCATTTCTATCGAAAATATCCGCAGAATTGTTTGAATGTCAATGAAAATAAAGACCATCGGAAATCATCGGACATGTTAATGATAGTTGTTTTATTGTATTTTCAGGGTCAATACTGCTACAGGATGATTCTGTATTACCATACCAAAGATTTATAAATCCACCCTTTATCTCCATCTGCGTGTTGGACTTGTATCCAGCTGCCTTTTCGCTTTAAAACTTTGAACGCAACGCCTCTTTCAGCTTTAAAAACGATACTATATTTAGTACCGGGGCCCGAACGTATATTGCAATCTTCTTTAGTGGTAATAACCGATGGAATTTTATGAACAAGGGTACTTTTTAGCCATCCTTTATCCCCTTCAAAATCAATAAATCGAAGCCAGGAGCCAACTTTTTTAATAACTGTTATTGGATAGTATTTATTGACTTGCCAAAGGGTATCATAGTTCGTTCCAGGCCCTGAACGAACATTGGCAATTGAGACTGAAACTGCAAGACGTTCTCCGGCATACGCAGCATTCAAACAGTTTATAAAAGGAAAGTACACGATGACAAAAATATAAACAATAAAACGAATTTTTCCCAAAGAATATCTCCTGTTTTGAATTTCTATAATATTTTCCCAAGAATTATCTGATAATCGTCAATGTGGTTTTATGAATATTTCAACGTGTAACGGAAAATAAATTTTTTTCCCAAAAGCCAACCTGTGATAGGTTTGCCGGATGTGTGCCGAAATAACATCCTTCCGGAGAAATGTTTTCGAGAACATCAAAAATATCATGAAAAAGGATTTCTTTTTTGCGTTTATAAATTTTATGGATGTTTTCGAGTTTTTTCGTCTCCTGTAATTTTTTTTCAACATTCGACAACTTTTCTGCATTATCTTGATCAAGAGCGGCAGCGCGCAAAAAATTCATGCAGTCTTCGATCAGTTCATTAACGTTAAGTGTTGTGTTTTGACTAATTGTATAAAGCCTGTATTCGCTTCCCAGTTTCATTTTGCCCTCATTTTTTATTTTTCCAGGTTTTTTTATACGCGCCTATTTTTGTTTGAAACCCATGCCTCATATCTTTTGAGACAATCATGGCCATTTTTTCGGATACCGCGGTAAAATGGGCAGAAAGTAACGAGTTTTTAATGGAAGGTGTCTCTCCAGGAAGAAATGCGGTGAGGGTAAGCAGCAAAACCGAAACAATCAACACAGCTTTGACAGTACCGACTCCGGCTCCAAATACGGTATCAACCCCACTTAATAAATCAATTTTAAATTGTTGTTTGGCAATTCTTCCAAAAATACCGATCGTAATCAAGGAACCAAAAATAATACATAGAAAACTCAATATCTTGATTTTCGAAACATCTAATGTCCAACGTGCTAAAAATTTTGCAATTGCCATGTAAAACGTTGATGCTGCTATGAAACCGATCAAGACACCTGTTAATGAAAACAATTCCCTAATAAGGCCTGTGAAAACACCTCTGATGAGGCAAAAGCATAAAATCGATAGTATTGCTAAATCCAACAGGTTCATCATTTTGCTTTTATTGACGAAAGCAAGTTTTTAACCTGAAAATCCCAAAAGGTGATCAATTAAGAATGACTATAATTATCCGTCAATCTTTTCTCTTAATGATTCCGCCTGAATAATTTTTTCCCATGTAAATTCCGGTTCATTTCTGCCGAAATGCCCGTAGGCAGAAGTTTTGCGGTATATCGGCCGCAATAGGTCAAGATATTTAATGATGGCAGCGGGCCGCAAATCGAATGTTTCCAATATACTTTTTCTCACCTGGTGTTCAGAGACCTCGCCGGTTCCCATAAGATCGACCATAACAGATACCGGTTCGGCAACACCGATGGCATAAGCGATTTGCACCTCACATTTCTGAGAAAGACCCGCAGCCACAACATTTTTGGCCACATGTCTGGCCATATACGAAGCACTGCGATCAACCTTTGAAGGATCCTTTCCGGAAAAACACCCCCCACCGTGACTCCCCTGACCGCCATAGGTATCGACAATTATTTTCCGCCCGGTAAGACCGCAGTCTCCCATGGGACCGCCGGTCACAAACCGGCCCGTAGGATTAATCAGGTAACGGGTATCTCCGTCCACCATATCCTGTGGGATTATTTTTTTAATGACTTCTTCGATGATCGCTTCTTGAAGGTCTTCATGTGAAACATCGGGTTTGTGCTGGGCGGAAACCACGACGGTATCAACCCGCTTAGGCGTTCCGTTCTCGTATTCGACGGTGACCTGGGATTTACCATCGGGTCTCAGAAAATCCAGAGCACCGTTCTTACGGACCGTTGACAGACGGCGGGTCAATTGATGGGCATACGTGATGGGCATCGGCATGAGCTCCGGGGTTTCGTTGCATGCATAGCCGAACATCAGGCCCTGATCGCCGGCGCCCTGCCCCTTGAATAGTCCTTCGCCGATATTGACGCCCTGTGCGATATCCTGTGATTGCTGGTCGATGCTCGTAACCACCGAACAGGTCTGCCAGTCAAATCCCATCCGGGATGAATGGTAGCCGATATCCCGTATGGTTTCCCGAACCAGTTGTGGAATATCCACATAACAATCGGTTGTAATTTCTCCTGCCACCAAGGCCAAGCCGGTGGTGACCAGGGTCTCACAGGCCACCCGGCTGTTTTTATCCTTTTCAATCATTGCATCGAGAATCGAATCCGATATGGCATCGGCGACTTTATCGGGATGTCCTTCCGTCACCGACTCGGATGTAAATAAATAGTGTCCTTTTCCCATTGAAATCTCCTGAGATAATATGTTTAATAGCGATAAAATTCAGCCTTAAAGGGGCCGTTGGGCGAAACCCCGATATAATCTGCCTGTTCGGGCGTAAGCCTGGTTAATTTGGCGCCGAGTTTTTCAATATGAAGCATGGCGACTTCCTCATCCAGTTCTTTGGAGAGCCGATGCACACCGATATCATGATGGTTGCGCCAGAGCGCTATCTGAGCCAAGGTCTGGTTGGTAAATGAACAGGACATCACAAAGCTCGGATGACCGGTGGCACAACCCAGGTTGACCAGTCTCCCTTCTGCAAGAAGATATATGCAGTGTCCGTCCGGATAAATATATTTGTCCACTTGGGGCTTGATATTGACTTTCTTGATGTTGGGCCATTGATTCAATTCATCGACCTGGATTTCGTTGTCAAAATGACCGATGTTGCAAACAATGGCTTCATCTTTCATTTTCGACATGTGTTCGGCCGTAATGACATCGCAATTGCCGGTGGCGGTAACATAGATATCGGCAAAGGGAAGAGCGTCTTCAATGGTCGTCACTTTATAGCCGGCCATGAGTGCCTGGAGCGCACAGATAGGATCGATTTCGGAAACAATGACCTGGGCTTTGAGACCGGACAAAGCTTCGGCACATCCTTTTCCCACATCGCCATAACCGCAAACAAGTGCTGTTTTGCCGGCGACCATGACGTCGGTGGCGCGTTTGATGCCGTCCAGCAGCGACTCTCTGCATCCGTAGATGTTGTCAAATTTTGATTTGGTCACCGAATCATTGACATTAATGGCCGGCGCCAGCAGCTCTCCGCGATCCTGCATCTGGTACAGACGATGAACGCCTGTGGTGGTTTCCTCCGAAACCCCTTTCCAGTCTTTAACCACCTGGTGCCAGAATTCGGGGTTCTTTTCCCGGGTTTGCCTAAGAAGATCATTGACGATTAGCAGTTCCTTATTTTCCGTGGGTTCGTCGAGAATATCCGGATTTTTTTCAGCATAATATCCCCTGTGAATGAGAAGTGTGGCATCGCCCCCGTCATCCACAACCAATTGAGGTCCCTTTCCGTCCGGCCATGTCATCGCCTGCTTGGTGCACCACCAGTATTCTTCAAGGGTCTCGCCTTTCCAGGCAAAAACCGGAATATCAGAGGCCGCCATTGCCGCGGCCGCATGATCCTGGGTCGAGAATATATTACAGGACGCCCAACGCACGTCGGCGCCAAGCTGTACCAACGTTTCAATGAGTACTGCGGTTTGAATGGTCATATGAAGGCTTCCCATGATCCGGACGCCTTTCAGGGGTTTTTCCGGACCGTATTTTTTCCGTGTAGCCATAAGACCGGGCATCTCTTTTTCTGCAATAGCAATTTCCTGGCGGCCGTAATCGGCCAATCCGATATTACACACTTTATAATCCTGTTTAGACTGCATTAACATGTTATCTCCTTGACATCTTTTGGTCGTTCAGTGTGGAAAGGTCGATGGGACCAGCGGCCGGTATTTGAAAAAACAATCTCCGGATTTTCAAATACTTCCATCAAAATGCGATGATAGTGACACTCTTCTTTAGATCTGAGGGGTGTCTCGGAGAACCGGCGGCGATAGTTTTCCATTTCGGTGTTTCCCATGACACCCTTCAAAAGACCGTCAAGCATATCCACCGTGCCGCTGCCCTCATCAAACTGTTCCTTTACCCGCCAGATAATCTCATTGGGCAGCAGGTCTTCAAAAGCTTTTCTTAAAATCCATTTTTCGATGGGCGGGGATCCTGCAATTTTCATTTCCGGTGGTATCAGCTGGCCCAGTCGAATCATGGACAGATCCAGAAACGGCACCCGTCCTTCGATGGCATGGGCCATGGTCATTCGATCCACCCGTTGCAGATTGATGTTATGTAATGACGCCACCGACCGCCGTAACTCGCGATGTAAAAAATCCGCGTCATTGATGTCTTTATAATAGGTGTATCCGCCGAAAAGTTCATCAGCGCCTTCACCCGTGAGGATCACTTTGACATAATCGGCAGCCATGCGTGAGGTAAAATAACAGGGGATGGCACTTCGCACCAAATCCTGATCAAAAGATTCAAGATAGTAAATAATTTCCGGAAGTTTTTCTCTGGCCTCCTGTTCCGTGAGAATATATTCATGGTGAATGGAGTCAATGTGTTTGGAGACCAGGCGGGCGGCTTCGAGATCCCGGCTGCCTTCGATGCCCACCGAAAACGTGTGGAGCTGATCCATGTGTTTTCTGGCCAGCGCTGCAATAAGGCTGCTGTCCAGCCCCCCCGACAGGAATGCCCCCAAGGGAACATCACTCATCAGCCGTTTGACCACGGCATTTTCCAAAGTTTCTCTTAATTTTCCAATGTAATCTTCCACCGAAGCCTGTTGGCTTAATATTTCCGGAACCGTATAAAAGGTTGAAAATCCTTGGGCGGAATGGAAAGAGGTGCCGGGAGGAAATTCCTGTACAGCGTCACAATTCGAGGGAAAGGATTTCAGTTCCGTCTTTTTCACCCAGGTAGAGGGGTTTGATGCCTATGGGATCCCGGGCTGCGTAAAAATGGCCTTCATCGGCAACCACAAAGGCGTACATGCCGTCCAGATGCTCCACCATGGACATCCCATGCTCTTCGTACAGATGGACGATGGCTTCGGTGTCACTGGTAGTGTACAGGTTGTGCCGTTTGGCGAGTTCGGGCCGCAATTGCGGAAAATTATAGATTTCTCCGTTGGCGATGACGGCCATGCTTTTTGATTCATTATAAATGGGCTGATTACCGCCTTCGGGGTCCATAATGCTCAACCGGCGATGTCCCAACACCCCCGGACCGTCTTGTGACACAAACATGCCTTGAGCATCCGGTCCCCGGTGTGTCACCAGCGACATCATCTTTTTGACGAGGGATAAATTGGTACTACCCCAAACTCCTGCGATTCCGCACATAAGTGCAATCCTTTCTCACGATCTATTTCGTGATTTCAAAAATTCCAACGAGCCCGTGCCCCATTCCCGTTCCGGGTTGAAGCTCCATTTCAAGCTTTCG
>Ga0210085_1001118_pt1 | contig 10792 bp, 5 predicted proteins | sample China_Galinas_PW_5_FD_184866 | JGI IMG/M metagenome (GOLD analysis project Ga0210085, IMG submission 184866) | Wetland microbial communities from San Francisco Bay, California, USA, that impact long-term carbon sequestration - China_Galinas_PWC_D1... | ecosystem: Environmental > Aquatic > Marine... | reverse complement strand
TTCGACTTGTTAGTAAAAATAAATGATGTATATATTTAATATTAAGTTTATGTTAACTTTTATTATTTACTGGAATTTCCTGAAATCTGATCAAAGATCCACTAGGAGTTTTTTATGAAAATATTTGTACAATTTTTCCTTTCGTTATTGCTAATATCTAACCAATTAATTTTTGCTGGAACTACGGGAAGGCTTACTGGAAGAATTACTGATGCTGCCACAGGCGAACCACTACCTTTCGTGAATGTTGTCATAATGGGAACTACTTTGGGTGCGGCTACTGATATTGATGGATATTACTCTATAATAAATGTGCCTCCGGACAATTATGATGTTAAAGCATCAGCAATTGGATACAGCAGCATGACATTTCAGGATGTTAAAATTTCTATTGATTTAACTACTACAATTGATTTTCAATTATCCGAAGCGTCTATTGAGTTAGAGGATGAAGTTGTTGTTGTTGCTACAAAACCACTGGTAAGAATGGATCAGACATCTACCACTTCAATCATTGGTGATGATGTTATCTCAAAGCTTCCTGTTGAGGGAATAGGAGATGTTCTTAAACTTCAGGCTGGTGTTGTTGTTTCTTCTTCAGGGGATATTCATATAAGAGGCGGCAGATCAAACCAGGTTGTGTACCAAATAGATGGTGTGCCCGTTACTGATGTTTATGATGGAAGTTCAGCAGTAAATATAAACCAGAGTGCTGTGCAAGAATTGCAAGTAATAAGTGGTGCTTTTAATGCAGAGTATGGACAGGCTCAATCGGGAGTAGTAAACTTAGTTACCAAAGATGGTGGAAGTGAGTTTGCTGGCAGTGTACAAATGTATGGTGGTGATTATATATCAAGTCGTGACTCAATTTATCCTAACATTGATAATATTAACCCAATTGCAATTCAAAATATTGAAGGCAGCCTAAGTGGACCAATTCTTAAGGATAAGTTATTCTTTTATACAAATGGAAGATACTTTTATAATTCTGGTTCACTTTATGGGCAAAGAGTTTATTTGATAAGTGATCGTGCATATGAAAATCCGATTACCCAGGAGTTTGAAGTTCAGTCAAATGGAGATGGTGAATACGTTTCGATGAACGAAGATGAGAGAATATTTGCACAGGGAAAACTCTCTTATCGTGTTTGGCAAGGATTAAAATTAAGTTTTAATTTTCTTTTTGAGGACCGCGATTATAATGAGTATGATCACTTCAATCAACTAACGCCTGATAATAACCTTCAAAGGTTCAATAAATCTTACACAAATATATTTGCAATTAATCACGCACTCTCTGCTTCAAGTTTTTACACCTTAAATCTTAGTTATTATTTCAAGGATTACCGACATTATTTGTTTGCAGATTTATATACTGGCAACCCAGCCAAACCCACCTTATATGAGGATAATTCTACTGTAGTTACTCCACCATATAGTTTCGGAGTTGGAGGAACTAATTATAATCGTTTCACCAGAAATACTGGAACCTGGGGGGCTAAATTGGATTGGTCAACACAGATTAATCAGGGAATCAATCTTCAATTCGGTGGTGACTTCAGGTATAACGATATTTATCTTGAGAACGTTAACCTTATACCTATGACTGATTCAACAGGGGCACGGGTATCCCCATTTAATGTTGCCGTTCCAGCTCCATCTTCAACGGATTATGATACTTATGAACACAACCCGATTGAAGCTTCTGCTTATGCTCAGATGAAATTTGAAGCATTCAACCTGATCTTTAACCTTGGTTTGCGTTTTGATTATTTTATACCGGATGGAGTTGTCCTCGCTGATCCTACTGATCCAAATATTTTTAACCCACTTAAACCATCAAATAGATTTAATGATAAGAATGGAAATGGAATTCAAGATCCGGGAGAAACCAGTGTTACTTTGGCGGAAAGAGAAACTTACTGGTATAATGATGCATCATCAAAATACAAGTTAAGTCCACGAATTGGATTAGCATTCCCAATATCAGCAACAGGTGTAATACATTTTTCTTACGGACATTTTTTACAACTTCCACGATATGAATATCTCTACGAAAATCCGAGATTTAAACTTGATGTTAATTCAGGTAATGCTGGATTATTTGGTAATGGTGACCTTGAACCTCAACAAACCGTGAAAGGTGAAATTGGTTTGCAGCAGCAAATTGGAGATGATATGTCAATCAGTGCAACTGTATTTTTTGAAGATTTCAGAAACTTAACAGGAACCCAAACTCAGGATATTGAGGTTTACGGAGGAGCTCAGACCTATAGCCAGTATATAAATTCAGATTTTGGCGATGCGCAGGGTTTTGTAATTCAATTTGTGAAAAGATTTTCTGGCAACTTTTCAACCTCAATCGACTACACATATTCAGATGCACGAGGTAATGCTTCAGATCCTAGCGATGCACGAAATGCTGTCTTAGGTGGAGCACTTCCTGAAACTTATATAGCACCACTAAATTGGGATCAAACACACACATTAAATGTGGCACTTGAATATTCTGAAGTAAGAAACTGGGGTTTCTCATTTATAGCTAATTACTTCTCAGGTCAACCATATACTCCGGCAGTAAATAAAAATACCAGAGTTACTCAAAATGCTTTTCCAAGTAATAGCGGAAACAAGCCCAACATTTTTAATGTTGATATGAGAGTTTATAAGGACTTTGATTTTGATCCTATGATATTAACTATATTCTTACGTGTATTCAACCTCTTCGATGCAAACAACCCGGTTAACGTATATACAGATTCTGGTGATCCATACTTTACCTTTGCTAAACTGGAAGCAGAGAGAATTAATCCAACTCTTTACAACAATACAATAACTGAATTTTATACTGATCCAACATATTTCTCTGATCCCAGAAGAATAGAGCTTGGATTAGGTATTAACTTTTAATTTTTATTAAAGGGAATTATGAAGAAGATATATTTTTTAATAATACTGTTTACCGGCGCAAATTTATTTGCACAGCGAACTAGTGATCCTACATTGCTGACGATCGGTTACCATACTGGAAACAGGGCTGCAATAACTTTTTATAACGATGGTCAAATAGCTGGTATTAATACTGGGATTGATATCAGGGGCGAGTGGCCGTTAGGTTCGGGTGAAAATTATATTGGTGATTGTGTCCCTTTAATTGGAGTCGAGTTTATTAATGACTTGAATGACACACTCCAATCTGTCGTAATTTCTCGTGGTCCGAGAAAGGGTCAGTTTGATGAAAAAAGCCCTGATGGTTATTTCTGGGGTTGGAATCCGGTTCCCGGATTCAGAAATCCGAATGTAAAAGGTGTAGCAATGAGCCACCTTTCTGATACCTGGCCAATTGAAGGATGGAATGATCCAATTGCAAGATTCTGGAAAGATGAAGAAGGTAAAACTCAGTGGTTTGGATATTTCGGAAGGGGTATTCAGAATGCCGACCAGGAATCGTTCTTTGAGGCTGATGATGATTGGGATGATGAGTTTAATTCAAGCTTCAAGCCTGATAGCACAAACTTATCAAGAAATGGCATGGCATTAAGAATGAGACAAAGAGGTTTTCAATGGTCAAGCTTCCTGGCAGAAGATGCAATCTTCTGGTTATATGAAATAAATAATGATGGTACCACTTTATATCGTAAAGCAGATTTTGGAACTATCGTAGGTACTCTTGCAGGTGGTGATGGTGATAGCGTGGATGACCTTGGATTCTTTGATATTAATGATTGGATAACATATTCATGGGATAGTGACGGAATTGGCAACCGAGGGCAGAAGGTAGGGTACGTTGGATATGCTTTTCTGGAGTCACCTGGAAATCCTTTTGATGGGATTGACAACGATAACGATTCAAAATCAAACTCACCGAGATTCGTTCAAGCAGATTTTGATGCGATTGCTTATAATGCTGGCGAACAAGTTGTTTTAATTAAAGATACTTTAGATGAGCAAGGTTTAAGAACCTATAGACGAACACTTCATACATTAAGCTCTTCAATAGATACAGTTTATTCACTTGGTGTGCAATTTATAATTGAACCAGGTGTAACACAATTGAGAGAGGGCAATGCAACTCTTCAGACTATTAATGGTCAGGACATTTGGATACCTGATCCATCAGCGAATGATGCAATTGATAATGACCTGGATGGTTTAGTTGATGAAAACGAAGCAACTCACTACCAAACAAGAGTGAATAGAATCCCAGTACCGGCACCAGCATTATCTTATAAAAATTATATTACTGGTCAAGGAGTAAATGACCTGCTTATTGATGAAAGACGAGATAATGACTTTGATGAAGATGGGGACTGGGATCCTCAATTCGATGATTTGGGTGAGGATGGACTTGGTCCTGAAGATGATGACTACCCTGGTCCTGATTTTGGAGAGGGTGATGGAATTCCAACGCAGGGTGAACCCAATTTCGGCAAAACTGATCCTGATGAATCGGATCAAATTGGTCTTACAGGATTTAATTTTTTCCAGCTTGAAGAGGCACCTGATTTAAGTATCGACTCTTCTCTTTGGGGAAGAATGACACCCGGTAGGTTTGACGTGGTCCCATCAACCCCTCAGGATGGCGACTTTATTTATAGTTCAGGATTCTTTCCGCTATTCCCCAAAACTTCAGAAAGATTTTCTGTGGCGCTGTTATTTGGGGAAGATCTAAATGACATCGTGAAAAATAAAAATATTGTGCAGAAAATTTATAATGCCGGCTATGCATTTCCGCAAGCACCTAAAAAACCTAAAATTACTATAACTCAAGATGATGGTAAAGTTGTTATTTACTGGGATGGTGAAGAATCAGAAAATTCAAGAGATTTTGTAACCAAGCAAAAAGATTTTGAAGGATATAAAATTTACAGAGCCACAGATGCTAACTTCAGAGACTCCAGAACCATTTCTAACGCTTTAGGTGTCTTATCATTCGACAAACCAATAGCTCAATATGACCTGTCAAATGAATACAGCGGATTTTTTATTCCGAGTGCTGAACTTTTAGAAGCTTATGGAGGAACAACATTTTATTTGGGAGAAAACAATGGAATTGTAAACAGATTTATAGATTCTACTGTAACACCGGGTATAACTTATTATTATGCAGTTTGCGCATACGATCATGGTGACGGAACTCCTGATATCTTCCCGGAAGAGAATTCAAAATTTATTTTCCGTTCTAATACTGGTGAAGTTATTACAGATGACAATACTGCTTTTATAACCCCGGGAAGAAGACCTGCTGGTTATTCAAACGCATTTATGGATGATCTTACCGAATCAAACCCATTTTTTGGTACTGGTTATGCTGCTATAGAAATAGTTGATGAAGAACAAATTAAAAATAATTTTCATTATCAGATTGTTTTCGAGGATACAGGGTTAACGAATATAACATCTAATTGGTCATTATTAGATTTACAAACACCGGACACTGTATATGTTCCACTTGTGAACGAAACTTATATTGTTAATCCTAATGATTCAATTGCTCTGCCAGCTGGAACTGATACTGTTTTAGTAAATGGAGTTAAGACAGGCGTCTCAGATGAGTATTATAAAGCAGAGTACGATCGATTGGTGAACAGATCTGATGTATATGCTGGTGAAACGCCCATTAGACACGGATTTAGACCTCAGATTTACAATGAGAGAATAATGATCGATACTACTTATTTCGAGGACATTTCAACACAGGGACCAGATTATTATGTTAAAAGATTTTCACTAGAGAATCCAATTTATGATGGTTATGCCACACCAAATGACTATGTTCTTGAATTTTATAATATGATTGTTGATACCTCGGTTGCCGATACAGTTGGAGTGACAATACAACCTAAAGAAGCTAATTTTAAGATTAAAAATCTCACTACAAACAAATATATAGATTTTGCTTATGCAATATTCGGTTCATTAGCAACTACTCATCGTATCTGGTTTAAAGAATATTTAAAAGGACAATATGTAAGAACCTGGCTTATAGATCTTAGTTATGATTCACTAAACGCACCTTTAGAAACTGCTGGTACATTTAATATAAGAACTCTCAAACCATTTAATGAGGATGACAGCTTCTTTTTCACGATGACAGGTGCTAGTATAGATAATGCACAAGCTCAGGATCAACTTAGTAAAATTAAAGTTGTCCCTAATCCTTATGTAGTAACTCATGCGGGAGAACAAAGGCTGTTAAGCAGTCAAACAAGCGGACGCGGTGAGAGAGAAGTAAGATTCACTTATGTTCCGCCTGGTTCTAAAATTCAAATATTTACAGTTAGAGGTGAGTTGGTTAGAACTCTTTATGCAAATGATCTTTATCTCGGTGATGTTTACTGGAATTTAAGAAGTGATGAAAATATAGAAGTCGCCTACGGTGTTTACGTATATTATATAGATGCTCCCGATATAGGTTCAACAATGGGCAAGCTTGCCCTAATTAAATAATGGAGAATTTATTTATGAAAAAGATATTAATAATTTTCTTGTTATCGACAACTTATTTAGTTTGTCAGTCAAAGGTAGCAACAACAGCAGCGCCATTCCTTAACATAGGCGTTGGTCCTCACGCCGTTGCTATGGGTGGGGCATTTGTTGCAACTGCAAACGATGTGACTTCATTATACTGGAACCCTGCGGGTGCCTCGAGAACAAATCAGAATGATGCAATGTTTGCCTATACATCCTGGTTTGCTGACATTAATTATAGCTGGACAGGCGCTATGGTAAAACTTGGTGATGCAGGAACTATTGGTATGAGTTTAACTTATCTGGATTATGGTGATATTGAAATTACAACGCTTGCTGAGCAGGATGGGACTGGTCAATACTTTACTGCTTATGATATGTCTTTGGGATTGACATACGCTTATAACTTAACAGACAGGTTCTCTTTGGGGGGAACTGTCAAATACGTTCAGCAATCTATATGGAACACTTCTGCAAGTGCGTTTGCAGTCGATCTGGGTGTTTTGTTTCATTCGGATATATATGGTTTAAGAATAGCAGCAACAATTACAAACTTTGGAACAGATATGCAGCTTGAGGGAGATGCATTATTAGTACAACACGATGTTGACCCCAATAATTATGGAAATAATGACCAGATTCTTGCTACACTCCAAACGGGTGAATATCCATTGCCCTTAACTTTTAAGATTGGAGTTGCAATGGATGTCGTAAATACTGAAGAAAATCGTGTTACCCTCGCTGCAGATGCATTACATCCTACTGATAATTATGAATCTTTAAATGTTGGAGCCGAGTATATGTATAGTGATTTAGTTGCATTCAGAGTTGGTTATAAGTCTTTATTCCTTGATGATACTGAAGAAGGGTTTACAGCCGGTATTGGCTTAAATTATAGCTTTACACCTGATTTTGCTGTAAGAGTAGATTATGCATACCAGAATTTTGGAGTTCTGGATTATTCCCAGCACTATTCAATAGGTATTAAATTTTGACCCTTAGTTACTTTTAATTAAAATATTTCTATATTTAAACAATACAATACTGATTTATTCTGAGTAACAAAATAAAATTCTTTCAATAATCAAAGGAGAACCAAATGAAAAAAATACTTTACTTTTCACTTTTTCTAATATTTGCGGGTAACGTTTTTGCCCAAAAAGACATTCTTGTTAACTGGGAATGTAATATGGAAATTGAAAGACTATCTGGTAGATTTGATCCTGCAACTGATACTGTTGAGGTTAAAGGTGATTTTAACGGCTGGGCTAATCCTGGGCATATTCTTGGTCAAAGTATTGATCCTGACCTTTATGTTAGTGCAGATCCGGATACTATTTTCGATGCAGAAGTTGGTGACACAATAGTTAATTATAAATTCTTCTACACTCCCACTACCTGGGAAAATGATCCTAATAAAATTCATATATTAACTCAGGCAGAATATGATGCTGGTATGGTAACCGAAGCAAGACCCTTTAACGATGGTACTTTATCAACAGTTACAAACCAAGAAACAGAGGTTGTATTCCAGGTTGATGTTAGAGGTGCAGTGTCAGCAATAAATAGTCTTCCATTCCCTGAAATTAATACGGTACATCTGGCAGGAGGCACATATCCATTACAATGGCCAAGTTTAGGTTGGCCAAGTGGTGAAATCGGATTAATGATAGAATGTTATGATGATGGCACCAATGGTGATATGACCCCTGGAGATAGCATATTTACTACAACGGTTATTTTTCCAGCATTTACAACTTTTCTAGTAAGTTATAAATTTAGTCTAAACTTCGGAGATGATGTTAACAATGGAGGAGGAAATGATAATGAAAATGCAATCGGTGCTAATCACCAATTTAACCTATTTCCTTCTGCACAGTATTGTGTAACTAAAGATACATTTGGTATAATGTTGTTGAAGGATTTTGTTTCAGATGTTGAACCTGTAAACAATGTTATTCCAAGTGCGTATGCTTTGGATCAAAACTATCCCAATCCGTTCAATCCAACAACTAATATAAACTTCAGTATTCCGAATGAAGCATTTGTAACCCTTGATATTTACAATGCAATCGGACAGAAAGTTGCTTCATTAGTTAATGAAGATAAATCAGCTGGGACTTATACCGTTGATTTCAATGCTACCAATCTAACGAGTGGAATATATTTCTACAAGATAACAGCGGATAACTTTACTGATACCAAGAAAATGATTTTGATGAAGTAATTTTTTTAGAAATTATTTTGTTAAAAGTTAAGGCCCCGTTTAGTGGGGCTTTTTTATTTGGATGTAATTTCGAGAAGTTTATCTTTTAAATATTGCGCATTAGCAAAATCAGGTTTTACCTTCAAACAGCTTTCAATCGATTCGAGGGCTTTATCATATTGTTCATTTTGAATATATGCACCTGTAAGATTGAAATAAACTTGCGCATCTGTCTTATCAAAAGAACTACTTTGATTTAAATAAACTATTGCCTCATCAATTCTACCGTTATTCAGGTTTATGTTACCCAGCCATTTTGCTGAAAATGCATCGGGAGATTCTTTAAATCTCTTATTTAAAAAGTTATAAGCAAGTTCAAATTCTTTTACATTTATTAACTCAGAAGCTGCATAGTCATAGTCAGAAAGCTTAAATGGATACTGAGAAATAAGCACCTGGTATTCCTTAGCAAAATTTATAAAGTCATTTTTTTGTAAATACCAATCTGCTGCTTCTCTGTGTCCTTTTTCCCAGTTTGAATTTTTAACTGCAATGTTATAGGCTATAGAATCAATTTTATCCTTCAACTCTAATTGATTTAAGAAAGAGAAATCACGTTTCTCGACAAAAGGCCAATCGTTGAGCAGACCCATTAATCTAATTTTTGCAATAAGAGAATCGAGGTGTGAGAAAGCAAAATTGACTACAACTATACTGTCCTGTTCCGATTCTGAGAAATGAGTGTCTGTTTTAGTCGGCAATAAATTATTTTCAATCATTGATTCAAAAAATGCTTCTCCTATTAGTTGATATCCCTCAAGTGAAGGATGCAAATGATCCACAATCAAATTATATCCCACTATTCCATCGGGACTCTGTGCATTAAAAGTAGATTCAATATCAATAAAAGTACAGTTATATTTTTGTGCAAGATTAAATATTATTTCATTAATTTTTTCAGGTGCTCTGAATCTGAGTGCATCAAGATCTTTTGCTAACCGGTATAAAGAATCAGCCTGTTCAATGTTTCCAATTAAAAGTTGCCGGTTAGCCCCGTTAAAAACTGAATCAGCATTTTTATCTGTATCATTTCCAACAGAAATAAATGGTTTTTGATCTTTCAGATTGCTGACAAGGTTTCCAATAATTACAGGTACGCCTGCTTTAACAGTCATTTCTATAATGTCCTCAAAGTTTCCCTCAAACTGATGCAGGCCGGCATTGAACATTTCAGAGTCCAAAGGAATCAGTTGTTCTTTTACGATGCGTGCCATCAATGTCCCACCCTGCTCTTTACTTCCTTCATCATTGCTAAACAAGTTTGTAATGGAACTGATTACATCTCTAACCAATTGAATAGATCTAAATTTGTTTAACCAGATTAGTAGGTTTACAATGCTTCTTGAATTACCAATATTTTCATTCGATCCTACCCCAAATGCACCATAGTATTCATTGTGACCAGCGTAAATCAAAATCAAATCCGGTTGTTGTTCGAGAACACCGGGAAGCAGATCTCTGATTGTATAAGAATTGGTAGCTGTAATAGCGATGTTTACTACTTCGATATAATAATCAGGATACAGAAGTTCTAATCGATCACGAATATATCTTGAAAAAGTTCCATTTGGAGAAAACGGAAATCCTTGTGCACTGCTTCCACCAAGTACAAAAACTCTGAATGTATTTTCTCTTTTTACGATATCAAATGCATCGTTATTTGATTGAGGAACTTCTCTCGTGTCTAGGAAATACCTCCAGGCAATATCAGGATTGAGCATTTGCTTGGTCTCTGTTAATTTAATCCACTGATCACCATCTCTCCCATAATTTATCAGCACGAGAAAAATTTCAAGAATCACAAAGAATAAAACGGGAATTAAAATAAGAATAAGATAAAACCAGAGTGGAGATCTGCGTTTAGTGCTTTTCGTATTATTTAATATTCTTCTCAACCGCATTATTCCGATTAATTATTTCTGAAAGCTGCTCCTGAATCTGTTTTGCTCTGGGAAAATCAGGACTAATTTGGAGACATTTAGTTATTGATTGAAATGCTTTCTGGAATTCCTTTTTCTGTGCATAAGCACCAGTGATATTAAAATAAACTTGTGC
>Ga0210085_1001117_pt1 | contig 10796 bp, 9 predicted proteins | sample China_Galinas_PW_5_FD_184866 | JGI IMG/M metagenome (GOLD analysis project Ga0210085, IMG submission 184866) | Wetland microbial communities from San Francisco Bay, California, USA, that impact long-term carbon sequestration - China_Galinas_PWC_D1... | ecosystem: Environmental > Aquatic > Marine... | reverse complement strand
ACGATTTCCCGCCCTGCTCGAAATCGTGTTGCTGCAACTTATCCACATGTCGCCGGGTGGCCGCTATACCGCCGTTACCCTGTCGCGTTATTTCCTCGCGGGCACGGGCACACTGCTGGTCGTCGGCATGCTCGGCGGCAGCTGGGGGCAGGTCCAGTGGCTGATAGCGGCCCTCGGCGTCGGTATCGGCTTCGGCCTGCAGGAAATCGTGGCCAACTTCATCAGCGGCCTCATCATCCTGTTCGAGCGTCCCATCCGGGTCGGCGACTTCGTCAGCGTCGGAGATACCGATGGCCATGTCACCCGTATACAGATTCGCGCCACCACCATCCAGACCCGGGATCGCAAGGAACTGCTGGTGCCCAACAAGGAGTTCATCACCGGGCGGCTGCTCAACTGGTCGCTCTCCGATCAGGTGACGCGTATCATTATCCCCGTCGGCATCGCCTATGGCAGCGACGTGGATCAGGCGATGGCGTTGATCAGCGAAGCGGCGCAGGAAAACTCACACGTACTCACGGACCCTCCTCCGTTCACCGGTTTCGAGGTCTTTGGAGACAATTCCCTGAATCTGAATCTGCGCTGCTTCATCGATTCCATCGATTACCGCCTCTCTACGATCAGTGAACTGCACCAGGCTATCAACCGCAAACTCAACGCGGCCGGTATCGTCATCGCCTTCCCGCAGCGTGACCTGCACCTGGATACCACGCGCCCGCTCGACATCCGCATCCGGCATGACGACGGCACACAGGGTGACGACGTGTAAGCGAACACAAAGGTTAACTACCGAATGAAGAAGAAATCGTCCAGGGAAAAGACCGGGCGTTCCTGCCTGCAGAGAGGTCTAACAAGGGTCGGAAGCCCGTGACTCTCATCGCCAGTGTTTGTCCATAAACACCGTTTTCACCGCAGAGACGCACGACTACAGGGAGAAGGTGAGACCGGGTAGTGGTCGAGAGACTGGCCTGGGCCATGCAGGAGTTAGAGCACCAAAAGTAGGCGCTTTAGGCGACGCATGGAGCAGTTGTCGAAAGAATGCAGAGAAATTCTTCAACGAAAACACACAACGACTTTGCGTTCTCGGCGTCTATGCGGTGAGTTTATTTTTTTGATTGGCCGGGTTGGCGCTCCGACCAGGGCTTGAAGGGATACTCGATCGGACTGTCCCGTAGTCCTTTGGGAAGCACCAGCCGGCGCTCGCCGTGCTGCCACTGCATGACGTAGGTTTGCTTGGCAAGCTGCTTGCCCGTGTCGTCGACTTCATAGCCACCGAGTATCGAGCGGAATTTCATGTGACCGAGCTGCATGCGGATATCTTCTTTATCCAGCGAACCCGCAAGCCGTACTCCGGCTTCCAGTACCTGGCCGGCGCCATAACCGTAGGCGTTATAGACACTGGCAGCCGGGGTCTGGCCGTAGTGCTCATTAAAGCGGAAGGCAAAGTCGAGGGCCATGGGCATATGCGCAGCGGCCATCCAGGCCACGGCACCCAGAACGCCCTCGGCATCCGGGCCAAGCGCTTCGCCGAACTGGGGCAGGGCAGGACCCACCGTAAACACAAACGCCCTGGGGGACAAGCCGCTTTTCTTCGCCTGTTTCATGATGGCAATGGAACCATCGAGATAGGTGGCGCCGATGACCACATCGGGATCTTTCGCGCGCATCTGTCCGACGAGTGCTGCGAAGTCACTGCTGCCCTGGGAAAATTCTTCATCGAACACGATTTCCATGCCCTGCTTTGCCGCCTCGACACGCACGCCCTCGGCGACTTGTTGTGTAAAATCGGCTCCCGCATAAACCAGTGCAATCGTGGCCAGTCCCGCCTTCTTCGCTGAAGTGATCACCAGGTTCAGATAGCTGTCAGCCGGGGCATCCACCTGGAAAATATACTTGTTGCCCCGAGACCAGATATCCGCCGATGAAGCCCCGGTGGCAACCATGGGGAAATGGTGTTTTTCCGCAACGCGACTGGCGGCCAGGGTAAGTCCGGAGGAATACGGGCCCAGCAGCAGGTCGACCTTGTCTTCGCTGACGAGGCGCTCGTACAGTGCCTCGCTGGTTTCAGCATCGGACTTGTCGTCGTAGTAGACGATTTCGACCGGACGTCCCAGCAGCGCGCCGCGCGCATCGAGATCATGCGCCCACATCTGTATGCCTTGCAGCTGTTCGCTACCCGGCGCAGCATATTCGCCACTGAGCGACACCGTCACGCCCACCTTGATGGGTTCGACACCCGCGGCTGCCTGTGGCCAGAACACCACCGGAAAAACCAGCACAGCGGCAAGCAAGGTACCGGCTCTCAGTAAATATCCCTGCAATCTCTTGGTCATGTTGATCACTTCTCAATGTCCATCTTGCGCTTGGTGGTATACAACATGCGTACGAAGTCGTACTCGAAGGGTGAGCCGGTTTCGTAGTACCTGAAAGGTACATGCGCCCGCGTGTCGATGGGATAGAGGGTATAGTAGGCAATCTGCCTCTGCGGGTGGCCATCCAGGTTCAGCGGATCGATTGCCGACATCGCCAGGCTGTCTGTCACGAGACCGGTGGTATCACGCAGATTGCTGGGTCCGTAGATCGGCAGAACCAGATAGGGGCCGGTGCCGACACCGTAGTAGCCCAGGGTCTGCCCGAAGTCCTCCAGCTGGCGCGGCAGGTCGATGGAGGAGGCAACATCGATCAGACCGAGCAGACCCACCGTCGTATTGACCATCAGGCGCCCGGTCGTGATGAAGGATTTCTCGGCGCTCAGTTGCAGGGCGCTGTTGATCAGCGTGGTGATGTCGCGGATATTGTTGAAGAAGTTGTGCACCCCCTCCTGCGCAATGTCCGGGACCACCGCCTTGTAGCCGCGCACCACCGGCAGGAAGAAATATTTGTCAAAACGGTAGTTAAAACGGTACATGGTCCGGTTGAACCCTTCCCAGGGATCCGGGACCTCATCCGAGATGTAGGTCGTGCCCGGCACCAGCACATCATCAGGAGTGAAATAGGGCTCCTCGATGACATCACCCTTCTGGATGGGAGCCGTGCTGCAGGCGCCCAGCAGAAAAACGGCAACCAGGATCAGGGAATGTTGAGCCAGTTTCATGCAGCTTGTTTTCATAACGGTATCGTCCTCATTGCCTGAAGACGTTGACCATATGGGCTACGTTGTCCTTGTAGTCCATATTGCCGCAATGCCCGCCGGTGGGATAAATCGTGGCGCGGTCGCCGAACACGCGCTTGAAGAAATCGACTTGCCCGGGCTCCAGGATGATGTCGTCGGCGTTGGTCATGACCTCGATCTTCTTGCTGTTGTGCAGATAGTCCTCAATGGCAGTGAGACTCATTTCATCGATCAGCTGCTGGCGTGTCACGGACGGGTCCCTGGCATGAAAGTAAGGATAGAAATAAGCATGGAAGTAATCCGTGAAGCCGACACGCATGCTCACCTTGGCGTAAACTCCGGGGGAGCTGTTTTTGGTGAAAATCACATTCCTGGGTTTGACGAAACCGTAGTTGGTCATGAGGTCCGAGGTAAACGCCAGGTTGGCGGAAGAGATGCGGAACGAAACACCAATCAGCGCCGCCAGTTCCTCGTTGTTGGGATTGACGGCTTCGAAGGCCTTGTAGAGAAACTCGTCGTCGAAATCCACCGACTTGGAGCGTTCGTAGACCCTGCCGACCTGTTCCACGAGCTTGTTGTAGAACAGCGCGAAATTATCCACACCACCCGGGATGTTCTCCAGCATGCGATCAAGCAGCGAGATGGAGTCGTAGAGGCGCACCGGGGGATTGATCAGCAGCGCCTTCCTGAAGCGGAAAACCTGTTTCTGCTCGTCCAGCAGGGTCACGAACGCAGTATTGAATCCGCCCAGGCTGTATCCTGTGATGTAGAAGTCCGTCACCTCGATCTTGTCTTTCAGCGTGTCCCAGATCCGCTCCATCGCCCGGTAGAGATCTTCGGCATCCTTGTAGGCATGCCCGGGCACGCCCGTCGAGGAGGCAGACACCATGAAGTTGGGATGAGTGGGCGAGGACAGGGAAACGACATGAAACCCGGCCTGGTAAAACGCCCGCGCCATGTTCCGGTTCTTGGCGCTGTTATAGGGAGAGCCGGTGCCGGCGATGAGAAACACCAGCGGGGCCGGGTCTTTTTGCGCCACATAGGAGTAGCGCATTTCCGACTCATACCACAGGTAGTCCGGCACCTTTCGATCGGGGAAGATCGTTATGCTGCGATTCTTGACCGGGATCGTCTTGGGAAGATCCGCCATGAATTTCGGCGGAGTACCCACTACCGTGGCAACGTACTTGTTGTCGATGGGATAGCCATAGGGCTCATCCGCGGCGACCCACCCTGTCACCAGCCAGAGGGCAATCAGGAACACACTGAGGATTGTTTTCATCGGCATCACTTTATATATAAAGCACGCCGCCAAAGCCGGCAGCGCGCTGCAGTCTACCGGAATATTATTTGCTTGTCATTCGCGGTTAATCGCCGACGTCAACCCGCACCGGAAGCGCAGTCACCTGTCGGAGGCACGGGTTATGCGGCGGGTTTCCGGCAGGTGACTTCACCGGTACGCGGATGGAGACGCTCCTTTGCACCATTCCAGTGCGCCCCGTTTCCCGGAGGAGACAGCCGCGCTACAGCAATGGCGCAAGCAGATGAACCGCATTCTCTAGAAATCGCTGTTTAAAGGTACGCTGACGCCATTCGTTCAAGCTGACCGGATCGGAATCATCGAGGTAGCCCTGCTGCATACGTCTGATCAGGGCGGTTGACTCCCGGTCATAAATCAGCAGGGATAATTCGAAATTGAGCCACAGGCTGCGAATATCCATATTGACTGACCCGAACAGGGCAAATTCACCGTCAACCGTGATCGATTTGGTATGCAGTAATCCTCCCTTGAAGGCGGCGATCTGCACGCCAGCCTCAAGCAGGTCGGCGAACACCGCCTTGCCGGCCAGATCCACCAGTCGCGAATCATTTCTTGCAGGCAGTACCAGGGTCACCTTCACGCCGCGGTGGGCCGCGGACAACAGCGCGGTCAGTACCGATTCATCCGGCACGAAATACGGCGTGGTTATGATGAGTTCGCGTTGCGCGGCATAGATTGCGCCCAGAATCATTTGCAGGATCGCGAGCGGCTGCGGGATGGGTCCCGAGGGAATCACCTGAATCGGCACCGGTCCCGGCACCGGTGCCGGGACCGGCCTGACGTCAGTGACCTCCAGGCTGTCCAGCCCGGCGCCGGTCGCGACCTCCCAGTCATTGATAAACACCCCGCCAAGCGCCTCCACGACCGGGCCCTCAATACGAAACATGGCATCAACCCACTGCCCCACGCCCTCGTTCTGTTTGAAGAAACGCGGATCGACCAGATTCTGGCTGCCGGTCCAGGCTACTTCGCCATCAAACACGGCAAGTTTGCGGTGATTGCGAAGATCGGCGCGGGTCACCAGGGTCGTGAACAGCCCGACCGGCAACGCCACGGCCAGTTCAACGCCGGCCTGCCTTAGCCGGCCCGCCGCGGCGCTGTGCAGAAACGGCTTGCTGCCCAGCGCATCGAGCAGCAGGCGACAGACCACACCCCGTCGCGCCGCCCCGATCACGGTCTCCAGCAGTTCATCGGCAAGGCCGCCTGCATACCAGATATAGAATTCCAGGTGGCAGCTGCGACGACTGCGGGCAATTGCACCGATGAGCGAGCGAAACACCTTGTCTGCATCCTGCAGGAGCTCCAGCCGGTTGCCCTGCAACGCCGGGAAACCGGTAACAGTGTGAGCCTGGTTCTGCAACGCCACCGCTTGCGGAGAGACATCTGTCCAATCAACGTTTGCCCGGGCGCACAACGCCTGTTTCCAGTCCGCGTACCGCCCATGGATTAACTGGCCGCGCTTCAGGTATTTCCCGCTGATGCGGCTTTCTCCGACAACCAGGTATATCAGGCTCCCCAGTACGGGCACACTCAGGATGATGGCCATCCAGGCCAGCAGGACACCGACGGGACGGCGGCGCATGATGACTCGCACAGACAATCCCAGAACAAGGATCGCGTGTACAAGGAACGTTCCGACGGGAACCACGCTGATATTATCCATCGACACTTAAGGCTGAATTTCCCGGTTGTACATTACCGGCAACGGTCAGTGCGTTTTTCCTGAAATGGCATTATTATTTATCCGCGTACACATGAATACCACTGAATAGCATTGGCGTTTCATCTGCACGGGCGATACGCCATCGTGGCGCAAATGTGCTTGCACAGGCTGCGGACACGAACCATACTGGCAAAAATCTCCTGAAACCGGGATGAACACTTGATAATAACGTTCTACGGGGTGCGCGGCTCGATTCCCTCGCCGGGGCCCGCTACCGCCAGATACGGCGGCAATACATCGTGTGTCTATATCGAACTGGCCAGTGGCAACAGCCTGATACTGGATGCCGGCACGGGCATCAGGGCGCTGGGCAAGCGCCTGGCACAAACGCACGAGGCCATCAACATCCTGCTCTCCCATGGTCACTGGGATCATGTTCAGGGCTATCCGTTCTTCGAACCGATCTATCAGCCGGAAAGGCGTATTCGCGTCTTCACCAGTACGCAGGGCGAACACGGCCAGCTCTGTTCCCTGTTCAACCAGATCGACGGCGCCAACTTTCCAGTCAGTGCCGAACAACTGCCCTCGCAGAGCGTGTGCATTACCGAGAATCCCGCCATCATACTCGGCGAGGAAAGCATCATCGTCAGGCGCGCCCGCATCAATCATCCCGGCGGCGGCTATGCCTATCGCATCGAGGAAGACGGGACCTCCTGTGTCTATATCACCGACAATGAACTCGATCCGCCGCACAATGTGACGACCCGCTATGAGCAGTGGGTGGAATTCTGCCGGGGTGTGGATGTCCTGATCCATGACGCACAGTACCTGGAGTCCGACATGCCCACCAAGCATGGCTGGGGACACTCGCTGGTGACCCAGGTCAGGCAACTGGCCATCGACGCCGAGGCCTCCAGCCTTGTCATGTTCCACCACGACCCCGATCGCAGCGATGCCGAGATCGATTTCATTCAGCAGGAGAACGACGCCTTTTTCCGCGGCCGAAGGGCGCCCTCGCTCAGCGTGTGCGCCGCGGAAGGCATGCGCATCCAGCTGACACCTCAACCCGGCAAGGCGACCCGGATCGACATCAGCTGATCGCTGAAGTTCGCAGCGCAGCACGGCCGAACGGCTGCCGGGGTTCAGGCGAGGATCGCCGGTACCTGTTCAGGCGAAATGACGTGCAGGTGCAGCCGCTCATCCATTCCGTCCAGACGCTCGAAGTCCTCCCGCAGGGACGGTCCCGTCACATCGACGCAGGACGTGGCGATGACGAGGCGGAAACGGTTGAACCCTCGCGCTTCGCGCAATCGCCGGCCTTCAAGCAGCAACTTGCCCAGCTTGCGATGCACGGTGTCCGGATCGTCGCTGCGCACCACCAGAATCAGCAATCGCTCACCCACGCTGATCAGCTGGCCCTGTGGCCAGACCCCGAATGCCTCCGGGGCATCTTCCACTCCGATGCGGCTAAAAACCGCAGCCGGGCACTGACAGCCGAGTTCCTGTCGAACGAATCGCTCGATGGCGTTGTGTGTAAGGGTTTTCACAGGACCCACCGAGTACGAGGGCAAACCGGTCACGCGGGAACCCCTCTTTATCTATTTGTTATTACATATTTGTCATCATTTTAGCGCATTAAGTGTCTACGATTACTGGCTAATCTATCTGTGTCATATTTCATGTCGTGACTCAGTGGCGCCTGCGCGTTTTCCAGGCCGTAGATCAATATTCCGGTCAGTGCGATGCCCGACAGACTGATCACATCAGCGGGATGATGATCATCATCATCATCACCACCCGCCGGGGTGTGGCCGAGGTGGCGGGAAGCTCACCGTGCAAACAGGGCCTTCAGATAGGCCAGCGCTTCCGGTCACGGCCGGACACAACTGTCGAAGTACATGTGCGGCGTAACGATGCCTCCCCACAGTATCCGGATATGCGACCAGTCGAGGAATCGGATAACCGGCCAACGCATGTACAGGCAGCCAGTCCTTGCCCGCCAGAAAGGCGATCGTGAAAGCAGCCGCCAGACCCCAGTGGAAAATGCGTATCAGTGGATCCCACACCTGCACGTTCAAACGATCAACCATGCCGTCTAACCCCGCTGTTCATTTGCAGGGGAGACCGGACAATAAATCTCCTGATTATCACTAAAACTCAGCTACGACGGAGATACGTGGTATCCGGCCCCGGGCTGCAAGGCACGCCGGAAATACCTCCCTGTAGGCTCGACTGCCGCAGTCTCTACGGGCATCCTGACCTCACGCGACACGTGCACATCCCTGTGCATCGTCCCTGCGGCAGACGGTCTTGCAGCCCGAGGCCGGAACCACATCCAACGCTGGCGGCGGGTGTGGGACCCGCGAACTAGGAGCCTGTCGGATTTTGGATTGATCTACTCGGCAACTGTTCCATGCGTCGCTTGAATCGCCTACTTTTGGTGCTCTACCTCCTGCACGGCCCAGGCCGGTCTCTCGACCGCTACCCGGTCTCACCTTCTGGCCCAGGCCAGTCTCTCGACCGGTTCCCGGTCTCACCTTCTCCCTGCAGTCGTGCGCCGGCGGGAGAGCGGCCCATAGTTCCCCGATATTTCGTTACATAGAACCACTATGCGCCTCGATATCGTGAACCAGCGTACAGGGAGGTATTCACCTTATGTACCTGTTTGCGGGACCCACGTCCGCCATTTCGACCGCATGCGTCGTTTGGCTGAGTTTCAGTGATAATCAGGATAAATCTTGGTCCAGGCTGAACGGTTGAGATCGGCCGAGTGCATGGGTGATCCGGCGGAAGATGGAATCCGTCTGCACCGGCCGGCAAGAGCACGGTAGTAAGTATCCTCCGGCAAAGCCGGAGGCTTTAGTTTGTGAGCCGCTCGAAGCGGTCTGAATAACGGAGCCTACCGGCTCCTTGAGCCCCTCAAAGGGGCTGCTACGTTAACTGTAATTGGTCAATCCTGCGATCTTCCGCCTCTTGGTGGCGGATATACTCCCGGATCACCTGCTCGTCCCGACCCACCGTCGAGGCAAAATACCCTCTCGCCCAGAAATGCTGACCGACAAAGTTCTTCTTCCGGTCAAAATACGTACGAGCAATAGGGATCATCGCACTCTTCCCTTTGATAAATCCCACAATCTGCGAGACCGCATACTTCGGAGGAATCGATATCATCATGTGCACGTGATCCGGCATGATCTGCCCTTCTTCTATCAAACTCTCCTTCTGCCTCGCCAACCGGTGAAATACCTCGCCAAGCTCCTTCCTGATCTGACCGAACAGCTGCTTCCTACGGTACTTCGGTATAAATACAATGTGGTACTTACACTCCCAACGCGTGTGACTTAAACTTTCTACTCGTCTCATGGTTTCTCCTTAGCGTGGTGCTTGGCGGCTCACGCTTTGGAGTTACTATGAGACTCCCGTCACTGTCAAACTTCTGATGCCTCCCCAGCATAGCTGGGGATCTCCCTTTTTGTTTAGAGCTGTGTAGTGGGATTTTCCTCCCATATTTCAGGCCTTTCTGATTGACCAGACGTGAGCTGTCGCCGGCAGCCGACAATAAATTTCTTTTAGAAACAGACAGATAAGCTTTGTCTTTGCTTTTATGTCGCCGCACGGCAACACAATGACTCGATTCCCGGGAATCCTGTGAGTGATTGCGACAGGAATATTAGCTACATCTTATTGTCCGGTTTGAGATTTATGTTTCATGGCACGTTTATTGATAATAAAGATTTCGACGACATCACTATGCGGGAGAAGTCGCTCACAGAAATCATATGCAGTATGGATTGTCTTCCCGCCGTCGGCGATAACCGGCCTGCATGCCGGATTTTCGAGTGGGTAACGGTGAACTGATCCGAAAGGACTTAGTGGTCCTTCAGGGACGAACTCTGGTGCACGATGCCGCAACGAGTACAGGACGCTTTCCGGGTGTGATGGATGCCGCTTCTGTGTATTCGGCGAGAGGGAAGTTGGAAACCTGTCTGCGTTCACCGGTCCTTCACACGGATGCCGTTCGAAAGGGATAGCAAAGATCCACCTCATTGGACGAGGTGGTTGTATGAATGATGCAAGGCTATACCAGCGACACCTGCGGTTACGGGTGTGGGTAGGGCAATGCGATTTGAACAGGAAATACCTCCATGAAATCTATATCCAGTAATTCTTCCGGTTTGTACGTCACGCGTGATAACCGCCGTGGTGACAAACTACACCGCAATCGTGGCACGTTGCTGACCTGCGCCTTGTGTGTACTCCTGGCACTGCCCGGTATGGCGTCGGCCAAAAAGCCCTCGGCAAGCACCGCCGCGACTTGTGCGGTACTGTTGCCCGCTTCTATCGATACTGGCAACAGTTTCAGCGTCAAGGTGGTCCGCGTTCCAAGCTATCCTGGCAGCTGGCACCAGCCGACGATTTACACCGATGTCGTGTATCCCATGCTGCCCAATAGCAGCAATACGGATAGCAATATCCAGACGATCAACCGGTTCAACGTAACCTATGCCTTGGCAACCTTCACGGTTCCGGTAATGGAAACCGGCATTTTGACCACGTCGACTTCGCCAGACAACACAGCCACAGCGACTGTAACGGCCATGATTTCAGAGCCGCTCAAGAACGGCAAGACGAAACAGACCACATGCTCCTCGACCACACCCGTCGTGCTGGGTAAATAGCTACTGATGCAGACGTCCGGT
>Ga0210085_1001115_pt1 | contig 10805 bp, 11 predicted proteins | sample China_Galinas_PW_5_FD_184866 | JGI IMG/M metagenome (GOLD analysis project Ga0210085, IMG submission 184866) | Wetland microbial communities from San Francisco Bay, California, USA, that impact long-term carbon sequestration - China_Galinas_PWC_D1... | ecosystem: Environmental > Aquatic > Marine... | reverse complement strand
AGCTCGTGGCTCAGCCTCAACTTGCCAAGCTGCCGTACAACACAACTGGAAACAACGATCAACCTCCGTGCACTTTCTGGGTCAGTTTTTCTTAGCGCTAGAGGGTCAATTTACGTTAGCGTCGAGGTGAATAGCACCCGCCGTGAGCTCGTACTCCTCTTCGCCGCCGCTGGAGTAGCTGCGCTCCAACCAGCCGGCGGCGAGCCAGTCCGCCAGATACGCACTCGCCGCCTGGGGCAGATCCCAGCCCTCGGCGCGCAGTCGCTCCAGGTCCCGACCCAGAAGCTCCACCAGGAGCGAGGCGGGCAGCTTGCGGTCTTTGGTGAGAAGACGGGCTTGCAGCAAGGCCACGACCGCCGCTGCATTGTCCGCCGACAGCAGGCGCCAAGCCGGAGTCGAGCGCAGTGCCCGCAACAGGTTTGCCTGGTGAAGTGGCTCCAAGATCTTTCCTCTATCGAAGACTCTGCGCCCCGGCGCCTCGCCATCGGCTAGGCTCGATCGCCGGGTCCTGGAATTCCGAACAGAGGAGATGATCGCATGGCGGGGGCTCAAATCATGAGCCACCCGTCACACAGAAGACGACGATGCAGTAGATTCCGAAGCCCCGATGTCCCATAGCTCCACGGATTCGGAGTATTCATCTCCAACCCGCCGCTGGGGCCATTCCGGCTTCGATTCCGGTCAAGACGGAACCAGGTACTCGCGAAGGGCGGTCGCCTCGGCCTCGATCTCTTCGATCCGGTTCTTCACGGCGTCTCCGATACTGACGATACCCAGCAGCTGATCGCCTTCGTATACGGGGAGGTGCCGTACCCGTTGCTCCGTCATCTTTCCCATCAATTGGACGACCGAGTCATCCGGAGCACACTTGATGAGATCGGGCGTCATGAGCTCACCGACCTTTTCCTTCGTGAGGTCCGCTCCCTTGGTGGCGATTCCCGCAACGATGTCCCTCTCGGAGAGGATGCCTACAGCACGTCCCTCGCCATCGACTACCAGGAGCGCACCGACCCTATGGTCCACGAGCTTCTTCGCCGCGGCTGCGACAGGGGCCTCGACCCCTGTTGTATGCACCGTACGGCCCTTTCGGTCCAGCAAGGCAGAAACCTTCATTGCATCTCTCCTCTGTTTGTATTTTGTGTTTTTCTGATCGAATCATTCGAGCGAAGCCGTGACGCGCACCCGCGCCGGCGCTCTGTCGGATTGCGTGGTGTGGACCTTAGTCTTGGATCAGCTCAGCGATTCTGTCAAGGATTCGGCTGCCTATGCCGAAGCTCAGCCATAGACATAATTCGGCAGCCAAGTCGCCAGTGCAGGCCACAGCGCCAGCGCCCCCAGCATGAGCAACTGTATGAGAATAAAGGGGGCGACGCCGCGGTAGATGTGGAGGGTCGTGACTTCCGGCGGGGCCACCCCGCGCAGGTAGAACAGGGAGAATCCGAAGGGAGGCGTGAGGAAGGACGTCTGCAGATTGATGGCGATCATCACGCCGAGCCATACCGGATCCAGCCCCATCTGCAGCAGCACCGGCCCCACAATGGGTACTACGACGAAGGTGATCTCGATGAAGTCGAGGATGAACCCAAGCAGGAACATCACCAGCATTACCAGGACGACGGCGCTCCAGGTACCGCCGGGCAGTCCGGTGAGGAGCTCGGTTACCAGGTCGTCACCGGCGAAGCCCCGAAATACGAGCGAGAAGAGCGCCGCCCCGATGAAGATGAAGAAGACCATGCTGGTGACACTGGTGGTCTGAAACATCACTTCCCGCAGGGTCTGCAGGTCGAGACGGCCCTGAATCAGGGCCAGCAGCAAGGCCCCCACGGCACCCACGGAGGCGGCCTCCGTCGGCGTCGCCAGCCCGCCGAGGATGGACCCCAGCACGGCCACGATCAGCAGCAGGGGCGGCAACAATACCAGGATCACCTGACGCCAGAGCCGGGCGGGTGAAATGTCCCGCTCGGACTGGGGGATGGCCGGCACCGCCTCGGGCCGCAGCCAGGCCACGCCGACGAGGTAGAGCAGGTAGAAAAGAACGAGCAGGAGTCCGGGGATCAGGGCACCGACGAACAGGTCTCCGACCGACACCGTGTCCGGGGAGAAGGAGCCCATGTCCAGCTGCGCCTGCTGATAGGCGGCGGACAGCACATCGCCCAGCAGCACCAGGACGATGGAGGGCGGAATGATCTGGCCCAGGGTCCCGGAGGCGCAGATGGTGCCTGCGGCGACGCGGGGATCATACTTGCGTCGCAACATGGTGGGCAGGGACAGCAGACCCATGGTCACGACGGTAGCGCCCACGATCCCGGTGCTCGCCGCCAACAGCATTCCGACCAGGGTCACGGAGATCCCGAGTCCGCCGCGCAGCGGCCCGAAGAGCATGGCCATGGTGTCCAACAGGCTCTCCGCCACCCGGGAGCGCTCGAGCATCACCCCCATGAACACGAACAAGGGGACCGCGATCAGGGTCTCGTTCGTCATCACTCCGTAAATGCGATTCGGCAGTGCCGCGAGAAAGGCCGAATCGAATGCCCCGAGCCCCTCTCCGACGAGGGCGAAGACCAACGCGGTGCCACCGAGTGACAAGGCCACCGGGTATCCGGCCAGCAGTACCAGCCCCACGGCGGCGAAGAGGAAGATGGGCATGAGCTCGAGCATCATCGCTCTGGGCTCTCCCCCGTCGGGACGGCCGCCCGGTTTCCAGCCAGGAAAAGACCGTTGCGCAGGATCCAGGCCATGCCTTGAATCAGCACCAGCACAGGCATGGCGAGGATCAGCGTCTTGAGCAAATAGACGGCCGGAATGCCGCCTGCCTCCCGCGAGCCCTCCATGACTTCCCAGGACTCGAATACATAGCCCCAGCCGGCCCACAGAATGAAGACGCAAACCGGCACCAGGAGCAGAAGCGTCCCCAGGAGGTCCACCCAGGCGCGCCCGCGGCGCGAGAGCTTCTGGTAGAAGATGTCCACCCGCACGTGGCCGTTGCGCTGCAAGGTATAGGACGCACCCAGCATGAAGAGGGTGGCGTGCATATAGGTCACCGACTCCTGCATGGCGATCCAGCCGAGATCGAACGCATAGCGCAGCACGACCACCAGGAAGGTGGTCAGCACCATGAAGAGGGAGAGCCAGGAGACGATACGCCCGGTCCAGATGCCGATCGCCTCGAGCACTTCGACGAGAGAGAGAAGAGCAGAGTCATTCCCCCCGCGTGATGTGCGTTCAGGCGGCATTTCCAGTCAGATCCGCGGCGAAAAGGGACGGGCGTATTCCGGCGCCCGTGTGCAGCTCGAGGTCATGGGTGCGGTTAAACCCAGAAAGAGCAGTTGATCGCTTCGTGGGCGTGTTAAGGTTATGTGCAATCCGCCCCGTCCAATTGCTCTTTTTAGGTTAAAGATCTCGGCGTCCCCGTGACTCCGCCGGCCAACACACGGCAGCTACCAGCGGAACAGTACCCACTGGGGTATCGAGTTGTTCCAGACCCGATCCCTCTGGACATCGAGCTGACCGTCTCCGGTCGTGTCCAAGAGATAATAGGGCGGACCGATCTGCGGCTGCACCTTGACCATGTAGAGCTGCCCACGCACCCGATACTCGTAGATCGTCTTCTTCTCCGTCTCGATGATGGTGATCTCGGGCTCCACCGTCTCGCCCTGATAGGACGCAGGTGGGATATCGGGCGGTTCCGGAAAGGCCCGCAGCTCGGTTACCTCTTGTTGTGCTGCTGCCGTGGTCACCGAAGCGCAGAGGGCCGCGGCCTGGATCAGTCTTTTCATCGAGTGCTCATGATCCCTGTTGTGTATCCGGGCCCCTATGTTATTACGACCCGGAGGCATTTGCTTCCGGAATCATCCCGCAGGCTCGATCATGCCGACAACAATGGGACTTTCGGGAGGGAGGCGGCCCTGCCAGCCGCACCCCGGCACACGCTGCCACCGCTGCGGCTGCTCCCTTCCGGGCCTGACCGGGTTCACGGCTTCGCGTTGCGAGGGGACCGGCGAGGGCCACCACAGAAGAAGGCCCCGCACGAGCCGGGGCCTGCGCTGTGACGTTATCAAAGCAACCTTCCCGACACAAGTTGTCGGAGTGCCTCCGGCGCGTCTTTTCACAAGCTCTGACGCCACGCCGCAGCGCCCGCCTGTTCTGCGCCTTTGCATGAGGAAGCGGTATTTTCTAGTCTCCCCGGAGAGCAGATTCGAGCAGAGAGCACCCATGTCCCCAGACCTTCCATACCCCGAGCCGACCGCCGATGCGAAGCTGCGCCTGGCTCACCGCGTCGGTCGCCTGCACCTGTGGCAGCGTCAAGGTATCCAACGCGACCACGTCGCCCAGGTCTTCGGTCGCGGGAGGAACTTCTTCCACATAGAAAACTGGTACTCGGTGCACGCCCTGATGCGGCTCTTGCTTCGAGCGACCGGCCTGTACGATCGCGGACGACGCAACGCGACGGCCATTCGGATCCGGTCCAACGATGCCGTGATCCCGGCGCTGCCCGCGGCCTTCGACGGCTTTCGCCTCCTGCACCTGAGCGACATCCATCTGGACATGGATCGAGCCATCAGTCACGAGCTAGCGGCGCGGGTGCGGGATGCCGAATACGATCTCTGCGTCATCACCGGCGACTTCCGTGCCCGCACCTACGGCGGGCACGAGCCTGTGATCGAGGCGATGGCGGGGCTGCGCATGCACATCGACCGCCCCGTCTACGGCGTGCTCGGAAACCACGACTTCGTGGAGATGGTCCCGGAGCTCGAGGCCCTCGACATGCGTATCCTGCTCAACGAATCGGTGATCATCGAGCAGGGCGGCTCTGCCATCCACCTCGCAGGTGTGGACGACCCCCACTATTACGGGGCGGACAACCTGGAGAAAGCAGCGGACAGAATCCCGGAGACGGACGTCTCGATCCTGCTTGCCCACTCGCCGGAGATCTATCGCCACGCAGCCTATGCAGGATTCGACCTCATGCTTTGCGGCCACACCCATGGCGGGCAGATCTGCCTGCCCGGCGGGCTCGCCCTCACTTACAACGCCAAGTGCCCCCGCGCCCTGGGCAAGGGGGCCTGGCGTTGGGGCGGATTGCAGGGCTACACCTCGGCTGGGTCCGGCGCCTGCGTCGTGCCCGTACGCTACAACTGCCCGCCGGAGATCACGGTGCACCGCCTCCTCGCGGGCGGGGAGGGGCGACACGGACGCAGTGGACACGGCGCGTCTCGCTGAGCCTGATCCCGTTCGGATACCTCTCGGCACACTCGGGGAGGACCTCCGGGCAGCGCGGATGAAAATGGCATCCGGGGGGCGGGCTGGAGGGCGAGGGTATATCCCCCTCCAGGCGGATCACCTCGCGACGCGCATCCTTCTCGATCACCGGGACGGCGGACAGCAATGCCTTGGTATAGGGATGACGTGGATTGTCCAGGACCTCGGCGACGGTGCCGCGCTCCACGATGCGCCCCAGGTACATGACCGCCACCTCGTGGGCCAGGTAGGAAACGACCGAAATGTCGTGGGTGATGAAGAGGTAGCTCAGGCCCAGCTCGTCCTGCAGTTGTTTGAGGAGATTCAGGATCTGGGCCTGCACCGAGACATCCAGGGCGCTGGTGGGCTCGTCGCAGACGATGACCTCCGGCTCCACCGCCAGTGCGCGGGCGATGCAGATCCGCTGGCGCTGACCGCCCGAGAGCTCGTGGGGGTAGCGGTCCGCCGTCTCCGGCGGCATGCCCACGCGATCCATGAGCGAGCGCTCCCGCTCACGCCGCCGGGCACGGTTGGGCTCCAGCCCCAGGGCCTGCAGGCCCTCGCCGACGATGTCCCCCACCAGCATCCGCGGGTTCATGGAGGCGAACGGGTCCTGGAAAATGATCTGCAGGTCCTTTCGGTAGCCGCGCATCGACCGATGTCCGAGCCCCGTCAACAGCCTGTCCCGGAAGCGCACGGTCCCATCGGTGGTCGCGATGAGCTGCAGGATACCCTTGCCCACCGTGGTCTTGCCGCACCCGGACTCGCCCACCAGGGCCAGTGTTCGGCCCTTGCCCAGCTCCATCGAGAACCCGTCCACGGCCTTCACATGACCGACGACCCGGCGAAAGACGCCCTCGTGGATCGGGTAGTGGACCTTCAGATCTTCCACCCGCAACAGCCTCCGCCCTCGGGAGGTATTACCATGAGAGCTCGCGCCGGAGACGCTCCGGCTGCCCCCTATCGAGAGGGTCGGGGTGAGGGAACGATCCCACAAATGGCATCTCACCCCATGTCCCGGAGAGGGCAACTGCCATTCCGGCTCCCGGCTACGGCACTGGTCCGTTGCCCGATCGCAGCGGTCTGCGAATCTGCAGCCGTGGAACGGCTGGTCGAGAGGCGGCACCCGGCCCGGAATGACCGCGAGCCCGCCGGACCGCTTCTCCGGCGCAGGCAGGCTGTCCATGAGCTTGCCGCTGTAGGGATGGGCCGGGTGGGCGAAAAACTCGGAGACCGTCGCCGTCTCCAGGATCTGCCCCGCGTACATCACGGCCAGCCGGTCCGCCGTCTCTGCGACGACCCCCAGGTCGTGCGTGATCAGGAGCACGGCCATTCCCGTCTCCCGCTGCAGGCCCTCGAGGAGACGCAGGACCTGCGCCTGGATCGTGACGTCCAGGGCCGTCGTGGGCTCATCGGCGATCAGGAGCTCCGGATTGCCCGCCAATGCCATGGCGATCATGACCCGTTGCTTCATACCGCCGGAGAGCTGGTGGGGATACTCGCCCACTCGCCGCTCCGGATCGGGGATGCCCACTGCGTGCAGAAGCTCCAGGACCCTCCTCGGGACCTGCCTGCGCGAGAGCCCATCATGCAGGTGCACGGCTTCGGAGATCTGCTGTCCGACAGTCAGGACGGGGTTGAGAGATGTCTGGGGCTCCTGGAAGATCATGCCCATGCGCCCGCCCCGCACGCGGCGCATGGCGCTCTCGGGCAGCTCCAGCAGCTCCGTATCTCCGAGCCGAGCCGAGCCGTCCGTGATGCGCCCGGAGGGTGGCAACAGGCGCATCAGGGACAGGGCGGTCATCGACTTGCCGCAGCCGGACTCGCCGAGCAGGGCGAAGGTCTCGCCGCGACGGATCTCCAGGTCCACCCCGTCCACCACCCGCAGAGGCCGGTCTTCCGGACCGAGGCGGGTAGTGAGGTTTTCGACCTTCAGTAGGACGTCACTCATCCGGGTGTTCGCACCTCGTGGGCAAAGCGAAGCGTGCCCACCAAATCGATGATTCCAGAGCTTCAGTACGCCAGTATAGAGCCTCTTCGATCTCAGCCCTGCCTAGAGCTTGCCGGTTGCGGAGGTAGTGAAGCCTGGGTAGATACTCTGTTCTGATGCAAGTCCTTTTGCGTCCTGTCCATAAAATGTCTTTATCCGCATGGCATCTGCAGCAATTCGTCAGCGTGCGGCCATTATGTAAAGCCTTACATAAGGGTCGTGAAGCGTCCTTGTCCAAGGCATGGGGTAAGCTTCTGCTTCCTCAACAACCCAGAGGGGACAGACAATGTCATCCCTGCGCCGCTCAACAGCAACACTGATCTACCGGCAGACCAAGAATCTCCGGGCTGTGCAACTGTTTCTAGGGCATAGCAAATTGGACTCAACGCTGCGCTATCTTGGCGTGGAGATGGATGACGCGCTGGAGATCGCGGAGCATACTGAGATCTGACGGCAACGAGACGGAGGCAGGCTGCAACGCGTTCACTGCTCTCCGTCACGCAATCGGTACTCAGCGAATTCTGGGAAAAGGCCAGCTCTCGTCGAGGACGTATTTGGCATTAATCAGACCCGGATACCGTTGGCGGCACCCGCACCGAATACTGCACACTTCCGACACTGGAGCCTCGATGAAGCAACTTCTCGGCAATACTGATTCGCTGCAACTCTTTCCTCTTACCTACCCGTGGGCGTGGGATATGTATCTGGAAAACATGGACAACCATTGGACTCCGCGCGAGATTTCGGTGGCGAACGATGTCGCGCTGTGGCGTTCCGACAGGCTGTCAGAGGAAGAGCGCCATTTATTCCTGTCCGTCATGGCGCAGCTCACTACCTTTGATGTGCAACGCGGCGACGAGACCGCCGAATCGTTGCAGGGCATTATCGACCCGCCGGAGATTAAGCACTATCTCAAACGTCTAGCCGATGAAGAGGCCCTGCACACATGGGCGTACCAGTTCATCATCGAGAACATGGGGCTTGATCCGGAGGACATCTATGCGCGCTATGCGCGTGTACCGGAAATGAAAGCCCGTGTCGATCTCGCCACGGAACTATCGAGCAGAGCCAAACGCGCGTGGGCAAAACGCGTCTTCACACCGGAGGCCGCGCTGTCTCTCCGCGAGAAGCAGGAGATACTTTTCGCGATGATCTTCTGGTTTCTATGTTTCGAGGGTATTTGGTTTGTCATGGGGCTTTCCGGTCCAATTCAAAACCTCGCACGCCACGGCAAGTTCACCGGCGCCGCCGAGCAGTTTCAGTACATCCTCAGAGACGAATTTCAGCACATTCGCTTCGGCATTCATCTCATCAACGTCTACATCGAGCAATACTCGGAGTGCATGTCGAAAAGCTTTGTCATGGCAATCGGACGACTCTTTCAGGAGACCATCCGGCTCGAAGACAACTACATGCGGCATTGTCTCCCCTCGCCGATCGTCGGGTACAACGCCGCCGATCACATCGAGACAGCGAAGTGGTACGCCAACCAACGGGCAAACAGCATCGGTTTGGCGCCCGTCTACCAGCACGCAGAACATCGGTTCCCATGGATGTCCGAGCAAATCTCGATGCGCAAGGAGAAGAACTTCTTCGAGACGCGCCCTACCGAGTACCGCACGGGGGGTGCTTTGAGCTGGGACGATTGAGCGGCGCTGTTTTCCGACCGCTGCGGCGTTCAGAGACGTCCGTGGAAATGAGACGTTGTCACCTCATCTAATCACATACCGCTCCCCACAGACCTACGGTACTTGATGGACGCGGGTTAAACCTGAAGAGGCGGTTGTCGACCACAAGAAAAATCCGGCACGCGACAGCGTTTCGCAGCGGACACGCCAAATTTACGCATAGGATTGCGACCTCCAACGTCCTTTCTGACCACGGGAAGAAGAACCCCGTGGTCATCGTCGGCGAAGAAGCTATCCTGGGTGTTGAATTGCCGGTCGATGTACCGAACGAAATCGTGCAGTTTTCGCTCTCACCTCCGCGACTAAGGGCTACTGACGCCAGATTGTTGATGCTGTGGTCGGTGCGACGCCCAAAGACTGGTTTCTGGCGTAGTCCATGGACTGGAGTGGAGGCTTCTGGCAGAAGATGGCACGGGAGTACTCGTGGCTATCTTTAAGCTGAATGTCGTGGTTCGGCCAAAAGCTGAAATAGCCGGGACGACTCCGAAGCTCTCCATGTAGCAAATGCGACACGCTGTTGCGGGCGATTGAGCGCCCTTGAAAGTCAACGTGCGCCAATCCCCGGAGCATGGATTTCGGGTAGTGTTGAACCGTATTGAGACGCCCGTTCAGAACAAGAGAGCATACCCACAATAATAACGCCGCAAATAACCGGACGCAAAAAACGCGCAGCGGTTTTTGCGGTCCGAGTTAATTTGCCTTGTTAGGCAATTAATTAGACGGCCAAACATTTGAGAAATCCATCTTCACTTTAACTTGTTTATCAAAATCCATTATTTGCCTTGCGCAGTCGACCTTGCCCCACCAACGATCAATAACGAAATGATTTATAGGGTCACGGTAATGATACAGGTTGCTACCTATTTTCTGATTGGCATTTACAGGAGCGAGGACGCAAGGTAAGCCAAGTGCATATATTGCACTTTCAGGTAAAGTCATGGATTGATCTTTAATGTTGACCATAAACTGTTGAATCCCTTCAGCTACTTTAATGGTTATGCCGTATCCCTCTGGCATCTCACCTCCATGAGCAAGGCTACACCTAAATTTCTCATAAACAATATCTTCAAACTTAATTCCAATGCTGCCTTTATTGTTTTTAAATGGAAATAATGTTTTCTCAAGATTTAAGCCGCCATGCATTAACTCAATAATATCAAGGTGGTCGACGATAAACTTTCTGAAGCGATCTCCAACTATAGAGATACTTGGATACATCTTCTTTTCTGTTCCATCAACAGCTAAACAAGCAAAAAGCATTGCCTGATCTAACTCTTTTCGATCGGTAGCATCTAAAGATGATTTTATGTGATCACTGATCTTCATATTTGCCTAACAGTGTATTAGACGGACGTTCGAAATTATAGACATAGACGGTCGTCACGAATTATCGACATAGACGGACACAGAATCTCGCCAAAGCGGTCGTATGTACAGTTCTTGGTCTCGGCGATGCTCTCGTCGCGGGCACAAACCCGGTCGATCCTTGTGGAAATAGGGAGGCTACGATATGAGCGCGGGACGGTCAACGGCTCCGGATCAGGTTCACAGGTTTGGGATAAGTATCTGAAACGTGTGCATCACGACGCTATCGCGCATCACAGAGTCGCTTGTTGCGAAAACCTTACACACGTCTTCGGAGGCTGGGAATGTCCGCAATGGGTCGGCTGCTGACCTTCAGCCTATCGGAAAACCTTGGGAAATTGGGCGCCAACCCGGTGGGTTTACTACAGGGCAATCGCATCAGAGAATTATGGAATACTTTTAGACTACTTTCAGGGTAATTGCGATAATCCACTGATTCTTATAGCTGTGGATAAGTCGCCATGTGTGAAGCGAACCTCGAGCGATCCCTGATCGGGCACTTCTCCCCCTTGGAAGACCAGCGC
>Ga0210085_1001114_pt1 | contig 10810 bp, 8 predicted proteins | sample China_Galinas_PW_5_FD_184866 | JGI IMG/M metagenome (GOLD analysis project Ga0210085, IMG submission 184866) | Wetland microbial communities from San Francisco Bay, California, USA, that impact long-term carbon sequestration - China_Galinas_PWC_D1... | ecosystem: Environmental > Aquatic > Marine... | reverse complement strand
GAGCGCGTCCGGCGAGGTCAACCGGGCGTAAACCGATTGATAGCTCGAGCCGCGCCGGTAGGCCGGCTGCAACACCCCGGCGTCGCACCAGATCTCGGAGTCCGCCACCGTGCCGCCGGCGTCGAAGCGCCCGACCACCGTCCACTCGGTGTCGCCCCAGCGCAGCGTGTTGCCGACGTCGAGGCCGGAGAACTCCCCGGCCGCGGCACGCCCGACGATCACTTCGTTCTTGCCCGGCTCGAATCGGCGACCTTCGACGATCCGCAGATCACGCCGGATCGCGAACGCCTCCGCGCCGACCCCGCGCAGCGGCACGTTGGCGGCTGTGTCGGTCGAGCGCTTGGGCACGTCGACGACCACGAACAGCTCCGGCGACGAGGCCGGCTCGCCGTCGATCTCCAGGATGCCCGGGGCGTCGGCGATGATCCGGGTGTCCTCCCGGCTGATGGCGCTGTTCATCTCGGTCTGGCTGCCGCCGCGCAGGATCACCGCCACGTCGGGCGAGCCGGTGGACTCCATCGTCGTCCGGAACCCCTGGGCGATCGACAGCACGGCCACGAGCACCCCGACCACGCCGGCCACGCCGACCACCGCCGCGGCCGAGGAGCCCCAGCGCCGGGGGATGCTCTTGACGTTCAGCCAGGTGACGATCGCCACCTGTTCGAGCCAGTGGATCGGTCCGGTCATGCTCACCCCCTCCTCAGCGCCGCGATGACGTCGAGGCGCATGGCGCGAAGCGCCGGCAGGATGCCGGCGACGACCCCGAGCAGCACGATCAGGACGACCCCCCGGACCACGTCGGACCCCTTCAGATAGAAGGCGGACAGGATCGAGCCCGCGTCCACGTGGCCGACGACGGCCCAGCCCAGCAGCAGGCCGAGCCCGCCGCCCAACCCGCAGATCAGGAGCGACTCGGCCAGCACCAGCGCCAGCACGCGCAGGTCGGTGAAGCCCAGGGTCTTGAGCACGGCGAGCTCGCCGATGCGCTCGCGCACCGCCTGGGCCATGGTGTTGCCGGTGACGATCAGGATGGTGAAGAAGACCGCCCCCAGGATGGCGATCACGATCGCGCCGATGTCGCCGATCTGGTTGGCGAAGGCCTGGACGAAGGCGCGCTCGGTCGAGGTCTTGGTCTCCGCTGGCGAGTTGGCGAACTCGGCGTCGATCGCCTCGGCCACCTCGGCCGCGCGCTCCGGGTCGGCGACCCGGATCACGTACCAGCCGACCAACCCTTCGCCGTATGCCCGTGCCTCTTGGAGATAGTCCTGGCGGAAGAAGAACTGGGTCGTGTCGGTCCCTTCCTCGACACCGTCATAGATCCCTTCGAGGGTGAACTCCCAGGTCTTCGAGCCGTCCTTGCGCTGCCAGATGGTGGCCTGGATCGGGATCCGGTCGCCCACCGACCAACCGTACTTCTCCGCCAGGGAGCGGCCGGCGATGGCACCCGTCCGGTGGGCGAGCCAGGACTCCCTCTCGGCCGGCGTCAGGACGTACTCCGGATACATCGCCAGCCACTCCGCCGGCTCGACCGCGATCTGCGGGAAGAAGTTCCGCTTGTCCTGGTAGACGCCGCCGAACCAGGTGGCGGGCGTCGCGTCGAGGACCCCGTCGACCGACTCCATGTCCGCCTCGTAGCTCGCCGGCAGAGGCTGGATCAACGACACCTTGTGGATGGTGATCAGGCGGTCCGCACCGGCCAGCTCGACGCCGCCCGAGAACCCGGTGCGCAGCGCCGCCAGCAGGGCGAACAGGACGAACGCCACGAACACCGACAGCACGGTGAACACCGTCCGGACCTTGCGCCGGCCCAGGCTCTTCCGGACCAGGTGGAAGTACTGGGTGCCGAGGAACAGGATCACGCCACCGCCTCCTCCGCGGGCCGGAGCCGCCCCTCCTCGACCACCAGGGTGCGCCGGGCGAAGCCGGCGGCCCGGGGGTCGTGGGTGACCATGACGATGGTCTTGCCGTGCTCGCGGTTGAGCGCCACGAGCAGCTCCAGGATCTCGGTGCCGGTGGTGCGGTCCAGGTCGCCGGTGGGCTCGTCGCAGAGCAGGAAGGTCGGGTCGGTGACGATCGCGCGGGCGATCCCGACCCGCTGCTCCTGGCCGCCGGAGAGCTCTCGCGGACGGTGCCTGGCGCGGTCCGACAGGCCCACCACGCCGAGCGCCGCGGCCACGTGGCGCTTGCGCTGGGCGCGGGACAGGCCGGTCAGCAGCAGCGGCACCTCGACGTTGCGCTCGGCCGTCAGCACCGGCAGCAGGTTGTAGAACTGGAAGACGAAGCCGACGTGGCGCGAGCGCCAGGCGGCGAGCCGGCTGCCGGAGAGCCGGTCGATCCGCTGGCCCTCGACCTCCACCTCGCCTGAGGTCGGCCGGTCGAGGCCGCCGATCAGGTTGAGCAGGGTCGTCTTGCCGGAGCCGGACGGCCCCATCAGGGCGACGAAGTCCCCGCGGGGCACCTCGAGGTCCAGGTGCCGGAGCACCTCGACCGCCTCGCGCCCGCGCCGGTAGGTCTTGGTCACGTCGCGCAGATGGATCAGGATGTCTTCGCTCATCGCCTCGCTCTCCCCGTGTTCCGGTGATCCGGTCATCGTTCTCCAGCGGTCTCGACCCGCACTCGTTCGCCATCCGCCAGGTCGGACGGACCCTCGACCACCACCCGCTCGCCGGCCGCGAGACCGGAAAGCACCTGGACCCGCTCCCCCTCGATCGCTCCGGTGGTCACCGCCCGGCGCTCGATCGTCCCGGCCGTGGCGGCGGCCTCGCCTTCGACCACAAACGCCACGTCGCCGCCCTCGGCCGCGGAGCGGATGGCCGCCCGCGGAACCAGCAGACGGGCGGGCGCGGGTTCCCTGCCTTCCGAGCCCTCGTCGAGGAAGGCGACGTGCACCCCCATGTCCGGCAGGATGCGCGGATCGAGCTGGTCGAAGCCGATCCGCACCCGCACGGTCGCCTTCTCCCGGTCGGCGGCCGGGACGATGGTGATGACCCGCCCCGGGATACGCCACTCGGGGTAGGCGTCCAGGGTCGCCTCGATCGGCTGGTCGGGGCGCACCCGCTGGATGTAGCTCTCGCCGACGTCGACCTCGATCTCGAGCGAGCTCATGTCGACCAGGGTGCAGATGCCGGTGCGAGTGAAGCCGCCGCCGGCCGAGACCGGCGAGATCATCTCGCCGGGCTGAGCGTCCTTGGACACCGCGACGCCGGCGAAGGGTGCCCGGATCACCGTGTCGTCGACGGCGACCTGGCGGCTCTCGAGCTCGCGCCGGGCCACCTCCACCTGCTGGTGCTCGAGCGCCAGGCGGGCCTCGAGGGCCTGCCGCTCGGTACGGGCGGCGTCGAGATCGGCCTGGGCCGAGACCTTCTTGCCGAACAGGGTCTCGGCGCGCTCGAGGTCCAGACCGGCCTGCTTCAGCCGGACTTGCGTTTCGGCCACCGCCCGCCGCGCCGCCTCGAGGTTCGCCTGGGCGAGGCGGAGGGCGGCGCGGACGGTCGTGTCGTCGAGCCGGGCCAGGACCTGGCCCTCGTCGACCGCCATGCCCTCCTCCACCAGCACCTGGACGACCTTGCCGGTGATCTTCGAGGACACGGTCGCCTGGCGGCGCGCCGTGACGTAGCCGGAGGCGTCGAGCACGGCAGGGCTGCCGCCGCCCACCTCGCGAACCGTCGCCGTGGTCACCCGCGGCAGGGACGCCCCGCGGCGCCACCACAGGAACCCGGCGATGGCCGCCGCCGCCACGAGCAGGACGAGCACGATCCAGAGCGTCCGCCGGCCACCGCCCGGGGGCGGCTCCGGCTCACGATCGATCCGCAGGTCGTCGAGGGAGTGTCGGGGCTCGGTCATCGGTTCAGTGGTTCCCTGTACGGTGGCTCTACGGTGATGAGGGGCGGAGGTTGCGGTCACCGCCGGAACATGATCCGTCGCGGCGCACCCTCTCGCCAAGTGGGCCGGGTCACCAAGGTGACGTGACAAGTGTCAGGTCGCCGGGTACCCCGAGCCCGCTCCGATCAGATCTCGTAGAGTAGCGTTCCCCGCTGGCACGACCGGTGCACGCCCGGACGGAAGACGACAACGGTCCTCGCTCGGAGCCACCACCCGACCCACCAACGAAGGGAGCAACCCATGGCCGACGCCCCGCTGGAGATCCGCCGCAACGACGAGCAGAGCCGCTTCGAAGCCCCGGTCCCCGAGGACGGCCTGGCGACCCTCGCCTACCGCAAGGTGCGCGACGGCGTGCTCGACTACGTCAGCACCAAGGTGCCGCCCGAGGCCCGCGGCAAGGGGGTCGCCGGCAAGCTGGTGCGCCACGCTCTCGACTGGGCCCGCGACGAGGGCTTCAAGGTCATCCCCACCTGCTCCTACGTCGAGGCCTGGATCCGGCGTCACCCCGACTACCAGGACGTGGTGGCCGAAGACTGACCGGCGGATCGGACCCGGGCGGAGGCCCCGCGCGGCTCACGCTGCACGCACCCGAGCGACGACGAAGGTCATGTCGTCGGCCGGGGTGGCGTCGCCGGCCCAGGCGTTGGCGGTCTCCTCGAGCGCCCGGATGATCTCCTCGGGCGAGCGCCCGGCCACCCGGGCGAAGCGCTCCCGCACGGCGACGTAACCGAGCGGATCCCCGGAGCGGTTCGGCAGCTCCGGCAGCCCGTCGCTCATCAGCAGCACGGTGTCGCCCGGAGCGAGCTCGAGGGTGCTCTCCCGGTAGGTCTCGTCCAGGCCGCCGAGGGGCATGCCGGGCAGGGCGATCTCCTCGACCTCCATCCGGTCCCCGGCCGACCCGTTGCCGCCTCCCCGGTGGACCAGGACCGGCGGCATGCCGGCCGAGGCGACCGTCAGGCGGCGGCCGTCGAAGCGGGCCATGCACAGCGCCATGGCCATGCGCTGGAGCTCCATGCGGCGGATCGCCCGGTTGGATGAGCGCAGGAACTCGGCCGGTCCGGACTGCCCGGCGTCGGCGATCAGCAGGCTCTTGACCACGGTCACCATGGTGCCGGCGCGGGCACCGTGGCCGGTCGCGTCACCGACGGCGACCGTCAGCACCGGGCCGCCTCCGTTCGCGCCGTCGTCGCCAGGACAGAAGTCGTAGAAGTCGCCGCCCACCTCGGTCGCCGTGGTCATGGCGACCGCCAGCTCCAGGCCCGGGTGGTCCGGGAGGCAGCGGGGCAGCAGGGAGAGCTGGAAGCGCCGCGCCTCCTCGAGCTCCAGGCTCTTGCGCTCGAGCTCGGCCTGGACCAGGCGCTGCTTCATCTCCCGCTCCTGGTGGTGGGAGAGGTCTTCGGCCATGCGGTTGAAGGCGACGGCGAGCTGGCCGAACTCGCTCGACGAGCGCACCGGCAGGCGCGTCAGGAGGTCGCCCTTGGCGATGCGCTCGGCACCGCGGGTGACCGCGTCCAGGTGGCGGGTCATGCGCCGGGCGAGCGGCTGGATGCCAACCAGCCCGAGGACCACGAGGCCGAGGCCGACCCCGAAGTTACGGGCGGCGGTGGCGCGCACCGCGGCGAGGGACCGGCGGATCGGCCGGGCGACGCCGAAGGTCAGGCCGCTGGAGGAATCCTCCGAGGCCCCGACCACCCACTCGCCCGCCGCCTCGGCCGGCCGCCAGCGGCCGTCGTCGTCCTTGCGCAGGCCCAGGTTTTCGACCACCCCCCGCTCCTCCTCGCCGGCCGCGTAGAGGTTGCCGTCGCGGTCGATCGCGAACGGCACCTCGCCCTCGTCCCGGGTGCTCCGCTCGAGAACTTCGGCCAGCAGGTCCTGGCCGGCGACACAAGCCGTCACGTGGCCGATCACCTCGCCCTTCTCCTCGACCGGAACCTGGAACTCGCGCCCGAACAGCAGCCGCTGCTCCCGCCGCCGGTCGTCGAGCGCCTGGCGCTCGGCCTCGGTCAGCTTGCGCCGGGTCTCGATCGCCTCGTGGAGCCTGGCGGTGACCACCGCGCGCGCCTCGCGCTGGGCCCTGAGGGTCGACTCGATCTCCTGCCTGGCCGCCTCCGGGACCGACTCCCCCGCCTCGTCGGCGCGCCGGAGCGTCGCCTCGAGAGACCGCTGCTCCGCATCGAGGTTGGCGGCGAGCTCGCCCAGGACCTCGACGGCGAGGCCGACCGCCGCCTCGACGTCGGCGGGCTCATTCCCCTCCGCCGACGCCGACCGCCGCGCCGCCTTGAGCTCTTCGAGGACGCGCGGCACGTGGATCACCATCGCGCCCTGGGAGGCCGCCGGCGCAGCGACCGGCCCGGCCGCGGACACCTCGGCCACTCCGGCCACGCGAGCCGTCTCCGACGTGTCCGGCCCCGGCGGCGGGGCCGCCGGCACGAACTCCAGCGACTGGACTACCCGCGCGCTGTCGCCCATCGCCAGGATCAGCTCGTCGAGCAGCGGTTGGGTGTCCACGGCGACGTCGACCTCGCCGGATAGGCTCCGGAACGGGAACTGTCCCAGGGGTGCGAAGCTCATCGTCAGGTCGTCGCGGATCGACGCCATCCGCCCATCCATCTCCTCGGTCAGCGCCCGGGTCTCCTCCTCCATCGCCGAGCGCACGGCCCGCAGCGAAGTGACGTAGGAGAAGAGCACGATCGCCGAGAGCGGCAGGATCGCGAGGACGAAGAAGGCGGCGACGAGCTGGGTTCGGATCTTCATCGGGCGGGGCTCTCCCTGGGACGATGTACGGCAGAGCTCCCCGGGAGTTGCGAACACAGTCGATCCGACCGCGCCGGCGCCTGCTACGATCGGACGCCGGCCCGGACCGACCACCCGCCCGGCTCCCTCGAGACCATGACCGATCATCCAGAGCACCCGACCCTCGACGCCATCCGCCGTGCCCGCGAGCTGCTGGGGGACCGGGTGCGCACGACCCCGGTCTGGCGCCTCCGCGGCCGGGAGATCGACGCCCTCGTCGGAGCCGGGGCCGGCGCAGCGACCGAGGTCTGGCTCAAGCTCGAGCTGTTCCAGTACGCCGGCACGTTCAAGCCGCGGGGCGCGCTGCTCACCATGCTGACCCTCCAGGAGCGGGATCCGGAGGCGCTGGCACGGGGGGTCACCGCCGTCTCCGCCGGCAATCACGCCATGGCGGTCGGCTTCGCCGCGAAGGCTCTGGGCACCACGGCCAAGGTGGTGATGCCCAAGAACGCCAGCCCGGTCCGGGTCGCCGGCTGCCGCGCCTACGGCGCCGAGGTGGTGCTGGTCGACGACGTCCACCAGGCGTTCGCCGAGGTGGAGCGCATCGAGCGCGAGGAGGGCCGGTTCTTCGTCCACCCGTTCGAGGGACCGGAGGTCGCGCTCGCCACCGGCGGCGTCGGCCTCGAGCTGACCGAGCAGGTGCCGGGCCTCGACGCGGTGATCGTGCCGATCGGCGGCGGCGGCCTGGCGGCGGGCGTCTCCGCCGCGGTCAAGCAGGCGGTACCGACGTGCGCGGTCTACGGGGTCGAGCCCGAGGGGGCGGACACCATGCACCGAAGCTTCGCCGCCGGCTCTCCGCAAGCGATCGACAAGGTCCGGACCATCGCCGACAGCCTCGGCGCGCCCCACGCCGCGCCCTACAGCTTCGCGCTCTGCCGGCGGTTCATCGACGAGCTGGTCAAGGTCGACGACGATGCCCTACGCGGCGCCATGGCGTTTCTCTTCCGCGAGGCCAAGCTGGCCGTCGAGCCCGCCGGCGCCGCCGCCACCGCCGCCCTGCTGGGTCCCTTGCGCGAACGGCTCGCCGGCCGCCGGGTCGGTCTGATCGTCTGCGGCGCCAACATCGACTCGGAGACCTTCTGCCGGCTGCTGGCCGAGGCACCCGCCGCCGAGTCCGCGGTCTGACTCCGCCGGACTCCGGGGTCGGATCCGCCGCTTCCCTTTCCTCGTGACTCCGATATGCTGTCAATGACCCCGGGAAGGGGCCCCACCCCTCCCTCGTTTCACAGACTATGAACATGCCGAGCACCCTCGACGACGGCGCGGTGTCGCGCAGCGGGCCCAGCAGGATGGCGGACGCGCTCCGGCACCTGTGGGAAATTGCCAGACGGGTCCTCCAATGGCCCTTCTACCGCCTTTACGAGCGCCGGCTCGAGGCCGAGATGAAGAGCTGGGAGCTGCCTCGGCACATCGGCATCATCATGGACGGCAACCGGCGCTACGCGCGCGCCCTCGGCAACCAGCACGTCAGCCTCGGCCACCGCGCCGGCGCCGACAAGCTCCAGCAGGTGCTCTCCTGGTGCTACGAGGCCGACATCCCGGTGGTCACCGTGTGGAGCTTCTCCCTCGACAACTTCCACCGCGACACGACCGAGGTCGAAGCCCTCCTTCAGCTCTTCGAGGACCGCACCCGCGAGCTCGCCGAGCACTCCGAGGTCCACACCAACCAGGTCCGGGTGCGCTACATCGGCAAGACCGAGCTGCTGCCGGAGGGCCTGCGGGAGGCGATCCGCAACGTCGAGGAGGCGACCGCCGGCTACGACCGCTTCCACCTCAACATCGCCATGGCCTACGGCGGGCGCGAAGAGATCACCGACGCATTCCGCCACTACCTCGAGCACCAGATCGCCGCGGGTCGCAGCCTCGAAGAGACCCTGGCCCAGTTCGACGACCGGGCGATCGAGCCCCACCTCTACACCTCCGGCCTGCCCGAGCCCGACCTCATCCTGCGCACCTCGGGCGAGGTCCGCCTCTCCGGCTTCCTGCTCTGGCAGAGTGCGTACTCCGAGTTCTACTTCTGCGACACCTTCTGGCCCGCCTTCCGACGCATCGACTTCCTGCGGGCGCTTCGCTCCCACCACCAGCGCCAGCGGCGGTTCGGGCGCTAGGAGTCTGCGCGGCCAGCGGCAGGAGAGCCACGCCCGCCAGCAACCCGAGCAGGCCGTAGACCGGCGCCATGTACCGGGCGAGCCCGGAGACGGCGGCCGAGATGCCCCACAGGTAGACCACCACGAGCAGGACCAGCCAGAACGCCGGGTCCCGCGGCGCAACGCGCAACCACCGCCAGGCACCGGCGAGCGCCAGGATCCACCACGGCGCGTGCAGCAGGAGGATCCAGCCGTCCCAGCGGCCGCTGTCGGACAGGTACCAGGTGCGCACGATCTTGATCCCGTAGAGCTTGGCCAGCGCCCAGGGGTCGCGGCGCAGCCACTCGCGGTTGAAGTCGACGACCCCGTCGAGCGACAGGGGCGGCGGGTCGGGGTCGGCCCGGAGGGCGTCCGAGACCTCGAAGCCGGGGTGGCGCCGCATGCCGTCGAAGTAGGCGTAGTAGACCACCGGGGCGGCGAAGACGCCGCTCTCTCCCGCCGTGGCGCGCTGGACGAGGGACCAGGGAAGGAGCACGAGAAACTGAGCGAGGAGGGCCGTGCCCACCACCAGGCCGGCGCGCGCCGCGGCGCGACCGAACCGTGCGACGCGGCCCCGGCGGCCGGTCGTTCCGCTCTGCCCGCTCCAAGCGATCCACAGCACCAGCGGCGCCAGCACCGGGATCAGGAACTGGGGGTTGGCGCGCACCAGGCAAGAGAGCCCGAGCAGGGCGCCGAAGCCGGCGAAGCGCCCGACTGCCACCCGCGCCCCGTCGCCCGCCTCATCGCCCAACCGCCGCAGCGCATCGACCAGCACGCACAGGGCGGCGAGGAAGAGCGGCTCGAACAGCAGGACGGCCAATCCCTCCGCGGTCGCAAACGCGAACAGAGGGGCGGCGACCAGGCCGACCCCTGAAACGACGGCGAGGAACCGGTTGCGGGTCAGCCGGAGCGCCAGCACGGTCGACAGCACGCCCGAGGCCAGCACCAACAGCAGATCCGCCCAGAGCTTGCCGGTCCAGTACGGGATTCCGAGAGCCCTCGCCACCGCGATCTTGCCGGCGATGTAGTAGCCGAATCCGGGCGGCCAGATGGCGATCGTGGGGTAGCCTTGCGCCAGCACCTGGCGAGCCACGTGGACGTGGTCGTGGTTGGGTGCCGGATCGAAATTGCCGCTGGCCACCGAGACCAGGAGGGCGCCGTAGTGGAGCGCGCAGAAGACTGCCAGGAGGATCAGCCACTGACGCCGTGTCAGGCCGGCCGTGCCCGTGTCGGCCGCGCCCGTCGGGGCGCTCGATGCCAAGGGCATGGGCCAGACCGGTCCTCGCGGCAGGGCGGCCCGGGCCGGCCGGTCCGCCCGCGCCCTGTCCCTCCCGGTGCCGTTGTGCTCGGTGCGCGTCATCTGCGATCGTGCTCGCCGTGTCGTCTCCAGGTCCGGCCGGTTCCGCTTGGAGTCCCCGACCGTACGATCCGGGGCATTCTATGAAGATCCTCTGGATCGGCACCAAGCCCCCCGCCCCGCCGGTGGACGGCGGCCGGCTGGCGGTGCTCGAAACCCTGCGCGCGCTCCGGGAGGCCGGTCTCGAGGTGACCCTGGTCGTGCCGGTCGATCGAGACGCGCCCAGGACCGAGCGGACCGCCTTCGTTCGGGCGCTGGAGCCCCTCTGCAAGCCGGTCCTGGTGCGGTGCCGTCTCGCCGGCCGACTGCGGCCACTGGCGGCGTCGCTCCTCGGCCCACCCTACGCGATCGCCCGCCACCGCCGCCCCGAGGTGACGTCCGCGGTCGAACGACTGCTGCGAGAGCGGGAGTTCGACCTGGTCCACTGCGAGCAGCTCCACGCCCTGGCCCAGGCCGTGCCCGCTCGGCGGCGAGACCTTCCAGTCGTCCTGCGGGCGCAAAACGTGGAGAGCGACCTCTGGTCCGCCGCCGCCGACCTCCACGGCTGGGCCGGGCCCTGGCTTCGTCGGGAGGCCCGGCGACTGGCCCGACACGAAGGATGGGCCGTGCGGTCCGTCGCCGCCACCGTGGCGCTCACCCGAGAGGACGCCCG
>Ga0210085_1001113_pt1 | contig 10815 bp, 8 predicted proteins | sample China_Galinas_PW_5_FD_184866 | JGI IMG/M metagenome (GOLD analysis project Ga0210085, IMG submission 184866) | Wetland microbial communities from San Francisco Bay, California, USA, that impact long-term carbon sequestration - China_Galinas_PWC_D1... | ecosystem: Environmental > Aquatic > Marine... | reverse complement strand
CTTCGGCCGGCAGACTGCCCGGAGCGCCCCGCCGGTGCGGGCGCTCGATGGGATCTCGCTCGCCGTCGAGGAGGGGGAGTGGGTGGTCGTCATGGGGCCCTCGGGGTCCGGCAAGACGACGCTCCTCAACCTGCTGGCCGGCCTCGACCGCGCGACCGCGGGCCGGGCGACGGTCGCCGGCGTGACCGTCGACGAGCTCGGGCCCCGGGAGCTGGCGAAGTTCCGGCGCGAGACGGTCGGGCTGATCTTCCAGGAGTTCCACCTGATCCCCTATCTCACGGCGCTCGAGAACGTCATGCTCGCCCAGTACGTCCACAGCATGACCGACCGGGACGAGGCGCGCCAGGCCCTCGAGCGGGTCGGCCTGGGCGAGCGGTTGGGGCACCTCCCGAGCCAGCTCTCGGGTGGCGAGAAACAGCGCGTCTGCGTCGCCCGGGCGTTGATCAACCATCCGCGCCTGATCCTCGCCGACGAGCCGACCGGCAACCTGGACGAGGCCAACGAGCACCAGGTGCTCGAGCTGCTGAGCGACCTCCACCGCCAGGGCTATACGCTCGTGGTGGTGACCCACAACCCCGAGGTGGCGAACCTGGCCGACCGCGTGATCCACCTGGAGCACGGCCGGATCGCGGACGATCGTCGGGCGGCCTCGGTGGCCGCGCCGCGCCCGCTCCAGGCGGTGCCGAGCGTCTGACCCTCCGGTCTCGCCGCGTCCTCCTCCGACCGGTCCTGTGTCGGACCTTCGATTCCGTTCGACTGTCATGGCAATCCGCGTAGACACTGTCCGTCGGGTCGCCCCGCTCCTATTCGTGCTCGGGTTCCTCGGGCCCCTCGGTCTTCTCGGTGTGGCCGGACCGGTGGCGGCGCAGGCCGGCGGTTCGGAAGGCGCGCAGGCGGCGGCGACCGCCACGGTCGAGCGCACGCTCTACCTGATGGGGACGCGGGCCGAGCTCCGGGTCGAGGCGACAGACCGGGCGGCGGCGCTCGCGGCCAGCGAGGCGGCGGTTCAGGCGCTCGAGGCGAGCGAGGCGCGGCTGTCCACCTGGGCCGCGCCGGCTCCCGGCGGGCCGGCGGGCGAGCTGGCCCGGCTGAACCGGGCGCCGGTGGGCGAGCCGATCGCGCTTTCGCCCCGGCTGGCCGACGAGCTCCGGCGGGCGGAGGACTGCCGCCGGGCGACCGGCGGAGCGTTCGATCCGGGCGTCGGGGCCCTGGTCGCCGCCTGGGGGCTGCGCGACGGCGGGCGGGTCCCGACGACGGCGGAGATCTCCCGGGCCCTGGAAGCGGACGGCGGAGATCTCGAGCTCGACTCGACGCCGCGCGGCGTGGTGGCGGTTCGCCGGGCTGGCGGCCTGGTGCTCGACGAGGGCGCCTGGGGCAAGGGCGCCGGTCTCGACAGCGCGCTGGCGGCGCTCGACGCCGATCCCACGGTGCTCGCCGCCGACCTCGACCTGGGCGGCCAGGTGGCGGTGCTCCGGCGCTCCAGCGGAGCGGGCGCCACCGCGAGCACCGGGCCACCTTCGCGGCCTGCCGACCTCGCCGACCTCGCCGTCCTGGCTGTGCTCGACTTGGCCGACCCGCGGGACCGGGAGAGGGTCGTCGCCCGGATCGAGATCCCGTCGGGCTCGGTCGCCACCTCGGGCAACTCCGAGCGCGGCCTGGTGGTGGACGGCCGGCGGATCGGCCACCTGCTCGATCCGCGGACCGGCCGGCCGGCAGCCGACTTCGGCAGCCTCACCGTCTGGGCGCCGACGGCGCTCGAGGCCGACTGCCTGGCCACCGGGCTCTACGTGCTCGGCCCCGACGCCGCTCTGGCCTGGGCCGAGGCCCACCCGGGCATCGAGGTGGTCGTGGCCCGGGCCGAAGGCGACGGGGTGATCCTGGAAGCGACGCCTGGGATCGAGCCCAAGCTCGAGATCCTGGCCGGCAACGCCGAAGTCGTCTCCGGGCGGGGGCGTCCCTTTCCCCCCGGAGGGCGGGAAAGGGATCGAGGGATTGGGGGGAGATCCGGAATGAGTTTCGCCCCCGGCCGAGGATGCCGGGATGAAGGCGGGAGCAGGGGCCGGGAGGTCCGTGGCTGCGGAGGATCCGAGCCCCTGCTCTCCAGAGGACCGTGGCGACCGCGTCAGCGCGCGGTGCCACGAACCCCGCGCGGACTCTCATCCGCGCAGTTGAGGAGTATACCTGCCCATGATTGCACGACCGAGAGAGGGACGACGGCCGTTGCGCGCCGTCGGATTCGCGCTGGCACTGCCGCTCTTGGTGCTCGCCGGCCTGGCGTGGAACGCCGCGCCGGCCGCCGCCCAGGAGATGGGTGAGCAGGCGAGCCAGCAGACCCAGATCGAGGAGCTCCGCCGTCAGGTGGAGCAGATGAAGCAGGAGCTCGAGGAGCTCCGTTCGGAGAAGAGCGAGACGTCGGAGAAGACCTCGATGGCAGCCGAGGCGGAGTCCGAAGGCTCGCCGACCGCGTCGAGCCTGGACCGGCGGCTGGCGGAGATCGAGCGCCAGATCGAGGTGCTGGCCGGCGAGGTCGAGCGCGAGCAGCTCGGCGAGGCGGCGCCCACCGCCGCGAAGAGCGAGCACGGCTACGGTCCGGCCGCGTCCAAGATCTACCGGACCGGCCAGGGCCTGTCGATCGGCGGCTACGGCGAGATGCTCTACCAGGGCTACGACGGTACCCTCGACGACGGCACCGACTCCGGATCGAACGACCAGCTCGACTTCCTGCGGGCGATCGTCTACTTCGGCTACAAGTGGAACGACCACTGGCTGTTCAACTCCGAGATCGAGCTCGAGCACGCCAGCACCGAGGACGGCGGCGAGGCCGCGGTCGAGCTCGCCTACCTGGACTACCTGTGGAAGCCGGAGCTCAACGCCCGGGCCGGCCTTCTGCTGATCCCCATGGGCTTCATCAACGAGCTCCACGAGCCGACCACCTTCCTCGGCGCCCGGCGCCCGGACGTGGAGCGGTTCATCATTCCGACCACCTGGCGCGAGAACGGCTTCGGCCTGTTCGGCGAGGCCGGGCCGGTGTCCTACCGCACCTACGTCGTCAACGGCTTCGAGGCGGACGGATTCACCGCGGACGAAGGTCTGCGCGAAGGCCGCCAGGCGGGGGCCAAGGCCAACGCCGAGGACCTGGCCTGGGTCGGGCGTCTCGACTACTCGCCGGTGCCGGGCCTGCTGCTGGGCGGCTCCGCCTACGTCGGCAGCTCCGGGCAGGGCCTGGTCGGTCCGGACGGCGAGTCGGTCGACGTCGGGACGACGATCTACGAGGGGCACGCCGAATGGCGCTGGCGCGGTCTCGAGCTGCGTTTCCTCGGCGCCCGGGCGGACCTCGACGACGTCGCCGCGCTCAACCGGACGCTCGACCGCACCGGCACCGAGTCGATCGGCGACGAGCTCTCCGGCTGGTACGCCCAGGTGGGCTACGACGTGCTCAGCCATCGCGGCTCGAGCCAGGAGCTCATCCCCTACGTCCGCTGGGAGCAGCTCGACACCCAGAGCTCGGTGCCCGCGGCCTTCCTCCGCGACCCGGCCAACGACCGGGAGAGCCTGACCCTCGGCCTGGCGTGGAAGCCGTTCCCCCAGGCGATCGTCAAGGCAGACTACCAGGACTACGACAACGGAGCCGGAACCGGTCTGGACCAGCTCAATGTGGCACTCGGTTACATCTTCTGACGTGCGCCGAAGCTGCCGACGCACGCTGACGGCGGCTGTGGTCCTCGGCGCCCTGGTCCTCGGACCGGGCGCCGCGGCCCCGGCCGCCGCCCGCGTCCTGCTGACGGTCGACGAGGCGCTCGGCCTGGCGTTTCCGGGCTGCGACGTCGACCGGGGCACGGTCTTCCTGACCGAGGACCAGGTGGCGCGGGCGGCACAGATCTCCGGCCAGGAGGCGCCGAGCGCCCTGGTCCATCCGTACCGGGCCACCTGCGACGGCACTCCCGCCGGCACCGCCTACTTCGATACCCACCGGGTGCGGACGCTGCCGGAGACCCTGATGGTGGTGGTCGCCCCGGACGGCTCGGTGGAGCGGATCGAGGTCCTGTCGTTCAAAGAACCGCCCGAGTACATGCCCCGGGAGCTCTGGTACGAGCAGTTCCTCGGCGAAGCGCTGACCCCGGAGCTCGACTTGAAGCGCCACATCCGCCAGGTCACTGGCGCGACTCTGACCGCGCGGGCGACCACTGCGGCAGTGCGCCGGGTCCTGGCGATCGACCGGGTGATCAGCCAGGAGGCCCACCCGGACGAGACGGAGCCGGCGCTGCCGAAGGGGCCGGAGGAGGAGTGAGCCGATGAGCCGTTGGGAGCAGTGGATGGTCCACGCCGCGACCCTGCTGGTGGGCGGGACCGGCCTGGTCTACGCCTGGATGAAGTACTGGCTCGAGCCGTCCGACCCGTATGCGGTGGTCAACCACCCGCTCCAGCCCCAGGTGCAGCACCTCCACGTGCTGGCGGCGCCGTTGCTGGTCTTCGGCGTCGGCATCATCTGGCGCGACCACGTCTGGAAGCACTGGCGGCGAGGAGTGCGCTCCGGGCGGCGCTCGGGGGCATCGATGCTGTTGACTGCGGCGCCGATGGTGGTCTCCGGGTATCTCATCCAGACGACGGTGACCGAGGGGTGGCGCTCGGCGTGGGTGGTCGTGCACCTGGTGGCGTCGGGCCTCTGGCTGGTCGGGTACCTGGGGCACACGGTCATCCTGCAGCGCCTGCGTGCCCGCAAGCGCCAGGCCGCCGCCCGCGCGCCCGAGCGCGTCCGCACGACCAGCGCCTGAGGTCGTGGGAGTCTGCCGAGAGCGGACCGTTCGCCTTCCCCCGCCGCGGACTATCCGAGCTTCGCCTTGTACAGCAGCGGCACGCCGAGGGGGTTGGGCTCGAAGTCCTGGAGGCGCGGCGTGTAGACGTAGGTCGTACCACCGTACAGGAGCGGCAGCAGCGGCGCCTCGCGCGTCACCAGGTCGCGAATGGCATTGCGGGCCGCGTCGCTCGACTCGGCGCGGAAGTGGTGGAGCGCCTCGGTCATCTCGCCGTTGGCCCAGCGGGCGAGGTTGGCGTGGACGACGATCGGCTGCCGTGGCGACGGCACCGCCTCCGGCGAGAGCACTGCCTCGAGGAAGTCCGCCGGGTCGGGTGTGTCGGCGATCCAGCCGGCCAGCACCATGTCGTACTCGCCGCGGGCGATCGCGCGGTAGTACTGCTCGCTGCTCGGGGCCTGGACCACGTCGACCGCGATGCCGAGCTCGCCGATCTGCCGGGCGACCGCGTCGGCCGCCGCCCACGGATTGGGCAGGTAGGGGCGGGGGCCGTAGATCAAGAGCAGGGAGAGGCGGTCCGGCCGCGGCACGCCGGGCTCGGCGAGCAGCTTCCTGGCGGCAGCCGGGTCGTGGGCGATGCCGTCTTGCCAGCGGCCCATGAGCGGTGGCAGCAGGCTGGTGGCGGTGAAGGTGAGCGGGTTCGGGTAGGTGGTCTGGGCCACCGCCTTGCGGTCGACCGCCATCGCCAGGGCACGCCGCAGCCTGGCGTCGCGCAGCGCCTCGTGCTCGGTGTTGAAGTAGAGGATGGCGGTCGAGCTGCCCGGCTCGAGCCACTTGCGCATACCGCGTACCTGGCCCATCGCCTCCCGGGAGAGCACGTTGGTGAAGTCGACCTCGCCGTCGGCCAGCGCTTCGATCAGCGCCCGCGGCTGGCCGTCCTCGTCCAGGGGATAGGTGGTGAAGACGAGCTCGTCGATGCCCACCGGCTGGCGGAAGCGCGGGTTCTTGACCAGGCGCACCTTGCCGGGCCGGGTGTCCGGCGCCGGCAGGTAGGGGCCGGTGCCCAGCAGGTCGGAGCCGCGGCGCAGCATGACGCTCGCGTAGCGCTGGGTCAGCACCAGGTCGAAGCGGGCGTTGGGCCGCTTGAGTCGGAAAACCACCCGGTCGCCGCGGCTCTCCGCCTCGGCGTGCTCGTTGAAGAGCCGCGAGTCGGCCAGGCTCTCGGCGACCCGGTCGGCGGTGACCTCCGTGCCGTCGGAAAAGGTCACGCCGCGGCGCACGGCGGCCGAGTAGACCGGCCGGTCGCCGACCGACGACTCCAGCCGGAGCGGCTCGGCGCAGAGCATCGGCTCCGGCGCCTCGGTGCCGGTCGTCGGGGCGTAGGGCGTCTCGTAGACCTGGGCGACGACGAAGGCGCTGACGAAGTCCTGGGCGTCGCGCGGGTCGAGGTGGTGGGGAGAGGTGATGAGCCCCACCCGGAGCGAGGTGTCCACTCCGTCGGGTTCAGCTGTCATGGCTCGACTCTACTTCAGATCGCGCGCCACCAGTTCCGTCATTGCACTAGTTGACCACGACGAATGTCGTCTGATCGACCCCGGTGTTGCCGTTCGACGGATCGTAGGCGTAGACCACCGCCTGGTAGGTTCCCGCTTCCGGCGCCGTCCATTCGACGGCGAACTGGCTCGTGCTGCCGGCGTAGGCCAGGGGCACGGTCGCCACCCGCTCACCGGCCCGGTAGACGATCGCCGCGACCTCGAGCTTGTCCGCGTCCCACAGGCCGCCGGGCTCGATCGGGCAACCGCACATCATGGTCACGTTCGCCTCCAGCCGGACCGTCTGGTCGCCGAGCCGGACGTGGGAGGGAGGAGCGAGCACGTCGACGACGAAACCGGGCATCTCGAGCAGCAGGCCGTCGCCACCGGTGAGGTCCTTGCCCGGCACGATCCACTGGGTCGCCGACACCTCGTTGGCCGCCTGGCGCTGGGCGAGCGGGCCGAGCGCCGTCACCCGGATCCGGCGCGGAGCCGACAGCTCGAGCGTGGTCGTGTAGACCGCCGCGCCCTCGGTCGAGAGGACGCGCGGACGGACGTGGCTCTGCTTCATGATCCGGGCGGTGTCGCCGGTCGATCCGCTGGTCGTGCCGTGGGCCAGGAGCTCTCCGGTGTCGGCGTCCTCGACGGTGATCGACACTCCGCCCATGGAGGTGCCGATGAACTTCGCCCCCTTGCTGATCACCCGGACGTCGATCGTGGTGGGGACGGGAGCGGGCTCGGCCTGTGCCGGCGGTGCGGCGAGGGCGGCGAGGACGGTCAAGGCGCTCAACGCGAGGACGAGACGGGTGGCGGGGCTGAGAGTCGCGGCGCGGCGTGGGTGGTTCGCTCGGGGTCTCACGGTGGTTCCTCCTGGCTCGGGGTTCTCCTGGGGTGGCCCGACGGATCGTCGACGTCCGCCGGGTCGATTCTACGCCGCCGACGGGCGGCTGCCGCCCCTCCGGCGGGGCGGCGCCCGCCGCGTCCGCCGGTGGTAGGGTCGGTCCATGCGGGGAAGCGCCGCCCAGGCGGCCGACGTGCTGGCCCATGGCTTCGACGATTACCACCAGCGCTACCGGGGCGTGACGCGGCGCGCGCGGGACCGCTTCGAGCGCCGCGAGTGGCAGGGCATCCGCCGGGACACCGTGGAGCGCCTGAACCTCTACGAACGGTGCGTCGGCGAGACCCTCGACGCGCTCCGCTCGGTGGTCGGCCCGCGGGTTTCCGATCCCGACTTCCTCCGCGTCTTGAAGGACGCCTACACCGAGGTCATCCTCGGGCGCAACGACTTCGAGCTCGCCCAGACCTTCTTCAACTCGGTCAGCCGTCGGCTGTTGCCCCACCTGGGCCTCGCCCCGGGGATCGACTACCTCTCGCGTGACTTCCCGCTGCCCTTCCGCGGCTGGGAGATGGCGAGCGCCCGCATGTACGGGGTCCACCGGATCGACGGGACCGTGGTCGCCAAGATCCTGCGCGAGACCGGGCTGCGGGTGCCGTTCCGGGACCTGACGGGCGACTCCGTGCGGGTCGCGGAGCGGGTGGACGCCGCGCTGGTCGAAGCCTTCGGCCGCCCCGAGATCGAAGCGCTCGACGTCCTGGCGCCGCTCTTCTTCCGCAACAAGGCGGCCTATCTCGTGGCCCGGGCGCGGGTCCGCGACCAGGTCCTGCCGCTGGTCCTGGTCCTGCTCAACGAGGAGGAGGGGCTCCGGGTCGACGCGGTGCTCACCTCAGAGGACCTGGTGTCGATTCTCTTCAGCTTCGCCCGCTGGTACTTCCACGCCGAGGTCGAGAGCCCGCGCGAGGTCATCGGCTTCCTCCACTCGCTCCTGCCGCGCAAGCGGATCGCCGAGCTCTACATCTCCCTCGGATACCACAAGCACGGCAAGAGCGAGTTCTACTCGGATCTCTCGAGCGTCATCGCCGAGAGCCGGGAGCACTTCGCCGTCGCTCCGGGCGAGCGGGGCCTGGTGATGTCGGTCTTCCACCTGCCGGACTACGAGTTCGTGTTCAAGGTGATCAAGGACTCGTTCCCGCTCGAGAAGAGCACCACCCGCGAGCGCATCCGGGAGAAGTACCGCCAGGTCCTCTTTCACGACCGGGTCGGCCGGCTGGTCGACTTCCAGGAGTTCGACTACCTGACCTTTCCCCGCGAGCGCTTCTCGGACGCCCTGCTGTCCGAGCTGCTGGCCGAGGCGGGCCGCACGGTGCTGGTCGACGACGACCGGGTGGTGGTGCGCCACGCCTACGTCGGACGGCGGGTCGAGCCGCTCGATCTCTACATGCAGCACGCCTCGGACGCCGAGCGCGAGGCGGCGGTGATCGACTGGGGCGACACCTTGAAGGACCTGGCGGCGGCCGACATCTTTCCGGGCGACCTGCTGCTCAAGAACTTCGGCGTCACCCGCCACGGCCGGGTGGTGTTCTACGACTACGACGAGCTCGTCTCGCTCGAGGACTGCAACTTCCGGCGTATCCCGCCGCCGCGCGACCCCGCGGACGCCATGGCCGATCAACCCTGGTTCTCGACCGGTGAGGACGACATCTTCCCCGAAGAGTTCGAGCGCTTCCTCCAGTTTCAGGGCCGGGACCGGGAGGTTTTCTTTGCCCACCACGCCGACCTGCTGGAGGTCGACTTCTGGCGCTCGATGCAGGAGCTCAACCGCGGCGGAGAGGTGATCGACTTCTTTCCGTACCCGGAAGCTGTGCGGCTCAAGCGGGAGAGTCAGCCGGCAGCGACGAACGAGTCGTAGCAATCTCGGAGCGCCCGCTCGACGTACTTCGGCACCACCGCTCCCCGCCACTGGGCCTGGAAGTCGGTGTTGTCCATCGGCGTGGCGCCGCGACGGGCGAGCCGGGCGGCCTCGGCGATGGTCTCGTCGGTGAGCTTCTTGCCGAGCAGCACCGCGGCGGCCTTCTCGGCCGAGAGCGGCCGTGAGGAGACCGCCCCGAGGACGATCTGGGCGCCCTCGATCGTGCCGTCGCCGGCCAGCCGGAGCGCCGCCGCCACCGACAGCACGGCGAAGTCGATCGACCCCCGGCGGCGCAGCTTGTGGAACGAGCTCACCAGGTGATCGCGGCTCGATTCGGCCGGCACCAGGATCTCGGCGACCAGCTCGTCGGGCCGCTTGGTCAGGTAGTCGATGCCGTCGTCGCGGTAGAGCTCGAGCAGCGGGATCGTCCGCTCGCCCTCGCTCGAGACCAGGCGGACCCGGGCGCCCAGGGCGATCAGCATCGGTGCCGAGTCGCTCGCCGAGTGGGCCCAGCAGCGGGGCGAGCTCGGCGCCACCCAGCAGGTCTCGCCGCACTCCTTCATGCAGTAGTCGATCGAGCGGCGCCACTCCTCCGTCTGGTTGTAGTAGGTGCAGCGGGTGTCGACGCAGACGTTGCCGCCGATCGTCCCCATGTTGCGCAGCGGGGGTGAGGAGATCGACTCGACCGCGGTGGCCAGGGCGGGGTAGCGCTCGCGGATCGCCGGATGCTCGGCGACCTCGGTCAGTGTCGACGTGGCGCCCAGACGGAGCTCTCTGCCGCTGCCGGAGCCCGAGCCGTCGGCCTGGATCGTCCGCAGATCGGCGATCCCCCCCAGCCCGACCACCACCTCGGCCGTCTGGTGGCGGCGCTTCATGTTCGGCCAGAGATCGGTCCCGCCGGCCACCGGGCGCACCCGGGTCGGCGACTCGCCGGCGCCCTCGGAGGCGCCCTCGGAGGTGAGGATCGCGGCGGCCTCCGCGAGGCTCTTGGCGGGGCGGAACGTGAAGCGGGGAAGACGCAGCATGGGGCGGAAGATCTCCTCTGGGGTCGGGCGCGGGCGCGCCGCGGGCTCACTTGGTGGTCAGCGACGCGATGTCCTTCTTCTTGAGTGCCTCGTCGCGCTCCATCATGGTGCCGGACGAGGAGCGCATGCCGCCGCGCAGGCGGTGCTTGTAATCGTTGATCGCCCGGCCGTCGCCGCCCTCCGCCGGGGTCGGGACCACCAGAGTCTCGCCGAAGTCGACCTCCGGGAAGCTCTCCGGCCCGAACCGGGGCTCCTCGCCCTTGGCCTTTTTCTCGAGCGCCTTGGCGATCATGTGGGGGTGGATCGGCACCTGGTCGACCCGGACGCCGACCGCGTCGAAGATCGCGTTGGCCACCGCAGGCATGATCGGCAGCAGCGGCCCCTGGCCCACCTCCTTGGCGCCGAACGGCCCCGCCGGGTCCGGATCCTCGATGATGTAGCTGGTCACCGCCGGCATCTCTTCGAAGGTCGGGCTCTTGTACTCGAGCAGCGACGGGTGCTTGTGGACCAGGGCGCCCGAGAGGTGCTTGGGCAGGCGGCGGTAGACCTGCTCTTCCATCATCGCCTCGCCGAGGGCCATGTAGACGCTGCCTTCGATCTGGCCCATCACCAGCGCGGGGTTGATGCACTTGCCGACGTCGTGGGCGATCCACACCGTCTCGACTTGGAACAGGCCGGTGTCGGAGTCGACGACTGTCTCGACCACCGCGGCCGAGTAGGAGTAGGTCGGCGACGGGCCGACGCCGGCGCCGCGGTAGCG
>Ga0210085_1001112_pt1 | contig 10820 bp, 12 predicted proteins | sample China_Galinas_PW_5_FD_184866 | JGI IMG/M metagenome (GOLD analysis project Ga0210085, IMG submission 184866) | Wetland microbial communities from San Francisco Bay, California, USA, that impact long-term carbon sequestration - China_Galinas_PWC_D1... | ecosystem: Environmental > Aquatic > Marine... | reverse complement strand
CGTGCGTAAGCCTCGATGGTCTTTGGCCGCAGTCCCTTGAGCCGCAGGTGCTTCAGATGCGATTCATACTGACGCTTGAAATCGCCCTCGAAAGATGTTGACATAACACTATAACCCCATGATTCTTGGTGGAACGACCCCTCCTACGCGAGGGGATGAGGTTACATTTTAAGTCTGATCGCGCGGCTGAGACCTTCTCCGCGAAGCGGCTCCGTCCAACAACGATTTAAACATCTGCGGGGTGACGTGGTTTACATTTTTTCAGAAAGGTTAAGTAATTTTAACCAGATTTTATTAGCGGGCGGTATGGATGCTGTACTTGTCGATCAAGCACCAACTGTATACGCCATTGCTGGTAAATTCAATTTGGAAATAAATGCAGATATTGTCATGAAGGAACACGGATGAAAATTGGGGAGCCTTGTTGATAGCATGCTGACTGGCAGCAAGGAATCGGCACAGTATTGGATCAAGATGTTGCAAGTCGGTGTAGGTGTGCAAACATTTTGATCCGGGTTGAAAAGTTTCGCGCAGGATGAAAGACGTTCATTTGCAAGGTCATTAGATGATCGTCGAGATCGCTGTGCGAATGTGGACAAAAAAGATAACCTGTATTCTTTGATTTATGGCATTCTCAATTTAGCGGCTGGGTATATCGTACATCTCAGAGATTATTTGGCAGCGTCAAATTAGCACACTTCAGAACAGACGCCTATTTGAACCAACGATTTGTGTTCGGGTTGTCCTTCGTACAATCCAGGTTAATAAGATCAGGGCTCGAGAACACAACGGAGGACGTCCGAAATGCCTTGATTTTGCGGAGCTCGGGGGACCGTCATCATGCACAAGTGTTGATTAAGGACGCCACTGCATCCGAATCGAGGAGGCGAAGGTCCGCTGTCGCGGCAAAGCTGCTGCTCATCAAGGCGGCCGGAATGTCTCTTCAGGGTCGACTGCGGACGTTCGTAGCTGAGCCATCTGCCGATTCAGAACAACTGCCAGGAGTGGACTGTCTGTTAGGACGGTCTATGCCCTATCACGTTACCAAAAGGACGATAGTAGCAGACCCAAATCTGACCCTGGTTTGAGCAAAAGCTCCTCGCGCAACCGATCTCGGTGGTAATGCCCCAAACTATTTGTGTGTGATGGCCGCAAACCTTCCCCTGTCTACAGGTATTCGCCCCGTGGTCATAGAACACACCCTCTGCCGCCCAACTGGATACGACGTCGTCCTCGCTGATCTGCTGGCGCTCGCGCCGTCCATCGCTCCAGGTTAGCGGGCTTGCCCAGTAAAGGTTCTCCCCGGGTCCGCTGTGTCTCATGACACATCCGTTGTCATGTGACAGATGCCTTGCCCACCGTGACGCCGACCGCGCCAACGGAGCGGACCACTTCAGGGGAGGAACCATCACGACGGAGCGAACCTTGTTGTGAGCGCTCAACATCCGTTCCGAATCCACGTCCGACGCCATGCCCTTGCCTGGCCCGTGTCCCGGGTTGACCGACAGCAGGACCCAGAGTCCCAGTTTAGAGCACCGTTTCAATCGAGATTGCATTTTCAACTTGGTCATCTCGAACGTTCCGGAAAAGGCTCCGGCCGTCTTGATCTGATAGCCTCTCTCGGCGACGGAGCGGCCAAAAGACTACTTGTAACGCACCGCCCCCAACCGCGATCCAGTCACGGCGTCACCTGGCGCGTGATGCAATGAGCCAAAACACATCGTTAGTAGCCGTCGGCTCCGCGCCAACGGCGCCGCTCAAACGACAACATGAGCGATTACTTTTTTCACGCTGCCGAGCGCTCTGCCTCTCGGACGTTATTTTCCCAAATTCCGTATAACCTCGGCACGATCGATTCCAGCGTCATATGTGTGGTCTATGCTCTACTTTTAAGCCTAATGGGACACAAGATTGACCTGGTACCGACGCCATGCAACGGCAGCTTAGGACCCATCCACAGAGGCGCGATTCTTGTGTACCAGGTGCCCGGGTGGCACAACCAATCAGCGGCTGTGATGCAGCCCACCTGCGTGCGCGCCTGATCTGGCTGCGCGATCCAGCTGCTTATCCAGACCGACCGGCGGCTGTGATACCGGTCGAGACGAGCCGGTCCTGGGTGTTCCTTACGGATCGGTTTGCCTACAAACTGAAGAAACCGATCCGTCATCCCTTGGTCGATCTTTCGACGCTTGGCGCGCGAAAGGCCAACGCTAAGGCCGAAGTTCGGCTCAATCGGCGGCTTGCTTCCCGCATTTACCTCGGAATCGTCGAGCTCAGCGAAGGCCCATCGGGCAAGCTCGTGCTCGGCGGGCACGGCCGGGCAGTGATTGGCTGGTGAAGATGCGGCGCCTCCCGGATCGTCTTATGTTGGACAGCCTGCTCATTAGGCAAGCCTTGCCCCCAGTGCGACTGCACGCGCTGGCCGCGCAGTTGGCCCACTTTTACGTCGGTTCCCAGCGGCTCAGTCTGAGCGGGCGAACGTACCGGCAGAGGCTTCGGGAAGAGCTACTGATTAATCATGCCATCCTGACGAACGCCGAGTCGAAGCTGCCGCTGGAGCGGGTCAAGCGCTTGCACACAAGGTTGTTATACTTTTTGGATGAGAACGCGGGGCTGCTCGACACGCGTGCCGAGGGCAGGTATCTAGTAGAAGGGCACGGGGATCTACGCCCGGAGCACATCTGTCTGCTCGAGCATCCGGTCGTATTCGACTGTCTGGAGTTTAGCGAGCGCCTTCGGCAGGTGGATCCCCTGGACGATCTTGCATTTCTGACAGTCGGCTGCGAGCGTTTAGATTTGCCTGATGTCGGAAAGGCACTCTGCGACGCCTATCGCAAATTCAGCGGCGACCCTGCCCGCAATGGGCTCGTGGAGCTCTACTGTAGCTACCGTGCCAGCCTGCGCGCCCGGTTAGCGGCCGCGCACCTCCCCGGACTCGCTTCTCAGGCCCGGGCGCTCTGGATGGACAATGCTCTTTCCTTTCTATCCATCGCCGAGCGCCACGCCTCGGCGCTGATCTGAGGCTTCAACGTTACACCGAGCGAGCGTGGCTTTTTCTGCCAGGAGACTCCGAATCAGCGTATCCGAATGGTTGCCCTCTTTTCGTTGACGTGTTGGCACGCCAGGGCATTTGAGCAACGAGGGTTTCCCGATTAACAGCATGACGTTGCTATTGGACATACGCGGACTGAGCCTACACTTGGGCGATAAGGAGGTCCTGAACGGCGTCGACCTGCACTTGTCGTCGGGGGAAGTCCACGCCCTGATCGGCAGTAACGGCGCAGGAAAGTCGACCCTGGCCTATGCGCTGATGGGCAGTGAGGGATACCGCCCGCAGAGGGGTGAGGTTCTGTTTCGGGGACAGTCCGTGCTCGACCTTGCCATGCATGAGCGCGCCCGGCTCGGAATCACCCTCGCCTGGCAGGAGCCGGCCCGCATCGAGGGACTGTCCGTACACGACTATCTGCTGCTCGGCAACCGCGCCGCCGACCCGGTCGCTTGTTTGGAGCGGGTTGCCCTGGAGCCGAGCGCCTATCTCTCCCGTAGCCTGGACAAGACCCTGAGCGGGGGTGAGCGCCGGCGCATCGAGCTGGCAGCCGTACTCGCCATGGCACCGCATCTGGCCATCCTGGACGAGCCCACCGCCGGTATCGACCTGCTCTCCCTGGAGGACGTCGTCGGTGTAATCCGCGGCATGGCGAGTGAGGGCCGCTCGGTGCTCCTCATCACCCATGAGGAACGTGTCGCGGCAATGGCGGACAGCGCCTCCCAGCTCTGTGGCGGTCGCATCGTCCGCCGGGGTGCGGTCGATAAGGTATTGGCGAGCTATACGGGCCGTAGCTGCCTGCGCTGCGACGGGGAGACCTGCGACCATGACTGATCTCACACCCATGACTTCGGCGCTGCGCCTGATCGGTGAGGACCCTGCTCAAGTGCTGGGTCCGGGAACGGCGCACCTGGTCGCCTACAGCCACGACCTCATCAGCCGTGCCGATGTTCCGGGGTTGACGATGAAGGTCGCGGGTGCGGCTGGCGGTATCCGAGCCCGCATCCAGGTAGAGCCTTGGGCGCATATTCACCGTCCCGTGCACCTCTGCTTCGGCCTGTTCCAATGCCGCGGCGTGCAGAACATCGACTTGGTGCTGCGGTTGAAGGCCGGATCCTGCGCCACCTTCTGGTCCCATTGTCTCCTCGCACACGTCGAGCGCGCCCGCCATGCTATGAACGCGCTCGTCGAGATCGAAGAAGAGGCGAGCCTTACCTATCAGGAGGCCCACTATCACGGCGCCTCCGGGGGTATCGAGGTGACGCCGCGGGCGAGCATCCGGCTCGGTCCCCGGGCACGCTATCTGGCCGACTTTTCCCTGGTGCAGGGCCGGGTCGGGCGCCTGGACATCGACTACAAGGTCGACGTCGGTGCCGAGGCCATCGCCGAGCTGACGAGTAAAGTCTACGGGCACAGCAACGACCACATCCGTATCCGCGAGGCCATCCGGCTCAACGGCGAGCGCGCCCACGGCCTGATCCGATCTCGGATCGCAGCCGACGGCAACTCCCGGGCCGAGGTGCTCGGCATCACCGAGGGCAACGCCACCTATGCCCGCGGCCATGTGGATTGCCTGGAGATCGTGCGCGAAGAGGCGCACGTAAGTGCCCAGCCGGAGGTGCAGGTTTCCCACCCGCTGGCCAAGGTCACCCATGAGGCGGCCATCGGCAGCGTCGACCATCGCCAGCTCGAGACTCTGATGTCCCGCAGCGTCGCTCCGGAGGAGGCCGTCGACATCATTGTTCGGGGGATGCTTCGCTGAGCGGATGACCGACGGGCAAGATTGCCAGAGGGCGCTTCTGTGCCGCCAAGTGCAACAGACGCTTAAGACGTGCGCCATCGAGCGCCCCATGATCGCGCCGGCAAGCCCGAGGGCGACTGCTTGCCAGAGGAGATTCTGAATCGCATGGCCGACCTCTATGTGTATATATCGGACACAGCGGCGTCCATACTTCGCCGTTGTTTGTGCTTCGATTGCGCTGATAATCTAAACTGCTTAGAGCGATGAAAAACGGATGCTTCGATCATTGGGCCAGACGCACCTTCCTGCGATGGCTGACCGGATTGGGTCTGCTCGGCGTCACTTCCCGGCTTTCGACCGCCGCGCAGCGCAGCGCGGAAAGATCGGAGGTGCCTAATGACCGCGAAACGCCAGACGGCGGAACTGCACTCACGCTGTTCCTGTGCGGCGACGTGATGACCGGCCGGGCCGTCGACCAAATCCTCCCGCACCCAGGCGATCCGCGCCTCTATGAGCCCTACGTGCGAGATGCCCGGCAATACCTGCAACTGGCTGAAGCGGTCAACGGACCAGTCGACACGCCTGTGGATTTTGCCTACATCTGGGGCGATGCTCTTGAGGCGTTGGAGCGCCTGAGTCCGGATATCCGTTTGATCAATCTGGAGACGGCAATCACCGCCAGCGAGGCCCCTTGGCCGCAAAAAGGTATTCACTACCGCATGCATCCGCGGAATCTTCCCGTGCTCAGCGCTGCCGCCGTTCAGTGTTGTGCCCTCGCCAACAATCATGTACTGGACTGGGGCTATTGGGGACTGACCGAAACGCTAAAGTCTCTTCGCGGAGCTGGCATCGCTACCGCCGGCGCCGGGAACAACGTGGCGCAGGCCTGTGCCCCTGCAATCCTGGATGTGCCGCACAAGGCCCGGGTTATCGTGTTGGCGCTGGGGCACCGCTCGAGTGGCATCTCCCGGAGTTGGGCGGCGCAGCCCAAACGCCCGGGCGTCTGCCTGCTTTCTGATCTTTCCGAGCGCACGGCGGAGAGCATTGGACAGCGGCTCAGTGGACTGAAGCAGGCGCGAGACCTCCTTGTCGCTTCCATACACTGGGGTGGGAACTGGGGCTACGAAGTTCCAGAGGAGCAGCGGCGATTTGCCCATGCCCTGATCGACAAAGCGGGGGTTGATCTAGTCCACGGCCATTCCTCGCACCACGTCAAGGGCATCGAAGTCTACCGAGGGCGGTTGGTTCTCTATGGCTGCGGTGACTTCTTCAACGACTACGAAGGCATCAGCGGCAATGAGGAGTTCCGCAGCGACTTGTCCCTGATGTATTTCCCGACTCTTGAGCCGGCTAGTGGTCGCCTGACGGAGTTGCGGATGATTCCGACGCGGGTAAGACGCTTCCGTATCAACCGTGCTGCGGAAGCAGACCTGAGGTGGTTGCGAGACCGACTCAACCGCGAAGGCGAGTGGTTGGGAACCCGAGTGGACATCGACTCGGACAAATCCCTTTTGCTTTTTTGGGAGGGAGCTCTCCAAAGCACATTTGTTCGCCCCCAGTATCCTGCAAGTATGGGTAGGGGGTAGGGCTGGCAGCGAGCAAAAGCTACGGCAGGCTGAGCGGTGTCGATTTGCGGTCCCGATCCCCTGCAATGGCGTGACATCATCAAGACTATTGGCCGGGCGGTGGGCAAGGACAAGTTGGCCGTGCCGTTGCCGGCCTCCCTGGTAAAGCTAACCGCAGCGATGTTCGAAGGCTTTGAAATGTTCCCCTTCAGTCGGGATCAGCTCATCGTGCTGCTGGAGGGAAACACCTGTGATTCATCGGCGGTCTTGGACGTATTCGGGATCGAGCCGATTCTTTTCAGCGAGCAAACGCTTGCTTACCTTCGGCACTGATCTCAGGCAATGAGTGCTAAGAGCCAGAGGGAATCAGCGCCGATCCGGGAACATTCCCAGGGCGATCAGGTACAGCCCCAGCGCCATGGTGGTGACCGTGCTCAATCCCCAATGGACAGCCGCCAGGGTCGCCAGTCCGCTCCCGGTCACCGAGGCCCAGCCGTTGAAGGCCCAGCCCCAGGGGATGGCGGAGGGGTTGTGGCGGGCCGCTGCCTCCAGGCCCAGGGGAAACGGCAGACCCATCGCCAGCGCAAGGGGGGCGATGGCGCCCAACGCCAGGGCCATACGCCAGCCGTCGCCCCAGTTTCCGGCGGCAGTGAAGAGCCACGGCAAGAACCACAGGGATTGGGCACCCAAGGCGACGGCGGCGGCGATCGCCCCGGCAACAGACCGTCTCTCCCCCCAACGTTCCCGCAGTGGCTCGCCCAATCTGCTGCCGATGCCGGCGAATACCAAAAACCCGCCCAAGGCTACCGCGACGGCGTACACCGGGTGTCCCAGGAACAGGATCAAACGCTGGATGAAGGCGATCTCCAGGAACATGAAGGCAAGCCCGAGACAGAAGAAGTAACCTGGCACCCGCAGGCCTTCAGGTGGCGCCGCGCCGTTGCGCCGTTTCACGAGGACGAGCGGCAACAGCACCAGCAACAGCCCGAGCACTGTGACCTGGGCGATAGTGGCCAGCAACAGAGGATAGCCCCAGTCCACCAGGGCGAAGGCGTTGCGGTTTCCGCTCTCACTCAAGCGTGCCAGCAGTTCCCAACGGAAGAAGTGGAAGAAATAGGGACGATCGTCCCGGGCCGGGGCAATCTGGTAAGGATAGTCGGCGACGAAGGCGTCCCGGCCCGGTCCGAACAGGGCTCGGCACCCTAGATACAGGGTCGGTTCCGGCCAGCGGTTGAAGCGATTCGCCTCGCTTCTGGTCATCCCCGGGTACCAGGCGGTGTCGAAGGCGTGATCCTCGGCAAAGCGACGTAGGCTCGCGGTTTCGCGGGCGGTGAACGGGCTGCTTTTAACCAGGAGCGTGAAGGTATTCCAGGAACGTATCAGGACGAGGTTGTTACCCGGCGAGCGGACACCGCTCGCCTCCAGGGCGGCCACGGCCGTGATGAAGAGCTTCAGGCTGTCCCGAGGCGGGGTTTTGAGCCAGCGGGTAACCGCCAGCATACCGCCGGGGGTGAGCCGGACGAGCGCTTCCTGGAACGCCTCGACGGTGAAAAGATAGCTTTCCGCGAGCGCCCCCAGTCCGGCGGTGGACGCGGCGAAGGAGTCAACCGGCGGGATTTGAATCAGATCGTAGCGCTGATCGTCGCGTTCGAGGAACCGGCGCGCATCGGCAATCATGGTCTCGACCCGGGGATCCCGGTACAGGCCGCCGGAATAATCATGGTAGGGACCGCGCACCAGGTCCAGGATTTGCGGGTTCAGCTCGACGGCGGTGACCGAGCGGGCTCCGAGGATCAGCGCTTGACGGACGTCGAGTCCGCCGTCGGCCCCGAGCACTGCCACCCGCGGATGTTTCAATAGGCGGTACGGCAGGGCCGAGCCGAGGTGGGCGAGGTAGGCGGTCTGCTCCGGCTCCCCGTCGGCACGCACGATGGCGCCGGGTCCTTCTCCGTCGACGAAGACGCCCAGTTGCTCTCCCGGCAATGCTGGACTGAGGAAGCTCAATCCCGGGGCGTGGCGGAAGGGCACCTCGGGGCTCGCCACTACCGTCACCAGGCCAAACGGGCTGGAGCGCCGGGCCACGACCTCGGCCCCCATCACTTCCAGGGCATGACTCAAGGCCTTGTAGGGCGACGGTTGCAGGGTGAACAGCGCGCCCAGGAACGGCAGAACCAGGGCGGCGGCGAGGGCGGCGGGTCGTTCCCGCCTCCCGAGCACGAGGGCGGCGGCGACAGGTCCGAGCGTCGCCGCGGCGAACAGTGACGTCAGGGGCGGCAGCCACCACAAGAGAAGCACGATCACCAGGCTGCCGGCACCTGCGCCCAGCAAGTCGGCGGCATAGCTGCGGCCAATGCGCCGGGACCATTGCTGGAAGACTAGGGCGATGGCGTTGGCGGCGAAGAAAAACGGCAATGCGAGGAGCAGTCCGATCGCCATCAGATAGCCCACCTGCCAAGGATCCCACAAGAGCTCCAGGGGGTTGAAGGGCAGTGCCTGGGCGATCAGGAAGCAGGCCGACGCGGTCAATCCGAACAGCAGGGCGTTGATGCCGAAGGCGCTGGCGAAGCTTGCCGGCAGCATACCCCGGCCCAGGGCCAGAAAGGTTCCGCTGGCGCTATAACCGAGCAGAGCCAGGCCGATCGCCATGTGGGCGAAGTGATGCCATTGGATGATGGCGAACAGCCTGGTAAGCAATACTTCGTAGCCCAGAGCCGCCGCAGAGATCAGGGCCACGGCTGCCAGTGCCGTCGGCGGCGGTGCCGTCGCTCTGGGCATCAATGCCTCCCTGTCAGGGGTACGAATCTTACCGGCAATAGAGAACGGGTCTTCACCTTCCCTTCGGTGTCTTTTTCCACCAGCAGCAGGAATTGGGTCTGGAACCGGGCGCCCACCGGGATCACCATGCGCCCGCCGGGCTTCAGTTGCTCGACCAGAGGTGGCGGTACGTGACTGGCCGCGGCGGTGACGATCACAGCGTCGAACGGAGCGTGCTCCGGCCAGCCGTAGTAGCCGTCTCCCTGCCGCACGCTTACGTTGTCGTAGCCGAGGGTGGCGAGTCGCTCGGCGGCCGACTCCGCGAGCGGCGGGATAATCTCGATGGTATAGACGGCCTCGACGAGCCGGGCCGCGATGGCGGCCTGGTAGCCGGAGCCGGTCCCCACTTCCAGAACCCGATGGTCCGCCTCGAGCGCGAGCAGGCTGGTCATAAAGGCCACCAGCGAGGGTTGGGAAATGGTCTGACCATAGCCGATGGGCAGGGGACGGTCCTCGTAGGCGGCGTCTTGTTGCTTGTCTGGCACGAACCGGTGCCTCCGGACCTGGGCCATCGCTTCCAGCACCCTGAGATCCAGCTTCGCGCCTGCGGGCAGGGTCGCCGCCGTCTCCGCTACCTTCGCCATCATCGCCCGGCGTTTGGTCCGATGATCGTCGGCGCACTCGGCCGTATCGGCGGCGGCAAGCAGGAATAACGCGAAAATCAAACTGACTCTCATGCTTGCCTCCTCCTGCGCATCAACTTCGAGCCCATGAATGCTTTTGAGGCCCAGGCAGAAATGGCGTCACTGCATTACGCGGGGACCTGAGCGTACCTCGCGAGACTATGCGGGACGGGACCTGATCCCCGAACCGATTCCACCCGGTGGAGTTAAACAAGCTCACAGGAATGATTTCGACTCTCGCCACGAGCACCCCCGATGGACGGCCCGCGATACGCGGTGACCTGGCTCGGGATCGAGCACCAAGCTGGCTCGAGCTTAGAACCTGCAAGGCCAACCTTGACGCCTTGGACGAAACCGCCGGCCAATTGGGCAGGGAGATGAAGGCGGCGGCCGGCGAGATTTCCTCGCCGGTGGGAGAGATTATAGGAAAGATGCGCAAGCTGGCCGACATGATCCGCAAAGAGATCGCCGCTTCGCCATCTCTATTGGCCTAGGTGGCCCGTCATGCCTTCGCTCGGGTGGCAGGCGGAAGGCTCAGGGGCACCCAGGGCATCCGTAAGCTTGCGGTGCTACCCCTATGCTATGACCGAGCTCGGCCAGCAGCTTCCGAAGTTCCTTCAGTACCGTCAGTTCGGAGCGAAGAAGGGCTTGATCCGCATCGTCTACACAGAGCCGGCGGCTAGCGGTACGCCTAAAGCAAGCCCGGAGATCCTTGTCCAGAGATGCCCAGTTCGAGGAAGGCATCTGCTGTCGGCGTAAAGGCAAGGAGTTCCACCACCGTCGGCCTCACACTGGGATTGTCTCTTATCGACCCAATCCGGACATGACGCGTCGCCTTGGCGACTGACAGCCCGTCGAGCCAAAGTGCACGTTTGCTTCGTTGATTTGAGGCTCCCCTCAACGTGAGCGTTTAGCGCTGTCAGTAAGCCCATGAATTAAGAAGCTTCCTAGCGAGGGCGAGTTTTTGTTTACCCCAAGGGTAGACGAAAGATCAAAGAGTTAGGAGGACGGGTTTGGGCGCTGGGCGAAAA
>Ga0210085_1001111_pt1 | contig 10827 bp, 11 predicted proteins | sample China_Galinas_PW_5_FD_184866 | JGI IMG/M metagenome (GOLD analysis project Ga0210085, IMG submission 184866) | Wetland microbial communities from San Francisco Bay, California, USA, that impact long-term carbon sequestration - China_Galinas_PWC_D1... | ecosystem: Environmental > Aquatic > Marine... | reverse complement strand
TTTGCCCCATTGGCGCCGTTCGGCCCATTGGCGCCGTTGGCCCCATTGGCGCCGTTGGTCCCGTCGACCCCACTTGCCCCATTGGCGCCGTTCGGGCCATTGGCGCCAGGAGTTCCGGGAGACCCGGCGCCCGCATCCACGCAGAAACCCCGCCGTAGCGGGGTTTCTGTCTATAGCGGGGGCAGGATTCGAACCTGCGACCTTCGGGTTATGAGCCCGACGAGCTACCTGGCTGCTCCACCCCGCGACGGTCTGTCCATGCTAGCAACGGGGCGGCGCAGGGCGACGGGATCGTGATCGCTCGCAGGTAGGCTTGCGGGGGCGCTGCTTCACCCGCTCGACCCCGCCAACCTTGACTAGAGTGCCGCTGCCCATGGCCGAGAATCCTCAACGGGTCGCCGTGATCGACATCGGCAGCAACTCGACAAGGCTGCTGATCGCCGACGTCGACGACGGCGTCGCGGTGCTCGAGCGGCAGAGCCGTGTGACCCGTCTCGGGCGCGGCGTCGACCTCTCCGGCCAGCTCGCCGACGAAGCGATCGAGGCCGCCTGCGCGGTGATCGCCGACTACGTCGAGATCTGCCGCGAGGCGGGAGCCGAGCAGCCGGCGGCGATCGCCACGTCCGCCGTGCGAGACGCATCCAACGGCAGCGCCTTCGTCGCCGAGCTGCGCGAGCGCTTCGCGCTGCAGGCGCGCGTGCTCGACGGCGAGGAGGAGGCGCGCCTCACCTACCGCGGTGCCACCGCCGAACAGCCGCCGGACACGCCGACCCTGGTAATCGACATCGGCGGCGGCTCGACCGAGATGATCGTCGGCACGGGCACCGAGGTCGCCTTCCACGACTCGCTGCAGGCCGGCGTCGTCCGCCACACCGAGCGCCACATCTCCGGCGACCCCCCGACCGCAGTCGAGCTCGAGGCACTGGCCGGCGGCGTCCGCGTCCTGATCGCAGACGCGCTCGCAGGCCAAGAGGAGGCCCGCGCGGCGGCCGGCATCGCGGTCGCCGGCACGCCGACCTCGCTCTCGGCGATCGAGCTCGGGCTCGAGCCCTACGATCCGGCCCGTGTGCATGGCCACGTGCTCCCGCTGACGACGATCCAGCGCCTGCTCTCCCAGCTCGCCTCCGCCTCGCTCGAGCAACGGGCGGCGATCCCCGGCCTGCACCGCGACCGCGCGCCGACGATCATCGCCGGCGCCGTGATCCTGATCGAGGCGATGCGCGCCTTCGACCTCGACCAGGTGCAGGCCTCCGAGCACGACATCCTCTACGGCATGGCGCTCGAGACCGCCTCGTAAGGGGGTAACCAGCATGAACGTATCCGAGCAGAACCCGTGGGACCCGGTGTACAGGCGAGTTTTCGGCACCCGTCCAGTTGGGTTAACGGGGGGTCCTAACCCCGAAAACTTGGTAATGTGCTTCTACCGATTTATTAGTAGGGACATATGCAGCTCCTAGACATTCCGGATAGACGAGCGCATACTCGTCGCATCGGGGAAGAGGTGAGGACGAGAGTCCAGAATCCGACCCGACCATAGGGCTTAGGCGATTGCCGCATCATGGCGCCTCCCGCCGTCTGAGCCCAACGAATAAGAACTGGCCCCCGGAGACGTACCCCTGCCCGTCCTGGGGGGCCAACTTGAATCGGCCGCCAGTCATGGCGGTCGATTCACGTCTGGGGCCGGCGATGCGCCGATCTGGCCAGCCAGCCAGGACTTGGCTTTGTCAAGCCAAGTTCGACTTGCGCGGGTAGACAACCTCGGGGTCGGTGATGACGTTCACCAGGGTTGGCCGGCCGGACTCGAAGGCCCGCTCGAGCGCCGGTCGCAGCTCGGCCGGATCGCTGACGACGACCCCGTCGCAGCCCAGCGCCTCGACGACCTTCTCGTAGGGAGTCTCCGGTCGCAGCTCGGCCGCTACCGAGTAGCCATAGAGGAATTTCATCGGGTGATGCTCGAGCGCCCAGATGCCGTTGTTGCCCATCACGCCCACCACGGGCAGGCCGTGACGCGCCAAAGTGTCGAACTCCATGCCCGCGAAGCCGAAGGCGCCGTCGCCGAGCAGTAGGCAGACCTGCCTGTCCGGACGGGCGAGCTTGGCGCCGATCGCCTGACCGGGCCCGGCGCCGAGGCAGCCGAACGGCCCCGGGTCCATCCAGCATCCCGGTTCGTAGGTGTCGATGAAACGGCCGGCATAGGAGACGAAGTCGCCCCCGTCGCCGATCACGATCGCGTCCCGGTCGAGCACATCGCCCAGCTCCCTGTAAATGCGCACCGGGTGCAGCGGCGAGCGGCCGTCGTTCAGCTCCTCCTGCTCCGCCGCCCGCTTCTCCGTCTCAACCGCGCGCAACCGCTCGAGCCAGACGTCAGTGCGACCACGCTCGCCGGAGACCGCCTCGCCGAGCGCCGCGAGCGTCCCCGCGACATCGCCGACGAGGTCGACCTCCGGCGCCCGATTCGCAGTCAGCTCGTTCGGCGCCACGTCCAGCCGGATCAGCTTCGTATCCTCGCCGAAGCTGCCGCCGAAGCCGAGCCGAAAGTCGATCGGCACCCCGACGACGAGCGCCACGTCGGCGTCCTTGAGACCGGCGCCCCGAGCGCGGCTGAAGGTGAGCTCGTGATCGGCGCCGAGGCAGCCGCGGCCGAGCCCGTTGAGGAAGACGGGAATGCCCAGCCCCTCGGCCAGCGCCCGCAGCTGCTGCTCGCCGTGGCCCCAGTAGAGGCCGCTGCCGGCCATGATCGCCGGCCGCTCGGCCTCGCTCAGCAGCGCCGCTGCCCGCTCGACACCCTCGGCCGGCTGCGCCTCGGCCGCGCGCACGGCCGGGATCTGCGCCTCCGCCTCGCTGAAGACGACGTCGAGCGGGTAGTCGACGAAGGTCGGGCCGAAGGGCGCGCTCAGCGCCAGATCGAGCGCCGCCGCGGTGCGCGGGCCAATCTCCCCCGCCTCCTTCACCGTCTCCGCCGCCTTGACCAGCGGCGAGACGAAGGGCAGGTGGTCGATCTCCTGCAGCGAGCCCGAGCCCCAGCGCAACTCCGGCGCGCGCCCGCCGAGCACGCAGACCGGCGAGCAGTTGGCCTGGGCGCCCGCGATCGCACTGATCCCGTTGGTCACCCCGGGCCCCGCGGTCAGCGCCGCCGCCGCGACTCGCCGAGTCGCCTTGGCGAAGCCCTCGGCGGCGAAGACCGCCGACTGCTCGTGGCGCACGTCGACGATCTCGATTCCCTCCGCCCGGCAGCCGTCGTAGATCGAGAACAGGTGGCCGCCGGACAGCGTGAACAGGTGGCTGACGCCGCGCGACTTCAGCGCCCGAGCAACTATCCGCCCCCCGTGGTCAGACATGGGTTGAGCCTATCGGCGCAGCTACCATCGCCCTTGCCCGGGTGGCGAAACTGGCAAAAGCGGCGCACTTAAAATGCGCTGCCCCTTCGGGGGCTTGCGGGTTCGAGTCCCGCCCCGGGCATCTCTGCGCCTCCGCGGACAACGCATGCGCCCCGGCGGCTTGTTTCTCGCGCCTAAAGGCCGGGTAAATGTTTGTACAGAGCGCAACTATCGCGCTGTTACGGTGTCCCTACTTACGAAGACGACGCCGCTCTAGACGCCTTTCCCTGGAGGAGTGAAGCTTGGAGGCATCGGCTCTAACCCACGCCAGTCAACACGGACTTCTCGCCCGTCGCTCGCCGCTGCTCAAGCTGCAGGGCGACCCGAAGCTGATCGCGATGGCCCGCGGCGGCAACCCGGGCGCCTTCGAGGCGATCGTCGATCGCTACCAGGCTCGCCTGCTCGGCTTCTGCCGGCAGATGCTGAATTCCACCGAGGACGCCGAGGACGTCCTCCAAGAGGTCTTCGTCAACGCCTACCGGGCGATGCTCGCAGACGAGCGCGAGATCAACCTGCGCCCGTGGCTGTACCGGATCGCGCGCAACCGCTGCCTCAACCACCTGCGCAAACCAACCGCGGACGCGCAGGAATCGATGGACATGGTCCCGGTCGTCGAGGCCGCCTCGACCGCCGAGAAGGTCAGCAACCGCGAGGAGTTCCGCCAGCTGCTCACCGACGTCGGCAAGCTTCCCGAGACGCAGCGCACGGCGCTGCTGCTGCGCGAGATGGACGCGATGTCCTACGAGGAAATTGCCGCGACGATGGAGACCAGCGTGCCTTCGGTCAAGTCGCTGCTGGTGCGGGCGCGGATCTCGCTCGCCGAGGCTAGCCAGGCGCGCCAGCTGACCTGCGGCGAAGTAAAACTTGAGCTGGCCGAGGCGGCCGAGGGCCTTTGCAAGGTCTCCGGCCCGGTGCGCCGCCACGTGCGCGACTGCGAGGAGTGCGCTGACTTCCGCTCCCAGGTCCGCTCCAACGACAAGGTGATGGCGGCCCTCTTCCCGACCGGCGCGCTGGTCGCGCTCAAAGGCTTCATCGTCGGCAAACTCGGGTTGGGCGGAGCGAGCGGCGGCGCTTCGGCCGGCGCCACCGGCGGCGCGAGTGCAGGCGCCGGTGCAACGGCAACAGCGGGTGCGACGGCAACGGCCGGCGCAAGTGCAGGGGCCACCGCAGCCGCCACCGCGACCGGCGCGGGCGCCGTCGGCAGCGTCGGTGCCGCGATCGGCGGCAGTGGCGCTGCCGGTGGAATCGGCGCGGTCGGCGGGGCGATCGGCACCAAGGCGGTCGCCGGCGTCGTCACCGCAGCCGTGATTACCGCTGGCGCGGTCGAGGTCAACCAGAACGCCGACACGAGCCCGGTGCCGAAGACCAATCCGCCAGCCAAGGCCTTGACTTCGTCCGTCCACCGCGGCCCGCTCGCGCTCGCCCCGAACCAGGTCGCGCCGGTGCCCGCAGAGCCAGTCGAACTGGCCGTCGGGCCCGCCCCTGAGGCAGCCGCTCCCGCCGAGGAGCCGGCGCCCGCGCCGGTCGAGGAATCCGGTGGCACCGAAGCCGGCGGATCTCCAGCGGCCGAGGGTGACGGCGACTCGAAAGCGATCGCCAAAGCCGGCGCGCCGAAACTGACCGCGGCGAAATCGCCGGCGCCCGCAGCCGGCGCCCCTACCGGCGCCGAAACCGTCGTGGTCACGGTCGGCGGCTCGACCCCGCCGAGCAGCGCACCCGCCGAGGAAGCCTCGGCTCCGCCCGCGGACAGCTCGCCGCCGCCGGCCGAGTCGACCCCGCCGAGCGTGCCGCCGGCAACGCAGCCGCCGGCGGAATCGACGCCGCCGCCACCGCCTTCGACCTCCGGCAGCAGTTCCGAGGAAGGCGAGGCGGAAACGCCTGCCACGCCCGAGCCCGCCACGGCCGAAGCAGAAGCGCCCGCGGCCGGCGACGCCGAGTAGCGGACCGCGCGACCGGGTCCCCGGTTGCCCCTCTGGACTCAATGGTCAGGCGGCAAGCGACTCTCCCGGCTTCAGTAATGCCACCTGCGAGGAGGTCTGCGACTCGACCTCGGACTTGAAAGCCCCGGCGTCGGTCTCAATCGGGGGGAAGGTGTCGTAGTGGACCGGGATCACCGTGCCGGCGCCAACGAACTCGGCTGCGGCGACCGCGTCATGGCGATCCATTGTGTAGTGGCCGCCGATCGGCAGCAGCGCGACATCGACCGGGTTGCGCTCGGCGATCAGCTTCATATCGCCGAACAGGCAGGTGTCGCCGGCGTGGTAGACGGTCTTGCCGCCGAGGTTGATCAGCAGGCCCGCGGGCATGCCGATCGCGATCCCGTGCTCGGCGCTGAACGGCGCCTCTTCGGAACCGGGGAGCGTGCTCGTGTGCCAGGCGGGGACGAGCTTGATCCAGCCCCAGTCGAAGCGGACCGTGCCGCCGAGGTTGGGGTCGGAGACGGCGTCCACGCCTTTCGACTTGAACCATTCAGCGAGCTCGACCACGCCGATGCAGTGCGCACCGGTGCGCCTTGCGACCGGCACCGCGTCCGCCATGTGGTCGGCGTGGCCATGGGTGATCGCGATGTGGGTTGGCTCGACTTCCTCCGCGGTGTGGACCGCAGCCGGGTTGTTCGGCTTCAGGAACGGGTCGACCAGGACGGTCGCGTCCGCCTCGCTCAGCTCGAAGCACGAGTGGCCGTGGAACTTGATCTCCATCTTCAGCTCTCTCCTTCCGTCTCGGGGCTTTCGCCCGCGCTGATCTCCTCTTTCAGTGCCCAGCCGACGGCGACGCCAACCATCATCCCCATTCGCGCCTCCTCGGCGAGCAGGGTGCGGACGGCGGCGATGCGCTCGTCGGGGTCGGGGACGGTGGCGGCCTTCAGCGACTCGTTCTCGTGCGACTCGCCGAACCAGCCACCCTCGGCGAGGGCGGCGGCGAGCACGCGCTGCAGCTGCGGCGCCGCGCGGGCGACGATCGTCTCCGCCTCGGCGAAGCGCTCGGCATCCGCCAGCCGCTCGATTGCCGCTTCGAGTCGCTCGTCGTCAACCGCCATCGACCGTCCAGCCTAGACGGGCTCGCGGCGCAGGCCGGCCGCTGCGAGGCCGGCGAGGCCGCCGACGAGGGCGCCGGCCAGCCCGGCGGAGACATCGGCGGTCGACTCGAAGATCGGCAGCGCCAGCAGCACGACCGCGGCGACGGCGACCCCGATCGGATCGTAGTCGCGGTCGATCGCCCTGCGCGCTTCGGAGCGGCGGATCGCAAACCAGGCGGCGACCGTGCCCAGCGCGATCCCGTTGCCGCCGGCTATGACGACGACCTCGTCCTGGGCATTGGCGACGCCACTGGCCGCCAGCATCCCCAGGGCGCCGCAGGCGAGCAGCAGGACCGCCGTGGCAACGCTGCCGAGGCGGCGCTCGACGCCGGGGCCGAAGATCGCCAGGGCAAGCGCGACGACGAAGAGGTAGCCGACGTCGGCGTAGGCGAAGGGCGCGGCGAGGAAGCGCCACCACTCGTCGGCGATCGGCACAATCAGGGCGCCGACGTCGAGCAGCGAGGCGCCGAGCGCCTTCTCGACCAGGAGCAGCAGGGCGGGGCCGAGGATCGCCGCCAGCGTCGCGTAGGGGCGGGACGGGCGATCGCCGCCGGACGACGGAAGCTTGATCCGGAACAGGCGGCTCGCCGGCCCGCGCCGCGGCTTCGGCTCGAACCCGTCGCCGCGCCGCTCCAGTTTCGGGGCCCGCTTACGCAGCCGGGCTCCGCAGTAGGGGCACTCGGTTACGTAGGGACTGACCTCGGAGCCGCAGTTTTTGCAGATGACGCTGAGCTCAGTCTCGCTCATGGTCAATCGAGGATAGCCGCCCGGTGGCGGGCGCTCGGCGCGCGCGGCCGGTGGCATACTGCGGGAACACCCATCTTCGAGGAGGAATCAAGCGTGGAGTTGAAGAGCCTGACCGAGCAGAAATCGCTTCTCGCCGAGCTGGCGCCCGGCAAACGGACGCGGCTGCGCCGCCTGCTGTTCGAGTTCGGACCGGGCAACGGCACCCTGATGCTGCTGCCGATCGACCAGGGAATCGAGCACGGCCCGCGTGACTTCTTCCCCAACCCTGCCTCCAAGGACCCCGACTACCAGTTCCGCCTCGCCGCCGAGGCCGGCTACTCGGCGCTCGCCTGCCAGATCGGCATGGCGAGCAAGTACTACCCCGACTACGCCGGCCAGGTGCCGCTGATCCTCAAGGTCAACGGCAAGACCGACATCCCCTCCTCCGCGCAGGCGTTCTCGACCTGCAACGCCAGCGTCGAGGACGCGGTGCGGCTCGGCGCCGACGCCGTCGGCTACACGCTCTACGTCGGCTCGCCGCGCCAGGACCAGGACCTGGCCCAGCTGCGCGGCGTGCGCGAAGACTGCGACCGCTACGGGATGCCGCTGATCGTCTGGTCCTACCCGCGCGGCGAAGCGGTAGAAGCCAAGGGCGGCCCAAACTCCTTCTACGCGATCGACTACGCGGCGCGGATGGCGATGGAGATGGGCGCCGACGTGGTCAAGCTCAACATGCCGAAGATCAATTCGGACACCGACAAGGACGCGCCGGCCCCCTATAACGAGATGGAGGTCGACGAGGCCGGAGCGATCCAGCACTGCGTCGAGTCCGCGGGGCGGGCGCTGGTCGTCCTCTCCGGCGGCTCGAGGGTCGACGACGACATCGTCCTCAACCACTGCCGCGAGGTCATGCAGGCCGGCGGCAGCGGCGTGATCTTCGGCCGCAACGTCTGGCAGCGCGAGCGGAATGAGGCGCTTGAGATCATCGCCCAGATCAAGGAGACGCTGCTGAGCAACGTCAGGCGTACTCCGTAGGCGCCGCGTCCGGTGTGCCGGCGATGAGAAGAGAGCTCATCGGCAGCCTCGTCTTGCTCCTCATCGTCGGGCTGGTCGTGCTGCGCCCGTGGGAGACCGAGGTGGGCGAGGCCGCGGGGGCGCGCACGGTGGTTACGCGGGTAGTCGACGGGGACACGTTCGAGGCGCGGATCGGCGGGCGAGTCGAGGACGTGCGGCTGATCGGGGTCGACACGCCGGAGACGGTCAAGCCCGACGAGCCCGTGCAGTGCTTCGGGCCGCAGGCTTCGCACTTCACCAAGCGGCGCTTGACGGGGAAGCGGGTGCGGCTCGTCTTCGGCGTCGAGCGGCGCGACATCTACGGCCGGCTGCTCGCCTATGTCTATCTGCCGCGCCCGACTTTGAAGTCGCCCCAGCGACGACAAAGTCGGTTGCGGCTCTTCAACGCAGACCTCGTCCGCCGCGGCCTCGCCCGCACACTGACGATCCCGCCGAACGACCGCTTCGCGCCGCGGCTGCGCCGCCTGGAGCTCGCCGCCGCGCGGGCCGGACGCGGGCTCTGGGCCGCCTGCGGGCTGTGATCCTGGTCACATCCGGTGCCTGACCTCACGGCTTGAGGCCTGCAAACGCTCATGCGGCTTGGTACGGTCCCGACTCGGCCCTACGGGGCCGCTTCTATGAGAATGCGGCAGAGCATCAACCAGTTCGAGGTCGCCTTCGAGCAGGAGACGAGCCTTGAGCGGCGGCGGCGCGAGCAGCTGCGGCGGCGCGCGGCGAACCGCTCGCGCGAGCGGCGCATCGTCCGCAACGAGCACCACGGCAAAGTGCGCTTCAGCGTGCTCGCCGCCTGCCTGACCGCCACCGTGGCGGTCGTCGTCATCTCGATGTTCGAGGCGCTCTCGTTCCTGATGGCCTAGCCGGCGCCCTTCGCCCGCCGGTGAGGCAGCGGACCGCCGTCAAGGTTGAATAGACTCGCGCGCCGATGGCACGACGCTCACTGAAACCACAGCTCAACCAAATCCGCGCCTGGGTCCAGCAGGGGCGCACCGACGCCTGGATCGCCCACCAGCTCGAGGTCTCCGCCTCGGAGCTGCGCGAGTTCCGCAAGCAGCACGACCTCAACGCCGACGGCGGGGAGCAGGCCGGCGGCAGCGAAGTCGACCTGCGCGACGAGATCGAGGCCGAGGTCGAGGCGGCCACTGCCGAGGAGGCCGAAGCCGACGGGGACGAGGCCGACGGGGACGAGGCCGAAGACCAGTCCGAAGAGAACGAGGACGACGGCGAGGACGAGGAGGAGAAGCCCGCGCGCAAGTCTGAGAGCAAAGGTGAGAGCAAAGGTGACGGCGAGGGCCGGCCAAAACGCCGCCGGCGTCGCGGCAGGCGCGGCGGGCGCGGTCGTCGCAAAGAGATCGAGGCGACCTTCGACCATGGCGAGCGCGACGGCTACGGCCTCTGGCTCGACGCTGCCGTCAAGGACAACCCCGTGTACAGCGAGCACTGGGCCGGAAAGAGCGCCGTCACGGTCCGCATCGACGCTGACCAGATCATCATCCGCCGCGCCGGCGAGCCCGGCGGCGACGGCGACTCAGACGATTAGCTGGCGCCCGCCGGCGAAGTCGGTGGCGCCCCTCAGGTAGATCCAGAACGCGGCGTCGGCGAGCGTCTGCGCGTCGGCAACGAGCCAGGGCGCCAGGTCGGTCGCGACCTGCTGGCACCACTCGGTGCCCCGGCCGTAGAGCTCGGCCAACTCGGCGGCCGAGAACGTCGGCCCGATGCGGCGCCGCAGCTCGTCCTCGATCGCGGCGACGACGGCATCGGCGCGGCGACGCTCGCGCGGATCCTCGATCGCGCGCAACGCCCGCAGCCCGTCCTCCCATTGGAACAGCGCGTTCTCGAGCGAATAGTGCATGGGACACCAGGTTAGTGGGCCTATCCCGGTAGGGGCTCCACTTAACTTTTCCCGAGGATAGGGTGCGGCCGTCCGAGGTTGTCGCCGCGGAAAAAGTACAAGACGTTCCGCCCCTACCGGGATAGGCCGTCAATCCGGTTGCTGAGGCACTATCCGATCTTCGTCGCGACAGCGGGAAGGGTTCAGGCGGCCGTCGATGCGCCAGACGGTTACCGGGCCACTGCGATTGACCGGCGTTACCGGCTCGCCCCGGAGCCAGCGGGACTCGGGCGAGAGGACCGGGTTGCCTGGCTCGATGAAGTTGAGGAACGGGGCCGTGACCAGGTAGTCGAGCTTCGCCGCGTTGACGGCGGCGCGGAAGCCGGCACAGGTGGGGATCGCGTTGAAGGCGCCGTGCGGGCCCGCGGCCCCCAGGTAGCGCACCTGGTTGGAAAGGTCGGTTCCGTAGAAGCCGTACTCGAGAAAGCCGGCGGTGGTGCCGGCAAGGCCGATGCGCGCGCCCTCGATGTCCCGCGCCCAGCGGTAGGCGGAATCGAGGCTCATGCCGGGGATCGAGGTCGCAGCGCTCGCGTTGGCGTAGCGGTCGTTCAGATAGCTGCGCTGGACCGGGTATCCGATCGCGGCGATCAGCATGGCCAGGGCGGCGAAGCCGCCTGCGAAGAGACGCCGTGACAGACCCCGACTGCGCGCGTAGAGCAGCGCTGCCGGGATCAGCACGAAAAGCA
>Ga0210085_1001110_pt1 | contig 10835 bp, 6 predicted proteins | sample China_Galinas_PW_5_FD_184866 | JGI IMG/M metagenome (GOLD analysis project Ga0210085, IMG submission 184866) | Wetland microbial communities from San Francisco Bay, California, USA, that impact long-term carbon sequestration - China_Galinas_PWC_D1... | ecosystem: Environmental > Aquatic > Marine... | reverse complement strand
CCTTGCTCACCTCGATCTTGACGAACTCCACGATCAGGATCGATTGTCGTACGATGATACCGCCCAGGGCAATCATGCCGATCATCGACGTAGCCGTGAACTCCGCCCCCATAATCCAGTGCCCGGGGATAATGCCGATCAGTGTCAACGGGATTGGCGACATAATCAGGCCCGCGATGGTGAAATTCCTGAACTCCCAGACAATCAGGGCATAAATAAGCACCAGGGCCGCGATGAAGGCGCCACCCATATCGCGGAAGGTTTCGTAGGTTACCGTCCACTCGCCGCTCCATTCATAACCGGACTGGCTATCGTCCTTGGGAGGACCGAACAGGTTCCACGGCATGGTCACCATGCTCACACCATCCGGCGCGGTGTAGTCCTTCACCACGTCCTCGATGCCGAGCATGCCGTAAATCGGCGCGCCCAGACGACCCTCCATCTCGCCCACCACGTATTCGATGCCACGCAGGTCCTTGGAGTAAATGATGGGATCTTCGGGCTGTTTGACGAACTGACCCAGCTCGGAGAGTGGTAGCGTCCTGCCGTCATTCGTCGGGACCGGAAGATCTCCCAGCCGGGCGATCTGCGACCGGATGGAAAGCGGCACCTGGATTACGATGTAGGTCGGTTCCAGCACCGTTCCACGTTTGACATCGCCCAGCTTGTAGTTGCCCATAGCCATGGCAAGCGTGTTATTGATGGTGTCTACCGAAATGCCGCGACGCACGGCCTTCTCGGTATCGACTTCGAATCGCCAGTAGTCGTACGGATCGGCCATGTAGGTGTCGACGTCGACGACATTCTCGACCTTCTCGAACATGCCCGCCATATCGGCGGCCACCTTGCGCCGGGTCTCGGCATCAGGTCCATGGACCTCGGCGACCACGGTCTGCAACACCGGGGGACCGGGCGGCATTTCGACGACCGCGATACGGCCTCCCATTGAGTTCGCTATCGGTGTCAGCAGGTGACGCGCGGCCACGGCAATCTGGTGGCTGGTACGTTCACGATCATGCTTGTCCTTGATCATGACCAGCAGGTCACCATCCCAGGAACGCTGGCGCAGATAGTAATGCCTCACCATGCCGTTGAAGTTGAAGGGCTGGGCAGTCCCTGTGTATGTCTGGACCGCCGTGACCTCCGGCATTTTCTTTACTTCCTCAGCCAGCGCATGCGCAACATTCGCGGTTACCGGCATTGCCGTTCCTTCCGGCATGTTGATGATCACGGAAAATTCCGGTTTGTTGTCAAAAGGCAGCATCTTGACGACAACAGTCTGGGTATAAAACAGCACACAAAAACCGGCCGTGAGCCCGATAATGGTGAACAGAAATGTCAGGCCCAGGAATCGGTTCTCAATCAACGGGGTAATGATGGGACGGTAAATGCGATCGATTTTCTGGTGGGTCTTGATTTCCTTTTTGGATGCCTTCTCCAGCGCCGCCATCCGGGGAGCGACCTTGACCGCAAACCAGGGGGTGAAAATAAAGGCCGCGACCAGGGAAAAGAACATGGCCGATGAGCCCAGCACCGGTATGGGACGCATATAGGGCCCCATCAGTCCACTCACCCAGCCCATAGGCAACAGGGCGGAGATAATGGTCAGGGTGGCGATAATGGTTGGGTTGCCCACTTCCCGCACCGCATCGACGGCGATGGCGACGCTGGTTTTTCCCTGTTCCAGCCAGTGCCGGAAGATGTTCTCGATAACCACCGTCGCATCATCCACCAGGATGCCGATCGAGAAAATCAGGGCGAACAGGCTGACGCGATCGATGGTGTAATCCACCACCATCGCCCACCAGATCGTGACCAGGATAACGATGGGAATTACGGTAATAACAACGAACGCGGCTCGATAGCCCAAACCGTACAGACACAGAAACGAAACGAAGACCGCCGCCTCGAGCATGGCCCTGAGCAGCTCGTTGACCTTGTCATTGGCCGTCTTGCCGTAATTGCGGGTGATCTCCACATGCACGTTTGAGGGAATCAGATCGCCCTTGAATGACTCGATCTTCTCCAGCAAGGCATTGGCGACAAATACGCCATTGGTCTTCTCTTTCTTCGCGATGGCGATGGTTACGGCCGGTGCGCCGTCGGCTACGGGGTTTGTGCCCTCATAGGCAGGTCCCGTGTAATGGGCAACCATCTGGCTCGGATCAGCCGGTTCATGTGAAACCCGGGCCACATCGCGAACATAAACCGGCGCACCATTGCGCACACCAACGACCAGATGTTCGATATCGGAGGCTGTTTTAAGGAAGGCGCCGGTACGCACCGACATACTGGTCCCGCCGGTTTCGACGCCACCCGCGGTCTTCTCTGCATTGGCCGTGCGTATGGTTTCTGCGACCTGGGGAAGGCTGATGCCAAAACCGGAAAGTCGCTCAGGCAGGACTTCGACCTTGAGCTGATCCTCACGTCCTCCGACAATAAAGCCCTTGCCGGCATTCGGCACCTCGCCCAGACGCTGCAGGAGATCCAGAGCCAGAGTTCGCAATGAGCCATCATCGACATCCTCGGACCACAGCGTAAGCGTTACGACGGGCACATCATCTACCGCGACGGGTTTGACCAGCGGCATGGAGACATCTGGCGGAATTTTGTCCATGTTGGACTGCAGTTTGTCATGGACCTTGACAATCGATTCCCCCATGTCCTCATTAACGAAGAAACGTACGGTGACCATGGCGCTGCCGCGTTCGGTTGCCGTATAGGTGTGCTCGACACCGGGGATTTCCTTCATTATCCGTTCCAGCGGGTCGGTGACCAGAGAGGCCACCTGCTCTGCCGAGGCCCCCGGGTAGCGGACGAAGATGTCCACCATCGGAACGGAGATTTGCGGGTCTTCCTGGCGGGGGGTGAAGAACAAACCCATCAAACCGACAAGCAGTGCCGCGATCAGCAACATCGGCGTGACGGGAGAAGTAATAAAAAGTCGCGCTGTTCTGCCGGCGATACCCAGTGATTTGGGGTCATGCGGCATGGAAAAGTCGTGTTGCTCAGCCATATGTTAATCCCGCCTTCTTATATATTTTCTTCTAGTTAATAGACAAGCCTGTTGGCCAGTTGAACTCCCTGCCATCGCTCTGACCAGGCAAATGGGCATATTATCCTGATCGCTTCCGGGTGCGCTGGCGCCCGATAGCGCGTCATTCCCCAGGGTCATTCACCCTTGACATGCGGTTTTTTTACATCAATTTCCCGGCGTCCCCACGACGACTCGTTCACCGGTTCGGAGACCCGAGAGTATCGCCACGCCATCAAGCCCGACTTCATCGCCGGTGCGTACCAGTCGCAATTCACGCTTGTTTTCCTTGTTCAGGACATAGACGCCCGGCAGGCTGCCACGCCATACCAGCGCGCTTTTGGGGATCACGGGCAGTTCACGCACATGGGCATTGATATCATTGATAATGACATTGGCATACATGCCGGCCCCGCCGGGCGCACCTTCCGGGAGATCGAATTTGACGGTTACGGTATGCCGGTCAGGATCCGCCATCGGGTAGATCTGAGCCACCCGCGCCTGCAGGGTGATATCGCCTACATCCAGCATGGCGGGGACTACCATACCTTTTTTCACACCAGGCATGAGGCGAGCAGGAACTTCAACCTGGATTTGCAACTGGGAAGTATCCGCAAACGAAACCAGCGGCATGCCCGGCTGCACCGGATCACCCACTTCAACCAGTTTCTGGGTAATCACGCCATCGAATGGCGCAATGGATTTGGTATCGCGGAGCTTGGTATCGATTTCCTCAATCTTGGCGCGGGCAGCTACCAGTTGATTGCGCGCCTGTTCAACCTGAACACTGTACGAATAGAGATTGGCGCCCCGGTCGACGCGCGGGGAACTACCGCCAAACATGTCGTTCATCGGATTACTGAAATTGCGCATCAACGACCCCATGCCGCCCATCATGTCATTCTGCTGGCCGCCGTAGGGTGAAATCCATTGCCTGGAATACTGCACGCCGGCATTGCGCAACGACGCCTCGGCATTAGCCAGGTTCGCAAATGCCGCGCGGCGCTGCGCCAGCAATTCATCGTCGGTGATCGTCACCAGGACCGCGCCTTCCTCGAAGCTGTCACCTTCCTCACCCGAGATACTCGCGACCCGTCCGGGCAACTGCGCCGACAGGGTGGCTTCCTTATAAGGGACGACGGTGCCACCCAGGCTGACGGTACCGCCGACCGCAACACTGGGCACGGTGATCACCGTCTCTGGCGGAGTTTCCGCAAAGACATCAGGACCCAGCAGGGATAAGCAAAGGAAACCGAGGGAGGTGATTTTTCTGATTAACATGGGTTAAGCCTCACACACGTATAATTTAGCGTTAGGGCAGGTTCGGCAAAAATACCGGCGCCGTCATTGACGGCGCCTTTCCGACCAGCTGATCAATTTTAGTTAGGCACGAATCCTTGAAAGATTTCTTATTTCGATTTGGCGGTGAGGAAACACGTTTCTCGTTTATCCACACGTCAAATCCAGCCACTCGCTTTGTAATCAGTGTCAAGCCCGCCCCATCACGGTAAAACTCTTGATGAAGGGACCAGCCATCCGGGGATCCTTGATCATGGCGCCATAGTCCCCCACGTTGAATTTGAGCTTGCGGGAGGTATAGGCCATGCCCAGGCCCATCATGCCCGGGGGTTTGGCAAGCCACTTGTTCCAGTTGTCAAACGAAGCCCTCAAATCCCAGTTAAGCGTTTCTCCGTTGTAGACACCGGCAGCAACTCCCTTGCCGTTCTGAACGTCGAGGAATCCACGGGGCTGATCCTCGCCATCAAAACCATAACCGATTACTGAATTAAAATTGATTTTTGCAAGGGCATCCGATAATTCCGGTTCTGCATTCCACTGATTCATAAAACTCTTCATCCATTCATCGGAAAATAGATCCGCCATTTTTTTGTCTCCTCCAGGTTAATCGGGTTGCCGTAAGAAAATCTATAGTAATTATTAATTCGAACACAATATCTAGAATATATGTTCATTAATAACTGACGTAAACATAGCAAAACTGATTCATAAAATATAGGAAAACAATACCCTGCTGATACTGGCCTGGCAGGAAAGGCAGTGGCAGACCGGTGCGGTTTATCCCAGATTCACTTCAAACTTCACCCTGAACTAACAAGGAGTCCCGTCCGGCTATTGTGAATAGCCAGACTGCCACCGCTTGATTTTTCATCATATCAGTCGATATGGCTAGCACTGGAACAAGCACGAGAACCTCTCTGCAACAACGCAACCCGCCACGACGCTCTGGCATATCGTCACTAGCCCTACTATGAAATATGTATTACATCAGTGGCTTGTACGAGTGGCGCGACTCACTGTATGGACGACGCGGGGTATCGGGCATCGCCCCATGGGGCACCATCCATCGCCCGCTCGTGACATGACAAATTCCGCCCCCACCACGCACGACGACACGATCCTGGAACGGCGACGTCAGGACAGGCGACGTTTTTCCTTGCACTTGCTATTCGGGGCGCTGTTCACCTTGCGTCGTCGCCGGCCACGTCGCAAAGACGACCACCTGAACACCTATATCGATTGGTATGAACCCTGGCCGCTGGTTGCCAGTGTGGTCATCATCCTGTTGTCCAGCCTCGATGCCTTCCTGACATTAGTCCTGTTAAATCATGACGCTGTAGAACTGAATATATTGATGGACTGGCTGATTAAATCGGACATACGCACCTTCGCCGCGGTAAAACTCGCCGTGACCGGCCTTGCCCTGATTGTCCTGGTCCTGCATTCCAACTTCCAGCTCTACAGGGTGTTGCCCGTGCGTTATCTCATGTACGCCCTGATGCCGCTTTATGCCGTCCTGATTGCTCACGAAATCATTCTGCTTGGCGATCTGCCGCCCTGACATACAGAACGGATTAGCTGGCATCCGCGGCAACCATCGCGGTCATATTGACGATTCCACGCACCGATACGGTATTACTGAGGATATGCACAGGAAGACGGGATCCGATGAGTATCGGCATTTCCAATACACTTCATGACGCCCAGTGCGATACCCGCCGCCGCAAGATTCGGCATAACCAGGAGGTTTGCAGGCACGGCGTGAACAGGCCCGGACACGCCGGTATCGGGCACGTACAAAGCGGCCTCGATTCCTACCTCTCCCGTCACTTCCAGATCCGGCGCACGCCGCTTCAGGATCTCGTTGGCGGCGGCGGCTCGTTGCATATCCCCGATGTCCTGCCCCCCGCCCTCTGGATGGGAGAGTAACGCAACCCTGGGATGGATACCGAAACGTTCGACGACCTTCGCCGCCATCAGTATGACGTCCGCCAGGCGCTCCGGCTCGGGCAAGATCGAAATCCGGGTATCGGTGAAATACAGCGGTCCCAGTCGCGTGATCACCAGATTCACGGTGGACAGGTTGCGGACATTCTCGCCGCAACCGACAATACTGCGTATGTAATTCAGATGCGTGCTGAAATGACCCCTTACGCCGCAAATCACCCCATCCACCATGCGACGACGCAGCCGCACAGCGGACAGGACGGTACCATTGGTCTGGACCAGTTCCTTTATGCCGTCGGGGGTTATCCCGCTTGCGGATAACCAGTCGCGGGCGCATTGCCAGTCCTGTTCCCGTTGTTTGTTCTCACCCGGATCCAGTATCCCGAAATCCTGGTCGGGTCGCAGACGCATGCCAAGGTCGACGAGTTTTTCCTCGATCCGGTCACGACGGCCGACCAGCACGGGCCGGCAGAGATCTTCCTCGACGATAACCTGCAACGCCTGCAGTACCCGGGAAGACTCACCCTCCGCGAACAGGATGCGTCGGGGTTGCTGTCTCACCAGATCAAAGATCGGGCGCATCAGCGCGCTGGTCCTGAACCGGTAGTCCTGCAGCTTTCGACGGTAGGCCACCAAGTCCTGGATAGGACGCCTGGCCACGCCGCTGTCCATGGCCGCACGGGCCACGCTCACGGCAATGCGGCTCATGAGACGCCGGTCAAAGGGTTTGGGCAAGAGATACTTCGGGCCGAACCGGAAGGTCTCGCCACGGTAAGCCGAACTGACACTGTCCGAAGTTTCTTCCAGTGTCAGATCGGCCAGCGCCTTCACGCAGGCGATTTTCATTTCGTGATTGATGACGGTGGCGCCTACATCCAGTGCCCCGCGAAACAGAAAGGGGAAACACAACACATTGTTGACCTGATTCGGATAGTCTGATCGCCCTGTCGCCATAATCACATCATCGCGCGCAGCATGAGCGATTTCCGGCAGCACTTCCGGGTCCGGATTAGCCAGCGCCAGGATAAACGGACGCTCGGCCATTCGCTTGACATCCCCGGCGTCCATGACACCCGGACCGGACAGGCCGAGGAAAACATCCGCGCCCGCGATGGCATCATGCAGCGTGCGCATGTCCGTCGCCTGCGTGTACCTCGACTTGTACTGGTCATTCGTTCCTTCCCTGCCTTCGTAAAGAACGCCCTTTCGATCACAGACAAAGACATTCTCTTTCTTCAATCCCATCGAAACCAGCAGGTCCAGACAGGCCATCGCGGCGGCGCCGGCACCCGAACAGACCAGTTTCACGTCCTCGATCTGTTTCCCCCCCACCCGCAATCCATTGCGAATGGCCGCCGCCACGACGATCGCCGTGCCGTGCTGGTCATCGTGGAAAACCGGGATATCCAGGCGCTCGACCAGTTTCCGCTCAATCTCGAAGCACTCGGGGGCCTTGATGTCCTCCAGGTTGATACCGCCAAAGGTCGGCGCCAGGGCCGCCACGGCATCGACAAATTTGTCAGGATTGCTTGCATCCAGTTCCAGATCGAAGACATCGATATCCGCGAAGGTCTTGAACAGGGCCGCCTTGCCCTCCATCACGGGCTTGGCTGCATGGGGACCGATGTTCCCCAGGCCGAGCACCGCGGTACCGTTGGTAATCACCGCCACCAGATTCCCGCGCGCCGTGTAATCCCTGATGGTATCGCCATCCTCGACGATCGCCTCGCAGACCGCCGCAACCCCGGGGGTGTAAGCCAGCGACAGATCATGCTGGGTCAGCATGCGCTTGGTCGTCTCGACCGAGATCTTGCCGGCAACTGGGTGGCGGTGGTAATCGAGGGCGAAATTCTTCAAATCAATAGTCATCGGATTACCTGGTTATTCGTGAGTACACGCGTTCATTCGTTGATTTCCCTGCCGGAGATCGTTACGCAGGCGGCCGACAATATATACCAGAGTCGATCCGAACGCCGCATCATTCCGAGTAAAACAGCCCCGCCGCACGGAATTTCCTCACGGACAATGCGTCACCCGGGAACAGTCTCCTCTTGCTGGAAGATTCAGCCTCCGGATACTTCCCCGAAAGGGAAAGCCCGGCCTGGCCTGACCTTGCCATTGCCGGACATTACCGCTTCGCTCGGGTGTCATTCGTACCCGGGTCAACGGCCCGGGCCGTGGCTGATACTCAAGCATGAGTCAACGGATGAGTCAGGCTGAACCGTTGTTGAACGATCTGGCGAAATTCATGAACTCCACGGCGGTCATCCCCCTGGAAAAATACCAGCCCTGTCCGTAATCCACGCCTTTCTCGCGAAGATACCCGGCCTGCTCCCGGGTTTCGATGCCCTCCGCAATGACACGAAGCTTCAGCCGCCGCGCCATGTCGATGATGGCATCCACCAGGCCTGAGGTCAGGGCATCGGTCCCTATGGTTTCCACGAAACTCTTGTCGATTTTCAGATAGTCCAGCGGGAAGGAACCGATATAGCTGAGACTTGAATAACCGGTGCCGAAATCATCCAGCGCGATGTGCGAGCCGCGCTCGCGCAGAATCGTCATGACCCTTCTGGCAACCCCGCTGTCTTCCCTGATCAAACCGCGCTCGGTTATTTCGTAGACGATCTGATCCGGAAGTATGGCGCTGTTGCCGAAGACCTGACTGGAGGTTCTGAGGATCCTGTCCGACTCAAAGTGGCAGGGGCTGAGATTGATTGCGATGTGAAACGAACGATCCTGCCCCATAAACGACTCCAGCTCCCGCCGGATCTGCTTCATCAGCCATTCCGTCATCGGCTCGATCAGCCCGGTGTCTTCGGCCAGCGGAATGAACAGGTCCGGCCGGACCCGTTTTCCCCCCGGTTGCCGCCAGCTGATCAGCGCCTCGGCGCCAACGCAGACACCCGATTTCAGGTCGATGACCGGTTGGTAATTGATCTCGAATTCATTCCTCTGCAGACTGCGCTCAAGCTCTCCCTGCAGGGACAGACGCCGGCGGAATATGCCCAGCAACACCATAAGAAGCAGGATTGATGAAACAGCGCCGATGGCTCCGAGCACCAGGGACATTCGTATCCAGTCGTGCAGAATCCAGGTGTCCGAGGCTGCGGCGACCGAATAAATACCGGGATAACCCTGCAGTTCGACGGCGAACAGTGTGCGTTCGATGCCATCCTTGAACTGCGCCCTGAGCTGCCTGGAGCCATCGGCCTCTTCCGCCTGAGATTCCACCACTTCCATCTCGGGAACATTACCGTTCCAGGCATAGAGGTGCATGTCCGCACGGCGCAGCAGCACGGCGAATCCGTGCTTGCCGAGATCCGCACCCAGACGCCCGATCAGCACGCTGGGATGCAGCAAGGCGCCTATCTCCGGACCGTTCTCCCATTTACGCAGCGCCAGCAGGCCGTAACGTTTTATGAGCTTGATTTCCAGCGGACCTATGAGCCGGAACCCGGTTTCCGGGGGCGGGATATCCGGCTTAACCGGTGGTCGTACCGGGCCCCAACTGGTGCATACCAGTTTCCGGTCGGGGCGCATGATGCCGATGTCGCTGATTTCAGGTATGTCATAGGCCATGGTGTTCATGGTGCTGACGTCCTGCGCAGTACAATCAAACGAGGTGCCGTACAGGGCGATCAGCCCCTGATCGACATCCTGAAGGATTTTCGAGGTATCCGCGGCAATAGTCTGCGAGATGGATCGCAGTCTGGACTCCGCGGTTTCGACCGTGGTCCTGTAGGCCAGCCATATCGCCAGACTCACGGGCGCCAGTCCCGTGACAAGGGCGACAAGTGCGGCAAAGAGGATAATCAGCTTGCGTCGTATCAAAGCGGACGTTCGCACTGGATCGTCAGTGTCCCGGCAAGGGTCGGGCAGACACCTTCCCTGTCCGGATCATTGCGAGTATCCGGCCCGCGCAGGAAACCTGGCCAGAATGAACATAACCATGTCATTGAACCGCTCCTGACGATCCTCCTTTGATATTCTGATGTCTGCGAAGCCCTGCAAAGCGCCGCGCCAGGCCGTACGCCCGGTCTTCACATCGATAATGTCGATAACCAGTGTGCCTTTCTCGTAGCGGACGTTATCCGGCGCCTGAAGATCCAGACCGGGCTGGATACCGAAACGGTCGTTGATCTCCTTGCCGGACAAAACACCATTCATAACTACCAGATAGCCGACACGCAGATCGGCAAGGCCGGCCCGCCAGGTATATTCATAGCCTTTTTTTTGCAGTGCATTGCTGATTGCCTTCTCGAGCGATTCCTTGTCGAGGACTTCAGCCTCATGGGGGTTGCTGTGTATCTCCCGCATACGGCGCGCCCAGGTAAAACTGACCGCCGAAGACAGATCGGCCATCGGGTCCATCGTCGATACAGCGGTAAACGGCATCGCCCGGACACGGATGTCTCTGTTCACGGCTGGCTTCTGCTGAGTGCAACCCGATAACAGCAGCAACAGCGCCAGAAAAGCAAGAAAGGGCCGGTACTGACTGTGCTGGTTCATTCGGACTCCCCGATCGCGAAACGCGGTTGATGCTTCGGATTATATG
>Ga0210085_1001109_pt1 | contig 10847 bp, 6 predicted proteins | sample China_Galinas_PW_5_FD_184866 | JGI IMG/M metagenome (GOLD analysis project Ga0210085, IMG submission 184866) | Wetland microbial communities from San Francisco Bay, California, USA, that impact long-term carbon sequestration - China_Galinas_PWC_D1... | ecosystem: Environmental > Aquatic > Marine... | reverse complement strand
GCGCCCGACTCGATCGTGATGCCCGGCTTCGTCGACACCCACCGCCACACCTGGCAGGCGCCGCTGCGGCTGATCGCCTCCGACTGGACGCTCGGCCACTACCTGACCGGCCTGCACTCCGGCTTCAGCAAGCACTTCCGCCCCGAGGACACCTACGCCGGCAACCTGCTCGGCACCCTCGAGGCGCTCGACTCGGGGATCACGACCCTGCTCGACTGGTCCCACAACCTTGCCACCCCGGCCCACGCGGACGCCGCGATCGAGGGCCTCAGGGACTCCGGCGCGCGGGCGGTCTTCGCGCACGGGGCCGGCGCTCCGCAGTGGCAGAACCTGCCCAGCACGGTGCCGCACTCCGACGACGTGAAGCGCCTGCGCGACGAGTTCTTCTCCAGCGACGACCAGCTGGTGACGCTGGCGATGGCGCTGCGCGGGCCGCAGTTCGCGACCAAGGAGACGACCCTGCTCGACTACCGGCTCGCCCGCGAGGTCGGCACCCGGATCACCGTCCACGTCGGCGACGGGGAGTGGGGGAGGTCGCGGCCGGTCGAGTGGCTGCGCGACAACGATCTGCTCGCCGACGACGTCACCTACGTGCACTGCAACGAACTCGGCGACGACGAGCTGGCGATGATCGCCGCCTCGGGCGGCACCGCCTCGGTCTCGGCCGACATCGAGCTGCAGATGGGCCACGGCTGGCCCGCGACCGGGCGCCTGCTCGACGCCGGGGTGCGGCCCAGCCTCTCGATCGACGTCTGCTCCTCCAACGGCGGCGACATGTTCGGCGCCATGCGCAGCACGATCGCCTCCCAGCGCGGCCGCGACAACGGCGAGGCCGCCGAGCAGGGGATCTCGCTGGTCGACGAGCTGCGGCTGAGCTGCCGCGACGTGGTCGAGTTCGCCACCGTCGAGGGTGCCCGTGCCTGCGGCCTGGACGACAAGGTCGGCACGCTCACCCCGGGCAAGCAGGCCGACGTGATCCTGATCGACACCGACACCCTCTCGCTGACGCCGATGAACAACCCCTGGGGGGCGATCGTCTACGCCGCCCATCCCGGCAACGTCGACACCGTGATCGTCGCCGGCAAGGTGGTCAAGCGCGGCGGCGAGCTGGTCGGAGTCGACACCGACCGGGTCAAGCGCCTCGCGGTCGAGACCCGCGACTACCTCTTCGAGCAGGCGGCCTCCGACGCCCCGATCGCCGACGCCGAGCCGGGCGGCGAGTGGATCCCGGAGCCGGTGCGCGCATAGAGACCTCTCTCTCCTCCGGTTAGAGGCGCGAACGCCCCGCCATCGTGTGGGGCGTTCGTCGTTCAGTCCTTGTTAGCTGTCCCTTGACACCGTGTTCAGCAACATGATACGAATGTTGCTGTGGCGCAAACGAACGCCGCACAGAGGGCTGGGAGATGATCGATTGAACGCACTCATTAGTCGCCGCTTCGCCTCGCCGTTCGTCGCGATCTGGGTCGCCGCTGCGCTGCTCTTCGCGGTCAGCCCCCTGCTCGCCTCCGGCAGCCTCTCCAAGGGCGCGATCGAGGCGATGCTGCCCTTCGCCGGCATCCTCGCGGTGGCGGCGATCGGCCAGACGCTGGTGATCCAGCAGGGCGGGCTCGACCTCTCGGTCGCCGGCCTCTTCTCGCTCGGCGCCGTCCTCGTCGTCACCATTCCCGGCGCCGACTCCGGCCAGCTCCCGCTCGCCCTCGCGGTGGTCCTCGCGGCCGGTCTCGGCGGCGGCCTGCTGAACGGGATCGCGGTGACCCGGCTCGGGATCACGCCGCTGGTCGCGACCCTCGGCTCCAACGCGGTCTTCATCGGGATCGTCCTGCAGGTGACCGGGGGCAGCATCGCCTTCCGGGCGACCAAGAACTGGCAGGACTTCACCGCCGGCAAGCTGCTCGGGGTCCCGGTCCTCGCCGTCCTCGCCCTCGTCCTGGTCGTCCTCGTCGCCCTCTTCATGACCAGGACGATCTGGGGCAGGCGCTTCGTCCTGGTCGGCTCGAGCCCGATGGCGGCGCGCGCCTCCGGCCTCGCCGTCGAGCGCTACCAGCTGATGGCCTACGCGGCGGCCGGCGTCTGCTACGCGTTCGCCGGGGCGCTGCTCTCCGGCTACCTGCAGTCGCCGCCGCTGCTGCCCGGCAACGAATACCTGCTGCCGACGATCGCCGCGGTCGTGCTCGGCGGGACCGCCCTCGGCGGCGGCCGCGGCAGCGTGATCGCCACCGCAGGCGGCGTGCTCTTCCTCTCCCAGCTCGAACAGGTGATCTCCGCCCTCGGCGCGGACACCTCGGTCGACTACATCATCCAGGGCACGATCGTCGCCCTCGGGATGGGGCTCCGCAACATCCCCTGGGGCCTCGTCTTCCGCCGCGGCGGCGGACAGGGCGGCGAGCCGGCCCCCGACTCCAAGACTTCCCAGAATTCGGACAAAACCAGCGACCCCGGAGCTGGGAGCCCGGGGCAGGGCGTCCGAACCGCGAGCGGTGCAGGTGACGGCCGCGCGCTTGTCAGTCCAAACACAGAGGAGGACGCAATCGATGTCAGGAAATAAAGGCACGCGGGTGCGGGGTTCGGCCCTGCTGCTGGCCCTCGGCGTGCTGTTCGCCGCCTTGGCCCTTGCCGCATGCGGCGGCAGCGACGAAACCACGTCGGCCGCCGATACGTCGGCGGGCGATACCAGCGGCGAAACCACCACCGCGGCCGCTTCCGGCGAATGGTGCGGCGAAGACGGCGTCACCCTGGGCATCCAGGACGGCGGCGGTCTCAACGGCTGGTCCAAGTCGTCGCTGGAACAGGTCAAAATCACCGCCAAGGAATGCCCATCGGTCGAAAAGGAAATCGTCGTCAACGCGGGCTTCGATCCGCAGAAGGCGGTCTCCGGCCTGCAGAGCATGGTCGCCCAGGGCGCCAACGCGATCGTGATCATCCCGGACTCCGGCGTCTGCGCCGAGGTCCCGGCGATGCGCCAGGCCGAGCAGAAAGGCGCCGCAGTGGTCGCCTGGGCCGCCGATCCGTGCGGCACCAAGGGCACCGACTACACCGAGTACGTCGACTGGGACACGGTTGCGGCCGGTCGCCAGTGGGCCGAATGGACGATCGAACAGATGGGCGGCGAAGGCAAGCTGCTCTACGAGGGTGGCCCGGCCGGCAACACGGTCAGCGCCAACACCGCCAAGGGCGTCCTCGAAGTGGTCGAAGAAACCCCGGGCGTCGAACTGGTCGAGCCGATCAGCGAAGAACAGTGGCCCGTGACCAACTGGGACCCGGCGGAATCGCGCAAGGTGACCGCCTCGCTGATCGCCAAGCACCCGCAGATCGACGGCCTGATCAACGACTACGGCGCCACCGCCGAGACCGCGATCCAGGCCTTCCAGGCGGCCGGCAAGACCGTTCCGCCGACGGCCACCACCGAGGCCAACTCGCTCGCCTGCACCTGGCAGCAGGCCAAGGAAGGCGGGGAAGAATTCCCGCTTCTGACGGTCTCCTCGCGTAACTGGCTCGGCCGTTACGCGGCGCAGGTCGCGATCGCCGACGCGTCGGGCGGCGAACCGCCGGCGCTGAAGAACGAAGGGATCGTCGATCTCGGCGTCTGGGAGGACTCGGTCAACGGCCAGGAACCGAAGTGCGACGAATCGGCTGACCCCGAATCGTACTTCTCGAACGAAATGCCGGTCGAAGACATGGAAGCCATCGTCCTCGAATAGCGGATCGAGAAGAACCCCAGAAGGAACGAGTGAAGAGATGGAGTCGACTGAGAACGTAGCCCTGAGACTGACCGAGGTGCGCAAGTCCTTCGGCGCGGTACGCGCGCTGAAGGGAGTGAGCCTCTCGGTCCGTGCCGGCGAGGTTCACGCCCTGCTCGGTGAGAACGGGGCGGGCAAGTCGACTCTGATGGCCGTCGCCGCCGGATCGTTGCAGCCCGATGAGGGGGCTGTGGAAATCAGCGGCGAGGCACTCGACGCCGCCAGCCCCAGCGCCGCCCAGGCGCTGGGGCTGGGGGTCGTCTACCAGCACCCTGCCCTCGCCGACGACCTCACCGTGATCGAGAACATGGTGCTGGCGATGCCGCGGCGGCTGCGCCCCTCGCACGGCCGAGCCGGCGCCTGGGTGCGCGAGCGGCTGGCGGCGCTGGGCGCGACCATCGACCCCTCCAGCCGGATCGCCGAACTGAGCGCCGCCGAGGCGCAGCTGGTCGAGATCGCCAAGGCGCTGGCGCTGGACCCCAGCGTGCTGATCCTCGACGAGCCGACCGCGGCCCTCGAAGCCGAGGAGGTCGACCACCTCTTCGAGCAGGTGCGGGCGATCCGCGCCCGCGGCACCGCGATCGTCTACATCTCCCACCGCATCCCCGAGGTGCGCCAGATCGCCGACCGGCTCACGGTCCTGCGCGACGGCGAGGCCCGCGGCACCTTCGACGTCGACGACGTCGACGAGGCGACGATCCTCGACCTGATCGCCGGCCGCTCGCTGGAGGCGGTCTTCCCCGACAAGCTCGACTCCGACGCCGCTGGCGAGACCGTGCTGCGCGTCGACAGCGTCTCGGGCGAGAACTTCGACGACGTCTCGCTGAACGTCGCCGAGGGCGAGATCGTCGGCATCGCCGGCGTCGCCGGCAACGGCCAGCGCGAGCTGGTCCGGGCGCTCGCCGGGCTCGGCCACCACAGCGGCTCGGTCAGCGTCAACGGCGGGGAGGTCTCCCTCTCCAGCCCGCGCCGCGCCCAGTCCGAGGGCGTCTTCTACATCCCCTCCGACCGCCAGCGCGAGGGCATCTTCCCGGCGCTCAGCGTGCGCGAGAACGCGGTCGCCAGCTCGCTCGCCCAGTTCACCGCCTTCGGCGTCGTCGCCCCGGGCCCGGAGCGCTCCGGCTTCCGCGCCGAGCAGGACAAACTCGCGATCAAGACCGCCTCGCCGGAGTCCGACATCGCGACGCTCTCGGGCGGCAACCAGCAGAAGGTCGCCTTCGCCAGGGCGATGATGGGCCGGCCCAAGGTGCTGATCTGCGACGAGCCCACCCAGGGGGTCGACGTCGGCGCCCGGGTCGAGATCTACCGGCTGCTGCGCGAGCTCGCCGCCGACGGCTGCGCGATCGTCGTCTGCTCCTCCGACGCGCTCGAGCTCGAGGGCCTCTGCGACCGGGTGCTGATCATGTCGCGCGGCCAGACCGTCGCCTCGCTGGCGGCCGACGGCGTCAGCGAGGAGAAGATCACCGCCGCCGCGGTCACCGCCACCCACGACCGCAAGGAGCGCAAGCGCGACGAGCGCGACGAGCGCGGAGCGGTCGGACGGCTGGGCCGCTTCCTGCGCGGCGACAGCGTCGCCACCCCGGTCCTGGCGCTGGTGATCGTGCTCCTCGCCGCGGTCACCGCCGGCCAGAACTCGGACTTCCTGACCAGCTTCAACATCGAAAACCTGCTGCTGCTCTCGACCGCGCTGATCCTGGTCGGGCTCGGCCAGCTGGTCGTCCTGCTCACCGCCGGCGTCGACCTCTCGGTCGGGCCGATGATGGGCCTCGGCCTGGTCATACTCACCGGCTTCGCGACCGACAGCGGCGGCACCGGCGGCTTCTTCGTCGGCCTGCTGCTGGCGATCCTCGCCGGGGTCGGCGTCGGGCTCGCCAACGGCGGCCTGGTCCAGTTCGCCAAGATCAACCCCGTGATCGCCACCCTGGCGACCTTCATCGGCGTGCAGGGGGTGGCGCTGCTGATCAACCCGGTGCCCACCGGCCTGTTCAGCGGCGAGGCGGCGAAGACGCTCTCGACCGCGGTCGGCGGCGTCCCGGTCGTCTTCCTCGTCGTCTGCGCGATCGGCCTGGCGGCCGAGTTCACCCTGCGCCGCACCCGGCTCGGGCTGGCGCTGCGCGCGGTCGGCTCCGAGGAGGCGGCGGCCCACCGGATGGGGGTGCGGGTCGGCACGACGCGGATCGTCGCCTACGTGATCTGCGGGATCTTCGCCGCCCTCGCCTCGCTCATGCTCGCCGTCCAGATCGGCACCGGGGACGCCACCGCGGGCGAGAACTACACCCTGCAGAGCATCGCCGCGGTGGTCCTCGGCGGGGCCAGCATCTACGGCGGCCGCGGCTCCTTCGTCGGCACCGTGCTCGGCGCCCTGCTGCTCACCGAGATGATCAACGCGATCACCTTCCTCAACCTCAGCGACGCCTGGCAGTACTGGTTCCCGGGCGCGATCATCCTGATCGCGGCGGCGGTCTACGCCCGCGCGACCCGGCTGCGGGTCGCCGCCGGCGGCGCCGCCGACCTCCCCTGATGCGAAAGGAGACCGGATGAGCAAGCCGCGCGTGCTGCTTCGCGACGCCAGCGTGGTCACGCTCGACCCCGGGCTGGGCGACCTGCCCCGCGCCGACGTCCTGGTCGAGGGCGGCGAGATCGCCGCGATCGGCCCGGACCTGGGCGTCACCGACGCCGAGACGATCGACGCCTTCGGGCAGATCGCGATCCCGGGGTTCGCCAACACCCACCTGCACACCTGGCAGCACTGCCTGCGCGGGGTCTGCGCGGACTGGACGGTGAAGGACTACGTGCGTTGCTGGCGCATCCACCTCGGGCCGATGTACCGGCCCGAGGACATGTACGTCGGCAACTACGCCGGGGCGCTGGACGCGCTCAACGCGGGCGTCACCCTGGTCGTCGACTACTGCCACAACGTCGTCACCCGCGACCACGCCCGCGAGGCCCTGCGGGGGCTGCGCGACGCCGGCGTCCGGGCCCTCTTCGGGCTCGCCTACACGCCGGTGCTCGACCACGGCTTCGCCGCCGCCGATCCAGCCGAAGTCGAGAACGAAGACCTGCCCGACCACGAGGCGCGCGTGCGCTTCGCCCACCAGCTCGCCGGCGAGGAGTTCAGCTCCGAGGACGGCCTGGTGACGCTGGCGATCGTCCCGCAGGAGATCGAAATCGCCGACTGGGACGACGTCCAGACCGAGTTCCGCTCGGCCCGCGAGCTCGACGCCTGGATCTCGATCCACGCCAACCAGGTGCTCGCCGAGCAGCGCTGGGAAGACGTGCGCAAGATCCACCGCGCCGGCCTGCTCGGTCCCGACATCCTCTTCGTCCACTGCTCCTTCTCGGCCGACGACGAGCTGCAGCTGATCGCCGACGCCGGCGCCTCGGTCTCGGTCCAGGCGGAGACCGAGATGCAGATGGGGATGGGCTTCCCGATCACCGGCAAGCTGATCGAGCACGGCGTCGCTCCCAGCCTCGGGGTCGACATCACCTCGAACGGCAGCGGCGACATGTTTGCCCAGATGCGGATGGCGCTGCAGGTGGGGCGGATGCTCGGCGACGAGCGCCACTACCTGCGCAGCGAAATGCCCGAGGACGTCTCGCTGACCACGCGCCAGGCGCTCGAATGGGCGACCATCAACGGTGCCCGCGGCGCCGGCCTCGGCGACCGCACCGGGACCCTGACCCCGGGCAAGGCGGCCGACGTCGTGCTCGTCGACGGCAACGACTTCAACCTGATCGGGTGGAACCGCTCCGACCCGGTCGGCACCGTCGTCATGCACGCCAACGCCGGCAACGTCAGCACGGTCCTGGTCGACGGCCGCATCGTCAAACGCGACGGCGCCCTGGTCGGGGTCGACCCGACCGAGGTGCGGCGCCGGGTCGAGTCCTCGCAGGACTTCGTCAACGGCTGGGCCGCAGACCATGGCGGGATCCTGCCCCAGCCGCGCATCGAGCTCGGGTTCTAGCTGGTATGTTAAGGAACACTTGACGGGTTCAGCGGACAAGAGGATCGCCGTCGTCGGCACCGGCGCCAACGGCGCGGCGATCGCCGCCGACCTCACCCGCGCCGGGCTCGACGTCACCTGCATCGAGCAGTGGCCTGCCCACGTCGAGGCGATCCGCGCCGACGGCATCAGGGTCGAGTCGCCCGGCGGCGAGGCCGAGGTCGCCGAGCTGAACGTCTTCCACCTCTGCCAGGTGGCCGAGCTGCGCGATCCCTTCGACGTCGTCCTGGTCGTCGTCAAGGCCTACGACACGCGCTGGCACTGCGAGCTGATCGAGCCGCTGGTCGCCCCCGACGGGCTGGTGATCGGCATCCAGAACGGGATGTCGCTCGACGACATGGCCGCCGCCGTCGGCCCCAAGCGCACCCTCGGGGCGGTGATCGAGATCGCCGGCAACATGTTCGAGCCGGGCGTGGTCGAACGGCAGACCGGCCGCGAGGGCACCTGGTTCAACGTCGGCGCCTACGACGACTCCACCCGTGGCCGCGAGGAGGAGGTCGCCGAGATCCTCCGTCACTCCGGCACCGTCGACGTCACCGACGACATCCGCTCGGCGAAGTGGATGAAGCTGGTCGCCAACGCGGCCGAGATGGTGCCCTCGGCGATCCTCGACATGACCCTGCTCGACGCCCTGCGGGTGCCGGGCATGCGCGAGGTGATGGACGCCGCCGGCACCGAGGCGCTCAACACGGCGCTGGCGCTCGGTCACGAGATCGTCCCGATGTTCGGCCAGGAGGGGATCGAGGACCTGCCTCCGGAGCGCTATGCGAGCGCCCTGCTCGACGCGGTGATCGCCGGCTGGTCGCTGGAGAACACCCGCGTCGCGGTCCTCCACGACTGGATGAAGGGGCGCCACGCCGAGGGCGAGGAGATCAACGGCCTGGTCGTCGCCGAACAGGCGCGGCTCGGGCTCTCCGCGCCGGCGAACCAGCGCCTGATCGAAGTGGCCCGCCGGATCGAGTCCGGCGAGCTGAAGCCCGCCCCCGAGAACGCCCAGCTCATCACCGAAGGAGTGAGATCCGATGGCAGCCGCTAAGACCTCCACGCCCGCCGCCAGCCCTGCCGTCCCCGACCGGGAGACCGCGGTGCGGCTCTATCGCCGGATGCGGCTGATCCGCGGCTTCGAGGAACTGATCCAGCAGCTCTTCATGAAGGGCGAGGTGCACGGCACCACCCACCTCTACATCGGCGAGGAGGCCGGTGCGGTCGGCGTCGCCGACGCGCTCGGCGAGTCAGACCGGGTCGCCGGCACCTACCGCGGCCACGGCCACGCGCTGGCGCTCGGGGTCGACCCGCAGGCCCTGCTCGACGAGATGCTCGGCCGCGCCACCGGCGTCTGCGGCGGCCGCGCCGGCTCGATGAACGTGATCGACCTCTCCAACCGTCTGCTCGGCTGCTTCGGGATCATCGGCGGCTCGATCGGCGCCGCCACCGGGGCGTCGCTCTCGCTGCGCCGCCAGGGCGGCGTCGCGGTCGCCTTCTTCGGCGAGGGGACGACCAACCACGGCTACTTCCACGAGTGCCTGAACATGGCCAAGGTGATGTCGCTGCCGGTCGTCTACGTCTGCGAGAACAACCGCTACGGCGAGTTCACGCCCTTCGAAGAGGTCACCGCCGGCAAGATCATGGACCGGCCGGTGGCGCTCGGGGTCGAATCCGAGCAGGTCGACGGGATGGACGTCTTCGCCGTGCGCGAGGTCGCCGGCCGCGCGGTCGAGCGGGCCCGCTCCGGCGCCGGCCCCCAGTTCGTCGAGTCGCTGACCTACCGCTTCGTCGGCCATTCCCGCTCCGACCCCGCCAAGTACCGCAAGGAGGGCGAGCTGGACGAGTGGAAGAAGCGCGACCCGCTGATCGTCGCCCGCGAGCGCCTCGCCGAGGCGCACGGGGCGGAGGGCGCCGAGCTCGACGCGGTCGACGAGGAGGTCGCCGCGCTGCTCGCCCAGATGCGCGCCGAGGGCCTGGCCGCGCCGCTGCCCGACCCGGCCGTCCTCGCCTCGGCCTCGGAGTTCAAGCCTTGAGCGCCGCCGCCACCGCAACCGAGATCGCGATGCCGCGCCTCTCCGACTCGATGGAGGAGGGCACGATCCTGACCTGGAACGTCGCCGTCGGCGACGCGGTCGAGGTCGGGCAGGAGATCGCCGAGATCGAGACGGACAAGGCGAACATGGGCTACGAGGCCGATGTGGCCGGGACCTTGCTGGAGATTCGGGTTGCCGAGGGCGAGACGGCGGCTGTCGGCGCGACTATTGCGGTCGTCGGTGACGCTGAGGGTGCGGGGGCCGGCGATGCTGCTCCGAAGGACGAGGGCCCCCAGGCTGCGGGTCCTGTCGAGGGGGAGAGTCCTGCGGGCGGTGCGGTGGCTCCGTTCTCGGACTCTCCCCCTCGCCACCCGCAGAGGGGCGCTGGGTCCGGGGGTTCAGGCGCCTCTGGCGATGGGCAGAGGGTCAAGGCTTCTCCGTTGGCTCGGCGGCTTGCCAGGGAGCGGGGGGTCGAGCTGGCGTTGCTCTCCGGCTCGGGGCCGGGGGGGCGGATCGTCAAGGCCGATGTTGAAGGGGCGCAGGTTTCGCCGGGTGGGGTGGAGGCTGGTGGTCCTTCGGCCGTCTCCGGGGCTGCGGATGGCGGGAGGGAAGCGGCGAAGGGCGAGGGCGTCAAGGGTCAGGTCACCGTCGAAGAGCCCAACAAGCTGCAGCAGGTGGTCGCGCGGCGGATGAGTGAGGCCAAGGCGACGGCGCCGCACTTCTACCTGACCACCGAGATCGAGATGAGCGCGGCGGTGAAGGCCAGGAAGGCCCTGAAAGCCCAGGCCGGGGAGGGGGAGGTCGTTCCCTCCTTCAACGACATGGTGGTCAAGGCGTGCGCGATCGCGCTCACCGAGCACCCGAAAGCCAACTCCGCCTACAAGGACGGCAGGTTCGAGCTGTATTCGCGGGTCAACGTCGGGGTGGCGGTCGCCGCCCCGGGGGCGCTGGTGGTCCCCACGGTCTTCGATGCCGACAAGAAGGGTTTGAGGCAGATCGCCGCCGACGCGCGCGAGCTGGCGGGCAAGGTCCGCGAGGGCTCGATCACCCCGCCGGAGCTCAGTGGTGCCACCTTCACCGTCTCCAAC
>Ga0210085_1001108_pt1 | contig 10852 bp, 7 predicted proteins | sample China_Galinas_PW_5_FD_184866 | JGI IMG/M metagenome (GOLD analysis project Ga0210085, IMG submission 184866) | Wetland microbial communities from San Francisco Bay, California, USA, that impact long-term carbon sequestration - China_Galinas_PWC_D1... | ecosystem: Environmental > Aquatic > Marine... | reverse complement strand
CCTTCTCGATACGCTCCTGCGACTTCTCCGGGGAGAATTCGACTTGACGGCAATCCATGATCTGCGCTCCATCCTGCATTAAACCCATAATCAGTCGCAGACAGCCTTAAATCGGCAGCTGTTACAGCGATTATAGCGCACTTATGGGTTTATTAGAACTCGACTGCGAAGATCTTGTATTGCCAAATACGGGGGCAGGACTTTTGGGACGGGCTACTAGCCACGCAATCGCAACAAGGTGGAGGAGAGCGGGGGTGCCGAAGGATCTCTGGACGAGGGTATCTTCAGCGCCGTCCGGGAGCAGGCGGGGCGGCTGGGCTCGAATACGACGCAACAGCCCCCGCCTATTGAGCCCGATCCCCGGGGCCCGGCATTTGTGCCGGGCTCTGGCTATCCACGCTGGTACAGGGTCGCTCAGATGAGGAAACAACAACTCGGGCGAACGGTAGGTCGGCATCCCCATGCCGACATGAGAATAGCGGCGCAAACTGGAATAGCGGGGCAGACCGCGGCAAAGGGTTGCCTCCCTACGGGCGTTTGTGCTCACCTTGTCCTGTGTGAGAATCGGCTCGTCGTCGGGACGGCGGACAGAATCGTGTACCGAAGGGGACGACAGGTTAGGACTGCAAGAGGTGATTTCCCATGCGGCTTCCAAGCAGGCTTTTGCCGGTCCTCGTCATCGCTTCGTCGGCGACGGCCTGGGGATGGCTCTCGATGAGGAGTCCCGAAGTGGCGGGTGCCGAGTGGAGAGAAGCCGAAGTTGCCGCAGCACCGTCGCCCACGACCTCCCGGGAACTGATGCCGCTACGGGCACAGGCGCCGGGAAAAGGTATCCTGATGGAGGCGCAGGGCACCTGGCTGGACCCGCCGCCGGCGCAGCCACCGCTGTCCGCCCGAGGTCCAATGCCCCCCTGGAGCCCTCCGTATGGCGCCGCCGTGCGCCCTCGCAACCCTTGGTGGCTCAGATATGGTGGGCCGGGGGATGCCGATCACGAAGGGCGCACGAGCAGGATGGATGCCCTTTGCCCCTTGCCGAAGTCCAGGCACGGCCGGTCCGGCGGACGCCCTTATCCGCCTCAATGGGAACAGGTCAACCGACCTCCGTACGGGGGCCCCGTCACGAGCCCACCCGAGCTCGACCTCGAGGCGCCGTCACGCTGACAGGCGACAAGGGGGGCCGGATTTCCCTATTTTTGGACGGATGCATCCCGGATCAATGCTCGACCGACTCGACCGCAGCGAAATCTCCGACCGGCTGGTAGCCGGCCTGGTGCTACACCCCGCCTCCCAGGAGCATCCGCAGCTGGCGTACGACGACCCCAAGCCGGCGTCGGTGCTGATTCCGATGTTTCGCCACCTGGATGCCTGGCACCTGCTCTTCATCCGCCGCACGGAGCACGAAGGGGACCACCACAGTGGTCAGGTCGCGTTCCCAGGCGGAGGCCGAGAGCCGGGAGATGCCGACGCCGTTGCCACGGCGCTCCGGGAAGCCCACGAGGAGGTTGGGCTGGACCCGGAGCAGGTGGTGCTGCTCGGGGAGATGCGACCGATGCATACGGTGAGCAACTATCTCGTCACCCCGGTGGTCGGCGAGATCCCCTGGCCCATGGAGCTGACGCCTGACCCGATCGAGGTTGCGCGGGTCTTCAGTATCCCCTTGGCCTGGCTGGGAGAGCCGGCCAACCGGCGGGTGCTGACCTGGCCGTGGCCGGATCATCCACAGGCGCGGGAGGTGGTCTTCTACGACGAATTCGACCAGGAGCTGCTGTGGGGGGTGAGTGCCCGCATCACGGTGGATTTTCTGACGGTCCTCTTCGGCTCCTGAGCGCAGAGGTCTTACGGCACAGGTTCAGGGCCACTATACTTGCGCTTTTCGGAGCAGGATCCGTTGGCCTCCCTCGCCAAGTCCATCGCCAAGGTCGGAGTGTTGATCGCGCTGTCCCACACCGGCCTGTCCGTCGTTGCGATGATTTCCATTTCCAACCCCGCTTGCCTCGCTAGCAGCTCGAGCGCATGAGACTCCTACGCAGCCTTGTGACTGTCGGCGGCTTCACCATGGCAAGCCGAGTGCTCGGTTTCGTGCGCGACATCATGATGGCCATGGTGCTTGGGGCGGGGCCGATCGCAGATGCCTTCGTCGTGGCTTTTCGGTTTCCCAATCTTTTCCGACGTTTGTTCGCGGAAGGGGCATTCAACTCCGCCTTCATCCCTCTCTTCGCCAAGCGCTTCGAGGGGTCCGGCCACGAGGAGGCGAAACGGTTCGCCGAAGAAGCCATGGCGGTTCTGGTCTTTGCATTGCTGGTGGTTACGGCCCTCGCCGAGATCCTGATGCCTTGGCTGATGCTGGTGCTCGCCGGCGGCTTTGTCTCCGATCCGGAAAAGTTCGATCTCGCCGTGCTGCTAACCCGCATCACCATGCCCTACCTGCTGTTCGTTTCGTTGCTGGCGCTGTTTTCGGGCGTGCTCAATACCTTCCACCGATTCGCTGCAGCAGCGGCGGCGCCCGTGTTGCTCAATGTGGTGCTCATCGCCGCGCTGGCGGGGCTGCTGGTGCTGCAGCTCGGAAACACACCCGAGGCCGGCGTCGTGCTCGCTTGGGCGGTCTCTGCGGCAGGCCTGCTGCAGATGCTTGTGGTTATGTTTGCGGCCCATCGGATCGGGCTGTTGCTGCGTCTGCGATTGCCGCGCCTGACGCCGGGTGTGAGACGCCTTGTGGCGCTCGGGGTACCGGGGGTGATCTCCGGCGGCATCATTCAGATCAATATCGTCATCGGCACCTTCATCGCTTCGCTACAGGACCATGCAGTGTCCTGGCTCTACTATGCGGACCGGCTCTACCAGCTTCCCCTCGGTGTTGTCGGCGTCGCCATCGGCGTTGTGCTGTTGCCGCAGATTGCCCGCCTACTGCGGGCCGGCAAAGAAAAGGAGGCGCTGGACAGCCAGAATCGATCGCTCGAATTCGCCCTGCTCCTCACCTTGCCCGCTGCGGTTGCCCTCGCGGTCGTGCCGCAGCCGCTGATCCAAGTGTTGTTCGAGCGGGGCGCTTTCGAGGCCAAGGATACGGAAATGGTTGCCTGGGCGCTGATGGCCTTCGCCTGCGGCCTCCCGGCTTTCGTGCTCATCAAGGTCTTCCAACCGGGCTATTTCGCCCGCGAGGACATGGTGACACCGATGAAATACGCTGCCATTTCGATGGTGCTCAACGTTATCCTCAGTGTTCTGCTGTTTTTCGTGATCGGGCACGTCGGCATCGCCGTCGCAACGAGCACGGCGGGCTGGATCAACGCGCTGATGCTTTGGGCGACCCTGAAAAGACGGGGGCACACGACGCTCGATGCCGGGGCGCGGCGGCTGATCCCGCGGGTCTTGCTGGCCAGTATTCTGATGGGCGCCGCCCTGCGCGCGGCCTTACCGGGGTTGACACCCTGGCTGGAGCGCAGCCAGCCCTTTTTGCTTCAGGCTGTTTCCATAGCCTTGCTGGTTTTTGGCGGCATGCTCGTCTATTTCCTGGCCGCCTGGCTGCTCGGAGCTTATGGAATCAGGGACCTGCGAGCACGGCTGTTTCAACGGCGCGAAACAGCATCGTAGGACGCCGCTCTTACCTTGGCACATCCTTGTATGAGCTTACCTCATCCACTGGTTGCGCTGGCCGGGCCTCGACGCCGCGCTGGAAGCAGCGGGAAATTTTTGTGCGTAATTCCGAATTTTCGTCTCTTGCCCCAGGCGCCATGAAGGTTGTCCGCGGTCTGCACAACCTCGAGCCCGAGCACGAAGGCTGCGTCGCGACCATCGGCAACTTCGATGGGGTGCACCTGGGTCACCGGGCGGTGTTCGGACGATTGTTGGAAAAGGGTCGTGCCCTCGGGCTGCCGGCCACGGTGATCACCTTCGAGCCCCAGGCCATGGAGCACTTCGCGCCTGACGCGGCGCCGGCGCGCCTGACGCGTTTGCGCGAGAAGCTCGCTGCCCTTGCGGACTGTGGAGTCGAGCAGGTAATCCTCCTCGAGTTCGGTCCCAAGCTGGCGCAGATGGAGGCACGGGAGTTCGTACAAACCTTGCTGGTCGATGGGCTGGGTGTCCGGCACCTTCTCGTCGGCGACGACTTCCGCTTCGGCTCTGGTCGGGAAGGGGACTTTCGGCTGCTCGAGACGATTGGGCGAGAGCAGGGCTTCACCGTCGAGGACCTGCACACCGTCACCCACGCCGACGAGCGGGTGAGCAGCACCCGCATCCGCGAGGCATTGGCGCGGGGGGAATTCGAGCTCGCCCGCCATCTGCTCGGCAGGCCCTACCGCATCTGCGGGCGGATCGGTCACGGCGACAAGCGCGGGCGGAGCATCGGCTATCCGACGGCGAACCTGAATCTGCACCGGCGGGTGAGCCCCCTGCGCGGCGTCTACGCGGTGATGGTCGGGGGTGTCGCCGACCGTCGTTGGCCGGGGATTGCGAACGTCGGCAACCGGCCCACGGTGGACGGCGGTTCCAGGTACCTTCTCGAGGTTCATCTGTTCGACTTCACGGGCGATCTCTACGGACGGCACGCCGAGGTCGAGTTTCGGCTCAAGCTGCGGGACGAGAGGAAGTTCGGGTCGTTCGAGGAGCTCAAGACCCAGATCGATCGGGATGTCGCTGCGGCGAAGGAGTATTTGTCAAGATCCGTGTAGACCCTGATGACGACCCTTAGCGGGTTATCCCTGGTGGTTCTGCAAAAAGAGCTTTGAAACTTCATGGATGGGACAAACACGACGACCGGCATGAAATCAAGAACGAGCATTCCGACGATGACGAGCTTCCTTTCTCCACCTACGCATTGGATGCCTCTCCCGGAGCCGCCGGACGGCGTGGCGGACCGAAGCGTCGCGAAAGAGTTACAGTTCAAAGGCGTTGGGGAATATGATGATTGTTAAGGGACCTGACCACTCTAACCAGGTCCGAGCTCCTCTCGGGGACCCCGGGCCGGAGCAGGAGCGAGCCTTGGATGACGAGGACGGCGGGCGGCAAGATCGCCCCGTACACGCGTATCTCAACGAGCGTTTTATACGCAGCGCAAACGCACGCGCGCTACGCATTCTCTCGGAGTACCTGGAGCCCAACAGCCGGTTCGACCACTTTCGCGTAGACGACACCATCGTTTTCTTGGGCAGCGCCAGGATCCCTTTCCGCGAACGGGCAGAAAAAGACCTCCACGCTGCCGAGAAAGGCGATGGCGACGTGGAGAAGGCGCAGCGGTCGTTGGAGCTTTGTCGGTACTATGAGGCAGCTCGGGAGCAGGCGAAGCGCTTGACGGAGTGGTCCAAGCAGCTCGAAGACGAAGAGCGGCGCTTTGTCGTGTGCACGGGCGGTGGTTCCGGCATCATGGAAGCCGCAAACCGCGGTGCCTCGGAGGCCCGTGGAGTCAATGTCGGACTGGCGATCTCTCTTCCGGCGGAGGAGCTCGACAATCCCCATGTCACGCGCGAGCTCGCTCTTCATTTCCACTACTTCTTCATGCGCAAGTTCTGGCTCGTCTATTTGGCTAAGGCCGTGATCGTCTTCCCAGGCGGATTTGGGACACTGGATGAGCTGTTCGAGATCCTGACACTCATTCAGACACACAAGATTCGCAAGCATCTACCCGTGGTCCTGTTCGGCACGAGCTACTGGGATCAGGTCATCGACTTCGACGTATTGGCTCGACACGGTATGGTCGACAGCGCTGATGTTGCCATCTTCCACCGAACGGATTCCGTAGAAGACGCCTTCGAGCTGGTGACCAGAAGTCTGAAACAATATGCCATCGATGAGCGCGGAGCCATTCTATAGAAGCAACCATCTTCAAGCACGTGACTGACGCAATCCACCTGCCACCTGATATCCATGCTTTATTGTTTGATCTCGGCGGGGTCATCATCCAAATCGATTGGAATCGGGTTTTTCAACAATGGGCAAGGTGCTCGCCACTATCCGCTCGAGAAATGTGCAATCGTTTCCAAATGGATACCGCTTACGAGCAACACGAACGTGGGCAATTGTCGGCCTCGCAATACTTCTCGTATCTGCGGAATGTCGTTGAATTTAAAGGAAGCGATGAGTCGTTTCTGAAGGGCTGGAATGCCGTCTTCGTCAGAGAAGTGAAGGACGTGGTTGACCTCCTTCCCCGTTTGAAATCAAAAGTTCCCATCTATTTGCTGACAAACTCGAATCCCACCCATGAGGTTTTCTGGAGAGACGCCTATTTCAACACGATCAAACTGTTTACAGACACTTTCGTTTCCTCGACTCTAGGACACCGAAAGCCTGACAAAGCTGCTTTTGATGCCGTAGCAAGGAAAACCGGCGTTGCGTTGAGGTCTATTCTCTTCTTTGACGACACCATCGAGAACGTTGAAGGGGCGCAAGCCGCCGGGCTTCGCGCTGTACATGTTACAGATCCGTCTGACGTACGGCGGGCGTTGACACTCGAACATGCTTAGGGATGCTGATTATTGGCCCTCCTGGCCCGAGAGGGCGGGAAAGCGCAGTGCATACCGTCAACGCCGCGGCAAAGAGTGGCGTGATTCTCCCGCCCTCCGCGGGCTTCATAGAATCTACGCGGACTTTCCGAGCAATTGACCACGTTCATGCTCGAGCTGGCGACGATCTTCCCACTTCGGCTCTGGGACCAGCACCGCACGCCACACCGCGCTCGCTACGCTCGTCACGGATCAGCTTCTCGAGCAGTGCCCAGGCGCCGAGCCGGTCTTTCTCCGGTGCGCTGAGCCCCGGTGCGCCACAAACGCAGGATCGAGACTCAAGGGAGATTCAAGGACACAGCCTTGTCGCAGCTTTCGTGCCGGCCGGTCCTTGCCCAACAGTGACCCTGACACCCGAGAACACGCCGGGCCGTCCTCGATCCGAACAGCGGCTCGATATCTCCACCAGAGCAGCACTCTCGCAATTTTGCATTCGAAATGCATAATCGCACACCATGGATTCCAACACCTATATCGAGCGCAGCCTGGAGCCGGGGTATAGCTATCTGCAATCTGCCGGATATTGTTGACCACACCCCTACCCCTCCAGGGATTTGCAGCATCGATAGGACTTGACTTGACAGGTCTCACCAACGGAGCGCTTTTCCGTTGATATCGATCAAGAGATTGTGCCGCTGGGAGGTGAAGGGTGCAGATACAAAGCCCGGTTCGTTGCTAAATTTAAGACTTGGTGTGAGGGAATATCTGGCTGTAAGTATTAGAAAATCAGAATATACATAACCACCTGATGTTTCTAATGACTCACTTCTTCACCGTGAAGAATTGCCGGACACTTTTTCCAGGGGCCTCCCATGAAGACAGCCAAATGCTTTGTCACCACTGTCCTATTTTATGCCATCACATTCACCGGGGCACAGGCATGGATCGCGAGCCCTGTCACCACAGACCCGCTGGTACGCATGCCGGGAACCCATGCCACCACCGGAAAACAGCGTCGACATCGAGGGCCCGACCCGCTGCCTGAACTGTCACGGCGGATTCGACTCGGCCGTTGAGCCCGCCTTCAACTGGCAGGGCTCCATGATGGCCCAGGCGGCCAGGGACCCCATTTTCTGGGCGTGCCTCACCGTCGCCGCCCAGGATTCGATCTGGGCGGTGGGCAATCCCAACGCCACCGACATCTGCGAAAGGTGCCATTTCCCCAAGGGGTGGCTGGAGGGCCGGTCTGACCCCACCAACGCTTCTTTGTTCACCGGCAATGACTATGACGGTGTTCAGTGCGATGTGTGCCACAGCATGTACGACCCCTTCTTTCAGACCACCCATGCCGGAACCAGGGAAGGCGACGACTGGCTCGGCTACTGGGATGAGACCAACGCCAGCAGCACTCCCTCCAGCGCCGCTGCACTGGCCACTTACGAAGAGGATCTTCGTCTGTCGGCGAACATCAAACTTTTTTCAGGAGAGGCTTTTTACGAGGACGATGCTATTGAACCTCTCTTCAAGAGCCCACGCTACGCCACTTACACCGAAAACGGCTCCGGACAGATGTTCATGGACGACGTCAAGGCAAAACGTGCCTCCTTCGCAGACGCCCAGGCCAAGCACGCGACCTTCTACAGCCGTTATCACAAGAACAAGTACTTCTGCTCGACCTGCCACGACGTTTCCAACCCGATTCTGGCAAATCTAGCCAATGTGAACCCGAACGACGGGTCAGTTCAGCTTCCGCTGACTACGGAAACGAATTCAGCCTACGCCTATTACCACGTCGAGAGGACCTTCTCCGAGTTCATGCTGTCCGCGTACGGGCTGCAGGGTGGGGCCGATACGAATCCCGAGTTCCAAGCTCAGGGTGCAACCGGCATTACCCATGCCTCCAAGTGCCAGGACTGCCACATGAGGGACCTGGTGGGCAAGGCTGCCTCCCAGAACAGCGCCGTCATACGACCCATCAATAGCGTGGAGCACCCCAACAGCGGTCAGCCCGTCCACGACCTCACCGGAGGCAACGCCTGGGTGGGCTTCATACTGGCCAGCACCGACTCGGGCTCGACCAACTACGATTCCTACAACGAGAACCTCCTTGTCAACCAGTCCTACGGCCCCCTGACCCTGGACATCAACCAGGGTGCGGGCATCGATTCGGAGCGCCTCCTGGCCGGTGTGGAGCGGGCCAAGCAGCAGCTGTACCTCGCTGCCAGCATCAAGGATCTGGCCTACGATTCGACCAGCGGCGGCCTGACATTCAAGGTCCAGAACAACACTGGACACAAGCTGATCTCCGGGTTCCCCGAGGGTCGGAGGATGTTCGTCAACGTCAAGGCATACTCAGGTGAAAGTCTGATCTTTGAGGTGAATCCCTACCAACAAGAAAACTCCAATGTGCCACCCGTTCCCGTAGGAACACTTAAAGGTCTGAGCTATCCCTATCAGACTCGTTGGGGATTGGCCAATCCCGATCCCTTGGGTACGAACGAGGCTTACGTGGACGACCTAGTCTATGAAATGCATCCCAGCAGCGACGAGTTCACTGGTGAGGACCACACGTTCCATTTCGCCCTTGTCACCAGCAGGCACAAGGACAATCGCATCCCGCCCAAGGGTTTCGATATCGCCAACGCTGCGGCGCGCCTGTCCGTGCCGGTCTACTATCGGAACGATGTGGATGAGGGTGAGGGTTACTTCACCGACGCTGAATATTCCGGCGGCTACGACGCTGTCTCGCTCACGATTCCCGGCGCGGATTATGTGGAGGTCAACCTCTACTACCAGACCACTAGCCGCGAGTACATCGAGTTCTTGCGCGACGAGCTCAACGGCCCCCTTGATGACCCCGACCGCACGAGCAACCTGACCCTGTCGGGTACAGGTCCACTGGGCGCAGGCGACCCCAACGGACCCTATCTCGCCCAGACCGATACCAGCGGTTTCTTCGACGGCTTGAAGGCCTGGGGCAACACCATCTGGGATCTGTGGACGCATAACATGAACGTCCCGGGCGCGGCGCCAATCCTCATGGCCCAGGCGACTTGGGGTGCCTCACCCAGCTGTGTCCCCCTCGACTCTCCCGTCCTCGATCCTGCTTCGCCCGCCAGCAATCAGGTCGCCCTGACCTGGTCGGCGGTGACAGGAGCCGAGGGCTACAAGGTCTACTACGACCAGGCCGGCAAGGCGCAGCTGGTGGCCGATGCGGGCAACACCACCACCTACATCGACACAAACCTGACCAACGGCAACGAGTACTGCTACAAGGTAACGGATTACTATGATTGTGATCCCGATCCTCAAATTGAAAACATCATAGAGTCGGCTTTCAGTACTATAAGTTGCGCCACGCCTCAGGCCACCGGCCAGGATACACTGGCGGATGTCGAATCCGTTCTGACCGGGTCTTATCAGACCACTGGCAAGGGGCCCAATAAGACCACAACCTTCACGACCTCGGGTTCTTTCCAGGCTGGGGATAGCGTGGTTATCAAAGTCAAAGTGGTAGATGATTCTGATCCTACCCTGCCCGTTTCCAATGCCTCCGTGGACATCGCGATCACCGGTCCGGAAACGGTCTCCCTGACCACCGGACCCAGTGGCAGCAGCGGCTATGCCGAGGTGACCTGGAGCACCTCGACGCCCAACCGAAAAGGCACCGGCGGAACCGCGACCGGCTCTTACACCGCCACCGCCACGAATGTCACGGGCGGCGGAATCGTCTACAGCGCCGAGCTGATACCGGGCGACCCCTCAGCCACCTTCGAAATCCAGTATAAGCATCTTCATAACCCGCTGCCAGGGGCGGCCAACGGGCCGCCCCTCCTTTTTACAATGAGGGGGAAACACCATGTTCCACCGCATCCGCCCGCTTGCCGTCTGGACCCTTCTTTTTGCATCCTTGGCGGCCGGCTCATTGGTCTCGTGCGGGAAATCTCCCGAAGAGAAGACACAAGCCCGAGTCCTCGCTCGGGTCAACGGCGATCCCATCACGGAGGTGGCCGTCCTTCGAAGGATCCAGTCGATGCGTGGCAACATAACGAAGGAGGACGTCGATCACGGTACCTGGCAGCGCCTCACCGAGTCGGCCGTCGAGTCCGAGATGCTCGACCTTCTCCTGCTGCAGGCGGCGAAAAAGGAAGGCTATACAGTCTCACCAAAAACGGTGGACCGGGACCTGGCCCGGACCCGCGAGATGCTCGGCGAAAAGGCGTACCAGGCCATGCTTGAAAAGCGTGGTGTCGACGAAGATCAGTTCCGTCGCTATCTGGCCGATAGGCTTCTTAGGTGATTTTCGGATTCTTTCATACCGGGCAAGCCGGCGAGATAAGGATGTCCCATTTCGGCAGCTGTGGGTTGCGGACCAAGCGCGCTTCCACTGCACGCATCGCCTCCTTGGTCAAAGTCACGCC
>Ga0210085_1001107_pt1 | contig 10855 bp, 11 predicted proteins | sample China_Galinas_PW_5_FD_184866 | JGI IMG/M metagenome (GOLD analysis project Ga0210085, IMG submission 184866) | Wetland microbial communities from San Francisco Bay, California, USA, that impact long-term carbon sequestration - China_Galinas_PWC_D1... | ecosystem: Environmental > Aquatic > Marine... | reverse complement strand
CTGGCAGCGGCCGCCGAAATCGCGGACAGGCGCCGCTTCACGCGCGAAGCGGGCACGATTGAACTCGCGATCGACGACGGCTGCGACCCACCAGCCGGTGATGTCGTCGCGGCGCAGCTCGAACAGGCCCCCAGCCACCGTCAGATCCCCGCCACTGCCGGCTGTCCCGTGTGGCGCTCGGCCGTGTCATCCGTGGCCGCAGCCAGGCGCCGTGAGAAGTCGGCGGCGAACTCGGCACCGACCTGCTCCACGAGCTCCGTGGACGCATCGGCACCAGGGCCGTCCCACTCGCGCTCGCGCGCGATCGAGGTCACGTCCAGCCCGGCCATGCCGCAGGGATCGATGAGCTGGAAATCCTCCAGGCGCGTGGTCACGTTGAGCGCGATGCCGTGATAGGTGACTCCCCGCTCGACGCGCAATCCGAGGGCGCCGAGCTTGCGGGGACGTGGGCCTTGGGGGCTCACCCACACGCCGGGATAGCCGGGGCGCGGGGCGGCAGCCACCTCGTAGCGCGCGGCGACGTCCGCCATGGCCAACTCCAGGGCGCGCACGAACGGCCGCAACAGGACCGGCCGCTCGCGCAGCCGCACGATCGGATAGGCCACCAGCTGGCCCGGCCCGTGATAGGTGACCTCGCCACCGCGCTCCACGCGGATGACGTCGATGCCGCGACGGGCGAGCTCGTCGGCCGGACTGATGACGTGCTCATCGCGGGCATGCCGACCCAGCGTCAGCACCGGTTCATGCTCGACGAGCAGGAGCGTGTCGGGAATCTCGCCCTCGGCTCGCGCAGCGTGCCGGGCACGTTGCACGTCCCAGGCGGGGCGGTAGTCCACCCGTCCGAGCCACTCGACCTTCAGGTCCATGAGCGGGAAGGTAGCACGCAGCACTCGGCGAGCGCGTGTGCGCTCAGGGGATGAGCTGGCGCAGCGCGCGGAGGGCCGATCGCAAGGGCCGCATCTCCCGATGGTGCCACGCTTCACGTCGGGTCGGCCGCGGCCGGAGGGCGCTGTCGATACTTCGATGTATGTCGAAGTATTACCCCTTAGATAGACATCTGTCGATATACTGCAGCCATGGAACGATCCGCGGATCCCGACGCACGGTTGCTGCAGGCAGCTGGCCATCCTGTCCGCTTGGGAATCCTGCGCCAGCTCGCCGGCAGGGGACCGCTCCCCGCGGGAGAGCTGGCGCGCGATCGGACGCAGTCCACGGTCTCTCACCACCTGCGGGTCCTGCGCGAGGCAGGCTGGGTCGAGATCCAGCGCCGCGGCACGTGGATCTGGTACTCCATCCGTCCCCAGGCGGTAACGCGCTTCGCGGAGCTGGCGGGCTCGCTGCGCGGGGTTGCCGACGATCGTCCGCGGCCACGGGGGCCGGAGGGGCCGGCGTGGCGCCAGTGGTGATCGCGACGGAGGTACCGCTTCACACGCTTGAGATGTGGCGTCAGGATGCGCTGTGACCCGCAGATGTGGAGGTAGCTGCCATGCCCCGGAACCGGATACCGTCGATCGCCATGCCGCTCGCCCTGGGGGCTGTCCTGGCCTGGTCGCTGGCCTCTGTCGCGCAGCAGGTTGAGTCGTTCCCCGGACCGGATCCTGAGCAGCCGTACACCGGCTACACCCGCGGCGACGGCACGGTCGTGCTCGATGACGCCTCCTTCTGCCGCTACGTCCTTGGCGCGACGCTGGGCCAGGAGCCGCTGACCCGGGTGAAGCTGCTGGACAAGTCCAAGAAGCAGAAGAAGGCACGTGGCGGCGCCTTCCAGCCTGACGGCGACCCCGAGGTGCTGGCTCGCTGCACCGACGCGCTGGCTGCCTTCCGCGCAGCATCTCCGACGGTCGGCCCGGAGGGGGCTGCAGCAGCCACGCCTGACCCGATCCCGGCCTGGGCCCGCCGCGCGCCGGTCGTGCCGGAGGCCTTCGTCTCCCTCCTGCCAGACGATCTCGTGGCCCAGCCGCTGGCCTCGACCGATCAGGTCAGGCCCGCGGCGCGCACGAGCGGTTTCGGCGACCTGGTCTCGCCGCCCTTCTCGATCACGCCCGGTCCCTGGCTGGCCGAGCTGCACGCGTCGGCCTGCGACGCCTGGGACGGCACGCTGCGCAACGCGCGTGACCTGGAGCGCTCGTTCCCGCTGGAGAGCACCACGCGTGAGTACCTCTATGAGCTCGAGGGCGGCTACTACTACTGGGACGTCAGCGCGTCGGACTGCGACTGGAGCGTGGACCTCGTGCCCGTCGTCCTGGGGCCGGACCCCACGCCAACGCCAGAACCGAGGGCGGTCGTCCCGGCACTCCACGGACCGGACTGGAACCGGTCCCCGGACGCGTCCAACCCCGATTGGCTCACCGCGACCCAGGCGCGCGAGTCGGTCCTGGCCGCCGGTCTCACCACTGGCACGTGTCACCAGCAGGGCGCAAGTAAGGGTGACCGGGTGTGGCAGCAGGACCCCGCGGCCGGGGCGCTCGTGGAGTTCGGCACGCCGGTGGAGGTCTGGATCGAGCGGGACTGCGATGTCTACGCGGGCGACCGCGTGATCCTGGATGGCTAGGAGGCCAGGCCCTCGTTCCACTCGGTGACCGTCTCCCAGGCCACGCGCTGAAGGAAGGCCGCGGTATCTGTGTCCAGGCCGAACGCGTAGCCGAGCCCTTCGGGGCTGCGTTCGAAGAGCGTGGCGTAGACCGTGGCGGCAGCCAGATAGGCACCGGTCCAGGTGGCGTGGACCCGGTCGGGGCCGATAAGCACCAGGTCCGGCCGTTGGGCCATGGCCTGCTCGAAGGCCAGCGCCGCCGGTGCGACCGGTGCGCCGGTCTCTTGGGCGATCCGGCGGTGAGCCTCGACCACGTCATCGATGGTGGACCAGTCGTCGACCGCGCCGGGCCAGGTCATGTAGAAGACCGTCTCTGCGCCGGACGCTCGGATGACGTCATCGAACTTGCGTGCGTACTCGAGAAAGGGCTCGATCGTGCCCGGATACGCGGCGGCGAGGTAGCCCTGCAGGACGACGACGTCGAAGTCGCCGCTCTCGATCAGCTCGGGACCGCCGTGCGTCCAGTGATACTCGAGGTTCACACCGCCCTCCGTGAGCTGCGTCGAGCGGTAGGGTCGATCGGTGCCCTCAGCGGCTACGAAGTTGCCGACGAGCCAACCCAGGCCGCGGTTGCGCTCCGTGTGGCTGTTGCCGATGTACAGCACCGATGCCGGAAGCGGCCGCTCCTCTTCCATGCCGGGACTGGGCTCCTCGGCCAGGACGGCGGGAGCGACAAGTGCGAGGAGAGCGAGTGCGGATAGGCAGCGTGTGACGAGGCCGAGGCCCGGGCGGACTTTCACGATCACTGCATCCTGCCACGCGCGCGCCGTAGGATGCCAGCAGTACCAACGAGGTAGCCAGGAGCCAACCATATGCGACTCGATCACGTGGAGATCGAGGGTTTCCGCGGCATCGACCGGCTGTCACTGGACCTCGACGACCTGACCACCATCATCAGTGAGCCGCAGGGCGGCAAGACCTCGCTGCTGCACGCGCTGGGCAGGGTGCTCGACCCGCGCGATCCGGACGAGCCACCCCGGTTCAGTGCGGCCGACTTCCATCGAGCGGCTGGGGAGGAGGACCCTCCGACCGAGACGCTGTCGATCGTCCTTGGCCTCCGGGGCGAGGGCGGCGAGGAGGGTCCGCTCGTTCTGCCTGGGCTCGAGGATGGCGGTGTCTCGTTGCGGGTCGTGGCCACACGTTCGGAGGAGGGCAAGCCGGTCACGACCGTGGATGTGATCGATCGCGCCGGGATCCGCATGGAGGCGGTCGATGCCCCCGGCCTGCTGACGTATCTCCGTCATCGGCATCCGGCGGTCGTCATCGGCGGGCCGCGCCCTGCCGCGGACCGCGCGGGACCGGGACCCGAGTCGGCCCCCGGTCGACTGCGTGCCTTGCTCAAAGGCGTGGCCGATCCCCGCTCGCCGCTGACCTGGGATGCGCTGATGGACGTTCGCGGGGACCTGCTGCAGGCGGCTGGCCGGTTGGCGGAACACGTGGCCCCGGTCCCGGAGCGGCGGCGGACCGTGCGCGAGATGACTGACGTTCCCCGCGCGCTCGTGACCGACCTCTCCTCGGCGCTCACCGTCGATGCCGGAGAGCAGCGCCAGCTGGCCGCACTCTGGCTGCTCCTGGCCCTGCTCGAGGCTGTGCCGGCAGCGGGGCTGGGGGAGACCGCCGAGCCGATCCTGCTCTTCGACGACATCGAGGCCAACCTCCATCCCACGTGGCTGGCGGCCACCTGCGCGATCGCCTTCAATCTGCCCTTCCAGCTGGTGGTCGCCACCTATTCGCCGGCGGTGCTGACCTGGGTCCCGCTCGGCTCCATCCGGCGACTGGTAAGACGCGCATGCGGCATCGAAGCGCGCTCGGTCCATCCGGGTCGCTACTCGGACGAGGAGCTGCGTCGTCTGACCTATCACATCCGCCTCAACCGCGGTGGTGCCTTCTTCGCGCGCTGCTGGATCCTTGTGGAAGGGGAGACCGAGGCCTGGCTCGTGCCCGAGTTCGCTCGGCTCTCAGGCGTGGAGCTGCCGGTGGAGGGGATCCGCGTCATCGAGTTCGCGCAGTCGGGTACGGAGCCGCTGCTGAAGGTGGCTGACGACCTCGCCATCCCGTGGGTCGTGCTGGCTGACGGAGACCAGGCAGGCCACCGCTATCGCAACCAGGTCCAGGCGCACCTGCGGCGCGAGCCCGGCGCTGGTGCCGTGGTGATGCTGCCCGCGGCGGACGTCGAACGCTACCTCTTCGACAATGGCTATGCCAAGGTCATCAAGCGAGCGGCTCGCTCGCAGGGCACTCGCTCCCCGGTCAAGCTCATCCGAGCCGCGGTCGAGAACGAATCCAAGCCGGGCCTCGCGCTGCACATCCTGGCCGAAGCTGATGAGCGCGGCCCAGACGGTGTGCCGACGGTCTTCCGGGAGCTGGCCGCGACCGCGAAGCGTCTTGCGCGCGCCTGATCGCGCCCAGGGCGGGAGTGGCCGCTCGAATGGTGCAATTCCAGCGCGCTCGTTGGCCGTCAGCGGTCCGTGATGCTCGAAGATCAGGGTCGTTTCAGAAGTGGCTGTGCAGGGCCTGAGGACGGGCGCCCGCGGCTCGGCGCTGTGCTACTGTCGACGCCTCCCGAGCGGGAGTAACTCAGTTGGTAGAGTGTCTGCTTCCCAAGCAGAATGTCGCGGGTTCGAGTCCCGTCTCCCGCTCCACTCCTCCTGTTGCCGGTTCGAAGGTCGTCCGCCTATGTGACCGGTGTCTCTTGCTGCCAGCGGCGGTCGGTGTGGAGATTCTGGACGGCGCATCATGCGATGGATTCGACAACAGACTCCGTCGAACGGGCTGCACCAGTCGCTGGCGCGTCCGCGAACTGAAGAGGGGGTCCGTGATGCGGAAGCTGAGCATGCCACTTGCTCCTCTAGCCGTTCTCGCACTGCTCGGGGCGATGTGTGGAGCAGCGCTGGCAGAAGATAGCGACGAAACCATGGCCTCTGCCACGGTGCAGGGAACGGTGTTCTTCACCGGTGTGGCGTCATACGGTGTCTTGACCAGTGACGATGATGCTTTGCGCACTGAAGACAACGGCGTCTGGCTCCGTGTCGATGCGGACGACGATCGACTTGATGGCACCGGATCCGCGAGGTACAACTCGTCCAAGTACCCGTACCCCCTCGAGGTGCTGGCGGGCATCTACGACTTCGCGAACGAAGACGGACGTTGGGTTGGCACGTATACGTGCTTCGTCGAACCCACCCTCGGCATCGACCGCGATACGGTCATCCTCCGCGGTGAGGGTGCCTACGAAGGACTGAGCGCATACCTCCTGATCGACTGGGCGGGCAACTCCGGGAGCTTCATCGGAGCGATCTTCCCCGGTGAGATGCCGACGGTCCCGACCCCGGACGACATGTAGCGGTTGGGGATCGCCAACAACGTCGAGCGCCGAGCCAGCCAGTCGGCGCGAGTCATCTCTGCGCCGCGAGGCTACAAACGCATCGTGCCCGATCCGCTCTCGTCAAGACACCATAACTGTGGCCGTTTCGCTCGCCTTCCCACGCTCGTGGCACGCCGCTCAAGCTCTTCCACTTCCCAAGCAGAATGTCGCGGGTTCGAGTCCCGTCTCCCGCTCCACCTTCCCTGATCAGGACCTGCTCGTCCCACCGCGCGTGGTCCTGGCCGGAGAGCAGCGTAGCCGTCTCAGGCGAAATTTATCACCTCCGCGCTGTAGCATTGGGGATCGCGGTCACGCCGAGCAGCGTCCGTCGCTACAACACCGTGTGATCGTTCGGGGGGATAAGGAGCGTGCTTCTTGACGAAGCGACATCTCATCCACCTGGCCGCTGCCAGTCTCCTCACGGCCAGCCTCATCGCCGCCACGGTCACCGCGACGGTGGCTCAGGACATGGAAGTCGATCCCATCGTCGGCACCTGGGTAGCCGACGTCGCCGAGACTGCGGGTGGGACGCCGGCATTCCAGTCGATGATCACCTTCCACGAGGGTGGCACGATCAGCGAGGTTAGCAATGAGCTGGGGCTGGGTCTCCAGGGACCCGCCCACGGTGCTTGGGTTGCGACCGACGATGGGTACGACGCGACCATGCAGACCTGGGTCTTCAACCCGGACTCCGGAGCCATCGAAGGACGTGCGCAGATCCGCATGACCATCGAGTTGGATGGCCCGGACCACATGATGGCGCTGACCGCAGTCGACATCATCGATCCCACTGGTGACATGGCACCCGACGTCGACGCTGGTCCGTTCGAGGCGACCCGCATGGCAGTGTCCGGCGCTTAGTCGACACGGACGCCACAAGAGAACGTAGGCCCGTTCCGCGAGGAGCGGGCCTTCTATTACTGCACGGTATCTCCGCTGAGCCGCTAGCCGGATCGGCCCCTGGACCACTCTGGTCACGACACCATAACTGTGCCCGTGTCGCTCACCCTCCCACGCTCGTAGCACGCCGCTCAAGCTCTTCCACTTCCCAAGCAGAATGTCGCGGGTTCGAGTCCCGTCTCCCGCTCCACTCCTTGTTCCTATCGCTTGGCGACACTCTGCCTGGTACTGCGTCGGCCACGAGGGCCGTGCCACAACGCTCAGCCGACTTCCGGCGCGGCGGTGATGTTTACGGGGTGTGTCATTCTGTAGCGGTCCAGGCTGCGGGGGTCGCATTCGAGGAGCGCTCGAGAGAATGGATCGTGAGGACCCCGCCTACGCGGGCCAGAGCGAGTACACCCCGCTCTTCCTGAGGATCTACGACCCCGTGATTCTCGGCGTCTTTGCCCGGTTCATCTGGCGATGTCCCACCTCTCGAATGGTCGAGCCGTACCGGCAATACGCCCAGCCGGGACACCTCGACGTTGGTCCGGGTACGGGCTACTTCTTGGAACGGGCTGGCCTGCCCGATGACAGCCCGATCACACTCGTCGACCCGAATCCGAATGTCCTTGACTACGCTTCGCGGCGTCTCCACCGCCTGGAGGCCTCGACTGTTGAGGCCGATGTCTGCAAGCCGCTTCCCCTTGTCGGGCCATACGATTCCGCCGCCATGAACGGAGTCATCCACTGCCTGCCGGGGCCCTTGTCGAGCAAGGCCGAGGCCATTGCCAACATCGCCGCTGTCCTTGCACCGACCGGAACCTTCTTCGGGTCGACGATCCTCGGGACGTCGGGGAACCACAACTGGCTCGGGAGACGAGTCCTTCAGCGTAACAATCAGCGGGGCATCTTCGACAACCTCGATGACACAGAGGAGGGGCTCCGCGAGCTCCTCGAGCTGTCCTTCGGCCATGTGGTCCTCGAAACCGTCGGTGCGATGGCGATCTTCACGGCCACGGACCCACGACCCAACACACCGGCCGCCACGACACCATAACTGTGGCCCTTTCGCTCGCCCTCCCACGCTCGTAGCACGCCGCTCAGGCCCTTCCACTTCCCAAGCAGAATGTCGCGGGTTCGAGTCCCGTCTCCCGCTCCACTACATCGTTTCACGCTTGCGGCGACACGCTGCTTGCTCCCGTGTTAGCCATGAGGTCGTGCCACAGCGCTCGACGAGCAGCGGCCCCGGCATGGGAAATCCTGACTGGTGGACGCGAGCGCCAGTCGAACGGCCGTGGGCGAGACCGAACCGGATCGCGTGCAGGAAGTGACGCGGTGTCTCGTGAGTTGAAGGCTGGCCGATAGCCGAAGTCACGAACCACGTGGACGACAAGCATGTTCCCCGCGACCAGCGACGAAATGGGCTAATCACGTACCTGCGGACCACTCATTACTTGTAAGGGTCAAGATTGACTCGGTCCCGCAAGAGTGAGGGTATGGACCAAGACCTCGTGGTTCGGACTCAGCAGGGTGACCAGCGTGCGTTCGAGACGCTGACTGCCAGTAACCATCCGCGCTTGTTCCGCGTGGCCCACGGCATCTTGGGTGACCCACATCTGGCCGAGGATGCGACCCAGCAGGCGTTCCTTGACATCTGGCGCAACATCCCGCGACTCCGCGACCCAGCCAAGTTCGAGGGCTGGTCATACCGACTGCTCGTCAACGCCTGCTATGCCGAGGCGAAGCGCAAGCCTGATTGGACGCACTATGACGGCCTGCCAGCGGGAAGGGAGCCGATGGCGGGCGAGACCTACACGTCCGTGGTCGAACGCGACCGCTTGGAGCGGGCCTTCGCAAAGTTGTCGTTGGACCACCGCTCCGTCATCGTCCTGCGCTACCTCCTCGACATGACACCGGAGGAGGTCGCCGAGACGCTCGACATCCCCCGACGGACCGTCTATTCGAGGTTGAAGCGAGCGATGCCAGCCATGCGTGCGGCGCTTGAGGCGGACGCAAGGCCTATCTCAGGAGCGGCGTCCTCCAAGGAAGTCATTGGATGAAGGACGAGAAGTACACGCCTGAAGTCGGCTCGTGGCTGAAGGGTCGAGAGGTCCCGCACCCCGACTCACAGCAGACGGCACGCCAAGTCGCCGCCCGACTGCCACACATCAGCCAGCGAAGCCGCTGGCGGCCGCTGCCTTCGTTCAGGCGCCTGCCGACCACCGACCAAACGACCGCCCACCAGCCCAGTCCTATCCCGGCCAGCAACGGCCATACCCCCACCATCATCGGGAGGACCACATCCATGCTCAGCCCAGTCAAGGCCATCACCGCCGGTGCCATCGTCTTCGCTCTCGGCAGTGCCTTCCTCATCGCCCAACCCTTCGGGCAGCAGACCAGCGTGCCGGGGGCGGAGGCCGAGGCCATCGCCCCGACGTGGGTCACCGGCACCGTCCAGCCCGCGCTGTCCTGCTCAGACGGGACCTCGAAAGTGGAGATCGATGTCATTCGCAGCCGCAACTTCGAGTGCGGTCCGCAGACCTGGACCTCCAGCGACCCACGCCTCACAGGTGAAGTGACGAGGCGGTGGAGTGAGGACACCTACCGGATGGACGACGGCTCCGGCTCTAAGACGGTCAGCCTGGATGCCGCCTATCTGCGAAACGAGGGCGGCGGCTGGGCGTGCTCGGCCATCGACCTCCTCGACGGCGGCTCCGTCCGCTCCGGCATTGCATTGACCGGTTCGGCCCGCACCTGCATCGGGGACGGCGGCTACGAGGGCCTCTCGGCCATCCTCGCTAGCGAGTATGGCCCGGGCTACTCCGAGGAGTTCAGCGGACTCATCTTCTCCGGTGAGTTCCCGCCGGAGCCAGAGCCACCTGCTGCCGAGTAGGTCGCTCGGTCAAGTCCTTCGGAAATAGGTCGGGTCCCTCGGTCTTCGGGCTTACTGAGGGACCTGTCACTGGTGCCGTGCCCCCTGGGGAGAGTGGACACGGCACCGATGCGTCCAACCGACCCGTTCCCCGTCATGGCCGCAGGCCTCATCCCGCCCTCGTCAAGACACCATGACTGTGGCCGTTTCGCGCGCCCTCCCACGCTCGTAGCACGCCGCTCAGGCCCCTCCACTTCCCAAGCAGAATGTCGCGGGTTCGAGTCCCGTCTCCCGCTCCAACTCCTCCGAGTTGTGCTTGTAAACAGCATCTGCTCGCCCACTTGTGTCGAGCGAGTGGCGGTTGCACGACTGAGCGACGCGGGCGGCTGTTCCCGCACCCCATGCCGGCCATCCGTTCGGCTCTTGACTCGCGGAGCGGGGCCGCGGAGGATGGCGGTGTGATGGGTATGCGAGCCGGGATACTGGCGGCGCTCCTGGCCCTGGTGCTGGGGTCTGGGGCGGTGGCCCAGTCGCCGTCGCCCGAGGCATCGCCGTGGTACGCCCCAGACGACCTGACCACCGCGCTTCCTGCACGTGTGGGTGACTACGAGCTCCAGATCGGCAGCGTAGACCTCGAACTCATGCCCGACGACTACCGTAGGTTCTGGCAGGAACTGCTGGCAGTCTTGGGCGTAGCGCCGGAGGCGATGCGACAGGCTTACGGCATCGGGCATCAACCCTTCGACGATGCCGGTGGAATACCCTTCGATATCAAGGTCGTGCGGATCGTCGGAATGCCCGCCACCTCGTGGGTCGATGACGTGATAGCCCAGCACCTCGATTGGACTGGGCCGGAGGAGCGGACGAGGTTCGACGAGCGCTGGCAGGTGATCGCGGGGCGGCATATCTGGACCAGCGTCATCACGCCAGAAGCCTTCGCGGCCGTGGTCGCTGACCATGGCGACAGGTACAGCGACGCGAGCGACGAGGTCGGCTTCTACCTCTACCCGAAGGGCGAGGTGATGTTCGCCCTGGCCATACCCTTCCCGTATCCGCAGGACGCACCGACCGTCGCAGAGATACTGGCCGGACTGCCATAGATGTCCGATCCGGGCGCTGAACCCACACGGACAGATGGGCACGAGCG
>Ga0210085_1001106_pt1 | contig 10859 bp, 12 predicted proteins | sample China_Galinas_PW_5_FD_184866 | JGI IMG/M metagenome (GOLD analysis project Ga0210085, IMG submission 184866) | Wetland microbial communities from San Francisco Bay, California, USA, that impact long-term carbon sequestration - China_Galinas_PWC_D1... | ecosystem: Environmental > Aquatic > Marine... | reverse complement strand
GGCGCCCACCGGCCATCCGACGGAGGCGGAGAGGGTCGGGTTGGGCAGGATGCCGGCCCGCAGGAGCTCGGCGGCGGCGATCCCCCGCCGGTCGCGGACGGCGCGCAGGGTCGGGTTGGCGAGGACCGCCAGAATCGCCGCCTCGTCGGCGGACAGGCCGTCGCGCTCGTCGAAGGCGACGCCCGGCAGGAGCGGGTGCTCGACCAGCGGCGCCTGGACGCGGATCGCCTCCAGGTCGGGCGGTGCCAGAGCGGCCTCGACCGCGGCCCCGGAGAGGGGCGCGGGCGGCGGGCCGGCACAGCCGCTCGCCAGGAGAAGGGCGCAACCGCTCGTCAGCAGGAGGAAAGCCAGGAAGGGGCGGAGCGTGGACGGCGGGAGGGTGGGGACGCGCGGCGATCCGGTGACGCCGCGCAGACGCCTCGGTCTCATTCCACCGAGTGTACTCCTCGAGCCGCCGCGCCCCGACTTGAGCAGGGTCTAGAGCAGCAACCGCTCCAGCCGACGTGCGGCAGGCTCGAGCCGGAATCGATCGTCAGCGGTCGCCCGACGGGTGGACCGCGGTCGTCGCGTGACCCTGGCCGCCCGACCCCGAGGCCTTCTCTTCCTTCTTGAATGGATGGGGCGTGTCGATCGTGCCGTCCCCGAGAATCTCCAAGTCCCCGGACTCGACCAGCGCCTTGAACGGCGGATGGTCCAGCGTCGCCGGAGTCACCTGACCGTTCTGGAGCGGCCCGAGGTGGAGGGTCTTGCCCTTGGGCAGGGGGACACGGATCGGGTTGTGGGTCGTGTTGCGGATCTCTTTCATGAAACGCCCTCCAGATCGTTCGTTGATCGACGAGGCGTGATACCGACCTCGGCGCCACGCTATGGGTTATCACCTGTCTCTACAATACCTCGCCGGGTGGGAGGAGCACACCCGGGTCGCCCTTGACAGACCGCGGGAATCCGTTTATAAGTATCAGCCTATGTTCGGCACCACGCCGCGTCACGCGAACCCCGCCGAGGCCTGCGCCTGTACCTGTCGCAAGCCCATGGTCTCCGTGCGGGAACCCGTGATCGCCGCGTAGCGCCGGCGCCCTTCCGAAGCACCCGCACCGGAGCCTCCGGAGCGGGTTGTGACGTCCTCACCTCGACAGAGTCCGCTCCTCAGCGCACCGGCCGGTCCGGCAGGGCGATTGGACTGTCTTCGTGCACCGCGCGTGCACTGCAACGGACCCGGACGAGACGAGGACCATGGATCATCGAACCCGCGTTTACGACGACGTCACCGAGCTGCTGCCGAGCGAGGAGAACCCCTCGCCGATGGTGCGGCTCAACCGGCTGAGCCCGGCCCCCGAGACGTTCCCCCTGTTCGCCAAGCTCGAATGGATGAACCCGTTCGGCTCGGTCAAGGACCGGGCGGCCTCCTACCTGCTGCGCGACCTCGAAGAGCGCGGCGAGCTCGGCGCTGACACGAACGGCAACGGGCGGCCGCCCCGCGGCATCGTCGAGCCGACCTCCGGCAACACCGGCATCAGCCTGGCGACCCTGGCGAGCGCCCGCGGCTACCCGATGCTCGCCGTGGTGCCCAACAAGGTGCCGCTCGAGAAGAAGGTGCTCTTGAAGATCGCCGGCGCCGAGCTCGAGGTGGTCAACGACGACCTCTGCCCGTCCCCGGGCATGGGCGACGGCTCGATCAACCTGGCCAAGACCTACGCCAAGGCGCAGCGCGACCGCTACGCCATGCCCAACCAGTACGAGAACGAGGCCAACGTCCGGGCGCATCTGGAGACCACCGGGCCGGAGATCTGGCGCCAGACCGGCGGCCGGGTCACCCACGTCTTCCTGTCGCTCGGCACCTGCGGCACGGTGACCGGTCTCGGCCGATTCTTGAAGGAGAAGAACCCGGAGATCCGGATCCACGCCGTCCAGCCGACCGAAGGCCACGACGTGCCGGGCCTCCGCAACGTCCGCCAGCTCGAGGTCTCGAAGCTCTTCGACCCATCGCTGATCGACGAGATCCACGAGATCGACTACGAGATCGCCTACACCCGGGCGCTCGAGCTCGCCCGCAAGGAGGGCCTCCTCGCCGGTCCGAGCGCCGGGCTGATCCACGAAGGCGCCCGCCGGGTGGTCGAGCGTGGCGGCGCCGGCTTCGGCGTGCTGATCTTCCCCGACAACGTCTTCAAGTACACCTCGAACCTGGTCAAACACATTCCCGCCCTCGCCGAGGGCACGACACCCCCCAATCAACCGAGTCGGGCCAACCCGGCCCAGCAACCCCAGGCCGTACAGGCCACCCCAACGAACCCTGGAGGAGAACGATGAGCGAGTACGCACACCCCGAAGTCCTGGTCTCGACCGACTGGGTCCACGAGCACCTGAACGACCCGAAGGTCAAGCTGGTCGAGATCGACGTCGACACCCAGGCCTACTCCGCCGGCCACGTGCCGGGGGCGGTCGGCTTCAACTGGCAGACCCAGCTCCAGGACACGGTCCGGCGCGACATCGTCTCGAAGGCGGAGCTCGAGCGTCTGCTGGGCGAGGCCGGCATCAGCCCCGACGACACGATCGTGGTCTACGGCGACAACAACAACTGGTTCGCCGCCTACGGCTTCTGGCTGCTCAAGCTCTACGGCCACGAGGACGTGCGGCTGATGAACGGCGGCCGGGTCAAGTGGCTGGACGAGGACGACAAGGAGCTGACCGCAGAGGCGCCCGACGTCACACCGACCACCTACCGGGCCCGGGGCGAGCACCCGGAGCTGCGGGCCAAGGTCGGCGACATCCTGAAGATCATCGAGGCCGGCGACCACAACCTGGTCGACGTGCGCAGCCCGGACGAGTTCACCGGCAAGGTGATCGCCCCGCCCGGCATGAGCGAGACCGCCCAGCGCGGTGGCCACATCCCGGGGGCGAAGAACATCCCCTGGTCGAGCGCCGTGGCCGAGGACGGCACCTTCAAGAGCCTCGGCGAGCTCCAGCAGATCTACCAGAACGGCCAGGGCATCGACCCGGCGAAGCCGACCGTCGCCTACTGCCGGATCGGCGAGCGCTCGAGCCACACCTGGTTCGTGCTCAAGTACCTGCTCGGGATCGACGACGTGCGCAACTACGACGGGAGCTGGACCGAGTACGGAAACCTGATCGGGCAGCCGATCGAACGGTAGGCCGGGGGGCGGGGCGCGGCGCGCCCTCTTCCCGCACCACCGAGGCCCTCACTCCCCGCGGAGGGCCTCGGTGGGCTGGATGCGGGTGGCTCTGGCGGCGGGGAGCGCCCCGGCCGCCAGGGCCACGACCACCAGGATCGCGGCGGCGCCGGCGAGGGTCGGCAGGTCGTGGCCCGAGAGCCCGTAGAGGTGGCTCGAGAGCAGGTGCGCGCACGCGACGACCGCCGGCACACCGAGGGCGGCGCCGATGAGCGCGAGCAAGAGCGTCTCCCGGAGCACCATCCAGAGCACCGTGCGGCCATCCGCGCCGAGCGCCATGCGGACCCCGATCTCGCCCACCCGGCGGGACGTGGCGTAGGAGATGACGCCGTAGAGACCGACGGCCGCCAGCAGCAGCGCCAGGACCCCGAACACCGTCGACAGCCGGGCGATCAGGCGCTCGTCCCGGAGGGACTTGTCGAGATGGGCCTCGAGCGGAGCGACATCGAGCGGCACGAGCCGCGGGTCGATCCCGAGAACGGCCTGGCGAACCGGCTCCACCAGGACTTCCGGGTCTCCGGTGCGCACCTCGAAGCTGTAGGACCAGAGGGGATCACTCGACTGCAGGTAGGCGGTGTAGACGCGCGGCGCCACGGCGCCCTCCAGCTCGTGGTCGTGAGCGTCGCCGCTGACGCCGACGATCTCGAACGGGTCGTCGGGCTGATCGTCGGAGACGATCTGACGGCCGACCGGGTTCTCGCCGGGGAAGTAGGCCCGGGCCATGGCCTGGTTGATCACCGCCACCCGCGGCGCTCCCGCGCGGTCCCGACGCTCCACTCCCCGCCCGCGGACGATGGGGATGCCGACGACCTCGAAGTACTTCGGACCGACCCGGTCGCTGCGGACGTCCCGCTCCTCCGGAGCGAGGGGAGGGCGACCCGGCAGAGCGATCGTGGTCCTCGATTCCGAGCCGCTGAACAGGCCGTTTTCGGAGAGGGTGACCCCGCGCACGCCGGGGAGGGCGGCGATCCGCTCGTGGAGCTCCCGGACCAGGGCGTCGAGGCGTTCTCCCGTATAGCCGGCGGACACGGGATCGACCTCGACCATCAGAAGGCCCTGGCGCGGGTAGCCGAGATCGAGCCGGTCCAGGTTGACCAGGGTGCGCAAGAACAGGCCGGATCCCGCGACCAGCAGCAGCGAGACCGCGAGCTGGCCGACGACCAGGATCTTGCCGAGCGTCCAGCCAGTGCCAGCGGAGCGAGCGTTTCGACTCCCGCTCCCTCCCGCGGCGCCGGCGCCGGAGGTGGCCCGGCCACCCGCTTCGAGCGCCGGGGCGAGCTCGGTGCGCGATGCCCTGAGCGCCGGGAAAATGCCGAACAGGGCCCCCGTCGCCAGGGCGACGGCGGCGGTGAAGGCCAGCACCCGGAGGTCGAGCCGCGGGTCGAAAGCGACCGAGCGCGACAGACCGGTCAGGGCGAGAAGCCCCCGGTCTGCCCAGACCGCGAACAGGGCGCCGACAGCGCCCCCAAGGGTGGCGAGGAGGAGGCTCTCGACCAGCAACTGGCGGACCAGGCGCGAACGCCCCGCCCCCAGCGCCAGGCGAACACCGAGCTCCCGCCGGCGTCCGGCGGCCCGCTCGAGCAGCAGGGTGGCGACGTTGGCGCAGGCGATCAGGAGCACGAGGGCGGCGATCGCCATCAGGGTCACCAGGGACTTCGAGAACCGCTTGCGCCAGTAGGAGAAGCCCGCTCCGCCGGAGGTCACTGCGAGCCGCAGCGTCTCCGGCCGCTCGGGCAGGCTCTCCGGAGAGATGGCGCCATCGGCCCGCGTCGCGACAGTGCGAGTGAACAGGGTGTTCAGCGAGGCCCGCGCCTGGTCGAGCGTCGCGCCGGGCGCGAGGCGCCCCATCAGCAGCAGCCAGCTCGCGTCCCAGCGATCGAGGTAGTCCCTGCCCTGCTCCCCGCTGCCGAGCTCCGGCTGCATCACCAGCGGAATCCAGAGATCGGTCGCCTGCGCCACCACCTCGCCGAAGAAGCCGCGAGGCGTGACGCCGATGATGGTGAGCGGATGGCCGTTGACGTCGAGCGTCCCGCCGACGACCGAAGGATCGCCGCCGAACCGGCGCTGCCAGTAGTCATACGAGAGCACCGCGTACGGCGCGCTGCCCGGACCACCCGCCTCGTCCGCGGCGGTGAAGGTCCGTCCCAGGGCCGCCGTCACCCCCAGGACCGAGAAGTAGTTGCCGCTCACCAGGCGTCCGGTCGTCTTCTCGCCGGGCTTCCCGGCCTCCGCGGACGAGCCACCAATCCGGAAACGGTCGGGAGAGCCCGAGGCGAAGAGCCCGGAGAAGACCGTGTTGCCATCGCGCAGCACGCGGTACATCGGCATCGACAAGAGATCGGAGCGCACCGGGCCCTCGGAGAGCGAGCCGACACGCCCCGTGTCGCCGACGGCGACGAGGCGATCGGGCGCCGCCACCGGCAGGCGCTTCAAGAGCAGGGCGTCGAGCAGGCTGAAGACCGCCGTGTTGGCGCCGATCCCCAAGGCGAGCGACAGGGTGACGGCGAGGGTGAAGCCCGGGCTCTTGGCGAGCCCCCGGCCGGCCAGGCGCAGGTCGCCGCCGACCTCCCGGAGCCACTCGGCGAGTTGGCGCCGCCGCTCGATCTGCCGGTCGCTCGCCAGCAGCACCCGGCGGGCCCGGCCGAGGCCCCCGAGCTCGTCCTCGGCGCGGCGGCGGGCCTCTCGAGGCGACAGGCCGTCCGCCACGAGCTCCTCGGTCCGCATGTCGAGATGGAAGGCGAGCTCCTCGTCGAGCTCGGTGGCGAGAGCCCGGTCGTCGCGCCAGGTCCGCCGGAAGAGCCGCCCGAGCCGGCCGAACGCCATGGTCAGGCCTCCTCCCCTACCGGGTGGATCGGGTCGAAGGACCCCAAGGGTTCGAGAGGCTCGAGCACCTGGAAGACGGCGGCGACGTAGCGCCGCCAGGCCGCCACGTCGTGCTCGAGGCGGGCATGGCCGGCCGGCGTCAGCCGGTAGAAGCGGGCGCGCCGCCGACTCTCGGAGAGGCCCCACTCCGCCTCCACCCAGCCCTTGCGCTCCATGCGCCGCAGCGCCTGGTAGAGCGCCGCGTCCTGCACCTCGAGGGTGCCGCCGGTCCGCTCCCGGATCGAGCGCGAGACGGCGTAGCCGTGCATCGGCTCGCGGGCGAGCGTGCGCAGAATCAGGACGTCGAGGGTCCCCTGGAGCAGGTCGAGCGAGTCTCGGGCCGAGGGCTGGTTCGATGGTCGAATCGGGTCTCGGGGCATTCGTCGGGCCTCCTTCGCCTCACATGGTGAGGTGAAGGCTACGCCGAAGCGGTGCGGTGGTCAAGCCGGCGGCCGAAGGCCCACGTCCCGAGCCCTACGCCTTCGGCGCCGGGAGCTTGCCGGTGGCGCCGAGGAACCAGCGCAGGCAGCGGTGGAACGGGTCCGGTTGGACGAACATCATCGGGCAGCCGCCGGCGATCACGGTCAGGCCGTCGCGCCCGCCCTCCTCCACCGCCGCCTCGCTGACGCTCCCCGGGCCGATGCCCCGGTGCATCCAGACCCGCGGGATGCCCAGCTCACGGCACTGGCGCACGACGTCGTCCGTCCCCGCGGGCGGCGTCGCCGCCACCACGCCGTCGAGCGGCACCGGCACCGCGGCCAGGCTCTCGTAGCAGGGCCCGCCCTCCACCCGGTCGGTGCTCGGGTTGACCGCATACACCTCGTAGCCGGCGTCACGCAGCTTGCGGAGGATGGCATTCGCCGGCTGGTCCTTCGACCGCGAGACCCCGGCGACCGCGATCCGCCGCTGGGCGAGGAACTCGTCGACCGCTTCGCGATAGGTGGTCATGACGCGATGTTTTCACTCCATCGCGACCCGCGAACGACCCGAACGGGCGGGAGCTGCCGGCGTGGCTCTGCTGCCAAGTTTCCGTCCTCCCCGTTATACTGAAGTATCGACTCATCCCGTGCATCCATCCACCGAAGGACCCTGATGCAGCGCTCCCCCAAGACTTCGATCCTCCTGGCCCTGGTCTGCCTCGTCGCCTCGCCCTGCCTCCTCGGTGCCGGCGCCGGCGCCCCGCCCAACGACCGCGGAGCGACCGGTGCGGCCGAAACCCTTACGGAGACCCCCGCCGAGACGGGCGACCCCGAGGGCGGCCTGGGATCTGTCAGCTTCCCGACCTCCGGCGCCCCGGACGCCCAACGCGAGCTCCTCCGCGGCCTCGCCGCCCTCCACAGCTTCTGGTACCCGGAAGCGCGGAGGCACTTCGAGCGGGCTCGCGAGCTCGATCCCGACTTCGCCATGGCCACCTGGGGCGAGGCCATGACCTACTCCCACCCGATCTGGCATCACGTGGTCGTCCCGCGCGGCCGCAGGGTGCTCGAGGAGCTCGGCCCGACCCCGGAGGCGCGGGCGGCCAAGGCGCCCACCGAACGGGAACGGGAATACCTGGCCGCCGTCGAGATCCTGTACTTCGGCGACGGCGACCCGGCGCAGCGCAACCGCGACTACGAGCAGGCGATGGCACGGCTCTCCGCCCACTACCCCGACGACTTCGAAGCCGCCGTCTTCCACGCCCTCGCCATCGAGGGGGTGGCGTACGGCGCCCGCTCCGCCGAGGACCGGTTCCCCCTGCTGATGAAGGCCGCCGCGATCCTCGAGGAGCTGTTCGACCGCAAGCCGCGGCACCCCGGCGTGCTCCACTACCTGATCCACGCCTACGACGACCCCGTGCACGCACCGCTCGGCCTGCGTCCGGCGAGACTCTACGCCCAGGTCGCGCCGGCCGCTCCCCACGCCCTCCACATGCCCTCCCACATCTTCGTCCAGCTCGGGCTCTGGAGCCGGGCCGCGGCCTCGAACGCCGACGCCTGGCAGGCATCGGTCGCCTGGGTCGAGCGCGAAGGCCTCTCGCCTGTCCAGAAGGACTACCACTCCCTGGAGTGGCTGCTCTACGCCCAGCTCCAGCAGGGCCGATGGAACGCGGCGCGCAAGAGCCTGTCGCTGGTCCAGGAGGCCTCAGGGGCCGGCGTCGGCCGGAGGATCGACGCCGACGCGATTCGCATGGAGGCGCGTTCGCTGATCGAGCGGGCGAGCGATCCCTCGGCGGAGGCGCCGTCCTCCTCCCTCCTCCAGGACGAATGGATGAACCGCGGCGCCTGGCTGGCGGACGCCCTGAGCGCCAGACGCGTCGGAGATCCCGAGCGGGCGCGCCGGGCGGCAGAGCACCTGGCGGCGCTCAGCGAGGAGCGGTCGAACGACAACGTCCTGGTCGTCATGACGCAGGAAGCCCAAGCTCTCGCGGAGCTCGCCGCCGGCCACCCCGACGCCGCGGTCGAGACCCTGACGGACGCGGCGGCGCTAGCTGACGAGCGGCTGGAGCCTCCCTCCGGTCCGCCGGACACCCTCAAGCCGGCCCACGAGCTTCTCGGGGAGACCCTGGAGTCGCTCGGCCGCCACCAGCAGGCGCTGGACGCCTTCGAGGTCGCCTTGCGGAGGATGCCGAGGCGGGCCCTCTCGCTGCTCGGGGCGGCCCGCGCCAGCGCGGCGCTGGGAGACGAGACCAGGTCGACGGCGTACTACCGGGAGTATCTCGACGTGCGAAAGACCGCGGACCCGGGAACGCCCGGAGTCGAGGAAGCGCGCTCCGCCGTGACGGCGGCCGGGTCAGCTGATTGAACGGGAACGGCCACCTTCGTCGGGCTGCTGTCGAATGAATTCACAGACTTTTCGTCATTCCTTGACATCGTTAATTATCTATGCGAAGTTGATTCATGTCTTACTCGAATGCGCGCCGGCTCGAGGGGTGGCCGGCGCGCTACCTGATCAGCCCCAGATTGGAGAGTTTTGATGAAGCGTACATTGATGACTTCGATCCTCCTGTCCTCCCTGGCACTCGCCCTGGTGGTCACCGCCGCGGTCGCGGCGACCCAGACGGCCCAGCCCAACGTGAAGCCCGACGACACGCGGGCGGAAGCGCCCAACCACGATCCGGGCGTGGTGGCGGATCCAGGCGAGGCCGCACCGGTGAAGCCGGTCGACCCGACCGATCCGAACATGGGCATCCCGCAGCCGAAGGAGCAGTGCGGAAGCTGTACCGGCACTCTGGGCTACTTCCTCGACAACCGCTGCGGCGCCTGTGGCGCCAAGCAGTACGAGTGCGCCTCCGGTTGTCAGGACCACGGCGGCGTCGCCACCTTCACTTGCGACACAAACGGGCTCTACTGTGAGTGCAACGACGGTCTCTACGACGACTGCGGCTGCCTCCAGCCCTGAGCGGACTCGATCCTCACCACGAGTTGAAGGGGGCCGGGCTCTCCGGCCCCCTTCGTGTATCGGCGGCGTATGATCGGCAGCCCTTCGACACACGACAGACCGCAACCTGGAGGACGACCATGCACCGCGCGCCCTTCTCCGCCCCCTCGGTCAGATTCCTGGCAGTGCTGACCGTGGCCGTCGCCACCCTGGCCGCCCCTGCCGCCAGCGCCCAGCTCCCGCCCGACCTGCCGTTCTCCCCCGCCCGCTGGGCCGGCGACCTGCTGTTCGTCTCCGGCCAGATCGGCAACGTGCCGGGCAAGATGGAGCTGGTCAAGGGCGGCATCCAGCCCGAGACCCGCCAGGCGCTCCAGAACCTCCGGGCGATCCTGGAAGACCACGGCGCGACCCTGGACGACGTGGTCAAGTGCACCGTGATGATGGCCGACATCTCCGAGTGGGCCGCCATGAACGAGGTCTACGTCAAGGCCTTCCACCCGCCCTACCCCGCCCGCAGCGCCCTCGGTGCCAACGGCCTCGCCCTCGGGGCGCGGACCGAGATCGAGTGCATCGCGTGGGTGCCCGGCAAGGGGAAGCAGGAGACGCCAAGGCGCAGTCCTTGAGGTAAAGAGTAAAGAGTGCTACGCTGCCCTCGGAGATTTCGAATGCCGAGCCAGAGCAGACTCTCGTCCAAGGGCCAGGTCACGATCCCGGTGGAGATCCGGGAGAAGCTTCGTCTCGAGCCCGGAGACACGGTGATCTACGAGATCGAGGGCGATCGTGCGGTCCTTCGCCGTGCCGAGCCGTTCGACATCGCGTATCACGCCGCGCTGACCGGGACTCTCGACGAATGGGCCTCACCGGAAGACGAAGAGGCCTTTCGTGATCTGTGATGTCGGCGATGTCGCCGTCGTGCCGTTCCCGTTCTCAGAGCGGGAGGGCAGCAAGCGTCGGCCGGCCCTCGCGCTCAGCGTCCGGAGGTTCAACCAGGCGGGTCACACGATCCTGGCAATGATCACGACCAGGACGCACACGCCGTGGCCCGGGGATCAACCGATCGAAGACCTCGAGTCGGCGGGACTTCGAAGCCCGTGCATCGTGCGCATGAAGCTCTTCACCTTGGACAACCGCCTCGTTTTCAGGAAAGCCGGACGACTGTCCGAGAAGGATCTGGGCGGAGTCCGGGCCCACCTCGGGCACCACCTCCTCCCAGCTCTTCGCTGAGCCGGCCGAAGTCGAAGGCGGCAACCGCCCGCTCCCCCGGGCGGTGGATCACTCGCCCGGGACGTCGACCGGCTCGCGCCGCTGCCGCCGCCGGGTCCGCACCGTGCGGATGGCCTGGAGGCTGACTTCCCGGGCGTCGTCGATCAGGGTGTAGGAGATCGGCACGACGAGGAGCGTCAGCAGGGTGGCGGTGGTCATGCCGCCGATCAGGGTGAGGCCGAAGCTGGT
>Ga0210085_1001105_pt1 | contig 10864 bp, 11 predicted proteins | sample China_Galinas_PW_5_FD_184866 | JGI IMG/M metagenome (GOLD analysis project Ga0210085, IMG submission 184866) | Wetland microbial communities from San Francisco Bay, California, USA, that impact long-term carbon sequestration - China_Galinas_PWC_D1... | ecosystem: Environmental > Aquatic > Marine... | reverse complement strand
ACCCAGTCGCGGAGCGACTCGTTGATCGCGTCCTTGAGTGTCCGGCTGCCGGCGTCGACCGGTACCACCTCGGCCCCCAGCAGGCGCATGCGGTCGACGTTCAGCCGCTGGCGCCGCATGTCCTCCTCGCCCATGTAGATCGTGCAGGAGAGACCGAGCAGGGCGGCGGCCGTGGCCGTCGCCACGCCGTGCTGGCCGGCGCCTGTCTCGGCGATCACCCGCTCCTTGCCCATCTCCTGGGCCAGCAGCGCCTGGCCGATGGCGTTGTTGATCTTGTGGGCGCCGGTGTGGAGCAGGTCCTCGCGCTTGAGGTAGATCTTGGCGCCGCCGAGCTCCTCGGTCAGCCGCCGGGCGAAGTAGAGCGGCGTCGGCCGGCCGGCGAAGTCGCGCAGCAGGCCGTCGAGCCGCTTCCTGAACTTGCGCTGCTTGCGTAGCTTGTCGTAGGCCCGGGTCAGCTCCTCGAGCGGCGCCATCAACGTCTCCGGGACGTAGCGCCCTCCGTAGGGGCCGAAATGGCCCGCGGCGTCGGGAACCGGTTCACGTCGTGCCATGGCGTACCTCCTCGAACAGTCGCTTCATGCGCTCGGGATCCTTCACTCCGGGGGACGACTCGATGCCGGAACAGACGTCGACTCCGGCGGCGCGCGACGCGGCGAGCGCGGCGCGGGCGGTCTCCGGCCGGATGCCGCCGGCCACCAGCACGGGCCGGTCGTCCTCCAGCGCCGCGAGCATCTCATAATCCCACGTCTCGCCGGTGCCGCCGTAGATCACCTCCCGCCGGCGCCGCAGCGAGGACGCGGGGGCGGCTGGAACGTCGAACAGGAAGCCCCAGACGTCCGGGTAGAGCGCCAGCTCGGACGGCTCCGGCAGCCGCTCGCGACGAAACACCCGGATCGCTCGACGGCCGAAGCGGCGCACCGCCTCCGGCGACTCGTCGCCGTGGAGCTGAACCAGGGCGAGCCCGGCCCGCTCGGCGACCTCTTCGATCCGATCCGGCCGCTCGTCGACGAACACGCCCACCGTGGGCACCTCGCCCGCCGCGGCCACGATCTCCTCGAGCCGTCCCGGCTCCCGCTCCGAATCGAGCGCACGCGGGCTCGGCGGATAGAAGTTGAGGCCCAGCAGGTCGGCGCCGAGCGCGACGGCGAGTGCCGCGTCCTCCGGGCGGGTGATGCCGCAGATCTTGATCAGCGGCTCGGGGCGAGCGCTCATCCCACCAGCTCCCGGAGCTTGGCCGCCGGGTCGTCCGCCAGCAGCAGCGCTTCGCCGACCAGGAAGGCGTCGAAGCCCGCCTCGCGAAGCGCCGTCACGTCGCCGCCGGTCTTGATGCCGCTCTCGGCCACCCGGAGCGCCCCGGCGGGCAGGCGCGCGGCGAGCCGGCCGGAGCGCTCGATATCGACCTCGAAGGTGTCGAGGTTGCGGTTGTTGATCCCGACCAGCTCCCAGCCGTCCCCTTCCGGTTCGTCCGATCCGTCCGATCCGGCGGCAAGGTCGTCGATCTCGCTCTCGGTGTGGGTCTCGATCAGGGGGACCAGGCCGAGGCCCCGGGCCATGCGGGCGAGGCGGCGCAGACTGGCCGGCTGGTAGAGCGCCGCGATCAGCAGGACCGCGTCCGCCCCGGCGTCGGCGGCCCAGCGGAGCTGGAGCGGGTCGACCACGAAGTCCTTGGCGATCGCCGGCAGTCCGGAGGCGCGCCGGCAGCGGTCGAGCAGGCGATAGGAGCCGTGGAAGAAGTCCGGCTCCACCACTACCGACAGCGCCGCCGCCCCGCTCTCGGCGTAGAGCCGCGCCTGGGCCTCCGGGTCGACCTTACCGGCGAGCGATCCGATCCGCGGCGAGCCCATCTTGACCTCGGCGATCACCGCCCGTCGCCCCTGCCGGTCACGGCGGCCGGTCAGGGCCGCCAGGAACGGGTTGTCGTCGGCCGTCCGCGGCGGGCCCTCGGCCTCGGGGTACTCGAGCTCGGCGACGGCGTCCGGGTGGGCGTGGATCGCCGCCATGCGCTCGCGCCGGCGATCGACGATCCGCCGGAGGACAGCCGCCAGCGGCCGCCCGGGCGCCTCGGCCGCGGTGCGCCGGCCGCCGCTCATCGTGCCTCCCGGTAGGCCTTGAGCCGCTCGAGGGTCTCGCGCGCGGCACCGGAGGCGAGCACCTCGCGTGCCCGGGCGACCCCCTCCTCCAGGCTCTCCGCCACGCCGCCGACCCAGAGCGCCCCACCGGCGTTGGCGGCGGTGATGTCGGCGAGCGCGGCCGCCTGAGCGTCCCGCTCGCCGGCCAGCACCCGGACCATCGCCCGGGCGTTGTCCTCCGGGCTCCCCCCGGCGAGGTCCGACAACGCGGCGCGGTCGATGCCGAGCGCCTCCGGCTCGACCGTGCGCAGGGAGACCGCCCCCTCCCGCACCTCGCCCAGCAGGGTCTCCCCGGTGGTGGTGATCTCGTCCAGCCCGTCGGCGCCGTGCACCACCACCGCGTGCTCGGTGCCGAGCTGGGCCAACACCCGGGCGATCGGCTCCACCAGGGCCGCCGCGTAGACGCCCAGGACCTGGCGCCGGGCGCCCGCCGGATTGGTCAAGGGGCCGAGGACGTTGAACACCGTGCGCACGGCGAGCGAGCGGCGCACCGGCATGACCTCGCGCATGGCCGGGTGGAGGCGCGGCGCGAACAGGAAGGCGATGCCGATCTCGTCCAGCGCCCGCCCGGCGGTGGCCGGCGAGACCTCGATGTCGACCCCGAGAGCCGCCAGGACGTCGGCGCTGCCGGAGCGCGACGAGACCGACCGGTTGCCGTGCTTGGCCACCGGCACGCCGCCGGCGGCGGCGACGAGGGCGGCGGCGGTGGAGATGTTGAAGGTCCCCCGCCGGTCGCCGCCGGTGCCGCAGGTGTCGACCACCCCGGTTCGGCGGTGGGGAATCGGCACCACCCGGCGCCGCATGGCGGCGGCGGCGCCGGCGATCTCTCCGGGACTCTCCCCCTTCATTCGCAGGGCCACCAGCAGGGCTGCCTTCATCGGGTCCTCGATCTCGCCGTCCATCAGCCGGCCGAACAGGGTCTCCATCTCCTCGCGGGTCAGGTCCTCCCGGTCCAGCAGCCGATTGAGGGCCTGGTGGGCATCGATCGTCATCGTCTGATCCCCCGGTCGGTCATCGTCCGTGTTCGGGTCGGTGCTCGTCGCACTGTCTGAGGAAGTTGCCCAGCAGAGCCGGGCCGGCCTCGGTGAGGATCGACTCCGGATGGAACTGCACCCCCCACCAGGGCAGCCGCCGGTGGCGCACGGCCTGGAGCACGCCGTCGTCGCTCCACGCCATCGCCTCGAGCTCCGCGGGCAGGGTCTCGGGGGCGATCACCAGGCTGTGGTAGCGGGTCGCCTCGAACGGGCTGGGCAGGCCCTCGAAGATTTCGCGGCTGTCGTGGCGGACCTTGGAGGTCTTGCCGTGCATCAGCTCCGGCGCCTGGACGATGCGGGCCCCGAGGGCCGCGCCCATCGACTGGTGCCCGAGACAGACGCCCAAGACCGGTAGGTCCGGTCGATCGGGCCGACCCGGTGGAGCGGTCCCTCCCCCGCCCCGCCGCCCCAGCCGGCCGAGCAGCTCCAGGCAGACGCCGGCGTCCTCCGGGCGCCCCGGTCCGGGCGAGAGGACGATCCCCGCCGGCCGGCGCTCCAGGAGCTCGTCGACGCTCGCCGCGTCGTTCCTGACCACCTCGACCTCCGCCCCGGCGCCGGCGAAGATCTGAACCAGGTTGTAGGTGAACGAGTCGTAGTTGTCGATCATCAAGATCACGGCGTGCCTCCCGACCCGCGGGAGCGGGACGATGCGGACAGCTTCGCGGCGGCGGCCCGCTCGCGCTCTTCGATCCGCTCGGCCAGAGCCACCGCCGCCAGCATGCCGGCGGCCTTGTTCTCGGTCTCGCGGCGCTCGGCGTCCGGGTCCGAATCGGCGACGATGCCGGCGCCGGCGGTGACCGAGGTCTCGTCGCCCTCCACCACCAGCGTCCGGATCGTGATGCAGGTGTCGAGGTCGCCCGAGTAGGAGAAATAGCCGACCGCCCCACCGTACGGGCCGCGGGGCTCCGGCTCGAGCGCGTCGATGATCTCCATCGCCCGGATCTTGGGCGCGCCGGAGAGCGTCCCGGCCGGGAAGCAGGCGAGCAGAGCGTCGAGCGCGCTCTTGCCCTCGGCCAGGCGCCCCTCGACGCTCGAAACGATGTGCATCACGTGGCTGTAGCGCTCGATCTCCATGAAGCTCGCCACCTCGACCGAGCCGGCCTCGGAGACGCGGCCCAGGTCGTTCCTCCCCAGGTCGACCAGCATGATGTGCTCCGCCCGCTCCTTGGGATCGGCGAGCAGGTCACGCGCCAGCCGCCGGTCGCCGTCGGGATCGGCGCCGCGGGGGCGGGTGCCGGCGATCGGGCGGGTCTCGACCGTGCGGCCGGTCTTCCTCACCAGCATCTCGGGCGAGGCGCCGGCCAGGGCCAGGTCCGGGGTCTCGAAAAGCACCATGTACGGGCTCGGGTTGATCACCCGCAGCGCCCGGTACAGGGCCAGGGGGTCGACCCGGCGCGCGACCGGAAAACGCCGCGCCAGGACCACCTGGAAGATGTCGCCGGCCACGATGTGCTCCTTGGCCTGACGCACGGCGGCGCGGTACGCGTCATCCGACAGGCTGGGCTCGTCCGTGGCGGGGAGCTCGAGCCGGTCCGCCACCCCGGGGATCGGCACCGCGCCCGGCGCTCCGGCGGTGGTCCCAGTCGAGGCGAGAGCGTCCGCCATCGCGGCCAGGGAGCGCTCGGCCTCGGCGGCGTCGACCTCGCCCTCGATCTCGTTGGCCACGGCCAGCACCCGCTGGTGGACGTGGTCGAACACCGCCACCGCGTCGAACCGGGCGAGCAGGGCGAGCGGTAGTCGGGGGTCGCCGGGAAGACTGCGGGGGAGCCGCTCGACGAGACGGACCGTGTCGTAGCCGAAGTAGCCGACGAATCCGCCGGTGAACGGCACCGGTCCGGGCCCGGAGGTGACACTCCCGAGCACCTCGGCCAGGGCCTCGAGCGGCGCGCCCGGAAGGGCCTCCCGGCGGCCGCCCTGTTCGCGCTCGAGCCTGTCCGGCCATAGGCGGTAGATCTCCCGCGGCGCGGCGCCCAGGAAGCTGAAGCGCGAGACCTGGTCACCGCCGGTGACGCTTTCGAGCAGGAAGCGGGTGGCCGAAAGCTCCGCCAGCCGCCGGTAGGCGCCCAACGGGGTCAGCGTGTCGGCGAGGAACTCCCGGATGTGGGGCGTGGCGCGGCGCGGTGGGGTCATCCTGCCCTCTCCCGGTGTCGTCGCTCCAGGGCGCGGGACACCCGCTCGGGGTCGACGCCGCGCGCGAGCAGCAGGGCGAGCAGGTGATAGAGGAGATCGGCCGCCTCCTCGACCAGCCCGTCCTGATCCCGAGTGACCGCCGCCAGCGCCGTCTCGACCCCCTCCTCCCCCACCTTCTGGGCGATCCGCTCCACCCCGGCCGCCAGCAGCCGGGCGGTGTAGCTCTCCTCGGGCGACGCGCCGTCGCGGCGGCGCTCCAGGATCTCGGTCAGCCAGCCGAGCTCGAGGCGCGCCGGGTTGGGCTCGAAACAGGTTCGCGTCCCCCGGTGGCAGGCCGGGCCCTCCGGCTCGACCCGAAGCAGCAGCGTGTCCCGGTCGCAGTCGGCGACCGCCTCGACCACCCGCAGCCGATTGCCCGAGGTCTCCCCCTTCATCCAGGGCGCCCGGCGCGAGCGGCTCCAGAAGCAGGCGAAGCCGGTCTCGACGGTGCGAGCCACCGCCGCGCGGTCGGCCCAGGCGACCATCAGCACGGCGCCGGTGGCGACGTCCTGGGCGACCACCGGCAAGAGCGCCGGGGTAGCGTCCTCCCCGGACCCCGAAGAGCCGGTCGCGGGCGCGGAGCGGGCGTCGAGATAGACCAGGCTGTCCGGATCGATCACGCTCGCTCTCCTTCGTCCTCGCTCCCAGCGCCGCCGTCGCTCGGGGCCTCGTCGTCCCACTCCAGGCCGTCCGGCTCGGGCGGGCGCACGGGGAAGCCGACCGACGCCAGCAGGTGCTTGACCTCGGTCACGGTGTGGGTACCCTCGTGGAAGATCGACGCCGCCAGCACCGCCGCGGCGCCGGTGGACAGCGCGTCGGCCAGATGCTCGATCCGCCCGGCGCCGCCGGAGGCGATCACCGGCACGTCGACCGCGCTGACCACCTTTCGCAGGAGCTCCAGGTCGTAGCCGTCGCGGGTGCCGTCGGCGTCGATCGAGGTCAGCAGGATCTCGCCGGCGCCCCGCTCCACCCCCTCCAGGGCCCAGGCGACGGCGTCGCGCCCGGTCGGCGTGCGCCCGCCCCGGGTCACCACCTGCCACTCCGGACCCGACCCGGCCGCCGCCTGCCCGGGGAGCGCACGGCGGGCGTCGATCGACAGCACCACGCACTGGCTGCCGAAGCGGTGGGCGAGCTCTTCGAGCAGCTCCGGCCGCTCGACCGCGGCGCTGTTGACCCCCACCTTGTCGGCGCCGGCGCGGAGCAGCGCGGCCGCGTCGTCGACGCTGCGCACGCCGCCGCCGACGGTCAGCGGCACGAACACCCGCTCGGCGGTGCGGCGCACCCAGGCCAGGTCGGTGCCGCGGCGCTCCGGTGCGGCGGTGATGTCGAGGAAAACGATCTCGTCGGCGCCCTGGGCGGCATAGCGCGCCGCCGCCTCGGCCGGGTCGCCGGCGGCCCCCGGCAGGTCGCGCAGGTTCTCGAAATGGACGCCCTTGACCACCCGGCCGTGGGCGACGTCGAGGCACGGAATCACCCGCACCGTGAGGCCGGTGGGCAGGGCCGGTGCGACCACGGCCCTCACACCGCCACCCCCTTGTGCTGGAGATGCTGGACCCCGCGACAGGCGGCGAGCGCCTCCTGGACGGTGAACAGCCCCTCATAGAGCGCCTTGCCGACCACCGCGCCGGCGATCCCGGGGATCTCCCGCGCCGCCTCGAGGTCGGCCAGGGAGCGCACGCCGCCCGAGAGCAGAGCCGGAATGCCCGCGGCGTCGGCGACGTGGCGAGCCAGCTCGAGGTTGGGGCCGTCCAGGGTGCCGTCGCGGGCTACGTCGGTGACCAGGATCGCCGGACAGGGCAGCCCGCGGAGCTCCCGGCAGAGCGCCTCGAGCGACCGGTCCGCCCGCTCGCGCCAGCCGGCGAGCCGGACTTGCCCGTCCTCGACGTCGAGCGCCGGCACCAGGCGCTCGGGGTAGCGCTCCGCCAGCCGGGCGAAGCCGTCCGGATCGCGCCCGACCATGGAGCCGACGACCGCCCGCGCGCAGCCGGCGGTCTCGAGCGCCCAGGTGACGTCGTCCGGCGTCCGCAGACCGCCGCCGAGCTGGAGCCCCGAGCCGCCGTCGAGCAGCGTCGCCAGCCGGCCGAAGCGCGCCACCAGCGCGGCGATGCGCTCGCGCTGGGGCGGCTCGCCGAAGGCGGCGTCCAGATCGACCACGTGCACCCGGCCGGCACCGGCCGCGACGTAGCCGCCCAGCACCTCCTCCGGCCGTTCGGAGTAGGTGGTGCGCTCGGCGTCGTCCCCGCGGGTCAAGCGGACCACGCGGCCGTGGCGCAGATCAATGGCTGGCAGGAGCTCCATGGGCGATCTCCAGGTAATGGGCGAGCAGGGCGAGCCCGATGGGGCCGCTCTTCTCCGGGTGGAACTGGGTACCGAGGACGCGGCCCCGGCCGGCGATGGCCGGAAAGTCGCGGCCGTGGGTGGCGCGGGCGAGGACGTCCCCCTCCGGCGCGCCGTCGACCGCGTAGCTATGGACGAAGTAGACGTGGCTCCCCTCCGGGATCGGCACCGGCGCGCCGGGCACTTCGCGAGGCAGCACCGCGGTGCCAGGCACTTCGTGACGGCGGCGGCGGGGTCTTGCGGAGCCGCTCCCGTTGCGACCGAGGAGCGGATGGCTCGCCAGGTGGTGGAGCGCGTTCCAGCCGATGTGGGGCAGCGGCACGCCGACCGGCAGGCGGACCACCCGGCCGGCGAGAAGCCCCAGCCCGTCGGTGCGGCCAAACTCCTCGCTCTCCTCGAACAGGAGCTGGAACCCGACGCACACCCCCAGCAGCCAGGCGCCGTCGTCGAGGGCGGCCCGGAGCGCCTCCTCCAGGCCGCTCCGCCGGAGACGCTCGCGCGGCGGGGCGAAGGCGCCGACGCCGGGGAGCACCAGGCAGCGCGCCGCGGCCACCCGCTCCGGGTCGTCGGTCACCTCGACCTCGGACGCCGTCTCCTGCCCGCCGCCGATCATGCTCGGCGACCGGCGGCCGGCCACGTGCAGTGCCCGGGCCAGGTTGGCCAGGTTGCCGACGCCGGCGTCGATCACGGTCGCCCTCATCGGCCGATGGGTGGCCGGCTCCGGCCGCTCGCTCCGGCCGCTCATGACGACAGGGTCCCCTTGGTGCTCGGGACGGTTCCGCCCTCGGGCTCGGTCCCGCCGGTGGGACGACGCAGAGCCACGGCCTGTCGCAGCGCCACCGCCACCGCCTTGAACGCGGCCTCGGCCACGTGGTGGGGGTTGCGACCCCGCAGCACGTCCAGGTGGAGCGTGATCCGGGCCCGATCGGCCAGGGCCTGGAAGAAGTCGACCACCAGGGTGAGCGGGAACGACCGGGTGACCCATGCGCCGGTCAGCTCGTCGGGCTCGGTGTAGACCAGGAAGCCGCGGCCGGAGAGATCGACCACCGCTCGGGCGAGGGCCTCGTCCAGGGGGACGTGGGCAGTAGCGAAACGGACCACTCCGCGGCGCTCCCCCAGGGCCTCGCGGAGCGCCTCGCCCAGGGCGAGCCCCACGTCCTCGACCGTGTGGTGGAGGTCGACGTGGACGTCGCCGCGGGCGGTGAGAGCCAGCCCCAGGCCGCCGTGGGTGGCGAAGGCGTCCAGCATGTGGCCGAAGAAGCCGTCCGGCACGTTGACGCCTCCATTCGACGCCCCGACCGGGCTCGGGTCCAGGTTCAGGCGGAGGCTGATCTCGGTCTCACCGGTCGTCCGCTCGAGGGTGGCGATCCGTGGGGCGCTCCGTGGGGTCTGTCCGCTCATGCTCTCTCCTCCTCGCCCGCGATCTCTTCGAGCGCACTCCGCACCGCGCGGAGAGCCCGCCGGCCGCCGACCGAGAACCTCACACAGCCGGCGCAGCCCGGAGCCCGGTCGAAGTCGCGCACCTGGATGCCGCGGGCGGCGAGCCCGTCCACCACGCGCCGAGCCCGCGCCCGGCCGGCCTCGTCCGCGCCGAAGCGCGCCAGCAGGAAGTTGGCCTCCGACGGCAGCACGTCGAGCCCCCAGCGCGCCACGGTCTCCTGGAGCATCCGCCGCCACTCCGGGCGCAGAGCGACCAGGGCCCGCCCCCGCCGGCGGGTCGCGGGCTCCGCCGCCAGCACCGCCCGGGCGGCGATCAGGCTGGCCCGGCCCAGGTTGTACGGCGCCTTGACCTTCAAGATCTCGCGCACCAGGTCCGGGTGACCGAGCACGAACCCGACCCGCAGACCGCCCAGGGCCCACGCCTTGGAGAAGGTTCGAAAGAGCAGGAGATTCGGATGGGTGTCGAGCAACGGCCGGTAGTCGTGATCGGTGAATTCGCCATAGGCGGCGTCGAGCAGCAGCGGCGCCTCGAGGGCCCGGGCGAGCTCGGCGACCCGCTCCGGCGCCAGGGCTTCACCGGTCGGGTTGTTGGGCGTGCACAGGAGCAGCGGGCGCCCCGGCCGGCGGCGCGCTTCGGCGAGCAGCTCGTCGATCGGCAGCCGCAGGTCGTCGCGCGGGCCGAGGAAGCGGGCGATGCCGCCGGCCCGCACCACCAACAGGCCGTAGACGCTGAAGCTGGGCACGGCGCCGAGGAGCTCGCGGCCGGGACCGAGCAGGGCCTCGACGGTCGCTCCGAGGAGCTCGTTCGAGCCGTTGCCGACGAGAATCCCTTCGGCCGGCCAGTCGAAGCGCGCGCCAAGATCGGCGCGGAGCTCGTCGCCGTGGAAGCTCGGGTACTCGGCCCAGGGGGTGGCGACCAGCTCCCGAGCGACCCGCTGCTTGAGCGCCCGCGGCGGCTCCCACGGCGACTCGTTCTGGTCGAGCTTGAACCGGCAGGGAGCCTGCTCCAGGTGGTAGGCGGCGAGCGCCCGCACTTCCGGACGGATGGCGTCGAGCGCCGGAGATCGGCTGGTCATCGCTCCATCTCCCGGTCCGACGGCTCCCCCGAGGCGTCGCCGTCCGCCCGCAGCCGGGCAGCTCGGGCGTGGGCCGGCAGACCCTCGGCGTCGGCCAGCGCCGCCGCCGCCGGAGCCAGGCGCCGCGCCGCCGCGCTCGTGGTGCGCACCACGTGGCTGCGGCGGACAAAGTCCTCGACCCCCAGCGACGAGGCGAACCGGGCCGTGCCGCAGGTCGGCAGCACGTGGCTCGGGCCTGCCACGTAATCGCCGAAGACTTCCGGCGTGTCGGCGCCGACGAAGATCGCCCCGGCAGGAAGCGGCCGCTCCGCCAGGGCCTCGGCCCGGGGGCCGACGAGTTGGAGGTGCTCGGGAGCGATCGCCTCGACCAGGGGCAGGGCGTCCTCGATCTCGGGCACGACGAAGGCGACGCCGTAGCGGGCCAAGGCCTCCCGTGCCGTGCCGGCGGTGGGCAGGTCGACCAGGACCGCCGCCACCTGCCGCGCGACCTCCTTGGCCAGGGCGGCGCGGTCGGTGATCAGGATCGCCGCGGCCCGCGGGTCGTGCTCCGCCTGGGCCAGGAGATCGGCGGCGATCCGCTCCGCCCGGCGCTCGTCCCCTCCGTCGCCGGAGCCGTCGCCGTCCGCCACGATCACCACTTCCGACGGCCCGGCGATCCCGTCGATGGCCACCGCCCCGG